>Ga0207926_1000006_pt1 | contig 105956 bp, 102 predicted proteins | sample NGESurdeep072012_8_FD_184454 | JGI IMG/M metagenome (GOLD analysis project Ga0207926, IMG submission 184454) | Arctic peat soil microbial communities from Barrow, Alaska - NGEE Surface sample 210-1 deep-072012 (SPAdes) | ecosystem: Environmental > Terrestrial > Soil > Wetlands > Peat ...
GGCGGGCGGCCGGCCGCCCGCGCCGGTGGCGATCGACCAGCTGGGCACGGTGCAGGTCGTCTCCATGCCGGCCGACACGATCACGCGAACCAACGGCAAACCCAGCATCGGCCTCCAGATCATCGATGGCCCGAACACCAACACGGTGACTGTCGCCAATGAGGTCTGGAATGCGCTTCCGGGGATCGAGTCGTCAGTCGGCCACGGCGTCCATTTCGAATCGATCCAGGATCAAGCGACGCCGATTACCCAGGCCATCGGCAACATCCTTCGTGAGGGACTGCTGGGGGCGGTCTTCGCGGTACTGGTCATATTCGTATTCCTTCGCAGTGGGCGCGCGACTCTTGTGGCCGCGATCTCGATCCCACTATCCCTGCTGGTGGCCCTGATCGTGTTGTGGTGGCAGGGGATCACCCTCAATATCCTCACCCTGGGCGGGATGATGGTCGCCATCGGGCGCGTGGTGGACGACTCCATCGTGGTGCTCGAGAACATCAGCCGCCATGTCAGCGAAGGCGAGCGCCCGATTGTCGCGGCCTACACAGGCGCACGCGAGATCACCACCGCCGTCTTCGCGTCCACCCTCACCACGGTGGCGGTATTCCTGCCGATCATCTTCCTGACCGGCATCGCCGGCAGCTTCTTCCGGCCCTTCGCCCTGACTGTGGTCGTGGCGCTGCTCGCCTCGCTGGTTGTGGCGGTGACGGTCGTACCGCTGCTGGCTTCAAGGCTGCTCCCGGCGGTTCGCGCCGAGGGAGTCGAGCGCCGCCTGCGTTGGAACTGGACGCAGCGTGTCTACGTGCCGGTGATCCAGTGGGCGACGAGCCATCGTTTGGTGACGCTCGGCGCGGCGGTGGCGTTCTTCATCGCGTCGATGGCACTCATCCCCCTCCTGCGCGTGAATCTGCTCGACCAATCCTCCAGCCCCACCTTCCCGGTCTCGATCTCGATGCCGGTGAACTCCACGCTCTCCGAGACAGACTCCGAGACGCAGAAGATCGAGGCTCTCATTGCGGGCGTTCCCGGCATCACCGCATATCAGGCAACAGTTGGCGGCCAGGGAGGCCCCTTTGCGGGCGCGGCGCCGGCAGATCCGAGCCAGGGATCGGTTTTGGTGCTGGTCCAGAACGGGCAGTACGACAACGCGGTGGCGGGGGTAAACCGTGCTCTGCGCGCCTATCAGGGTCCAGCCAAACTGCTCGTAGGGCAGGCGCAAAACTCGGCCAACGCCAGCAGCAACCAGATGCAGGTTGACGTTCGGGCGGGTGACACCGCCACCCTGCAGGTGGCCAGTGATCAGGTGCTCGCCGCCCTCTCGAACGTGAAAGGTTTGGCGCAACTCAAGTCGAACCTGGTGGTTTCCAAGCCGCAGTACCAGCTCGTCCCTACCGACAAGTTGGCCGCCTCGGGCCTGAACATTCAAACACTGGCGGCCATCGTCGCCCAGTCGGTCAACGGGCAGGTGGCGACTCAGGCCAATCTGGCCCAGGGAACGATGATCGTCCGCGTCAAGCTGCCGCCCGGAACCGCCGACACCGCAGCTTCTCTAGCTTTGCTGCCGATCCCGACCGCCCTCGGGATCGTGCCGTTGTCCACGATCGCGACCATCCAGGAGGTCACTGGCCCGCAGACCGTGAATCGGGTCAACGGCGCCCTGGACGCGACCATCACCGGCACCATCACCGCCAACGACACGCGTGCGGTTCAGACCAGCGTCACCAACGCCCTCAACGGCGTACCACTGCCGGCGGGCACATCGCTCTCGACAGGCGGCGTCTTCGCCCAACTCTCGACCGTGCTGACGCAATTTGCACTGGCCCTGCTCGCGGCGATCGGGCTCGTCTACCTGATCATGGTTGCGACCTTCCGCTCCCTGCTGAAGCCGTTGGTGCTGCTGGTTGCAATTCCCTTTGCGGCGACTGGGGCGATCATCGCGCTCGTGGTCACCGACACCTCTCTATCGCTGCCTGGCCTGATCGGCATCCTGATGCTGACCGGCATCGTGGTGACCAACGCCATCGTCCTCCTCGACCTCATAGAGCAGTACCGCGACCGCGGCTTGAGCCTGCACGACGCCATCATCGAGGGCGGCCGGCACCGTCTGCGCCCGATCCTGATGACCGCCTTCGCCACCATGCTGGCGTTGGTCCCGCTCGCTGTGATCGGCGGTGGTGGCGGCATTGGCGGCGCTTTCATAAGCCGCCCGCTGGCGATCGTCGTCATCGGCGGCCTGTTCACCAGCACGGTGCTGACCCTGGTTCTGGTCCCAGTCCTCTACTCGCTGGTCTCGCGCTTCGCCAGTCGTCGCTCCACCAGAGACCTGGATGAGCTGCTGGACGCCGCCCAGGAGCGCAGGTTCAAACCCATTGGTAGTCGTGGATCGCTACTTGCGGCCGCCGCCACGGCCGGCGCTGAGCTCAGCAGAACATTCTCGGTCAGCGTCCTCCTGGAGCCAGAGCCTGGCCGGCCAGGAGATCCGGCAGTGCTTCAAAAACTTGCCAGCAGCGGCCTTTCGATCGCTCCTGTCGCAGGTTCGGCCCAAGTCGCCGTCACGATGGCAAATGTTGCGGCGGACTCCGAGGCCGCCGCCAAACACGTCGCTGTTTCCACAGTAAAGGGGATGATTCCGCGAGAGGGCTATGTCATCTCGAATCCCGAAGTCCACATTGCGGAAGGGCCGGTGGCGGCCGCCACGGCGCAAGTTTTGGCATGAGCCGAGGATCTCGCTAGAAGGCTAGGAAAGGACTAAGTAGATGGCAGCAGTCGAAGAACGTCGTCCGGCGGACGCACAGCAGGTCGTCACCGAGCCGGGCGCGGCGCCACCGTCGCTGATGTCGTTGGCGCCACGCGCGAAATTGACGATCCTTGGGGCAATCTTGCTGACCATGTTCCTGGCCTCTTTGGACCAGACCGTGGTTGGCACCGCCCTTCCGCGCATCGTCACCGATCTCAACGGGGCCAGCCTCTATGCGTGGGTGGTGAGCGCCTACCTGCTGTCGTCGACGGTGACCGTTCCGATCTACGGGAAATTCTCCGACGTCTTCGGTCGCAAGTTGATGCTGATGATCGGGGTTTGCCTCTTCCTGGCCGGTTCGTGGCTCTCCGGTGCGTCCCAGAACATGAACGAGCTGGTGGCGTTCCGGGCCGTGCAAGGCCTCGGGGCCGGTGCTCTGTTCCCGATCGTGATGGCGATCATCGGCGACCTTTACAGTCCTCGTGAGCGGGGCCGGTTCCAGGGCTTGTTCGGCGGCGTCTTCGCCCTCAGCTTCATCGTCGGGCCGTTCATCGGTGGCTGGATTACCGACCACATCAGCTGGCACTGGGTCTTCTACGTCAACGTGCCGTTTGGAATCGCCTCGCTGGTGGTTCTTGCGACAGTGCTTCCTGGCGCTGGGCGCCGGAAGGCATCGCTGCGCGATCTCGACTACCTCGGGATCGTTTTCTTCACGGCCGGGGTGGTGCCGTTCATGCTCGGGCTGACCAACAAGGGGAACGTGACCAGCTCAGGTCAGCTCGCCAGCTGGACCGACCTCAACGTCGGGGGGCTGATTGCGCTCGGCCTGGTGATTCTGATGGTCTTCTTGTTCGTCGAATCAAGGGCGAAAGAACCCATCCTCCCGCTGGACTTGTTCAGGCGCCGCGACTACTCGGTGAGCATGGCGGCGGTATTCGTGTTCGGCGTCGCGATGTTTGCCGCCGTGATCTTCCTGCCGCGCTTCTACCAGACCGTTCGTGGCATCAGCGCCACCGCTTCCGGTTATTACATCTGGCCCCTGCTGGTCGGCCTGATGGGAGGGAGCATCGGCACCGGCTTGTTGATCAGCCGGCTCGGACGGTACAAGTGGCTGATGACCGCCGGCGCGGTGGTGATGCTGGTCGGCGGCTTCTTGATGACGCACCTGACGGCCGGCGTTTCCGACTGGGTGCTCTGGTCGTGGATGCTCGTGCTCGGCCTCGGCATCGGACCGGCGATGGCGGGCTACACGGTTGTGGTTCAGAACTCGGTTCCCATGGATCGCCTCGGTGTGGCCACCAGCACGCTGACCTTCTTACGTCAGATCGGAGCCTCGATTGGACTGGCCGCTGCCGGCACCATCTTCTCCTCATCCTTCGCCAACAGGTTGCCGACGAACCTTGCCGAGGAGGGTGTTCCGCAGTCCCTGATTGCTCAGCTGGTCAAGCTGTCGGGTGCCCTTCAGAACGTTGGCAACGGGCGCGCATTGCTCGAGCAGGCGCTGCCTGGGCCGCTGCAGGCACTGATTCCCAAGGTGATCGCCGGCGCCGACAATGCCCTGGCGCTGTCGATTGGTGATCTTTTCTGGATCACGCTCGTGGCCGGGGCTTTAGGCCTGGTATGCACCCTGATCCTTCGTGACCTACCGCTACGCACCGCCGCCGAGCTGCGGTCTGGTGCTGCGAGCCCAGGAGGCGACGGTCGGGGGGCTGTCATCGGTGCTGGCGTTCCCGAGTCTGCGTCCTAGCGATCAGGGAGGCGCTGGGCGGAACGCGTCCAACTGCACCCTGATTCTCATAGCGATCTCTGCGCCGCCGCGACCTCCCAGAAGAGCCCGGGCGCGTCGATCGCCTTGTGCAGGCCGTGGCGTTCGGCTTCGGCGAGGATCTTCGCCGGCGAGTGGATGAAGACCTGGAACTGGCGCCGCGTAACTCGCAGCGCCAGGTTGCCGAACGCCAACATCGCTCGCGTCCACCACGTTCGCTTCGGAAAGCTCATCACCAGCACCTCGCCCGTGTGGTCTGCGGCGGCCCCGGCCAGCACCGGCATGTCGGGATAGCAGCAGATGACGCGGTTCATGATCACGATGTCGGCGACGGCGAACTCGCTCGCGGACTGCGCGAAATCCGTCACCTTGCGCTCGACCCTGTCTTCGAACCCCGCCTCACGAAGCAGCTCGAGCGCCACCTGTTCATAGGTGGGCGTCAGCTCGACGCTGATCGCCCTGGTCACCCCGGCCTTCAAGAGCTCGATCTGGATCGCCCCGACGCCGCCGCCAACCTCGAGCAACGTCCGGCCTTCCACGCCTCTCTGCTTCAAGTAGTCGACGATTCGCCGAGAGGTTGAATCGAGGCCTTTGCGCCGGTAGCTCTGCGCGTCCGCGCGCGCGTTCTTCTCGCTGAAGGCCCACCGGTAGCCCTTCGGCGAGCAGCAGTCGCTCACCCTGAGATCATCCTGGCCGGCGAGCAGTGCTGAGGATCGCCCTAGCGATCAATTGAATACCGACCCACCGTCGATCGGCAGCACCTGTCCATTGATGCTGTCGGTTCGGCTGAAGGTCACCACCTGCTCGGCGATGTCGTCGACTGTGGCCGCCCTGTGAAGGACTGCCCTTTGAAGCCCGCCTTCCCGAACGGCATCCGGCAGCCGGGCGGCCATTCGCGTGCCCTCGATCAAGCCGGGAGCGACGCAATTGACGAGCACGCTCGGAGCCAGCGCCACCGCGAGGCAGCGGGTGAGGTGGATCAAGCCTGCTTTGGTGGACGAGTAGGCGATGCTGCTGCTGGCAGGGTAAAGGCCGCCGATCGATGCGACATTCACGATGCGCCCCTCGCCCTGCTCCTTCATGGGGCGGGCCGCGGCTCGCGCCAGCAAATAAGGGCCACGCAAGTTGGTGGCATACATGCGGTCGAAAATCTCGGGGGTCAGGGCGTCGAGGTCGGCGAACGGGATGCCGATGTTCCACGCTGCATTGTTGACGAGTACGTCGAGCCGCCCGAAATGCTCAACGGTCGACGCCACGACCTCGTCAGGCTCAGTGACGTTCGACTGATCCAGGCGCACCGCCCATGCGCGGCATCCGGCCTCCTCGACCTCCGCCACGACCCGCTCCGCTCTCTGTTTCTCGCCGATGAAGGTGACCGCGACGTTCATCTTGCTGCGAGCCAGCGCACGGCAGATGGATGACCCGAGGTCACCCGATCCTCCCGTGACCAGCGCGACTCTTCCAGCCAGCTCCATTCCACGCCCTCCTGCGTCGCAGCGCCGCCTTACAGATTGCTTGCCGGGATCCATCCTATTCAGGCAGAGCAGATGCGGTGGCCTCGCAGCCGGCCTCAGATGGGGTGTTTTTGACGTTTCGATCTCCGCTCGCGGGTGGATACTGAGTTCGCATGAGCAAGGGCTTCGGGGAATCCGACTTCGCGCAGGTTCAAACCGAGCGGGCCAACACCCAGACCATCCGGCAGGTCCTCGAGCAGGATCGCGAGCAGGCCGAGCGCGCCCGTGATCGCAAAGCTCACGGTTCCTACGGCACCTGTGAGGACTGCGGTCGCGAGATCGGAGACGAGCGCCTCGCCGCGTTGCCCGACTCGACCCGCTGCGTGGCATGCCAGTCCACCTGGGAGCAGGGGAACCGCTAGGAGAGCTGGTTCCCAGCAAACCTTAAGGAACCGTCCAACCACCTCCAAGGTTGCGGCGGCATCGTTACGGACACAAACAAGACTCTCAGTCGTTACGGAGGTAGACCCGATGTCGGAAATTCAGAGCCAACCAAGCGAGCACCCGGCCGGGCCGCAGCCTGACCAGTCGCTTCTTCCGCCCGCGAGCCTACAGCCGGGCGGTGGACCGATTCCCGCGTGGGCGCCGCCCCCGCCGCCGGCTCCACCCGCCCCCAACTCGATCTGGCACCAGATCGCCGCGTTCGTCGTCATCGCCGCGGTCGTAGCCGCGGCCGCCGGCGCAGGCATCGGCTGGAGCCTGGCGCGGACGATCGGCTCGCACACCCCAACGGCGCAGGTCATCCAACCGACCACGCAAGAACCCGCCCAGCCAGGTTCGCCCATTCGGCCCGCGCCGAGCGCCGGCGGGGCCCTTGACACCAACGCCATCGCGGCCAAGGTCGATCCTGCGATCGTCGACATCAACACCGTTGTCGGATCGGGCCAGGCCGCCGGCACCGGCGAGATCATCACCTCGACCGGCGAGATCCTGACCAACAACCACGTCGTCGACCGCTCCACCAGCATCCAGGTCACGATCGCGGGCCGCGCTCAGACCTACACCGCCCACGTGATCGGGGTCGACCCGAGCGCGGACATCGCCCTCATCCAGGTCGACGGCGGCGTTTCGGGACTGCCCACGGTCAGCTTCGCGAGCTCATCCTCCGTCCAGGTCGGCGACCCGATCGTTGCGATCGGCAACGCGCTTGGCCAGGGCGGGACACCTGACGTTTCACAGGGCAGCATCACCGCCCTCGACCAGACCATCACCGCGAGCGAAGGCGGAAGCAAGTCGGAGCAGCTCACCGGCATGCTCCAGAGCGACGCCACCATCTATCCCGGCGATTCCGGCGGCCCGATCGTCAACTCGGCCGGGCAGGTCGTCGGCATGATCACGGCGGGTGACGTGCAAGGATTCCGCTCGTCGGCCTCCACCGTCAACTATGCGATTCCCTCGGACACCATCCTCAGCGTGGTCAACCAGATCCGAGCCGGCCAGGCCAGCTCGAAGATCATCTACGGCCAGACCGGCTACATCGGAGTCTCCGTGCAGAACTTCGACGCGACCGCCGCCGCGCAGCTGAACCTCAGCGTGTCCTCCGGTGCGCTGGTGGCTGGAGTTCAGTCCCCCTCACCGGCCGCAAGCGCGGGGATCACCCGTTACTCGGTGATCACCTCTGTCGGCGGCAACCAGATCAGCAACATCGATGACCTGGGCAACGCTCTGCTGGCTCACAAGCCGGGCGAGCGCGTCTCTATCACCTGGGTGAACCAGAGCGGCACGCACACCGCGACGGTGACCCTCGATGGTGTGAATCCGTAGAGCTGTCATAAGACCCGCCGCCGCGGTGCTCAACTAGGAGTGGCCAGCACCGCGGCGGCGATCCGCACCATCGCTCTCTCCAAGTCGTATGGCTCGCGGCTCGCGGTCGACCGTCTCGATCTGCGGGTCGAGCGGGCCGAGCTCTTCGGCTTTCTCGGACCGAACGGGGCCGGCAAGACGACCACGATCCGGATGGCTCTCGGCCTGATCGCCCCGACCGGCGGCTCGGTCGAGATCCTCGGTCAGGAGGTTCGCTCGCACCGCTCCCAGGTCCTGCCTCGGGTCGGGGCCCTGGTCGAATCGCCGGCTCTTTACGGCTATCTCTCCGGCCGCGACAACCTTCGCGCCGTCGGCGACCTGCTTGGTGGCGCCGCAGAGAAGCGCATCGATGAGGTGCTCGAGATCGTGTCCCTGAAGGGTCGCGATCGGGACAAGGTCAAGACGTACTCCCTGGGCATGAAGCAGCGTCTCGGCCTGGCCATGGCATTGCTCAACGATCCGGACGTCCTGATCCTGGATGAGCCCGCAAACGGTCTCGACCCTGCCGGCATCGTGGAGATGCGCGATCTTTTGAGGGAGCTCGCGGCGGGAGGGAAGACCGTGTTCATATCGAGTCACGTGCTGAGCGAGGTCCAGCAGATCTGCACCCGGGTTGCCATCATCAACCACGGGAAGCTCGTCCGCCTGGCGCCGGTCCACGAACTTCTCCAGTCATCGGGAGACTACGAGGTCAAGGTGGACGCGCCGGCAGAGCTGGTTGCGCTGCTGCGGCGCCAGCCGTGGGCTCAGCAGGCGCGCGTCGAGGATGGCCTCGTGGTAACGCCCGCGCCCGAGGGACGCGGGCGCAACCTGATCAAATTCCTACTCGAAAACGGCCAGGCGCCCGATGCGGTGAGCGAGCGGCAAAAAGACCTCGAGGACATCTTCCTGAGCCTGACCGGAGGTGACTCATGAGCCTGGCGCTGCGGCCAAGCTTCTACGGGACGATCAGAGGCGAAGTTCTGAAAGTTTCGCGGCAGCTCAGCTTCTGGCTCATGTTGGGCGGCGCCTTCGTGCTGCTGGCGATCATCACGCTCGCGATCTCCAGCGCTTCGAACCTCCAGGACCAGCTCAAGACCGATCCGACCGGGTTCGCCTACGGCGCCAGGGACGTCTTCGGCACGATCTTTCAGATCGGCTCTGGGATCTTTCTCCTGATCGTCGGTTCGCGCCTATTTGCCATGGAGTACTCGTCAGGGACCATTCGCATCATTTACGCGCGCGGAACCGGGCGGTTGCGTCTGCTCCTCGCCAAGATGCTGACCCTGGCCTTCATCGGGATCGTCCTCCTGGCCGGATATGTCGTCGTCGCGGGAGTCATCCTCGCCCTGCTCGCGAACGCCTGGACCGGCAGCATCTCGCCTCTGCAGCACCTCCCGACCCAGTTCTGGCAGGACCTCGAGATGTGGGGGGTGGTCCAGGGCATGAGCATGGGAATCGCCATCCTGATGGCTGCTGCGGCTGCAGGGATCGGGCGCTCGCTGGCGTTCGCCATGGCCGCGTCCCTCGCCTTCTTTCCGGTCGACAACTTCTCCGTCATCCTGGAGGCGCTCGGTTCGCGAATCACGAAACAGGACCATCCGTGGCTGACCATCAGCCAGTACCAGCTCGGCCCCAATCTCAACATCGTCCTCAACCTGATCGAACCAGGCCATCACGCTCGGGCGGCCCTCGCCGCGCCGCTGACGCCGATCGACGGGACTCACGCCCTGGTCGTGATCGGTGCCTTTGCGCTCGCCTTCGCCGTGATCGCGGTCGGGAGAGCCGTCCGCCCCGACGTCCTCGAGTAGGAAGGGTCGCGGGCCCACGACCCCCTTAACAGAACAGCGTCCTCGTGCAACCGGTATCCTTTCCGGGTTGTGCGCATAGTCGTCAAGGATCCCGAGGAGTTCGAGCAGGCGCTTCGGGAGTTCCGCCGCAAGGTGCAGGAGCAGGGGCTCGTGCGCGAGATGCGACGCCGCGCGCACTACGTTCCGCCGGCGGAAGCTCGCAAGATCAAGAGCCTCCGCGCCCGGCGCCGCCGAACTCGCTAAACTAAGAAAGTTCGGTGACCATGGCGGAGGGGAAACACCCGTTCCCATTCCGAACACGGTAGTTAAGCCCTCCAGCGCCGATGGTACTGTCGGGGTAACCCGATGGGAGAGTAGGTCGTTGCCGAGCGTTTTTTTAAGTCCCGCGGCCCGCAAGGGCTCGGGACTTAGTTTTTTCTAGCCCTGGGCGGCGGGCAGTCCACGCTCCGCGAGGCTCTCGGCGTGCAGGGCCGGCAGCAGGACATAGCATCGGACGGTCAGCAGCACGAGCAGGCCGACGAGCGCCACCAGCACGTCGAGCACGACCTGTCCCACCCGCGCATGGAACAAAAAGATGAGCCCGCCCTCCGCCACCACCGCGAGGGCGAGGATCGGCACAAAGACCCGGTCGTGGACCGCCATGAAGAACTGCACCAGCAGGTTGTCGAGCGCAAGCGCCAGCCCGATGACGCCAACCAGGAAGACGTAGGGGGTTGCGTCGCTGAACTTGGGGCCGAACAGGATCGCGACGATCAGCCCCGGCACGGCTGCGAACACGATCAGGGCGCACGCTCCGAGCGCCGAAAGGATCCCGGCGGAGTAGAGCAGGATGCGGCCCGGGTGCTCATCTTTCGCCACCGCCTCGACGACGCGAGGAAAGAGGACCTGGCTCACGCTAAGGGTCAGGAAAAAGAGGATCGTGCCGATCTTGTTCAGCCCGCCGTAGATGCCTCCGTCATGACTGTTGAGGTAGTGCTCGGCGAGGATGACGTCCTGGTTGTAGAGGACCTGGATGCCGATGATCCCGGCGGCGGCGGTCAGCGAGAACCCGGCCATGACCCGAAGCTGAACTCGCGCCCCGACCCGTTTGAAGTGGTCGCGCAGGGTGTAGAGGCCGAGCACGAAGCAGGCGGCAAGCCCGAGGAACACAGCCAGCATCGCACCCGACACCGCGTAGCCGGCTTTCAACAGAAGGAAGACGGCGACCGTGCGCACGACCAGCTCGAGCGAGAGGTTCAGGGATAGCGCGGGGAATCTCTGCAGGCCCTGCAGGATCCCGCGTGGGATCGCGACCTGCCAGATCAGAGCGATGGAGAATCCAAGGATCAGGATCGGGATCGTCGAGCCCAGGTGCTCAAACGCGGCCACCGGACGCGCGAAAAGCGCCGTCAGGAGCACGGCCACCAGGCACGGGATGGCGATCAGGCGCGCGGTGCGACCGAGCAGCGAACGCAGGCCGGGGTCTCCCCGAGCCGCCAGCGTGGCGGTGTAGCGAGCCAGCACGACGATCAGGATCAGCGCCGGTGCGGTGCCCACAGCGTAGACCGCGATCAGGAACGCGACCTGGCCGTAGACGGCAGGTCCGAGGACCCGCCCCGCGATGGCGTGGAAGACGAAACCGCCGATGCCGGCGACCAATCCACCCGCGAAGAGGACCAGGTTTTGCTGGACCAACCGGTTCCCCCGGACCTGGGCCAGGCGCTGGCCGAGACCCAATCGAGCGCCGGTTTGCACAGTCCTCGGTAGTCTAGCCGACGACTCCGGCATGTCCTGGGCGGGATAATGCCTTCCCGATGCCCGATCAAGCGAAACCCCTGGTTTCAGCACTGGTAGTCAGCTACAACGCCAAGGACCTGCTTCTCCAGTGTCTACAGACGTTCTTCGCGAGCGCGGACGTTCCGGTTGAGGCCGTGGTCGTCGACAACGACTCCTCTGACGGTTCAGGGGCGGCGGTGACGGATGAGTTCCCGCAGGTGACCGTGTTGGCGCAAGCGAAGAACCTGGGCTACGGCCGTGCCGCCAACCTAGGGCTCGAGCGCTGCCAGGGCCGCTTCGTCCTCCTACTGGGCTCCGACGTGACCGTGGATGCGGGGTCTGTCGGCAGGATGGCCGACTTCCTGCTGACGCGCCCGGATGCCGGCGCGGTCGGTCCGAGGCTGGTGCTGCCAGACGGCCGCCTGGACCCGGACGCTCGCCGCGCGTTCCCGATGCCGCGAACGATGTTCTATCGCACGGTCGGCCTCAGCAAGCTTTTTCCCAAGAGCCCGCGCTTCGGCCGCCACAACATGGGTCACCTGCCCGAGACGGACGTACACGAGATGGACGCGGGGTCGGGTGCGTGCCTGATGGTGCGCATGGCCGCTCTGGAGCGAGTCGGCTTCTTCGATCCGCGCTACTTCATGTTCGGCGAGGACGTCGACCTTTGCTACCGGCTCAAGCTCGGAGGATGGAAGGTCTTCTACCAGCCCGCCGCAGGCGCCACCCACCACGTCATACCGGCCACGGCCGCAGCGCAGCGGAAGATGTCGTACGAGCGCTACCGGTCGATGTGGGCCTACCACTTCAAGCACCACGCCGAAGGCGAGTCGGCTTTCGGCAACGGCCTGGTGTGGGCTCAGATCTGGGGCCGCTGGGCCGCCGAGCGTGTGAGGGACACCGTCAAGAGGCCAAAGCGCCAGTCTGGTTAAGTAGGGGCACTAGATGTATCACCAGATCGCGCACAACAAGCGGAACAGCATCATCCTGATCGCCCTGTTCCTGGCCGTGTGGCTGCTGGCGGGATTCGTCATCGGCGAGTTCGGCGGTGGCACGAGCACGGCGATTTTCGGAGCGATCGTGCTCGGGTTGCTAGGGATCGGCGCGGCTGCCTACTCCTACTACTTCGGAGCCGCTACGGTGCTGGCGGCGGTCGGCGCGCACGAGGCGGACCCGCAGCAGTACCAGCAGCTCTACAACATCGTTCAGACGCTGGCCATCGGAGACGGTGTGCCGGTGCCGAAGGTCTACATCGTCGACGACCCGAGCCCGAATGCCTTCGCAACGGGACGTGATCCCAAGCACGCATCGGTGACGGCGACGACCGGCCTGCTGCAGATGATGAACCGGGAGGAGCTGGAGGGCGTCCTGGCCCACGAGATGAGCCACGTGAAGAACTACGACGTGCGCCTGCTGCTGATCGTCACCACGATGATCGGGATGGCGGCGCTCATCGCCAGCTTCGTATGGCAGGGCGCCTTCAGGATCCGGACGCGGGACTCCCGCGCGATGCTTGTGATTCTCGCCATCGGGCTCATCTTCGGCCTCATCGCGGCGATCGTCGGGCCGATCATGCAGATGGCGCTGTCGCGGCAGCGCGAGTCGCTAGCGGACGCCAGCGGTGTCGAGCTCACCCGCAACCCGCAGGGTTTGCTGAGCGCGCTGAAAAAGATCGCGGCCAACGACAAGCCGATGGAGAAGTTCAACCACGCGGTGGCCGCGATGTGCATCGACAACCCGAAAGAGCACCACGGAAGCTTCTTCAACCACCTCTTCGACAGCCACCCGCCGATCGAAGAGCGAATCGCCGCGCTGGAAAGGATCGCAGCCGTACAGCAAACCTGATGCAGGTCCGGGCCTTCGTGCAACCTGCTTCGATGTCGCCGCTGCTGGCGAAGTTCCTGCACGTGCGGCGCACCGAGCTCAACCGAACTCTTCAGGTCGCGGGTTTCGCCATCGTCATCGGCTGGGCGATGTACACCGCGTTCAGCGCGTCACAGTCCATCTTCCTCAACAAGGCGGGACCTCAGGCGTACCCGCTGTTCTTCATCGTCCTGGCGCTTGCCGTCTGGCCCATGGTTGCCCTGCAGGGCGTGGTGACGCGGCGGTTCGGCGTTGGGCGCGCGTTCCGGATCACCCTGGGGGCCAACGCCGCCGCGGCGCTCATCGTCTACGCCGCCTACGTCATCCGTGAGGACTCGACAGTCGCTTTCGCGGCTTACGTCGTCTATTCGGTGGCGTTCGAGCTTGTCATGCTCACGTTCTGGAGCTTCGTCAGCCAGCACTTCAACGTGCTCGAGGGCAAGCGGATCTTCCCTGTCATCGCAGCCGGATCGAGCATCGGCTACATCCTGGCCGGCGTGACCACGACGGTCGTGGCGGTGTACGCGACCGAACCGCTCATCTTCGTTTGGGCGTTTGGCTCGATCGCCGCGGCGATCATGTCCCGCAGCCTCGAGCGCACGCTCTTCCGCCCGGCCTTCATCGACGATGCGGACGAGTTCGTCGCCGACCAGGAGGCGGCTCTCAAGAAACACGGCGTGGTGGCCGTGCTCAAGGGTGCATTTCGCTACGTGACCGGCAGCCGCCTGGTGCTCGCGTTGATCCTGCTCGCCCTCACGCTTCAGGTGGCGAGCCGGATCGGCGACTACCTGGTTGCCGTCCTTTTCGTGCAGGCGACGCACAACAACCTGCAGTCATTGACCATCTTGATCGGCAACGCGTGGCTCGCGAGCTACGTCGTGCAGCTGGTCGTCAGCCTGTTCGTGACGCCCTGGGTCCTGAACAAGCTGGGCATCAAGAACGCGCTGATGGCCTTGCCGATGTTCACGCTGATCGGCTTCACGGCCGTCGCGGTGGCTCCCGTCCTGTCGACCGCGCTCTTCCTTTTCATCGTGCGGAACGGGCTTCAGACCGGTCTTGACGACCCGGTCGAGAACGTGCTGGGCAGCGCGCTGCCGGCACAGGTCGGCCCCAAGCTGAAGCTGCTGCTCGACAACGGCGTCCTGCCCGGCGCGGCGGTCGTGACCGGCCTGGGCTTGCTGGTGGTGCAGAGGACGATCGCGGCCAGCGTCGAGGCGGTGGCCGTGCTCGGGGTCGTCGTCGGGATCCTCTTCATCCTCGCGGCGCTCTGGGTGCGCAGCCTCTACGTGACCGCCATCTACGACCGATTGCGCACGCACACTCTCAGCCTGGCGGACTTCCAGCAAGCCCTCGGGCGACCCAACCCAGACCAGGTGGCCGAGCTCCAGGGCTACATACGCTCGGGCGAGGACAAGGTCCGCCAGTTCGCGACCGCCGCTCTCGGAAAGGCGTCGCCGGAAGCGTTCGCCGCCATGATCCCCGAGCTCCTGGCAGCGGACGATCGTGTCGTGCGCAGGCTGGCCCTCCAGATGGCGGGGCCGGGGACGGTGACGGTCGAGCAGTTGAAGGTGGCGGCAGATGACCCTGACGGCTGGGTCCGCGCCGCGGCCGCCGTGGCCGGCGCGAACCTCAAGTGGGCGACCGCGGAAGAGCTTCTGCGGGCTCTATGGGAATCGAACGTGCCGGAAGATCGAGCCGCGGCCGTCTGGGCGGCGGCCTTTGTCGGGGGCAGTGAGCGGGTCGTTGCGGCGATGCGCGATAGCGAGTCTCGCGTGCGGCTCGAAGGGATTCGCAGCTTCGCCAAGATGAAAGGCGACGTCGTCGGAGTATCCGACCCGCTGATCGCGTGCTTGCGCGACGACGACATCGAGGTGCGCCGCGAGGCGTTGCGCCAGGCGATCCGGTGGACTCCGCCGGTAGACCAGCACCAGGCCTTCGCGGAAGCGCTGGCGGACGGGCTCGCGAGCGGGGACCGCGACGTCCGGCGCCTCGCCGCGGAAGCGATGGCTGCCCAATCCCCCGACGCTCTCGTGCTCGCGCTGCCGCTGCTCGTGGCGCAAGACCAGGCCGCGGCCGCGATCATCGAGGCGCTGATCCGCAGCGGCCGGCCAGAGCTCTTCCAGCGAGCGCGGGGCCACCTCGAGGCACATCTGGCAGACGCGCTGCACCTGGCGCGATTGTCCGCACGGGTGGCCCGGGCCGCGCAGGCCCAGGAGGCTGACGATGCCGCCGGCTACGCGCTCCTCCGGATCGGTCTCGATGATTACGCTCGCTCGGGAATCGATTCAGGGCTCTCCGCGATGAGGGCGCTGCACGGCAAGCGAGGCTTCGCCACCGTCGAGCGTGGCCTTTTGTCCGATGAGGCGCAAGCGAGGGTGGAGGCGCTGGAAACGTTGATAAACTTCGGCCCGGGTTGGCTGGCAGGGCCGCTGGCGCAGCTGCTCGATCCGGAGTCCCTCGACTCGGGGTCTGCTCGACCCCTCAGCCATGCAGAGCTCGAAGCACTCGCGAACCACCACGACAAGTGGGTCAGGCAGACGGCCGACTCGGCATCCAGAGGAGCGGATGACCAGATGAAGGAGCTCATTGCGCTCAAGCGTGTGCCTTTGTTCAGCACGCTCACACTCGATCAGCTCGCGAGCATCGACCGCCTCATGGTGACCCGGCATTACGTCAAAGGCGAGTCGATCTTCAGGAAGGGTGACGTCGGCGCCGAGCTTTACGTTGTGCTCGAAGGCGAGGTGCGGATTCACCTCGACCATGACGGCCACGAGGTCACAGTGGCCAGGCACGGCCCGAGCAAGGTGGTGGGGGAGATGTCGGTTTTCGACGACCAGCCGCGGTCGGCCAGCGCGCAGGCCGCCGAGAACACGACCGTCCGGGTCCTGAGGCGCGACCGGATGCAGGCGATCGTCCACGAGCACCCGGAGGTTCTGCTCGAGTTCGTCAAGAACCTGAGCCAGCGCCTTCGCACCATGAACGAGCAACTCGAGGCCGTTTCGGGCACCGGCATCCGGACTCCGGCCGATCGCCCGGCCGCGAGCCCTGCAGGGCGCGAATGAACAGCGCGCCCCGGCCGGGTCTGCGCGCGGTAGCCGGCATCTTCGCGGTGATCGCTGCGCTCCAGGTCTTCGACCTGGTCACTCGCGACGACGTGCTCACCGCTGTCGTCACATTCGTCATCTGTGGGTCGTACCTCGGCTGGTGGTTCTGGAGCCAAAGGTACCGCTGAGCGGATCAGGAACCGACCCTGCCGGATAATGGGTGTCGTGACTGAGCTTTCGGACTTCCGGCTCGGCGCTGATGTCATCGACAGCGAGGGTCATAAAGCGGGAACGCTCATCAGCGTCATCGTCGATGAGAATGGGTTCGACCCTCGCGCGCTGGTGGTGAAAGACGAGGTGAGTGTTGCCCGCCGGCTGTTCGCAGGCGAGAAGCTCTTCACCACCGACGAGGTCGTGATATCGATCACCGCGGTCGAGTCCGCCACACATGAGGTCGTACGGCTCTCCCTCGCGGGCCCCGACATCCGGCGCCAGCCTCTTTACCTGAGCTATCGGCTTGAGCCGCTCACTGCTGAGGAGGCGGTCATCGAAGAAGGGGAGCTCCTGACAGGTGGCCTGGGGTTGCCGAGAGCAGACGAGATCGCGAACAAGCCAGACGGCGAGATCGAGATCGACGGTGGCGAGAACGTGATGCTCGGCACAAGCGGCCGCCGCCTGGGCACTGTTCGCGATGTCCTCTTCGACCGGGGCAAGCTGGTCGCCGTCGTGATCCGGCCTGAAGGGTTCTTCAAGCGGGATGTTGTGCTGCCGATCTCGTTCATCGACCGCGCCGACGACCTTGCCCTGTTCGCGCACCTTGACGAGTCCGAAGTCGAGCAGTTGAAGCCGTTCGTCGATCCGCCGCCGGCCTAGCTACTCGGAGGTTGTTTCCGGCTCCGCCCTGATCTCGATCTTGCGGCGCGCAACCTCGAGCCGGTCGGTGCAGACCTTGAGATAGACCCTGGCTTCGTCGACCGCCTTGAGCGCGTCCTCGAGACCGAGCTCCCCGTCTTCCAGAAGCTTGAGCTTCTCGTCCAGCTTTTCGAGCGCCTGCTCGTAGGTCAGCCCCTCGCTCATGACTCCACCTCGTCGACCATCGCTCCCAGCCTCCCGGTTCCCAGACGGATGCGCACCCTTCGATTGACGCCCGTCCCGGCCGACGTGCGCAGCACGGAACCCGACTCGGCGTCCTGGGTGATGCTGTACCCGCGTGAGAGCACGCCCTCCGGGCTCAATGCAACCAGGCGCTGCCGGCGGTGGTCGAGCCCTCTGGTCGCGGCTGCGAAGCGTTCCGACAGCGCTCGGTCCATTCGCTCGCTGGCGCGTCGGGCGGCCAGGGCGTTGCGGCTGCGGTTGAGCCGAGCGGCGGCTGCGCCTTCGAGTCTACGGCCGCGCTCTCGGAGTCCCTCTTCGCGCCGCGCGACCTGCGCGAGCGGGCTGAGCCGCCCCAGCTCGGCCGCGGCGCGTGCGAGGCGCTCGACGCGGTGGCGCACGAGCGCGGGGAGCAGCTGAACCATCCGCTGTTTCCTGTTGGAAAGCCGTTCGCCCTCACGGGCGAGGCGCTGGGCGATCTCCCGGTCGAGGCGCCGCCCGCGCTCGCGGAGCTGGAGCAGCAGGTCCGATTTCTTCGGCACCACGCGCGCACCAGCCTCGGTCGGGGTCCTGCACTCGGCATCCCCGACAAGGTCGGCCACCGTGCGATCCGAGGTATGACCGAGCGCTGTCACCACCGGGAGGCGGGACTCGAGGATCGCCCGTGCGACGAGCTCGGTGTTGAACGCATACATCTCTTCAAAGCTGCCGCCGCCCCTGGCGAGCACGATCACATCGGCCAGCCGCTCGTCGTTGCAGCGCCGGAGGGCGCGTGAGACGCTCATCGGCGCGGCCGCGCCCTGCACCTGCACCGGGTAGACGATGACGCTCATGTTCGGATACCGCTCCCAGATCGTCTCCTGGAGGTCGTGGATCACAGCACCGGTCGGCGACGTGAGCAGTGCGATCGCCCGCGGAAGGAACGGCAGCCGGCGCTTGCGGGCGGGCGCGAACGCGCCCTCCGCCTCGAGCCGGCGCTTCAGCTCCTCGAGCCTCGCTCGCAGCTTGCCGACATCATCGAACTCGACCTGGTCGACGATGAAGCTGAGCCGCCCGGTCTTGCCGAAGAAGTCGATCCGGCCTCGAAAGACGAACACCTGTCCATCCTCGGGAAGCGTCGTGACGCGCCGCGCGTCATCCGCGAACAGCACGGAGTCCAGCCGGCTCACGCCATCCTGGATGGAGAAGTTGAAGTGGCCCGACGGGCCGCGCTTCATCCCGGTGACCTCGCCCTTGACCAGAAGCGCGGTGAGCGGGCGCAGCTCGCGCCGGATCTCGTTGGCGAGCTCGGTGACCGTGTAGGGTCGCGGAGCCTCGTCAGGCCGCTGCAGCGAGCCTAACCCCCAATCTGGGACATCGACTTCGCCGGCTTGACGAACCCCGGCTGGTTGATGAGATGGCCTTCTTCCTTGCGCCAGATCGCCGTCTCGATCACCTGGCCAAGATGGTCGTCGGAAACGCCCGAACGCATGAGGTCGCGCAGGGGAGTCTCCTGCAGCGAGAACAGGCATGTTCGCAAACCGCCTTCCGCCGTGAGCCGGACGCGGTTGCACGCCGTGCAAAACGCCTGGCTCACCGAGGAGATGAAACCGACTCCGCCGGGCGTGCCGTCAGCGAACTTGAAGCGTGTGGCCGGTCCGGGTCGCTGGTCGGCAATTGGAACCAGCGGGAAGAGGTCTTCGATCTGCTCCTGGATGCGACGGCTCGGCACGACCTGCTCGTTGGTCCACATGCCGTCGCCGTCGAGCGGCATGAACTCGATGAACCGGACCTCGTAGCCTTCGTCGCGCGCCAGGCGCGCGAAGTCGACGACCTCGTCGTCGTTGTGCCCCTTCATGACGACCATGTTCAGCTTGATGGGCCACAGGCCCGCTTCACGCGCCGCCTGGATTCCATCCATCGTCCGCTTGAACTGGTCGCTTCGCGCGATCTCGTGGAAGCGCTCCATGTTCAGCGTGTCGAGCGAGATGTTGATGCGCTTCAGGCCCGCGTCTTTCAGCAGGCGGGCCTTGTCGCGGAGCAGCACCCCGTTGGTGGTCATGGTGATGTCCAGCGTGGGGTCGATCGCGTTGATCATTCCGATCAGCTCTTCGACCTTGAGGCGAACCAGCGGCTCGCCCCCGGTGATCCGGATCGTCCTGACGCCGTAGCGCTCCACAAAGATCCGGGCCAGGCGAACGATCTCCTCGAACCGGAGTATGTCGTCCCGTTTGAGCCATTTCAGGCCCTCCGCCGGCATGCAGTAGATGCAGCGGAAGTTACAGCGGTCTGTGATAGAGATCCGGAGGTCGTCGGCGACCCGGCCATAGGAGTCGCGAAGCGGGCTCGTCCCCATTTGGTCGATGATAGCCCCGGTGGGATACGAGCACATCCTGGTCGAGGTCGAGGCCCCGATCGCGACCGTCACGCTGAACCGGCCGAAGGTGTTGAACGCCCTCAGCCCGGAGCTGATCCGCGAGGTGAACGTGGCCCTCGGCGAGCTGGACGCAGACGAAACCGTCCGTGCGGTTGTGATCACCGGCGGACCAAAGGTCTTCGCCGCCGGTGCTGACATCGGCGACATGGCCGATCGCACCGCCGTCGACCAGCTCCGGCGCGACCAGACGGGCCGCTGGGCGGGGATCGCCGCCTTCAGCAAGCCGCTCGTCGCCGCGATCAACGGCTACGCACTCGGAGGTGGCTGCGAGCTGGCCCTGATGTGCGACCTGATCATCGCGGGCGATACAGCTCGGCTGGGCCAGCCGGAGATCAACCTCGGCATCATCCCGGGCGCGGGCGGCACGCAGCGCTGGCCGCGAACTGTGGGGAAGTACGTGGCCATGGAAGTGATGCTCACGGGTACGCCCGTCACCGCCCGGCGTGCCTACGAGGTTGGATTGGTGAACAAGGTCGTGCCGGCCGACATGACGATCGAGATCGCCAAGCGCACCGCTCGCGAGCTGGCCGAGAAGCCGCCGCTCGCGCTCCGCATGGCGAAGGAGGCGGTGCTCAAGGCGTTCGAGTCGCCACTTTCCGAGGGCCTGGCGGGCGAACGCAAGAGCTTCTACTTTCTGTTTTCGACCGAGGATCAGAAAGAAGGCATGCACGCCTTCCTGGAGAAACGGAAGGGTGTATTCAAAGGTAGGTAAGAGATAGGTATGGCAACGACTGAAGTCGAGCAGCACGTGATGGTCCGCATCCACGACGGAGTAGGCCTGATACAGCTGAACCGGCCGGAAAAGATGAACGCGATCGGCGCCATCACGCGCAAGCAGCTGGGCGACGCCATCAAGCAGGTCGAACGCGACGACGCGGTGCGAGTCGTGGTCTTGACCGGTTCGGGCCGCGCTTTCTGCTCGGGCGCCGACGTCACCGAGATGGCGCAGGAGGGCGGCATGCGCACGCCCGAGGACGTCGGCAACGTGCTTCGCAACGAGTACATGCCGATGCTCACGCGGCTGCGCACCATGCCCAAGCCGGTGATCGCGGCCATGAACGGTCCCGCGGTGGGAATCGGCGCGAGCTACGCGCTTGCCTGCGACATCCGGATCGCGACACCCGAGGCGTACATCCTCGAGGCCTTCGTCAACATCGGGCTCGCGCCGGACGGCGGAGTGAGCTGGCTGCTGCCGCGCCTGGCCGGCACGGGCATCGCTTACGAGATGTTCTTCACGGGCAAGCCGCTGCAGGCCGCCGACGCCTACCGCTTGGGAGTGATCAACCGCCTCGTGCCGGCCGACAGGCTCGAGGCTGAGGTCCGCGAGCTGGCGGCTCACCTCGCCACGCAACCGAGGGGAGCGATGGCCGGCGCCAAGCGGGCTGTCACGCATGCGCTGGAATCGAGCTACGAGGAAGCGCTTGAATTCGAGTCATACCTGCAGGAGGCGCAGGCCGCGAGCTCCGAGTTCTCCGAAGGGGTCCAGGCTTTCCTCGCGAAACGCGCGAAAAAGTGACAGAGCTGCGGGAAGCCGTAATCGTGGCGACCGCGCGCACGCCCATGGGGCGCTACGGCGGCCAGCTCAAGGACGTGCGCCCGGATGACCTCGCGGCCATCGTGCTCAGGGAGGTCTGCGAGCGGGCGCAGCTCAAGCCCGGCGACGTCAGCGACGTCATCCTCGGCTGCGCGAACCAGGCGGGCGAGGACAACCGCAACGTGGCGCGCATGGCCCTGCTCCTCGCGGGTTTTCCGGTCGAGGTGCCGGGGCAGACGGTCAACCGGCTGTGCGGGTCGGGGATGCAGGCGACGATCGCGGCCGCGCGCGAGATCCAGACCGGAGCAGCCGACGTGATGATCGCCGGCGGGGTCGAGAGCATGACCCGCGCCCCGTGGGTGATGCCCAAGCCGGACGGTGCGTTCCCGCGGGGCCCTCAGACCGCATACGACACCGCGATCGGCTGGCGGCTGGTCAACCCGAAGATGGCCGAGCTGTACGGCACGCTGCAGATGGGGGAGACCGCCGAGCGCGTGGCGCAGAAGTACGAGGTGTCGCGCGATGACCAGGATGCATTCGCACTGCGCAGCCACCAGCGCGCCGTGGCGGCGCAGCGGTCAGGCAGGCTGGCCGAGGAGATCGTCCCGGTGCTTGTTCCGCAGCGCAAAGGTGAGGCGATCCGGCTGAGCGCGGACGAAGGCCCGCGTACCGACACCTCGCTCGAGGCCCTCGCCAAGCTTCGACCGGCGTTTTCCGAAAAGGGATCCGTGACGGCCGGTAACTCGTCTTCGCTCAACGACGGGGCGACCGCGCTGGTATTGATGTCCGCGGCGAAGGCCAGGGAGCGTGGGTTGAAGCCGCTGGCGCGCCTTGTCTCCGCCGCGCCCGCAGGCGTGCACCCGGACTACATGGGAATCGGCCCGGTACCGGCTTCGCTCAAGGCGCTGGAGCAAGCGGGTCTGCAGCCCTCGGACATGGGCGTCGTGGAGCTGAACGAAGCCTTCGCCTCCCAGTCGCTCGCGTGCGTGCGCCTGCTCGGACTGGATGAGGAGAGGGTCAACGTAAACGGAGGCGCGATCGCGCTCGGGCATCCGCTGGGAAGCAGCGGCGCGCGCCTGGTCAGCACCCTGGTCCGCGAGATGGCGCATCGAGACGCCGAGTACGGCCTCGCGACCATGTGCATCGGGGTCGGGCAGGGCATCGCGTCGGTGTGGCAAAGGATCTAGCGATCGGCGAGCGCGATCCCCAGGAGGTGCGAGCGATGTTCGATCGCATCGCCCACCGCTACGACCTGGTCAACACCGTGCTGTCCGGAGGCATCGACGGAGGCTGGCGGCGGCGTGCCGCGCGGGCCACAGGCCTCAAGTCGGGCGGCTCGGCGCTGGACGTTGCCTGCGGCTCGGGCAAGCTGACCGCCATGCTCGCTCGCATCGCAGGTCGTCAGGGACGCGCGGTCGGTCTGGACTTCAGCCCACAGATGCTCGAGATCGCACGACGCGACCATCCGGGAATCGAGTTCCTGGAAGGCGATGCGCTGAACCTGCCGTTCGACGACGCGAGCTTCGATGCCTCGACCATCGCCTTTGGCCTACGCAACCTCGCCGACCCCGTGCGCGGTCTCCGCGAGATGCTGCGGGTGGTGAAGCCCGGCGGCCGCCCCGTCGTGCTGGAGTTCGTCCGCCCGCCGGAGAACCTGGTCGGAAGCGCCTACCGCCTCTACCTGCGAATGCTGCTGCCGGCCATTGGAGGCGCCATCTCAGGACAGCCGGCGGCTTATCGATACCTCAGTGACACGGTCGATTCCTATCGCACGCCTGACGAGCTGCGCGCGATGGCCGGCGCAGCCGGCTGGAAAAACGTGAGGTTCCACCCACTGGCGATGAGCACGGTCGGCGTCCTCGCCGGCGAAAAACCCTTATGAGATGCGATCGACGGCCGAGTGGGCGAGGCTGATCAGGGTCGGGCGCAGTCCGTCCAGCTCGACCGTCTCGAGCTCGTGCACGGCGGCGTCCACGAGCTTCTGGGCCTCATCGCGTACTCGCTGCAGCGCATCGCTCGACGTGACGAGCTCCGCGACGCGACCGACCTCGGCGTCGCCGAGCGCGCCTGCAAGCAGGCGACGGACCTCCGGTCCGACGGTGCGGTCCTCGGCTGCATAGATAAGAGGTAGGGACAGGACGCGCTGCCTGATGTCGAGTCCGACAGGCTTGCCTGAGCTCGGGCTGAAGTCCACCAGGTCGTCCGCCATCTGAAACGCGATACCGACGAGGTCGCCATACCGCCTCAGTGCTTCGACGATCTCTGGACTCGCCTCGGAAAGGAGCGCGCCGGAAGCGCATGCCGCCGCGAAAAGAGCGGCCGTCTTGCCTCGTACGACCTGCAGGTAAGAGTCGTGGTCGCCGGGATAGGTTCCGCGGAACGCTACGTCGTCGATCTGCGATGCGCAGATCGCCTCGAGCGCTTCGGCGATCGTCGAGGTCACTTCTCGGTTGCCGATCTCCGCGATGAGCCGCGTCGCCTTGGCGAAGTAGTAATCGCCGACGGCGATGGCGCGCTCCGGTCCCTCGGCCGCGGCGACGGTCGGCCGCCCGCGCCGGTGAGTGCTCTCGTCGACGTAGTCGTCGTGGATGAGGGTCGCGTTGTGGAGAAGCTCGACGGCGGCGGCGAGGGCAGCCGCGCGCAGCGGCTCGCTGCGCGGCCCGATCCCGGCGGCCAGCTGGACGAGCTTGGGTCGCAGTCGCTTGCCGCCGGCTTCGACCAGCCGGCGCATCGGTGCGGACACCGGCTCGGGGTCGACCAGGAGCTGGCGGGAGAGCTCGAGCGCGACGAGGTCGGATTGGGCTCCCCCCTGCAGGGGGAGGGAGAACTGACCGTCCAGCTGGATCGCCAGCTCTCGGTGGCGCGGGCCGTCCAGCTCAACCGCGAACACGGACTGCCAGCGGCCCAGGACCAGCTCGCCGTCTTCGACCAGCAGCGTGGCAAACCCCGTGAGGAGCAGCTGCCGGCAGTGAGCGTGACCGTTGATCGGCTCATCGGCCGCGATGTCAAAGCGTCGCGCAAAATCGTCGTGCTCGTACCCGGCATTCGCGGGAGCCAGGCGATTAAGCAAGCCCTCGAAATCTCGAAGCAGCAGTGGCTCGTTCTCGTTGACTGCCAGGCCGAGCGTCGTGTGCAGCGATTGGAGATGCAGGCGTCCCATCCGCATGCCGGCCTGCCGCACCTCTGCGCGAAGCCGGTCGCTGATGTCGACGAACTCGGTCGCATGCCTGGTTTCGAACCGAAGGCGCTTGCCGATCATCAGCTCGCCTTCAAGGCATCGAGCAGGAGCTCGCGCGCCGGGGGCGCGTCGGCACCAGAGGCGGCGGCGGCGGACATCCGCTCGATCGCCTGGGCGAAGGCCACCTGGACGCTCTGCGAGGCGGCGTCTGCGAGGAGCCTCGACGAGCGGGCCAGGCAGAGGTCACCCATCAGGAGGGTCGGTGGGGCGGCCGCCCGGCCGCCAAGGCCCTGCAGCCGGACCCCGATCTCGACCAGCGCGGCTGCCAGCGCAAGCTTGGGCTGGGAGGCCGGTTCGTGAGAGCCGACCGCTTCCAGGTATGTCCGGTACATCTCCGAGAGGCCGTCCTCCCAGAGGCTCTCGAGGCGGTCGAGCTCGCGGTCGATGAGCTGGACCGACATCAAACGGGCTCCACCAACGAGCCCGCCAGCTGGCGGAACGCCGAGAGGGCCTTCAAACACGATTCGTCGTCGCGGGTCACCACGTAGTACAGGCCGAACCCGAGCACGGTGTTCAGGACGAGCGGTACGAGGACGTCGCGAGGGACCGTGAGCCGGATCCTGCCGTCCTCCTCCAGGCGGTCGAGCTGCTCCTGGATGACCTCGCGGTACCGGGTGAACAGCTCGGGCAGGTAAGCCCTCAGACGTTCGGTGCGGGGCGCCTGGACGAGGAGGTCGAACGCGGCCAGCTGAATGTCACCAAGCCGCCGCAACGAGTCCCAGAGCGACTCCACGCCGATCTCGAGCACCTCGAGCGGGTCGGTCAGCTGGTTCAGGGTGCTGCGGAGCTCTTCGACCGAGCGGGCTGTCAGGTACCTCCACGCCTCGACCAGCAGCTCTGACTTGGTTGGAAACCAGTACTGGAGGTTGCCGATCGCGACGCCGGCCTTGGCGGCGATGGCTCGCACGCTGGTGCCTGAGTAACCGTTCTCGAGGAGAGAATCGGCCGCGGCATGGATGATCTGGTCCCGCGAGCTCTCTGTCGCAGTCGCCCCGGTCATACGTATGTACCAGCTTACATAGACTGGGTAGCCGGGATCAGGCCCCGGACGCTGGTTCGGGGATAATCACCCCGGCTGTGCGGAGCATCGACCAGGTCTTTCCCAACCGTATCTGCGGCGTGCTGCGCACACAGGACTCCGACGCAGGCTTTCAGGCGTGCCTCGCAGCGATGGAAGGCGGTGTCCGGACCATCGAGATCACCAAGACGGTGCCGTCGTGCTTCGACATGATCCGCGGCCTGATCGCCACGACAGGGGGACGTTTCCCCGTGGGCGTGGGGACGGTGTGGGATCCAGGTGCCGTGCGGGAGGCGAAGGAGGCGGGGGCGTCTTTCGTGGTGACGCCGGTGCTGCTGCCCGAGGTGGCCGACGCCTGCCGCCAGGAGGACATCCTGTGCGTGCTGGGCGCCCTGACTCCGACGGAGATCTACCAGGCCAGGGTCGCCGGCGCCGCGCTGGTCAAGGTGTTTCCGATTGGACCGGTGGGCGGGCCCGAGTACATCCGGGCGCTGAACGGACCGATGGGCGGTGTGCCTTTCTGGGTTTCGGGTGGGGTGCCGATCGAAGACATCGGCGCCTACCTGCGGTTGGGCGTGAGGGCCGTGGGCTTGACGGCGTCGCTATTTCCGCCGGAGGCGCTGGTTCAGCGCGACTTCGAGCTCATCCGTGCCAACGCCGAGCGGGCGGCACAGGCGGCTGCGGCGGCGATAGCCGACTAGTTCGTCAGCAGCCTGCGTGGTAGAGGCACATCGTCTGGACGATGTCGGAGTACAGGTTCACGACCTGGCCTCCCGTCGCGATCAAAGCGACGATGACGATCAGGGCGATCAGGGCGAGGATGAGCGCGAACTCAACCATCCCCTGTCCTTTTTGGCGTTTCTGGAAGTGAATCAATCTGGGTTTCGACCTAGAAGCTTAACCGCCGAGCCTCCCGTTCTGGTCGTTGCCCGCAGCAGCGCATCCTCCACGACGACGCGAACCATACGCTTCCGCCAGAAGTGGCTGAGATCCGCGTTGTCCAGTGGTTTGGCGGGCTTGGCTGCGATCTCAGCGGTCTCACGGATGGTGTCGGGCTTCACTCGCTTCCCCTTAAGGAATTCTTCAGCGGCGGTCGCCTCGAGGGGGTGTGACGCCACCGCCGACAGCACGATCCGGCAGCTGACGACCTCGTCGCCTTCGAGCTCCACGGCGACCGCCGCGCCCGCGATTGGAAAGTCGATCGAGCCGCGACGCCGCAGCTTCACGTAAGCCGTTCTCGTGTGGGGACCCGCAGAAATGCGCAGCGACGTGACCACCTCGCTCGGCTGCTTGGCCATGTAGTCCATTCCGTCATCCCGATAGAGAGCCGACACGGGCAGCTCGCGCTCGCCATCCGGCCCGGTCAGGATCACCACTCCGTCGAGCGCGATCGCCATCGGCGCGGTGTCGGATGACGAAACCGCCCAGCACCGCGAGCTGCTCGGGGCGACAAGACAGATGTCTCCGTCCTTCTTCATGCAGAACCCGGCGGCCTTCCGCCACTCGTATGTCATGTCGTAGTAGTTGCACCGCGTGTCGACGCAGAGATTCCCGCCGACCGTGCCCACATTGCGCAGCGGAGGGGACGACACAAGGCCCGCCGCCTCGGCGTAACCGGCGAAGCCTTTGTTGAGATGCCGGTCGCCGGACGCGACCGCCAGGGTGACGCCGGCGTCGACGATGCACTCGGTGGATCCGTTGTGGATCTCGCGAGGCAGGAAGTCGAGTCCAATCAGCGTCTCGACATCGAACTGCCGGCGCTTGAGCTTCGGGAACAGGTCGGTTCCGCCGGCCACGAACATCGCGCGCGGCCCGAGGTCCGCGGCCATGCGCGCCGCCTCGCGCGCGGTCTTCGGACGCAGGTACTTAAATCGAGGAAGCCGAAGCATGGTCCAGGTTCTTGGGTGGAGGCTCGACCTTGATGGTCGGTGGATACGGGACGGTGGGGAAGCGTGCCGGGCCAAAGCGCGCCGGCTCACCTTTGGTCTTGCGGCGCAGGGCCTCGACGATCTTCTCCGGCGTCGCCGGAACCTCGTCGATCCACACGCCGAGCGCGTCGTAAATCGCCGCGCATACCGCAGGCGGCACGGGCAGCAGAGGACCCTGCCCGGCTTCCTTCGCGCCGTACGGGCCTTCCGGATCGACCGTCTCGACGATGAACGTCTCGACCTCTGGCATGTCGAGGAAGGTTGGTGACTTGTAGTCCAGCATCGATGGCCACTTGTGCAGGCCTTTGCGGAACGCCTGCTCTTCCATCAGTGCTTCGCCGAGGCCCATGTAAACGCTGCCTTCCACCTGGCCCTGCACCAGGAGCGGATTGATCGCCCGGCCGACGTCATGCGCGATCCAGATCTTGTTCACTTGCACAAGGCCGGTGCGCGCGTCGGCGTCGAGGTCGACCACGCAAGCCGAGTAGCTGTAGGCGGGGCTGGGGCCGACGCCGGACCCTTTGAACGGCCCGGCAATCTTTGGTGGCGTGTAGCTGCCCGTGGTCGTGAGGCCTCCGAAGCGGGTCTCGGCGAGCTCGCTCGCTTGTTCAAAGCTGGCATCGCCGATACGGCCGCCGCCCACCCGGATCGCCGATACTTCGCAACCCTGCTTCGCCGCGACCGCTTCGACAAGCAGTGCGCGCATCTTGCGGGCGGCTTCGATTGCGGCGTTGCCGGCCATGAACGTCACGCGTGAGGAATAAGAGCCGAGGTCGATGGGCGTGGTGTCGGTATCGGCCGTGACGAGGCGCACATCCGCGGGTTGCAGGCCCAGCTCTTCGGCGACGATCGTGGCGAGCACCGAATCTGAGCCCTGTCCGATGTCCATCGCGCCGCAGTAGGCGGTCACGCCGCCGCGGTCGACCTTGACCTGGACCTCGGAGTGGGGCATGTCGTTCCAGTAGATGGCCGTGCCGGCGCCCGAGAGATAGCTCGAGATCGCAAATCCCATCCCATGACCGGGTCGCCTGGACCGGCGCGCGTAGCCGGATGCGCTCATCACCTTTTCGGTGCATTCGTCGAGTCCGCACGACGTGACACGCAGCCAGTTCACCGTGCGCGTCATCGGCTTGACGAAGTTGCGCCGCTTCAAATCGACAGGGTCGATCCCAAGGTCGTGCGAGATCTTCTCGAGGTGCAGCTCCAGCGCGAAACGGGGCTGCGGCGTGCCGTGGCCGCGCTTGGGTCCGCAGGGCGGCTTGTTGGTGAATACGCGGCATCCCTCGAATCGATATGCGGGGATGTCGTACGTCACCGTCTGAAGCGCACCTGTGTAGAACGTCGAGGCCACTCCGTACGAGCCGTAAGCACCGCCGTCGAGCGCAGTGCGGAAATGCATTGCGGTGATGAGTCCCTCGCGAGTCACGCCGGTTCTCACCCACATGAGGACAGGGTGCCGGCCACGATGCGCGTAGAAGACCTCCTCCCGAGTCAGCGTGCATTTGACGGGCCTCCCGGTCAGCATCGCGAGCTTGCTCACGATGATCTCGTGAGCAAAGGGGTCGGTCTTGCCGCCAAAACCGCCGCCATGTGCGGCGCCGATCACGCGGATCCGGTTCATCGGGAGCTCCAGCACCTTCGACAGGGCGCGGTGCACGTAGTGCACGACCTGCGTGGAGGACCACAGCGTGACCCTTCCGTCCACGTACGTCGCGATGGCGCTGTGCTGCTCCATCGGTAGATGCGTGTTGCCCTGGAAGAAGAAGATGTCTTCGCGCACGTGGTCGGCCCGCGCAAAGCCGCCTTCGACGTCGCCGAACTCCAACGCGACGAGCTTGTGAATGTTGTGCGGACCGCCATAGTCCTGGATGCGCTCGTCTTTCGGCGCTTCGAGCGCTTCCTCGATTGACATGACCGGGTCGAGGATCTCGTACTCGACCGAGATCGCATCGCATGCCGCGGCCGCGATCTCTTCTTCTGTCGCCGCGATCGCGGCGATCGGATCGCCGACGTAGCGGACCTTCTCATGCTCGAGCGCGCGTTCGTCCTGCGTGACGGGCAGGATGCCGAACTTGATCGGCAGGTCGGCTCCGGTGATGATCGCCAGCACCCCTGGTAGACGGCGTGCCGCGGACGTGTCGATTGAGACGATGCGAGCGTGCGGGTGCGGGCTCCGCAGGATCCGGCAGTGCAGCGTCCGCGCGGGGAGCATGTCATCCGCATAGATCGCGCGCCCGGTGACCTTCGTCACCGCGTCGACTCTCTGGAGTGGCTTTCCGACCACATCGAAAGTCATGCCATCCTCCCGGCGGCGAGCTCGATCGCTTCCAGGATCTTGGTGTAGCCGGTGCAGCGGCACAGGTTTCCGGCGAGCGCCTCACGAATCTCATCGCGCGAAGGTCGCGCGTTCGTTTCGAGCAGCGATTTCGCGGAGAGCAGAATCCCGGGAGTGCAGTAACCACACTGCGCCGCCCCGAGCTCGGCAAACGCCTGCTGAAGGGGATGCAGCTCCGAACCGCTGGCGAGCCCTTCCACGGTGGTGATGGCGCGGTGCTCGAGCTGTATCGGGAGGAGGAGGCAGCTCAGCTCCGGCTTGCCGTCGACCAGCACGGTGCAGGTGCCACATTCCCCAAGCTCGCAGCCGTGCTTGGTGCCGGTGAGCCCCATATCCTCGCGGAGCACCTCGAGCAGCGTTTTATGCACTGGCACCAGCAGCTCCGTGCGCTCGCCGTTGACGTCCAGGGTCAGGACCACCCGCTCGACGTCGCGAAGCATCTCCTGCTTCATCCGGCGTGGAGCATAGCCTTCAACGCGCGAGCGCATTCCCACAGGTCCGGAGCGACGGCATCCGCGCGGCTGGAGGCAGGCTTCGGATCGTCGGGGTACACGAGGATCGTCCGCATCCCGAGACCACGCGCCGGTTCGATGTCGTTCTCCTCGCGATTGCCGATCACGACGCAGCGCGCTGCGGGGCTGTTCGCAACCCGCATCGCCATCTCGAACACCGCCGGGTGCGGCTTGAGGTGGCCGGCGTCGACCGACGTGACGATCGCGTCTACGCAGTCAGCCATCCCGAGCAGGCGGAAGTCCTGCCAGTAGCTCTCGGCGTCACGCCAGTACGTGTTGCTGGCGATGACGGTTCGCAGGCCGAACGCGCGGATTTCGGCGAGCAGCTCGACCGCACCTGGCAGTGGCTTCATGCGGTCGTCCACAGGCAGTGCCATCGCGCGCCTGATGCGGGCGATCGTCGGCGCGTCCCCGGGCAGGCTCTGCCGCGCGAGCGAGGCGGCGATCAGCACCTCGGCGGCGGCGATCGTCGCCGGGGTCTCCGTGGAGATGGCTCGCGCCTCGTCGCCGATGCGGCTGCTTTCGATCAAATCGGCGACGAGCGCGTCGACCGCAGCTGTCTTCAGCATCGGCATGGCGGCCGCCACCCGGTGGTGCCTGCCCGCGCCGTCTGTGCTGCGAAAAGGCCACGAATTCGGCCACAGAGTGCCGCCAACATCGATCAGGGCTGCGTCCAGCGCTTTTGGCACTCCCCCTATCATCCCCTCAATGCTGAGATTGCTGACCGCGGGCGAATCGCACGGCCCGCAGCTGACCGTCATCATCGACGGAGTTCCCTCTGGACTCGAGATCTCCGAGGATGACCTGCGTCGCGACCTGGCCCGCCGTCAGGGCGGGCACGGGCGGGGGGGACGCCAGAAGATCGAAACCGACGTCGCGAGGATCGTGAGCGGCGTGCGTGGTGGGGTGACGATCGGAAGCCCGATCACGCTGGTGCTCGAGAACAAGGATCACGTGAACTGGACCTCGCAGATGGGCGCCTCCAGGGAGGGCTACGAGCCAAAGCCGGTGACCCGGCTGCGCCCGGGCCACGCCGACCTCGCGGGCGCGCTGAAGTACGGCCACAGCGACATCCGGAACGTGCTCGAGCGCTCGTCGGCGCGGGAGACCGCGACGCGGGTGGCTGCCGGCGGCGTGGCGCGCAAGCTGCTCGCCCACTTCGGCATCGAGATCCTGAGCTTCACGCAATCGATCGGCACCGTCGACATCGGGTACGAGGGCGTCAACCCGGAGACCGTGACCACCAAAGAGATCGAGGAATCGTCCGTCCGCTGTCCCGACCCCGACGCATCCGCCCAGATGGTCACCGAGATCGACCACGTCGCCGAGCTGGGTGACACGATCGGAGGCACGTTCCGGGTTGTCGCACGTGGCGTTCCTCCCGGCCTGGGCAGCTATGTCCACTGGGATCGAAAGCTCGACGGCCGCATCGCTCAGGCGATCCTCTCCATCAATGCGATCAAGGGGGTCGAGTTCGGGGCGGGCTTTCAGGGCGTGACGCGCCATGGCTCGGACTTCCACGACCAGATCGAATACGAAGGCGGACGCTTTCACCACCTGACAAATCGCGCCGGTGGGCTGACCGGTGGGATGTCAAATGGTGAGCCGATCGACCTGCGCGTCGCCATCAAGCCGATCTCGACCATGAAGAAGCCGATGTGGTCGGTCGACCTGATCACCAAGGAACCGGTCGAGGCGCACTACGAGCGCAGCGACGTATGCGTGGTCCCGGCGGCGGGCGTGATTGGCGAGGCGGTTGTCGCACTGACGCTGGCGGAGGCATTTCTCGAGAAGTTCGGCGGAGACTCGATGCCCGAGCTCGAGCGAAACCACCGCTCTTATCTCGAATCGATCGGCCAATAAGCACCACAGCGATGCCGGGGAAGGTCGTGGCGATGGCGGAGGCCATCCGCCGTTTCGTCCCGGACCGGTCGACCGTGGCGCTGGGCCTGTCGCTGGAACCTCTGATCCCGTTTGCCGCAGGGCACGAGCTGATCCGGCAGGGTCGCAGGGAGCTCGAGCTGGTGGGCCCGATCTCGGATGCCTTGTTCGACCAGCTCATCGGCGCCGGGTGTGTGCGCCGCGTGACAGCCGCCTGGGTCGGCAACGTCTCGGAGGGGCTGGGGCACTGCTACCGCCGCGCGTGTGAGGATCGCATTCCTCTCCCTCTCGAGGTTCGCGACCATTCGAACTTCTCGATCTCGCTGGCCCTGTGGGCGGCCGCGTGGAACGTGCCGAGCCTTCCCACCCGCACCCTCCTGGGCAGCGACATCCCGAGCACCAACCCGGCGCTGGTCGTCGCGGATGGGCTGGTGCACGTCGGCGCGGTACGGCCAGACGTCGCGATCGTCCACGTCCAGCGCGCCGACGAGATGGGCCGAGCGCACGCGTGGGGACCGATGGGGATCACCGAGGAGGCGGGCCTGGCGGCCGACCGCGTGATCGTCACGTGCGAGGAGCTGGTTGACCCGAGCGTGACGCTGAGCGACCCGAACCGAATCCTGTTCCCGGAAACGAAGGTGGCCGCGGTCGTACACGAGCCGGGCGGAGCGCACCCGTCTCCGGTGCAGGGATTCTTCAAACGCGATCACGCGTTCTATCGCGATTACGCGGAGCGGTCGCGGTCGGTGGATGGTTACCTGGCGTGGCTCGAGCAATGGGTGATGGACGTCCCCGACCGAGCCACCTATATGGGCCGGGTCGACGCGGAAACCCTTCGCATCGTGCGGCACCGGATGTCGGAGCCGGTGGACTATGGCGACGAGTAGCCACACGCCCCAGGAGCTGATGGTGGCCGTGGCGTCCCGCGAGATCCGAGACGGTGACCTGGTCTTTGTGGGGATGCGGTTGCCGGTCCTCGCGTACGCCGTTGCGCGCAACGCGCACGCGCCAAACGCGCGCGGCCTGTTCGAGGTCGGCCTGCTGCGAGACCAACCTGCCGAGGCATTCCTGGGCACGATGGGCGACCCGCCGAACGTCGCCGGCGCGCTGTGGGCCACGCGCATGTCGAACGTGATGGCCTTGATGGCTCAGGGTTCGGTCGACCTGGGATTCATCGGCGGCGCGGAGGTTGACCGGTTCGGAAACCTCAACACGTCGTACATCGGCGAGCCGGCGCACCCGACGGTGAAGCTGCCGGGGAGCGGGGGAGGGGCCGACATCGCGATCCTGAGCCGGCGGTGGGTCACATTGATGAGTCACGAGCGCCGCCGCCTGGTCGACCGCGTGTCGTTCATAACGTCACCGGGTTATGGCGACGGGACTCCCCACTGGCGGAAACGAAATGGACTGCTGGGCGGCGGCCCTGTGGCGATCATCACGACCCTGTGCGTGCTGCGATTTCCGGAGTTGGGGGGAGAGGCGCACCTGGCATCGGTGCACCCGGGCCACACCGTCGATGAAGTGCGTTCCGCGACGGACTGGGACCTCAAGGTCGCCGACGATGTGTCTGAGACACCGGCGCCAAGCGAATCCGAGCTGAGCGCCATCCGACGGTTCGACCCGGAAGGCTTCTGGACGAGGTCGGCCTAAGCCGCCCAGCGCATCCCCGGCCCGCGCGTCCGCCTCATCACGATCCGCTCTGGCGGCAGGAACGTGAACTCGCGTCCCGATTTGATCACCTGCCATCCGCCCTCATGCACCAGCCGGTGGTGGAAGTAACAGAGCAGGACCAGGTTGGGCAGGTTGCCCGGCCCACCTCTCGCCCAGGCAATGATGTGGTGCGGACTCGACCAATCGACCTGGCGGTCGCAGCCGGGGAACCGGCAGCCCTTGTCTCTCACCCGCAGCGCCCGCATGGTCGGCGCCGAGACAACCCGCGTCGCCCGCCCGACGTCGATCACCATCGAGCCGGCCAGCACCACCCGCGACATCGTGCAGTCGCAGGCGATGCGCTCGGCGGTGCGGGTGGAGATGGGAAGCGAGAGCTCGAGGTCGGCCGGCGGTGCGCCGAGCTCGCCCTTGAGACCCTCCAGGGTCATGGTCAGGTTGATGTGCGGCTTGACGCTGTGACGCCGAGGCAGGGTGCCCTGCTCCATCGCGTGATGAACCAGCTCACCCAACCCATCCACCATCCGCTGCGAACGAGTCCGGTCATCCTCAGGACCCTTGCGCCTGGCCAATCCGTCCAGAGCCGTCTTGAAAGCCGCTCCGTTGACCGGGTCGAGCTGGCCATCGACCACGTGCATGCCGTTGGCCAGCTGGCTGATGTGGAGGTAGCGCCGGGAGAAGTCGGCCTCGGCCTCCTTGAAGAAGCCGTCCGGGTTGGCGCTGTGCCAGGCGACGCGGCAGAGCGTGCGCAGGCCGAACACCGAAAAGTCCCGCGCATACCCAAGCATCTCGTCTTCGTCGAAGAGATGCGCGTTCTCGCCCAGCCGCTCGCGTAGGTGACAGAGAGCGGAGGCGGATTGATAGGAGATCTCACCTGAGCTGAGCGCCGCCGCCACCTTGGGCAGCGACTCCAGCTGCTCGCCGACGCAGAGCCGGTCAGCCGCCGAGGTGACCGACATGCCGCAGGTCCGGGCGATCCAGGATCCAGCGGTGATGTTGCCGCCAACCAGGTGCTCGCCGGCCTTCTCGGCATCTCGAGCCACCACCGAGAAGTCGCCTTCGAGCGCTTCGATGACGACGCGAAAGTCCTTTAGATCGACAGCCCGCTCGTCACGTTGCAAGAAGCGTCGCGCCGCCGCCTGCAGCTCAGAGAGGGGTGTGCCCCCTTCCCCCAACATAAGAAAAGCTTACCAAACGCATGTTCGTATGTCAAGGCCTAATTTACACAATCCGCCCTCGCCACCCTCGCTTCCAGACCACCCAAACCCCGCCACCACACCCTCTTCCCGGTCCCCAACAGACGCGCCACGGCCGACCCACGTGCATGAAAACCACCTAAGCCCCGCCACCACACCCTCTTCCCAGTCCTTTTCGCCCGCCTAGATCGAACGCCGTGATCCACGGAGCTAACGGGTGCCGGCGCGGAGTCCGATTACAAAAGACTGACTCCGGCGCAATGAGCCTCTGACACCGCCGCCTCATCGTGATGCCCGATCCACGGATCGAATAACGAAGAGAGGTGTTCGACATGACCCCGTTTGCAGCAGTCGCCGTCAAAGCCGTGAGCGCGGCCGCCGCCGCCGCCATCTTGGGCCTGGGCGTCGTCCAGGCCGCGAGCCCGACCCCGACTCCCACCCCGTCCGCAAGCACCAAGGCGCCCGCGACCGACCAACGATCCGACCGGCGCGCGATCGCCCGCGCGGTCTTCGGATCAGAGGCCGGCGTCCTGGGCATCACGCCCCAGACGCTGCGAGCCGACCTGCGGAAAGGCCAGAAAGTCTCCGACCTCGCAAAAGACAAGGGAATGACCAAAGAGCAGTTCGAAACAAAGCTCATCGCCAGCGTGAAGCCTCGCCTGGCGGCCCTGGTCGACCACAAGGTCATCACCCAGGCTCAGGCCGACAGAGTGATCGACCGAATCTCCAAGGGCTACATCCCGTTCTGGGACGGCCTTCACCGCGCCGCGCCCGCCATCGCCGCCAACTAACTCCTCCCCCCTGAAGGAAGGGCCTGGTCTCGAGCCAGGCCCTTTCCCGTGCTCAGAATCGGACGCGGACTTTGTTCGCGACTGAGATCTGCTTCCATTTCTTGCGCTCCTCCAGCCGGATCCGCGCGTCGGTCTTGGCCGCTACCGCCCGCAGCTCGCGCTGAAGCTTGCGGTAGCTCTGGAAGCGAAACGAGTCAAGGCTTCCATCGGCGATTGCGGCTTTGATCGCGCAGCCCGGCTCGCTTACGTGGCCGCAATCGCTGAACCTACAGGTGAGTGCGAGCTCGTCGATGTCTTCGAAGACGTTCACGAGCGCCTCCTCGCCTTCCCACAGCTGAGCCTCTCGCAGACCGGGCGTGTCGATGATCATCCCGCCTTGCGGAAGCTGCACGAGCTGGCGGTGGCTGGTCATATGTCGTCCCTCGCCCGATCGGTGGATCAGGCGCGTTCGCATGAGATCCGTGCCAACGATCCTGTTGATAAGCGTCGACTTGCCGGCGCCCGACGGTCCGAGCAGCACGCCGGTGCGTGCCGGTTGCAGCTCGCGCACGATCTCATCGATGCCGTCGCCGGTGACAGCGCTCGTGACGATCACTGGAGTTCCAAGAGACACGGCCTCGAGCTCGGAGCGCAGCTCGCCGAGGGACTCGGCGATGTCCGCCTTCGTCAGGAGGACGATGGGCGCCGCGCCGCTCTGCCAGGCGATGGTCAGGTAACGCTCGATCCGCCTGGCGTTGACGTCTGTCGCGGCCGCGACCACGAACGCCACGTCGACGTTGGCCGCAAGCACCTGCTCGCGAGTCTCGACCGAGGCAGCCTTGCGTGAGAACACTGTGCGCCGATCCAGGACACCGAGGATCGCGCCGACCGGCTCGTGCTTGAGGACGGAAACCCAGTCGCCGACCGCGGGCGCGTTGTCCCCGTCGTCGCGCGCATGCCGTCCAACGGACGCGCGACTCGAGTCGTTTCCGTCATGCACCAGGTACTCGGTTCCGTAATCGGCAAGGACGCGCGCGGGCACGCCATCGCCGGCGGCGAATGGTTTGAACTTTTCGTCGAAGTAGGAATCCCAGCCCAGCGCGGTGAGCCGGTGAGTGAAATGAATCGACAACGCAAATCCTCCGGGGGCCGCCCCCTCGCTTGCGAGGGGACACTCAACTAGTCGGGTGGACGGTATCGGTCCGCCCGGCGGAGGATTGGCTCCCTGTTAGGAGCGCGCTCCGGAGGCGGCCGACGGCCGGAAAACGGTCATTTCAAGCTCATTCATTCGAACGCCACCTCCTTCCTTTGAATCGTGGGCCGCAGCCTATCACGCCTGAGCTGAATCCGCAGGCGGTTCCCAGATCACCTCGCTGAAGTCGATCACCAGCCCCAAGTCGATCTGTTTCATCTCATCCGGCGGGTATGAGCGTCTAGCGGCTCTTGAACTCCGGCTTGCGCTTTTCCTGAAACGCCTTGATGCCCTCGTCCGCATCCTCAGACACGAACACGCGGCCGATCGCCTCTCGCTCGATCGCCAGCCCAAGATCGAGGGGTCCGCCGTAGCCCTGCGTGATGGCGAGCTTCGCGTGGCCGATCGCCACGCCCGGACCGGCGGCGAGCTTGGCCGCGTACTCGATCGCGGCGGCCCTGCAAGCTGCCGCATCCGGGAACAGCCGGTCGACGATTCCGATGTCCTTCGCCTCAGACGGTTTGAGCGTGGTGGCATTCGTGATGAGGTCGAGGCCCTTGGACAACCCGACCAGGCGCGGCAGCCTCTGCGTGCCGCCCGACCCCGGAAACAGGCCAAGGTTCACCTCGGGAAGACCGATCTGATAGGAGCCCTCCGCGGCGAACCGCATGTCGCACGCCAGCGCCAGCTCAAGACCGCCGCCCAGACAGTGGCCGGCGATCGCGGCGATGAACACGAGTGGCGTGTTCTCCATCTTGCGAAACGCCTCGTGCGCGAGGAGGGCGAGCATGAAACGAGAGCGCGGACTCCCGGTTGCGAACACGGAAACGTCGGCGCCGGCGGAGAAGAATCTCTCGGACGCGCTCGTCACCACGATGGCCGACTTGATGGTCAGGTCGATGCGCGCGTCGTCGATCGCGCTCGCGAACTCGCGCAGGAAGGCGTAGTCGTAGGAGTTGGCGGGAGGCCTGTCCAGAACGATGATTCCGACCCCGCCTTCCTTCTCGAGTTTCACCGACATGGCATCGCTCCTTCTAACCCCCACCTCCACCGACGCCGATAATTGAAGCACTGACGAAATAATCCAAGAAAATTCAATCAGAAGGGAGCCCCACGAATGGCGACGATGATCATCGAAGGCGAGAGGACCAAGGCCGCGTCCGGCAAGACTTACGAGGTACGTAACCCGGCCACCGGCGAGGTCGTCGACGAGGTCCCCGCCGGCGGTCCCGCCGACGTCGACAGGGCCGCGCAGGCGGCGCACAAGGCTTTTCAGACCTGGTCCAGGCTTCCGGCCAACCAGCGCCGCGAGATCCTCCACAAGGCGGCGCAGCACATGCTCACGAAGGTCGAGGAGATCGCGATCATCCTCACCAAAGAGCAGGGGAAGACGATCCTCGAGTCGCGCCTCGAGGCCAAGCGATTCGGCGAGAACATCGCATGGTTCGCCGACCTCGCGGACAAGGTCCACGGCCAGCATGTGAAGCTGCCCGACACCACCACCTATGGACTGGTGGTGCGCAAGGCAATCGGGGTGTGCGGCGCGATCGTGCCCTGGAACTTCCCGCTCACACTCGCGGCCAACAAGGTCGCCCCCGCGATCGCGGCCGGGAACACCGTGGTGCTCAAGCCCGCGAGCTCGACGCCTCTGGCGACGCTCGCCTGTATCGAAGCCCTCATCGAGGGCGGCCTCCCCGAGGGCGTGGTGAACGTCGTCCTCGGCCAGGCGACAGGAGAGGCAATCGTCGAACACCCCCTGATCCGCAAGATCGCCCTCACCGGTTCCACACCGACTGGGAAGAGGGTGATGGCCAAGGCCGCCGAGCAGCTGAAGAAGGTCACCCTCGAGCTGGGCGGCAGCGACCCGTGCATCGTCCTCGACGACGCCGACCTCGAGGGCGCCGCGCGCGCGATCTCGGTCGGCCGGTTCTTCAACTGCGGCCAGCAGTGCCTGTCGACCAAGCGGCTCTACGTGCAGGAAGGCGTGTACGACGCGCTGATGGAGAAGCTGGTCGCACGGGCCGCCAAGCTGAAGCCCGGGAACGGGCTCGAGAAGGACACCCGCATGGGACCGATGCACAGCCAGACCCAACGTGCCGAGGTCGAGGCGCAGATCAAGGACGCCGTCGACCGCGGAGCCAGGGTGGTCTACGGCGGAGGCCGGCCGAAAGGCGCGGATTACGACAAGGGATGGTTCATCGAAGCGACGATCCTAGAGAACGTCCCCGATGGCGCCCGGATGTGGACCGAGGAGGTGTTCGGCCCCGCCCTGCCGGTGCGCAGGGTAAAGGACCTGGACGAGGCGATCCGGCTCGGCAACGACACGCCGTTCGGCCTGGGCTCATCGATCTGGACCGGGAGCATGGCGTCGGCGTACCGGGCGGTCGAGGAGCTGGAGGCGGGCTACACATGGGTGAACGCCCTGGTCATAGCCCACGACGAGCTGCCGTTCGGCGGGACCAAGCAGTCGGGCTTTGGCAAGGAGCACGGCGTGGAAGCCTTCCTGCAGTACACCGAGGAGAAATCGGTCGTCTACGGTGGAATTGGACCGTAACTCGCGCCGGTACTGGTGATTTGTGAGAGTTGCCATCGGCGTGTTCGGCGTCCTGGTCGTGCTCACCGGAGCGGTGTTCGCTGGGCAGGGTCTCGGCTACATCCCCGGCAGCGTGATGACCAATGACCCGCACTGGTTCTGGATCGGCAGTGCGATGGTCGTGGTCGGCCTCGCGCTGGGCGCCGCGGGGTTCTTGGGCCGGCCGAGAAAGGCTTAGGCCCCATCTTTTGGGTGAGAGGAGCCTGAGGCCAGAGGTCTAGGCGGTTCGTCCGTTGAGGCGATCCCACTGGCCCTGGCACTCGACGCACCGGGTGGCGGCCGGTTGGAACTTCAACCGCTCCTGCGGGATGCGCCGGCCGCAGCCCTCGCAGACGCCGTAAGCCCCTTCACGCAGGCGCTCCAATGCGCGCTCCACCTGCTCGCGATTCTGATCCAGCAGGTGAACCAGGATATCGGTCGTCTGCCGGTCCGACAAGGCCTGGGCCAGGTCGGTGTCCTCTGGGATTCCGGTGATCACTCCGCCCGTCACGTCGTTCAGCGGCCGGTGCAGCCCTGCCTCCTCACCGCATTGGGCGGCAAGCAGCTCCAGCCGCCGCCGATCGGCCTCCAGCCTTTCCTCTGGAGCATCGCCTGGTCGCTTTCGAACCGCCATTGACAAACCCCCCTACCAAAAATGACTTATGGGTCAGGCGACGTCTGGATTCGTCAGCTACAACGCACTCATCGACTCGCATACCGGTCGCGCACAATATGTCGCCTGATGCCGCCCCCGCCGCCATCCCCCGTCAAAAGACTTGCCGCAGTTGCCGTGCTCGTGGTTCTCGCCGGTTGCCAGCCGGCCGCGAATCCCCGGCCGGTGCCGAGCGTAGCGCAGATCGGGAGCAATCTCAAGTGTGCAAGCGGAGACCATGGTTTCGACGATCCCCAGGCAGGTTGGGGGTTCTGCTATCCGAGCGGATGGAAGTACAACGAGAGATCGCAGGCCAGCACGAATCCGCCCGGGCTGGACCTGGCGTTCGACATCACGTTCGCCCCCGACGTCCGCGTGCCATGCCCCAACCCGAGCGCCTCGCCGGCCCAGAGCTCGTCACCGCTTCCCTCTGCCAGCCCTTGCTCGGGCGACTTCGCTTTCATGATCATCTCGACCTACGAACGAGGCACATCGACGGATATCGCGAGCTGGATGGCGGCCAACCAGCTGCCGCCGTCAAACCTGGAAACGATCTCCTGGGGCGACGCCGTGCAGGCGGCGCGGCTGCCTGACGGCCGCCGGATCGCGCTCACGCCGCACCATGTCGTGATCATGGACCTGCATTCCGGGCTGCTCGACCTCGAAACTCCGATGTCGGCCAGGCTGGACACCTGGAAATTCTCCTTTTAGGTACCAGTGCCCCCGGCGGGTAAGGGTCAGCTAGGGCGCTTAAACAAGGACTGCATCTTGATCGCCAGGCCCATGTCGCCTTTGATCTTCAGCTTGCCCTGCATGAACGCGGCCGTGCCGTCGAGCTTGCCCGTCATGATCTTCACCCAGTCGCCTGAGTCGGCGAGGAGGGTCAGGCTGGCGGCGTCGGGCGGGTCACCCTTGCCCGACTCGGCCACTCCGTCGTGGATCTTCACCCACCATTTGCCCGCCTCGGCGCCCGACAGGTCGAACTGAATCGTCGCCTTCGTGGTCCCGGCCTTCTCAGGAATGAGGTACTGGGGTAGAGCCTCGACGATCTGGTCTGGGGTGTACTGGACTTCAGACATGTGTTTCTCCTGGCGCTTCGGGCCGTAGTGACTCGACTCATGTTAGGGGCTAGCCCTGGGTCGGCGACAATGCCGGGAATGGCGACCGAGGCGGCGCTGACCGAGGTGGTGGAAGGGGTCTTCGAGCTGCGCCTGCCGATTCCTTTCGAGGACGGGCTCGTCAACGTCTTCCTGTTCGCCGACGGCGACGAGGCTGACCTGCTCGACTGCGGGATGAACTCAGACGAGTCGGTCGCCACCATCAGGGCGGCGGTCGACCAGATCGGGGCGAATCGGCTGCGCAAACTCGTTGTGACCCACATCCATCCCGACCATTACGGCGCCGCGGGGAGCCTGGCAGGGGAGGGGATGGCCGACCTCTACATCCACCGTCTCGAGGTCCCGCTCGTTCACCCGAGATACGTGGAGCTCGAACATCTCGTCAAGGAGGTGCGCAGATACCTCCTGGTCAACGGCGTGCCCGCAAGCGATTCCGAGGTGCTCAGCAACTCACAGCGAGCGCTCAGCCAGGTGGTCAAGACGGCGGAGCCGTCGGTCCAGCTCGATGGCGCGGAGCTCCTTCAGATGGGCCGGCGGCAGCTGCGCGTCGAGTGGACGCCGGGCCATTCGCCCGGGCACATCTGCCTGTACGACCGGCAAGATCAGCTGCTCTTCGCCGGTGACCACATGCTGCCCGAGCTCTCGCCGAACATCGGCCTGCACCCGCAGAGCACTCCGGACCCGCTCCACGAGTACCTGGACGGCCTCCGGCGGCTCGCCGCCTACGAGCCGGAGCTGATCCTCCCGTCTCATGGACGGCCGTTCACCGACGCCCCAGCCCGCGTCAAGGTCCTCGAGGCTCACCACCGGAAGCGGCTGGAGCAGGTCGTCGGGATCGTCGCCAGCGGCAAGCAGACCGGATGGGAGGTCGCGCTGGAGTTGTGGGGACCCAGGCAGAATCTCTATGAGAAGCGGCTTGCCCTCCAGGAGGCGCTGGCGCATCTGCAGGCGCTCGCCGTGGACGACCGCGTGACCAAGTCCGTCACGCCCGCCTCTGTGCGCTGGACGCCGGCTTGATGCCGAGCGGCAACAGCTCCGCGGGATAGCAGCCGACCCCGACCACTCCGGGTCCCGCATGAGCTCCGACCACCGGTCCCAACGGCTGGATCATCAACGTCTCGGCGATCGAATCGAGCTCACGACCAATTCGCTCCGCGTCCGCCTCGGCGTCGGCGTGACCGACGATCACGCACACGCCGTGGCCGCGGTCGACCTCGCGCGTCAGCTCGACGACCCGGTTCAACGCTCGCTCGAACGTGCGCACGCGCTCCAGCGGGGTGACCAACCCGTCACGGATGCAGAGGACCGGCTTCACCTGCAGCACGGAACCGAGCAGAGCGCTGGCCCGTCCGATGCGTCCTCCGCGCCTCAGGAATTCGAGGGTGGCCACGGAAAAGTACGTCTGGACGCTCGCCCGCATGTCGATGACCTTGGCCACGATCGTCTCCGCGGTTGCTCCACCGGCCGCGAGCGAGGCAGCCGCCAACGTGATGAGGCCGAGTGACATCGAGACGAGCTCCGAGTCGATCACGCGAACGCGTTGTGGATCCGTCATGCCCGCTGCTTGCCGCGCCGATTCGTAGGTTCCGCTGAGCTTCTGCGAGATGTGAATCGAAACGACGGCGTCGTGGTGTGCGAGCAGAGAGCTGTAGACCTCCGCGAACCTTCCGGGCGAAGGCTGCGAGGTCGTCGGATGGGTGGTGATCGAATGGAGGCGGCGGTAGAACTCGCCCGGCCGGATGTCCACTCCGTCGAGGAGCGACTGCCCGTCGAAGTTGAGCGTCAGCGGAACGACGGTGATCGCGCGCGACAAGGTCAGCTCGGGCGGCAGGTCCGCCGTGGAATCGGTGACGATCGCCACCGAAGTCAACTGGTCCCATCCTCAACGCCGCTTTGCGTGCACCGGGTCGTCACGAGTCGGGTTCGCGGGGCGGTGGGTCCGTGAAACGCCGGTTCCGGTTTCGGAAGAACCGCTGCTCGAGCGGCCTGATTGCCACCAACATCACGATTACGAGAAAGGCGGTGAAGACCGCGATCGCGTAATAGCCGTACCCGACGGCCATGCCTAAAGACGCGGCCACCCAGATCGATGCAGCCGTGGTCAGACCATGGACGTCACCTCCCTGTCGGAGAATGCTGCCCGCACCTAGAAAACCGACACCGGTCACGATCTGGGCCGCGATGCGGGTCGGGTCGACCCGTGTGCCGAACTCTGGGAGCAGCCCGAGCGTGGTGAACATACATGCACCAAGGGCGATGAGCCCCATCGTCTTGATCCCAGCCGGATGACCTCGAAACTCCCTCTCGATCCCAAGGATCAGACCGAGTAGGAGTGCCACCAGAAGCCGAAGCGCGAAGTCGCCGTAACCCCCGGTGAGCGGCAGCTGCTCAGCCTCGGCCGGGACGGCCCCCGGGCTTGTCATGCGTCCCGGGTTCGTCTTTCGCGCCCGGCTCGTCGGGCAGCTCCGGCAGGTCGAGGCTGTTCACGAAATCCCGGAAGACGGCAAGGCGCTCCTCGTCGACCGGGGCCTCAACCTTGTTCTTCTCTCCGGCCTCCTCGTCAGCGTCGGGGATGATCCCCGCCGAGTCCATGACCTCTTCCGCGACGAAGATCGGGCATTCGACGCGCACCGCCAGAGCGATGGCGTCGGACGGCCGCGCGTCGAAGTCGAGGTCCCGTCCGTTCTGCTTCACGTACAGGCGGGCGTAGAACACCTGGTCGGCCAGCTTCGTCACCACGATGCGCTTCACGCTGATCCCCAGGTCGCCGAACGCGGTCGCCATCAGGTCGTGCGTAAGGGGCCGGCCCAGTGGATTGCCCGCGATCTTGGTGGCGATCGCCTGGGCCTCGGAAGAGCCGATCCAGATCGGCAGGTACCGATCGTTCTCCTTCTCCTTGAGGATCACCAGGTGTTGCGCGGTCGGCATGTGTATCCGGATGCTGTCGACGGAGACCTCGATGAGGTTTTTCATCCTCGCACCCACTATACCTTTCGGACCTCGGAAGCCCCGAAATTTGATCGTCACAGGGGCTGGGTAGGATACGAACGTGGCGAAGGGTAAGCGGGGGCGGGTGGTCTTGATCGACGCCCACAGCCTCATCTATCGGGCTTTTTTCGCCCTGCCCCCGATGAGCACGTCCGACGGCCAGGTCACGAACGCGGTCTACGGCTTCACATCGATGCTGGCCATCGTCCTCGCGTCGCGTCCCGAGTACGCCATTGGAGCATTCGACATGGCTGCGCCGACATTTCGTTCCAAGGAATACAAGGAGTACAAGGCAGGCAGGCGCGCGATGCCCGACGACTTGCGGCCGCAGATCGAAAAGGTGCGGGAGCTGCTGCAGGCTTTCTCGATTCCGATCTACGGCATCGAAGGTTTCGAGGCGGACGACCTGATCGGCACGCTGTCGCGGATCGCTGAGGAGAGAGGACACGCGGTGACCATCGTGTCCGGCGACCTCGACTGCCTGCAGCTGGTGTCGGAGTCGGTCGAGGCCCTCGTCCCTCGACGCGGAATTACCGACACCTTCGTGTACGGTCCCGACCAGGTTCGCCAGCGCTATGGCTTCGAGCCGTCACAGCTGATCGACTTCAAGGCGCTGCGCGGCGACACGTCAGACAACATTCCCGGAGTCCCGGGCGTCGGCGACAAAACCGCGGCGAAGCTGGTGCAGGACTTCGGCACCATCGAGGCGCTCCTCGAGCGCGTCGACGAGCTGCCCGATGGAAGGTTGAAGACGTCGCTCAAGGCGAATGAGGAGCAGGTCCGGCTCGGGAAACGCATGGTCACCATCGTGCGCGACGTTCCCATCGAGCTCGATCTCGAGAGCGCGCGCTGGACGCGGTACGACTACGAGAAGGTCCGGCTCGTCTTCGACAGGATGGAGTTCAGACAGCTGCTGAGCCGCTTCCCCCCGCCGGACCAGGTGCCGGTCCAGCCGAGCCTCACCTTCGAACCGACGCCTGAACCCGCGGGGTTGAGAGTGGTCGATGACCCGGCCGAGGCGGCGAGCTTGCTGGCCAGATCCGCCGATATCGCGGTGTACGCGTTCACCGAAGGCGCCGGTCGCTCGGCGCGCATCTGCGGTCTTGGCGTGTCGACCGGCCGTCAAACCTTTTACGTCGCGACGCCGGACGCAATGGACGCGGTCGCCACCACGCTCTCCGGGCGGCCCATCTCGGGCCATGACGCGAAAGAGACGGAGCTTGCGCTGCGATCGCTTGGGGGTGGCAAGCGCGAGTGGGCGTTCAGCACCTTCCTCGCCGCCTATCTTCTCGGAGCCGGCTCTCGCGACCCTCGACTCGAGGACCTGGCGCGAGAGTTCCTCGACGTAACGCTCGTCAGCACGGAACAGCTGCTGGGCACCGGGCGTTCGGCGCGCAAACCCGGCGACGTCTCGCGCGGAGAGGCGGCGGAGTTCGCAGCGCGTCGCGCGGAGGCCATCCTCAACCTGCGTCCTCGGCTGGAAGCGGAGATGACGAACCTCGGCGTCGACTACCTGTTTCACGAGATCGAGCTACCGCTGGCGAGCGTCCTGGCCGACATGGAGTCGGAGGGCGTGGCGATCGACGTGCCCTACTTGAAGGATATGCAGGACGAGCTGGGAGGCCAGCTCGCAGCCATCGAGTCGGAGGTCGAGGAGGTCGCGGGTCAGAAGTTCAACCTCAGCGCTCCTCAGCAGCTCGCGAAGGTTCTTTTCGAAGATCTTCGCCTTCCGGTCGGCAAGCGGACGAAGACGGGCTACTCGACCGATGCGGACACCCTCGAAGCGCTGCGTGACAAACACCCGATCGTGGGGCTGATCCTCGAGCACCGGCAGCTGTCCAAGCTGAAGTCGACCTACGTGGACTCCCTGCCGCAGCTGGTTGATCCACTGAGCGGCCGGGTCCACACGTCGTTCGGACAGGCCAGCACGGCGACGGGCCGCCTCTCGTCCTCCAACCCGAACCTGATGAACATCCCGATCAGGACCGAGCTCGGCCAGCGCATCCGGCGCGCGTTCAAAGCGGGGCGGCCCGGCCACGTGATGGTGTCGGCGGACTACTCGCAAATCGAGCTGCGCATCGCCGCGCACCTGAGCGGGGATCCGAAGCTGCTGGGCGCCTTCGCGGCGGGCCAGGACATCCACACTGCCACGGCCGCCGCGGTGTTCGGAATTCCGATCGAGTCGGTGGATCCGAACCAGCGCAGGCTCGCGAAGGTGGCCAACTTCGGGTCCATCTACGGCCAGGGCGAGTACGGCCTATCGCAGCAGCTGGGCATCACGGGGGACGTGGCGCGGGAGTTCCTCGCGCAGTACTGGTCGACCTATTCGCGCTTGAAGGAATACCTCGACGAGGTGAGGAAGAAGGCGCGCGAGGAGGGACTCGTCGTCAGCGCGACGGGCCGCCGCCGCGCGATCCCGGACTTGCGGTCACCCAACTTTCAGCTGCGCAGCGCGGCCGAGAGGATGGCAATCAATTTTCCGATGCAGTCGCTCGCCGCGGACATCATCAAGATCGCGATGGTGCGGTTGCAGCGTGAGATCGAGGCCGACCAGATCGAGGGGCGGATGTTGCTGCAGGTGCACGACGAGCTGCTGTTCGAGGTTCCCGAATCGGAGATCGATCAGTTCGCGGAGAAGGTGCCGCGCATCATGACCGGCGCCTACGAGCTCGAGACCGGCATCGAGGTCGAGACCAAAGTCGGGCCCAACTGGGCGGACATGAAGAAGCTCGCAGTCGTCCGTGCATAGGCATCCGCCTCCGGCCGATCGTCGGATCCTCGGCGCCCGCCGGAGGCCCGATGCCTGAATTACCAGAGGTGGAGACCATCGTCGCGGACCTGCGGCCGCATCTCACCGGCCGCACCATCGTCAGCTGCGAGCTCCCCTTTCCGACGATCGTCCGACATCCTGAGCCCGAGGCATTCATCGACGCGGTGGCGGGCATGCGTGTCGCAGGCATGAGGAGGCGCGGGAAATTCATCTTCATCGACCTGTCTGGCGATCTGCTCCTGGTGGTCCATCTCGGGATGACCGGGCAGCTGCGCATCGTCGACGCTGCCGCGCCGCTCGAAAAACACACGCATGCGATCCTCACGCTCGATGACGGAAGGCAGCTTCGATATCGCGATCCTCGACGGTTCGGGCGGCTGCTGCTCGGCACCGAGGAATCGTTGCTCGCGTCGAGGAAGCTGCCACGTCTTGGACCCGAACCGATCGATCCGGGCTTCGCGGCGGAAGAGCTCTATCGACGCCTTCGCAAGCGAAAAACGTCCCTGAAAGCGGTGCTGCTGGACCAGGGCGCGATCGCCGGAGTGGGCAACATCTATGCAGACGAGTCGCTGCACCGCGCGAAGCTGCGACCGGACCGCCTGGCCGGCGGACTGAGCCGCAAGTCTGTGCAGCGTCTGCACGAGTCGCTGCGCGATTCGCTTCAGACCGCGATCTCCAATCGCGGCAGCTCGGTCGACACCTATCGCGACGCGTGGGGCGAGATGGGCGGCCAGCAGGAGAACCTGCTGGTCTACGGTCGAGCCGGCGAGCCGTGCTTCACGTGCGGCCGTCCGCTGACGATGATCCGCCTCGCGGGTCGTAGCACCGTTTTCTGCCGCCGTTGTCAGAAATAAACCGCCTGCTTCCGCGACTCGTCGCGATCTTTTTGCTTTCGGTCGCGTTCGTCGCCATGACGATCGCAATCACCGCGGGGATCTTTACCTCGCTGGACCACCAGGTCGCCGAAGCGATGCACGGTCTCTGGCAGGAATCGCTGCACACGCTGTTTCAGCTGATCGCCGAGCTCGGCGGTCTCGAGCTGACCACGATCCTGATGCTTGGTCTCTTCATCTATCTGTGGCGAGGCGGCTTCGGTTCGGACGCGCTCGTCGTCGCCGCGTTCGTGGGCGCGGTGATGCTCGAGCTCGTCTACAAGTTCCTGTTCTTTCATCCCGGTCCGCCACGCTCTCTGTGGCATCGCGACGGTCCGAGCCTGACCGATCTTCTCGCGGGCAATGGGCTGGGCAACAGCTTTCCCAGCGGCCACGTGGTGCGTACGGTCGTCGCATGGGGCTTGCTCGCCTTCGTCATCAGCCGGCTCGCGCCGTCACGCGCGGTGCGGATGCTCGCGATCCCGGTCGCGATCGTGATCATCGTGGCGGTGGCAATGGACCGGCTGTATCTCGACGTCCACTGGGAGTCGGACGTCGTCGGAGGCCTTCTGCTCGGCGGCATCGCCCTGCTCGCGGCGACAGTGTGGCTGGACCGTCCAAGAAAGCCTGAGAATTAGGGTATGGACAAGGCGGTGCTGATCATGGTGACGACCGGTGGCCGTAATGACGCCGAGCGGCTGGGCGAAGCCCTGGTGGTCGAGCATCTCGCCGGGTGCTGCTCGGTCATCCCGACCGTCCACTCGGTCTATTACTGGGAGGGCCAGCTGAAGCGTGAGCACGAGGCCCTGCTGCTCGTAAAAACGCTGGAGTCAAGGGCGGCCGCGGTTCAGGAGTATGTTCGAACTCATCACGAATACGAGCTTCCTGAGATCCTGCAGCTCGGCGTCGAGGGTGGGTCGCCGGACTACCTGAGCTGGCTCGCAGATCAAGTAACGAATGAAGCCCGCTAAGCGTTAAGTCAACACTTAGACTCATGGACGGGGTGGCAACGGCGGTCGACGTTCCCGACGATTCCAGCGGCTCCAAGAAGCGCCGCCGTCGCCGTGCGCGCAAGGAGGCCGCCGAGGTGGAGCTTGCTCCGGCCACCAATGGCACCGGGACCGGCAACGGCGCCGAGGCGGGTGCGGCGCCTCACCTGGCCGAGGCCGAGGTGGTGGCCATGGTGGTCGGGCCAGAGCTCGAGCCGCCGGCGAGCCAGGCGGTCCTGATGGAGGCGCCCGCCGTCGAGCCCGACGACTTCAAGGACCTGCTCGGCCAGGCGGTCGGCCTGCGGCTCGACTCGGTCTCGCGCGAGTTCGGCGGCAACGACGAGATGCATGTCAACGCTCTGCGAAACGTGTCGCTGGAGATCGGGCCGTGCGAGTTCGTCGCGGTGGTCGGTCCGTCCGGGTGTGGCAAGACCACGCTGCTCTCGCTGATGGGCGGCCTCGACCGGCCAACGACCGGTCACGTTTATGGGGCCGGCCTTCCACTCGGCGAGCTCTCCGACCAGGACCTCGCCGATTACCGCCTTCAGCGCGTGAGCACGATCTTCCAGACGTTCAACCTGATCCCCTCGATGACGGTTGAGGACAACGTCGCCCTGCCCCTGACGCTGGCGGGGGTGGAGGTCGAGGAACGGCTGAAGCGGGCGCGGCACCTGCTCGAGCTGGTCGGCCTGGGCCATCGCGCCCGAACCCGCGCCAGGCTTCTGTCCGGCGGCGAGCAGCAAAAGGTGGCGGTGGCTCGCGCCCTTGCCAACCGTCCCGGGCTCATCCTTGCCGACGAACCAACCGGCAGCCTTGACTCCGCGGCCGGCGAAGGGGTGCTCAACCTGCTCGAAGATCTCAATCGTCGCGGCGCAACGGTGGTGCTGGTGACCCACGACCCCGAGGTGGCTCGGCGCGCCCGGCGCGTGGTGAGGATGATCGACGGCCGCGCGATCGAGCTCGAAGCCGGCAATCCCACCGTGCGCAAGCAAGAGCCCGTCGATCAGGCCCGCCGCCTCCACTGGCGCGACACGTTGAAGGTTGGCGTGGACAGCGCCGGACGCCGGCCTCTGCGGACAATCCTCACGACGACAGGGGTCGCGATCGGCATCGCGGCGATGAGCCTGATCGTGGCGCTGGCCGGTGGGCTCCAGGGCGCGCTCAACGCCCCGGCGCTGGCGACCAGCCAGGTGCACCAGGTCGAGGTCTACCCGGCCGCCGACGCGAGCAACCCCGCCTTCGACTCCGCCACGCTCACGACGCTCGCCGGGCAGCCCCATGTCAGCGCTGCCTGGGGCCAGCTCTCGATGAGCGGAACTTTTACCACCGGGACGCCCGCTGGATCATCCGGACAGAAGCCGCAACCACTTGGCGCCCTGGTGTCGCTCGCACCCTTGCGGTCATCCAGCGCGATGCCCGTGCTGAGCGCGGGCCGCCTGCCCCGTTCCGATCAAGCCTCCGAGGTGCTGCTCACGGACACCGAGGCGACCTCGCTGGGATTCCCGTCCGCGCCAGGGGCGATTGGAACCCAGGTCGTCTACACCGCGTCTTCCGGCGCGCTGATGGTCCCCGGCGTGACGCGCAATCCCGTCTCGAATCCTCTCGACCTGAAGCTGATCGTGGTGGGCATCGTGTCCGGCAACGCAATGCCGGCGGGTGCGCCCGGCGGCATGGCTCCTTATGCAACCGAGCGCGACTACTGGACGCAGCTCGCACGGGCCAACGGTTGGAAGGGTGGCGAGTATTCGACCATCACCCTCCTGGCGGATTCCGGCCTCGCGGTCGTGAGCCTGCAGCAAAGAATCGTCGCCCTGGGCTTCCAGGCTCAGACCTTCGGCGACCAGTTCCGTAGCTTCGAGGACCTGCTCGGAAAGATGCGCGTGGCGCTGCTGGGCCTGGCCCTGGTGGCCCTCCTGCTGGCGTGCCTTGGCATCGCCAACACGATGTACACGGCAGTGCTCGAGCGCACCAAGGAGATCGGTGTGCTCAAGGCACTCGGCGCGCGCCGGCGTGACGTGCTGCTGATCTTCGTGGCGGAGGCCGCCATCATCGGGCTCGCGGGAGGACTGGTCGGGATCCTCATCGCGGTCGGGCTGGGCCGGCTCGGGAACGTTGCGGTCGACCGCATCACGCAATCCGTGCCTGGTGCCGGTTTCGACGTGTTCCGCACCGACTTCGCCGTCGTGGCCGCCGGACTCGTCGTGGCGGTGGTGCTGAGCACCGTGAGCGGGCTGCTTCCCGCACTGAGGGCGGCGGTCCAGGACCCCGTGCGAGCGCTCCGCTACGAATAGGTGAGGGCCTCCGCCTACCCGCTCTTAGACGCTGAGGCTGCGGCGTCGCTCGTGCTCGAGCGCACGCAATTTCTCGGTGCCGAAAACGTGGCCCTCATCGATTGCGGAGGCCGCGTGCTCGCGCGGGACATCGTGGCATCGGCTCAGCTGCCCGCATTTCCCTCCAGCGCTGTCGATGGATATGCGGTCCGTGCGGCCGACGCCGGCAAGGCTTTGCGAGTGGTCGGCGAGTCGGCGGCGGGGCGGCCATTTGATCGCGCGGTCGAACAGGGCGTCGCCGTTCGGATCCTGACCGGGGGAGTTCTGCCGGCGGGCGCGGACTGCGTCGTGATGCTGGAGGATGTGAAGCTGGACGGGGATGCCGTCACCGTTCCCGGCGGCCTCAAGCCGGGACAGAATTTCCACGCGCCCGGAGCGGACCTGCAAGCGGGGGAGCGAGTGCTGCCGGCAGGCGTTCAGCTCGGCGCTGCGGAAATCGGCCTGGCGGCCGCGCTTGGGCTGGCCGAGCTGCCCGTCGGCCGCCGGCCGCGCGTGGCGCTGATGTCCACCGGCGACGAGCTGGTCGAGGTGGGCGAGAGGCCCGGGCGAGGCCAGATCCCCGACTCGAACCGGTGGGCGCTGCTCGCCGCGCTCCGCGAGGCGGGGGCGGAGGTGCGCCTGCTCGGGGTCGGTCCCGACGAGCCTGAGGCGCTGCGGCGCCTGGTCTCCGGCGCGCTCGCTGAGGCTGACGTGCTGGTCACGTCGGGCGGTGTCTCGGTGGGGACCCACGACCTGGTCAAGCCCCTGCTCGAATCGCTTGGCGACGTGCACGTAGGGCGGGTGAAGCTGAAGCCGGGGAAACCCTTCACCTTCGCGACCCTTCCCGACGGGAAGCTCGCGTTCGGGCTGCCCGGCTTTCCCGTTTCGTCACTCGTGACATTCGAGGTCTTCGTCCGGCCCGCGCTGCGGAAGATGCAGGGCCACGCGCAGTTGAATCGCCCCACGCTGCCGGTCCGCCTCGGCTATGACGCGCGCGCAACAGCGGATCGCACCGAGTACCAGCGGGTCACGCTGAAGCGGGACGGTCGCGATCTCGTCGCCGTCTCCACGGGCTCCCAGTCCTCATCGCGATTGATGTCGCTGGCGGGCGCGCACGCGCTGCTGCGTATCCCGCCGGGCGATCAGGGGCTGAACGAGGGGACGATGGTCGAGGCGATGATCCTCTCGCTACCCTAGTTTCGAACGTCCGTTCGCCTTAGAATTAGATCTCTCTCATGCCTTCGAACTTTCGTGTCGACGCACCTTTCAAGCCGGCGGGGGACCAGCCTCAGGCCATCGAACAGCTCGTCGAAGGCGTTCGGTCCGGCCTGACCCAGCAGGTCCTTGCCGGGGTCACCGGAAGCGGCAAGACCAACGTCATGGCGTGGGCGGTCGAGCAGCTACAGAGGCCGGTGCTCGTGCTGAGCCCCAACAAGACGCTGGCCGCGCAGCTGTGCGCCGAGTTCCGCCGGCTGCTGCCTGACAACGCGGTCGAATACTTCGTGAGCTACTACGACTACTACCAGCCCGAGGCGTACATCGCGCGGTCGGACACGTACATCGAAAAGGATTCGAGCCGGAACGAGGAGATCGACCGAATGCGCCACTCGACCACGCAGGCGCTGCTGACGCGGCGCGACGTCCTTGTCGTGGCGAGCATCAGCTGTATCTATGGCGTCGGTTCCGTCGAGGACTACATGGGCGAGTCGCTGCACGTCGAGAAGGGCCAGGCGATCCGCCGTGAGGTTTTCCTGCGCAAGCTCACCGAGATGCTGTACGAACGCAACGACTACGACCTCGCGCGATTGCGGTTCAGGGTGCGCGGCGATGTCGTCGACCTCGTGCCGGCAAACGAGGAGAAGGTCTATCGGGTCGAGTTCTTCGGCGATGAGATCGAGCGCATCCAGGAGCTCGACGCTGTGACCGGGGAGATTCTCGGCGCGCGCGAGGAGTTCACCATCTTCCCGGCGTCGCACTACGTGACGCCCGCGGACAAGCTGCGCCTTGCGATGGTCGACATCGAGGCCGAGCTCGACGAGCGAACGAAGTGGTTCGAGGAGCACGGCCGGCTGCTCGAGGCTCAGCGGCTCAGGCAGCGCACCAACTTCGACCTCGAGATGATGCGCGAGACCGGGACATGCGCGGGGATCGAGAACTATTCGATGCATCTGACGCGGCGGCAACCGGGGGACGCGCCATACACGCTGATGGACTTCCTTCCCGATGACACGCTGATCTTCGTGGACGAGTCGCATGTCGCGGTGCCGCAGATCGGGGGCATGCTGGGCGGCGACCGCTCGCGCAAGGCTGCCCTCGTGGAGTATGGGTTCCGTCTTCCGAGCGCTTTCGACAACCGACCGTTGAGCTTCGAAGAGTGGGAGGAGCGTGCTCACGACGTTGTATACGTGACGGCCACGCCGGGGGCGTACGAGATGCGCCGGTCGCAGCGCACCGTGGAGATGGTCGTGCGGCCGACGGGGCTGGTCGACCCGACGGTCGAGGTGCGACCCACCGCCGGCCAGATCGACGACCTGCTCGCGGAGGTGAAGCGGCGCGCCGCGCTGGGCCATCGCTCACTGGTGACCACGCTCACGAAGCGGTTCGCGGAAGACCTGGCGGACTACCTCCGCGAGTACGGGGTCAAGGTCCGGTACCTACATTCCGAGCTCGACGCGATGGAGCGCCTGGACGTACTGAGGGACCTGCGCACCGGCGCTGTGGATGTGGTGGTCGGCATCAACCTGCTGCGCGAGGGCCTCGACCTGCCAGAGGTGGCGTTCATCGGCATCCTCGACGCGGACAAGGAGGGCTACCTCCGCGCCTATCGCTCGTTCATCCAGACCATCGGCCGCGCGGCCCGCAACGTGGAAGGGCATGTCGTGATGTACGCGGACAAGATCACCGAATCGATGCGGCAGGCGATCGAGGAAACAGATCGGCGGCGGAACAAGCAGATCGCGTACAACGCCGAGCGCGGCATCACGCCGGAGACCGTGAAGAAGGCGATCTACCAGATGGAGATCAACGCGAACGACATCCAGGCGGATGCGGTCGAGATCATGGCGGGCGCAGGCGTACCGCGAGAGGACCTGCTGGCGATCGTGCGCGATCTGGAAAAAGAGATGCGCCGCCTTTCGAAGGAGCTGCAGTTCGAGGACGCCGCGCGAGTGCGCGACCGGATCATCCTCTTGCGCAAGCGCCTCTCGGGCGAGGAGCCGGGCAAGGATGCCGAAGAGGACGGGGCGGTCGCGATGGCGATCGCGGCGGCGCCAAAGCAGAAAACGATGGTGCGCGGCTACCGGCCCGGCCGGCGAGGCCGGTGAGGAACGCCAAGCGGGCTGAAGCAATGCTTGCTGCCAAGCCGGACGGTTGGATGGCGACGCTTGGTGCTCGAATCGCCGAGGCCGAGCCGGGCCGCGTGGTGCTCGAGTTGCCGGTCGGGCCGCAGCACCGCCACGGCGCGGGCGTGGTGCAGGGTGGGGTAATCACCCAGATCGCCGATGCAGCGATGGGGATCACGCTCGCCACCCTTCAAGAGGACGGGATGTGGAACACCACGATCGAGCTGAAGATCAACTTCCTGAGGCCCGTGATCGAAGGGCGTCTCCGCGCGATCGGGCGCGTGGTCGAGATGAAGCAAACGCTCTTCTTCAGCGAGGCGGATGTGATCGACGAGAAGGGCCGCCTGGTGGCACGCGCGTCGTCGACGTGCATGCCCGTTCCGCAGGGGCAGGGCCGTGAGTGAAGCGACCCAGGCGCCTTCGCGAGCCTGGGCCTGGCTGGGACTGACGCTTGTGGAGACCAGTGAGGGAACGGCGACCGTCGACATGATGCCGACGGAAGAGATGGCCAACCACTCCGGTTTCGTCCACGGTGGGATGATCGGCACGCTGGCTGACTCGGCCATGGGTCGGTCGCTGCGCACGCTGACACCAGGCGTCGTGCGAGCGCTGAGCTTCGACCTCAAGCTCAACTTCATCTCGGCAGCGAAAATCGGCGAGACGTTGCGAGCGACCGGGCACGTGGTTCACGCGGGCCGGCGCACGGTCGTCACGGAATGCCGGGTGGAAGGGCCCGGCGGGAAGCTCGTCGCCACAGCCAGCGGAACGTTTTCGGTGACCAGAGAAAAGGAATAGATAGAGACCCGGTGCCCATAGACCACATCACGATTCGCGGCGCGCGCGAGCACAACCTGAAGAACGTCACCTTGTCGATTCCGCGTGACAAGCTCGTGGTGTTCACCGGGCTGTCGGGCTCGGGCAAGTCGTCGCTGGCCTTCGACACCATCTACGCCGAGGGACAGCGGCGGTACGTGGAGTCCCTGAGCGCGTACGCGCGCCAGTTCCTCGGCCAGATGGAGAAGCCCGACGTCGACACGATCGAAGGCCTCTCGCCGGCGATCTCGATCGACCAGAAGGGGACCTCGAAGAACCCCAGGTCGACGGTCGGGACCGTCACGGAGGTCTACGACTACCTGAGGCTCCTCTACGCACGGGTCGGGCACCCACACTGTCCGGTGTGCGGGCGCGAGGTCCGCCGGCAGACCGTGGACCAGATGGCCGACCACGTCGAGAAGCTGCCGAAGGGTACTCGGGTGATGGTGCTGGGACCGATCGTCAAGGGCCGCAAGGGCGAGTACCGGTCGCTCATAGAGGACGTGCGCAAGTCGGGGTTTGTGCGTGTCCGCGTCGACGGCAGCCTGTACGAGCTGACCGAGCAGATCCCGCTCGACAAGAACAAGAAGCACGACATCCAGGTCGTGGTCGACCGCATCGTCGTGGGTCCAGACCAGAGGACGAGGCTCGTCGAGTCGATCGAAACCGCGGCGCGCCTCGGCGCGGGCCTGGTGATCATCGCTCCCGACAAGGGCGATGAGATTCAGATGTCGATGGCCTTTGCGTGCCCATACGACGGGACCAGCGTGCCCGAGCCCGAGCCGCGCAACTTCTCGTTCAACAGCCCGCATGGCGCCTGCCCGACGTGCACCGGCCTCGGCTCGCAGCTCGTGGTCGATGGTGACCTGGTCGTGCCGGATCCGTCGCTGTCCCTGCGCGAAGGCGCCATCGCGGCCTGGAGCCGCTCTCAGTTCTTCTATCCCGAGCTGCTCGAATCGGTCAGCAAGTTCTTCGGCATCGACATGGACAAGCCGTGGTCGAAGCTGACAAAGCCTCAGCGCGACGTGCTTCTGAACGGCACGGGCGACCGCAAGATCCGGTTCGGCTACAAGAACCAGTACGGGCACTCGCGCTGGTACGAGGCGCCCTTCGAGGGCGTGATAGCAAACCTGCAGCGGCGCTACCAGGAGACCCAGTCCGACTTCCTGAAGGCCGAGCTCGAGCGGTACATGTCGGACAAGCCATGTCCCGCATGCAAGGGACGCCGGCTCAAGCCCGAATCGCTGGCGGTGACCGTCGCGAATCACAACATCGCCGAGATATGCGAGCTGCCGGTCAGCACGGCGGTCAGCTTTTTCGACCAGCTCGATTTGAGCGAGCGCGAGCAGCTGATCGCTCGCGGCGTGTTGAAGGAGATCCACGAACGGCTGGAGTTCATGATCGACGTCGGGCTCGAATATCTGACCATCGAGCGAGCCGCCAACACCCTTTCGGGCGGCGAGTCTCAGCGCATCCGGCTCGCGACACAGATCGGCTCGAAGCTGATGGGCGTCCTCTACATCCTCGACGAGCCGTCGATCGGGCTGCACCAACGCGACAACCGGCGGCTGATCAACACGCTGCTCAGGCTGCGCGACCTCGGGAACACTCTGATCGTGGTCGAGCACGACGAGGAGACCATCCGCTCGGCCGACTACATGGTCGACATCGGGCCGGCGGCCGGGGAGCACGGGGGACAGATCATCGCGGCGGGAACGGTCGAGGAGGTGCTGCGCGATCCCAACTCGCTGACCGCTGCCTTTCTACGAGGAGATCGCGAGATCCCGGTCCCGGCGCGCCGGCGGAAAGGCAACGGCGAGCGCCTCGTGATCCGCGGAGCCCGCGCGAACAACCTCAAGAACCTCGACGTGGCGATTCCGCTGGGCGCCTTCGTCGCGGTGTCGGGCGTGAGCGGTTCGGGCAAATCCTCGCTGGTCACAGACATCCTCAGCCACAAGGTCGCGCAGCACTTTTATCGCGCGAAGGAAAGGCCGGGGCTCCACGATGCCGTGGAGGGACTCGAGCACCTCGACAAGGCGATCGACATCGACCAGTCGCCGATCGGCCGCACCCCGCGGTCCAACCCCGCGACCTATACCGGAATGTTCACCTATATGCGGGAGCTCTTCGCGCAGCTTCCCGAGGCGAAGATGCGCGGTTACAAGCCCGGGCGGTTCAGCTTCAACGTGCGCGGCGGGCGCTGCGAGGCGTGCCAGGGGGACGGCATCATCCAGATCGAGATGCACTTCCTGCCCGATGTGTACGTGCCTTGTGAGGTGTGCCACGGGACGCGTTACTCGCGCGAGGTGCAGGAGGTGAAGTTCCGGGGACATTCGATCTCGGACGTGCTCGAGATGACCGTCGACGAGGCGTTCGAGGTGTTCGAGAACGTGCCGCGGATCCAGACCAAGTTGAAGACGCTGCGCGACGTGGGCCTTGGCTACATCCGGCTCGGGCAGCCCGCGACCCAGCTGTCGGGAGGCGAGGCGCAGCGGGTCAAGCTGTCCTCTGAGCTGTCGCGGCGCGACACCGGCCGGACCCTCTACCTGCTGGACGAGCCGACCACCGGCCTTCACTACGCGGACGTCGAGAGGCTCCTCGTCGTGCTTCACCGGCTCGTCGATCACGGCAACACGGTGGTCGTCATCGAGCACAACCTCGACGTCCTCAAGACCGCCGACTGGCTCATCGACCTGGGGCCCGAGGGTGGGGAAAAGGGCGGCTACGTGATCGCCGAAGGCACCCCGGAGCAGCTCGCCAACAATCCGAAGTCATCGACCGGACAGTTCCTGCGGACGCCCCTGGAGAGGGCGGCGCGGCATGCCGAGAAGTCGAATGGCGCAACGAAGCGCCGGGCGCCGGTGCGCCGCGTCAAAGTCGCCGTCTGAAGACGGAGAAGCCGTCCACCGGATACGGCGCCCTCATGCGGGTTCCGGGCTTTTCCCGGCTCTACGCGGGGCTGCTGCTGGGTCGCATGGCAGGCTCGATGCTCTTCGTGGCGCTGATCCTGTTCGTGCTCGAGCGCTATCACTCCGCCCAGCTCGCAGGCGCGACGGCGTTCATGGCCGCCCTGCCCGGCATCATCGTCTCGCCCCTGGCGGGCGCCCTGCTCGACCGCTACGGTCGTGCCCGGCTGGTCGTCCTGGACTATGCGGTCGCGGCGGTGGCGCTGGGCCTCGTCGCGGGCCTTTCCGCTCTTCATCTGCTGGCATCGCCGCTCCTGCTCGGCATCGTCGCGGTCGCTTCTCTCACAAACCCGCTGAGCTGGGCCGGGGCTCGATCGCTGTTTCCGATCCTCGCTCCGCGGCACCTGTGGGAACGCGCCAACGGTCTGGACAGCAGCGGGCATGTCTTCGCCACGCTTCTCGCATCGCCGCTGGCCGGCACGCTCGTAGGCCTGTTCGGAGGGGAATGGGCGCTGGCCGCGTCGAGCGCGGTGTACGTGGTGGCGGCCTTGGTCATGCTGCGCCTACCCGAACCGCGCAATTCGGCCGCCCAGGTCGGATCGGTGCTGAGGAACGCCTGGCTCGGCCTCGTATACACGTTGCGAAACCCGACGCTTCGCGGTCTCGCCCTGACCCTGAGCGTCTTCAACGTCGGCAACGGCCTGCTCGCCATCGCGGTCCCCGTGCTGGTCCTTGGCCGGCTGCATTCCGGACCGTCGACGGTGGGACTTCTGTGGGGAGTCATGGGAGGAGCGGGGTTGGCCTCCGCTCTGGTCGCCGGCCGATTCTCCAGTCAGGGCAGAGAGCGGTGGTTGATGGCGGGCCCCATCCTCGTCGCTGCGGTCGCGACTGCGCTGCTTCCGCTCGCGAACAGTATCTGGATCGTCGCCGCGGGGATCATCCTGCTCGGCTTTTCCACCGGGCCTTTCGATGTCGGCCTGTTCACTCTGCGCCAGCGGCGTACCGACCCCGCGTGGTTTGGTCGGGCGTTCGCTGTGTCGATGTCTTTGAACTCGATTGGAAACCCGATCGGGTCGGCGCTGGCCGGGCCCCTGATCGCGACGTCGCTGAACGTGGCGCTTTGGGCGGCGGTCGCGGCGACCCTGGCAAGCCTGGTGATCGTGCTGGTCGTGATCCCTTCAAGAGATCAGGCCGTAAACGAAGGAAAGGGCGCGGCTTAGCCCGTGGTCCTCAGCGGTGGACGCCGAACATCACGATGCCGAGCACGAAGACTATGAAGATCGCCACGATCACGAAGAGGATCAGCAGCGAAAGGTGCACGATCCCGATGATCATCCCCGCGGTCGCGAATCCCATCCCTCGCTCTCCCGTGCGCCTGATCGTCTGACGGGCCTGGTAGCCCGTGATGACGGCAATCACGGCGACCACGAATCCTCCGATGACCGGGATTGGGACGTGGGCGACGAAGGAGGCGATTGCCAACACGAAGCTCGCGAGAGCCTCGGCGTTCATGGGGACGTTGGCCGCCGGCGTGTATGCCGGGCCGGGCGGAACCAAGCTCGAGGGCATTGTCTGCTGGCCCGCGATCTGAGTGGGCGTGTTGGAGGGCGGCGGCGGAGGCGGGAGGTCTCCGGGAGTTGTGCTCACGGCGGTCGGCTAAGGTGAGGTGGTCGGAGAGGGCGACGTGGTGGCGTGCATTGCAGCGAACGTAAAGATAAAGACGAAGAACGCGATATAGGCGAAGATGAAGAGCAGGAACAGGCCGATCGCGACATAGCCCACGATCAGCCCAACCAGCGCCAGGTTGCCTCCCGCCTCGCCGGTTCTCTTGATCTGACGCCGGGCGACGTGCCCCGTGATGACGGCGACCAGGCCGCCGAAGCACCAGGTGCCGATCACCGTCGAGGCCGCAAACGAGATGCTGACGATCGCCCATGGGTTGTATGGCCGCGACGGGTGCGCGGCGTAGGCCGGCGCGGCGGCAAGCGGTGCGGGCGGCTTCTCCATCGTGGGCAGTCTATCCGTCCTACCTAAAATCGATCGCATGGCGGTTTCACCGGAAGACACGATCAAGCGGCGCCTCCGCGCAGTGCCCGACAGCCCTGGCGTCTACCTGTTCCGTGACAACCGGAGCCAGGTCATCTACGTCGGGAAGGCCCTGCGCCTGCGCGACCGCTTGAGCTCGTACTTCACGCCGGGTTATGCGCAGACCGCCCGCGTCGCCGAGCTCGTGCGCAAGGCGACGGACTTCGAGTTCGTCACGACCGCCAACGAGGTGGAGGCGCTGGTCCTCGAGTGCAACCTCATCAAGAACTACCGGCCCCGCTTCAATATCCGGCTCAAGGACGACAAGAACTATCTCTACCTGAAGCTGCCCGTGACCGAGGAGTTCCCGCGAGTCCACTATTCGCGCCGCGTGCAGAACGACGGCGCCCGCTATTTCGGTCCCTACACCTCGGCGCAGTCATTGCGTGGCACGGTCAAGTCGATCCGCCAGCTGCTTCCTTTCCGGACCTGCTCGGACGAGATCTTCAAGCAGGGCAAGGTTTGCCTCGACTTCCACATCAAGCGCTGCCCGGGTCCATGCGAGCGGCGGATCAGCCCGGAGGATTACAAAGCGCGGATCAACGAGGTCGCACTCTTCATGGAAGGCCGCTCGGACCTTCTCGTGCACGAGCTCAAGGACCGCATGGAGGACTCTGCGAACCGGCTCGACTTCGAGAACGCGGCACGTTACCGCGATCAGCTCCAGTCGATCGAGCGCATCGCCGACCGCCAGAAGGTCCTCACGCACCGCCGTGACGACCACGACCTGATCGCGTACGCCCGCCACGGCGGGGACGTGTTCGTCGAGGTCGCCTATGTGAGACAGGGCAAGATGGTCGGCCACGACGGTCACCCTCTCGACGGCGCGGCCGAAGTGAGCGAGGCCGAGCTGCTTCGCGGCTTCGTGCTCCAGTACTACGCGAGCGCCACGCACGTGCCGCGGTCGGTGATCCTGACCGGGCCTGTCGACGAGCCCGACCTGCTGGCCGGCTGGTTGAGCCAGAAGCGCGGCGGCCCGGTTGCCATTGAGGTACCGCAGCGCGGGCGAAAGCGGGCGCTCGTGCAGCAGCTCGCGGAGACAGCGGCCCAGGAGCTCGAGCAGCTCCGCATCCAGGCCGACTACGATCGCAGCCGCACGGAGCCCATGCTCGCCGCGCTGGCCGAGGCCCTCGACCTCGAGACTCCGCCCAAGCGCATCGAGTGCTACGACATCTCCAACCTCCAGGGCGACTCGGCGGTCGGCGCGATGGTCGTCTTCGAGGACGGCAGGCCGAGGAACGACCACTACCGTCATTTCAAGATCAAGTTCGTCCCCGGACCCAACGACTTCGCGATGCTGCAGGAGGTGCTGCGGCGCAGGCTGGAGCGACTCGAATCCGCCCAGCGCCGGGAGGATGCCGACGCCGTGGGTGATCGCTCGTTCACAAGCCGGCCTGACCTCATCCTCATCGACGGCGGCCGCGGTCAGCTGAGCGCGGCGCTCGAGGTTCTCGAATCGGCCGGCTACGCGGATATCCCGACCTTCGCGCTGGCCAAGGAGAGAGAGGAGATCTTCGCGCCTGGCCGTGCGGAACCGATCGTGCAAGAACGCAACTCGCCGGGCATGTTCCTGGTGCAGCGCATCCGCGACGAGGCGCATCGCTTCGCGATCACCCACCACCGCAAGGTCCGGTCCAAGAAAGCGCTGACCTCACCGCTCGACTCGGTCGAGGGCATAGGCCCGGCGCGCAAGCGCATCCTCCTGCGACACTTCGGCTCGGTGCAGGCGATCCGCGAAGCTCCGGTGGAGGACATCGTCAAGCTCGGCGTGCCTGAGCGCCTGGCAAAACGGCTGAAGGAATCCTTGTGACCCTCGTGATCGTCGGAGGCTCGAACGAGCCACAGCTCGACGAGGCGGTCGGGGTCTTCCTCGACTCTGGGTTCCAGCTCGCGCGCTGGCTCTCCGCCTGGGATGAGGCCGACGCAGTGCTTCCGCTACGCGGCGACGCCGCGGCGATGCTCAAAGACGCCGACGCGCAGGACATCCGTTACGTGTTGGTGCATGTCGGTGCGGCGGATGGCAGGGCCGGCGGCAGCCACGACCGCGCCCATCATCGCGTCGACATCGCCCAGCTGAGAGAGTTGGCGCAACAGCTCCGGTCGCGCGAGCGACTTCTTTTGACCTGCGTTGCGTTCGGCTACAAGAACGGCATCCCGGACGGAGCGTCCTGGGTGATCGACGTGAGGCTGCTCGAAAATCCTTACTGGGTCGAAGAGCTCAGACCTCTCGACGGGCGCGATCCCCGCGTGCGGGACTACGTGGTCGGCCAGCCCGCGGCGCAGGATCTTCTGACCAACCTCGAACAGACGCTGACGGCCGCGATTCCGCACTATCGCGAGCGTGGCCGTTCGCACCTGGTCGTCGCGTTCGGCTGCACAGGTGGCCGCCACCGGTCCGTGGCGATGGCGGCTGAGATGGCCGAGCGGCTTAAGAAGGTGGACGGCATCGACATCGAACTCTCAGCCCGCGATCTCGGCGCCTAAATGTGCTTTAAGCCCCTCACCCTAGCCCTGCGCGCAAAGCGGCGATGAGGATGGGACTTACTCGTCGCTCCCCGAGGGGGAGAGGGAATTGACTCGGGCTCTCGTCCTGGGCGGCGCGGGCTTTGTCGGCGTCGCCGCCTGTAAGGAGCTGATGCGCCGCGGCGTCGAAACCATCGCCGCCGGCAGAAAGGATCGGCCTTACGGCACGTTCACCAGCTACGTCGCCTTCGACCGCACGGACGAGGACCAGCTGAAGCGCGCGCTCGCGCAGGTCGAGCCGGACGTGCTCCTGGACCTCGCCTGCTATCAACCTGGTGAAGTACAGGCCGTCGCGCGAAATTTCAAAGGCGCCCGCTACATCTTTGTTTCGACCGGCGTCTATCCGGACCTCAACGGCAGGCCCGCTCGCGAAGAGGACTTCGTGCCGTTGGCCGGCGACGCTCCCGCCGGCCTCGACTATCTCAACGGCAAGCGCTGGTGCGAAACGGCGCTGACGCGCGCGCCGGACCTTGCGTGGACTGTGATCCGGCCGCCGGCCGTCTTCGGCCCCGCGGATCACACCCTCCGGATCGCCGCTTACATTCAGCGAGTGGAAGACGGCGGTCCGCTGCTGGTGCCGGTCGAGTCGTACGAGCGCCAGGCGGGCCTGTCCTGGGTCAAGGACATCGGATACGCGTGCGCGCTCGCATGCGACCTCCGTAAGGACCTGACGCACCATGCGTACAACGCCGCCTTTGACGGTGTGAGCGTGCGCGACCTGATCGAGGGGATCGCCCATGCGACGGGTCACCCGGCACGCCTGCATCCGATGCCGTTCGCGCAGCTGCCGGAGGGTGCGAGCCCATACGGACCAGATCCGCGCCGTGCGGCCGGTTACGTCCTCGACCGCGCGCGGGAAGACCTCGGCTTCGAGCCCTCGGCGCTCGAGGACGCGCTCGCCGAGACGCTGGCCTGGTACAGGGTCGCGCGGCCGTCGCACCCGGGCTACGCCAACCGCGCGGAGGAGCTTGCCATTGCCGGATCCGCCTGAGGTCGTCGCCGGGTGGTTGAGGTTCCAGGCCAAAGGCTGTGCGGACCTCGGATCGCCCTTCTACGCCGCTCTGCTCGAATCTGCCGCCGGGGACCTGGAGGCGGGCGGCCCCGTCTCTGAAGCGCTCGTCGGATTCGAAGGTGAGTCGGAACGATCTGCCCTTGCGCTGCGCCTGATGGGCGCCGTCCACCGGCTCGTGCTGCAGGATCGCCTGCCTCAGCTGGCGCCCCACTATCCGTCGGTCGGCGGCGACGGAGATGCTGCGGCGGCCTGGCTCGCGTTTCGAGATGCTCTGACCGAGCATCGCACGGAGATCCGGCAGCTGATCGCGCGCGGATGCCAGACCAACGAGGTGGGCCGAAGTGCCGCACTCCTCGGAGGATTCCTCGAGGTCGCTCATCGGTCCCGCCTGCCGCTTCGCATCCTGGAGATCGGGGCCAGCGCCGGCCTGAATCTCCGGTGGGACTCCTATCGATACGAATCGGGTGAGAGCGGCTGGGGTGATGAGCATTCACCAGTTCGCTTCGTGCACTTTTTCGACGTGCCGCCTCCGCTGGACCGCACCGCAGAGGTCGTCGAGCGAAAGGGATGTGATCTGGAGCCCATCGACCCGACCTCGGACGAAGGCGCGCTGTCGCTTCGATCGTTCATCTGGGCGGACCAGCTCGGACGCCTTTCGCGACTCGACGGTGCAATCGAGATCGTCAGAGCGATGCCAGTCAAAGTTGAGCGCGTAGACGCGGCCACGTTTCTGGAGCGCGAGCTCGAGGCGCCGTGGCCTGGCGTGGCCACGGTCGTGTACCACTCGGTCTTCATCCAGTACCTCGTCGAGAGCGTCCGCAGGCGAATCTCCGCGGCGATCGGGCAGGCCACCTTACGCGCGGTTTCGGATGCCCCCGTGCATTACTTGAGAATGGAGCCCGACGGAGGTCGTTTCGAGATAACGCTCGATGACGAGCTGCTCGCCACGAGCCAGGCGCATGGCACCGGCGTACGTTGGCTCGCGCAATCATGAGAACGAGGACGTCCGCGTCGCGCCTTGCGCACTACGCCGTTGCGATCGGCGGGGTGATCGTGATCACGGCGGCGATCGCGCTGATCACCTCGGTTGCATCGGTAGCGGGCCTGTCTGCTCTCTACCTGCTTCTGATCCTCTGGCTGGGAGCGCGCTGGGGAAGAGGGCCCGCGGTTGCCGGAAGCATCGCCGCCTTCCTGCTCTACGACTTCTTCTTCGTCCCGCCGGTGAATACGTTCACGGTTGCGGCACCCGCCGGGCTCCTCGAGCTCATCGTCCTGCTCGCCGTGGCGCTGGTCACGAGCCAGCTGGCGTCGTCCTTGCGACGCGCGCGAGCAACCGCTGAAGCGCTTGCCCTGGAATCGCGCGCGCTCTACGAGCTGGCCACCGCCGCGCTGCGCTCCCCAGACGTGACCGTCGCCCTTTCGATGCTCTGCCGGCGTGCCCTGGAGCTGCCGTCGGTGAGCCGGTTCGCGCTCGCGGCGGTCGACCTTGGCCGGCCGAGCGCCCTCGCCGGCGGCGATCTGAGCGCGTCCGAGCTGCAACAGGCTGAGTGGTCTCACGAGAACGGGCGCGCGATCGGAATCGCAGTCCGCGACGGCGCCGTCACGCTCGTGCGCACCCACCCAGCCGACGTGGCGCCTGCCTACCTCCCGCTCGCCAGCGGGGTGGCTCTGATCGGAATCGACGCGGACCTGGCCACGCAGGATGAGCTCCGCATGCTGGCGGCCTTGGTCGGGCTGGCCGACCTGTTGATGGACCGCAGGCGCGCGGCGCTCGAGTCGGAGCGAGCGCGGGGGCTGGAGTCCTCCGACCGCCTGAAGACGGCCATCCTTTCCTCTCTATCCCACGAGCTGAAGAGCCCCATCGCGTCGCTGCGCACCGGGCTCACCGCCCTGACCGCGCCCCAGGCGGGGCTGAAGCCCGAGCAGCGCGAGCTCCTCGTCGACCTCGATCACCAGGCGAGCCGGCTCGACCGGATGGTCGGCGACCTGCTCGCCCTGTCGCGTCTGGAGGCGGGCCTCCAGCTCGAAAAAGAGCCCCACAGCTTCGCCGACCTGCTCGGCAGTGCGACCCGCCGGCTCCGGGCCGAGCTCGCTACCAACCGCCTCTCAGTCGAGTTGCCCGATGACCTGCCTCCTGTGGACGTCGACGAGGTGCAGGCCGGGCGGCTGCTCGCCAACCTGCTGGAGAACGCGCACGAGTGGGCTCCTTCAGGCGGGATGATCGAGGTCGGCGCGACGCAGCGGGAGGGGAAGCTCGAAGCTTGGGTCGAGAACGACGGACCCGCAATCGCGACCGGTGACCTGGACCGCGTCTTTGACACGTTCTGGACGCGCCGCGCCCGGGGGAGCGGCCTCGGCCTGGCCATCTGCAAGCGGGTCGTCGAGGCGCACGGTGGCACGATCCGCGCCGAGAACAGGCGCCGGGGCCCGCGGTTCACCTTCACCCTTCCACTCGCCGAGATTGCGGCGCCGCGAGCGGGAGCGGCGACATGAGCGGCCGCGTTCTGGTCGTGGACGATGAAATTGAGATGCAGCGCGCCCTGCGCGCCGGCCTCAGCTACCACGACTTCGACGTCCATACGGTGGGGACCGGAGAAGAGGCGATTCGAGACGCGGCATCGTGGCGGCCGGACGTGATCCTCCTGGACCTCGGCCTGCCGGGCATGGACGGGTTCGCAACGCTCAAGGCGCTACGGCCGGAGAGCCGCGCGGCCGTGATCGTCGTCAGCGTGATGCCTGAAGAGCGAGACAAGGTGCGTGCCCTCGAGGCAGGTGCCGACGATTACCTCGTCAAGCCGTTTGGCACGGAGGAGCTGGTCGCGCGAATTCGAGCAGTGCTGCGCCGGCAGGCGGCTGTGACCGCGGGCGAGCCGGTGATCCGGTCTGGCGACCTCGAGATCGACATCGGCCGTCGCACCGTCACCGTCCAGGGAAGGCCTGTGCGGTTGACCCCCACCGAGTACGAGCTGTTGCGCTATCTCGCGCTCCACGCCGGCAAGCCGGTGACCCACACCACACTCTTGCGACAGGTCTGGGGCGACTACGCGATCGGGGACAAGTACAACACGCGCTATGTGGTCGCCCAGATCCGCAAGAAGCTGGGGGACGACCCGGCGAACCCGCGCTACATCGTCAACGAACCGGGTGTGGGTTACCGCCTCGAGGGCTAGCGTTCTCCGTGGCTGCGGTTCAACAGGTACGCCGCGATGAGGGCGACCAGGACGATGCCAGGCGACCAGCCGAGGCCCGGACCGAAAGGGTCGTAGTTCGACAGGTCGACGCCCACCGCGAGGCCGCTGACCGCCGCGAAAACCATGACGATCAGGATGCCGCGCGCGGCCCCGTGGCGCGCGAAGAACAGCTCGAACTCCAACTGCCAGGCCGGGCGGTGCCGGCGATGCTGGGCTGTGGCCGCCGCGGGGTGCGCGGCGACGCGCCGGCCGTGCTTGTAGCGAGCCGAGCTCGGCAGCGGCGCGGCCGGCAGGTGCTCGACCTCGCGATCAAGGGGAGGTGGCACCTCGAGCGGCTCCCACAGGGGCTGCTTGCGGTATCGGCGATAGATCACGAAGGTGATCCCGCCCAGGGCCAGCCAGCCGAGGTAGATATAGGAAGAGTTGGAGATGTTCTGCGACATCAGCTGAGTGAACACCGTGCCGATCGCGAGCGCTCCGAGCAATGAAAGCACCGGGATGCTGTCCCTGCCGAACTTGATGTTCCAGGGCATTCTGTATGGGCGGTAGAGATTCGGCTCGATGAAGCGAAGACGCATGACGGAGAGATGCGCGGAGCAGAAAGCGAAGGTTGCCGCAAGCGCATACACCGAGCCCAACAGGTCGATCTCCTGACCATGGACGAAGATTCCAGGCAAGACGAGCACGGCCGCCGCGATGCCGAAGACCATGATCGAGATGTAGGGAGTCTTGAATTTCGGGTGCAGGCGGGCGAAGCGATGCGGAAGCAGATCGGCGCCGGCGAGCGAGTAGCTCAGCCTCGAAATTCCGATCAAGCCCGCGTTGGTCGCGATCACCAGGATGGTGAAAGCAAGGAAGCCGACCCAGATGCCGGCCCAGAAGGCCAGAGTCGTCGAAACCGCGTTGAAGCCGGTGACTATTCCGGCGACGGGGTCGCTCTTGTACGTGGTGGCAAGGGCGGTCGTGTAATGGCCGTCGATGAGATGGACCGGAAAGACGCTCATGCCGATCGTCGGTAGGAAAGCCGAAACGAAAAGCACAGCGGCGATGACCGCAAACGTGGCTCGCGGCACGCTTCGCCCGGGGTTCTTGACCTCTTCCGACATGTTGGAGATGGTCTCAATTCCCGTGTACGTGACCATCGCGATGGAGACGCTGGCCAGGAAGTTGCCCCAGGTTGGCGCCACTCCCAGGTGAACGTTGTTGATCACGGTGTGGATGTTGAGCAGGAAGATGATCCCCAGGATGACCAGCGCAAATTGCGTAACAAGGTCGGTCACGGCCAGCGTCAGGTTGAGCGCGCTCGACTCCTGTATTCCGATGATGTTGACGACCAGCAACAAGCCGATCAGCACGATGGTGGCGCCTATGTGCCAGACCTCTGACGACTTGAGCATTCCGAAAAGCCAGAAGTACTTGCTGAACACGCCCAGGTAGCTGATCGCGAAGTAGGCGGAGATCGAGACGGTGGCCGTGTAGTTGAGCAGCTGGACCCAGCCGACCAGGAACCCGATCGGGGCGTTGAAGGCGCGGCGGGCGAACTGGGAGCTTCCGCCGGCATGGGGCAACGCCGCAGAGCCCTCGGCGTAGTTGAGGGCGGTGCTCACGAAGATGAGGCCCGCGAGGATCAGAGCCAGGGGCGTCAGCCCAAGGGCGAACGCGGCGGTGACGCCAAGGGCGTAATAGATGCTGGACCCGACGTTTCCGTAGCTCGCGGCGAAGAGCGCCGGCGCTCCGAGGGTTCGTGGCAGCTTGGTGGCACGCCGGACGACGACTCGAAGGTCGCCCGGGCGGCGGCCACGGCGAGCGACGTGGTCGGTACCCATGGCAGGCGAGGTTAAAGGATCGCGGCACAACCCATACGAGATCCATACGAATTCGGGGCTCGGCCAAACGGAGGCCTAACAACCGCCCGACTACTTTGAGGTGGTGCGCAACGCAATACTGCAGCTCCCCCAAACGAGGACCGCCAAGCAGCGGCGCAACGTCCTCAGCGCCGCCATGCGGCAGCTCGAGCGCGCCGACCTGTACCTCGCGGCGGTCGCATACATGGAGCTGGGCGACCGAGAGGCCCAGCGGGCTCTGAACCAGTTGCGCACTGACCTCGCGAGCCTGGAGCGCTACCTCGGCGAACGCCGGAACCTGGACAGCGATTGAGCCAAGCCATCACGCCTTCCCGCCGCAGGATCAAGGTCCGCGGCGGAAGCCTCGGGGCCTTTCTGTGCTGGGCCGTTGTTTTCGCGGACATCGGCACCTCGGTCTACTACGTGCCAGGCATCCTTTACGGCCCCTTCCGCTCGCGCTCCGCCCTCTTCGTCCTGATGACCCTGTTCGTCTTCGTCCTTCTATGTGTGAAGTACGCCGAGGTCACGTGGCGCTATCCGGAAGGCGGCGGCGTGGTCAACGTTTCCTCACAGGCGCTGCACCCGTTTGCCGGGCTCCTTGGTGGCCTGATGATCCTGGTCGACTACTACCTGACAGCCGCCCTGAGCGCGCTGTCAGGAGTCCTGTACCTGGCCGTTGTGATGCCCTCGTTGCTGAGCGTTGCTCTATACGCCACGGTGGGCGCACTCATCGCCCTGGGGATTCTGAACTTCCTGGGCATCAAGGAAAGCGCGCGTACGACGGCGATCTTTGCGTGCTTGGCGGGCGCGGGCCAGGTCGTCGTGGTCATTGCGACCGCGATCTATCTCGGGCCGGCCGGCGTGCTGCACAGCTTCAGCTCGATCACGCACGGACCACCGCTGACCCCAATCATTCTTCTGACAGGCTATGGCGCCGCGTTCCTGGCTTTCTCCGGTCTGGAGAGCGTGGCGCAACTGGCGCCCGCGATGCGCGAACCGCGCAAGAAGGTTGCCTTTCGCGCCATGACGGCAGTCGTTGTGACGATGGCGATCACGAGCCCTCTGCTCACGCTCTGGTCGACCACTCTGCTCGATCCCAATGTAGACCCCAACCAGTTCATCTCACTGCTGGGAGCCCATGTCGCCGGGCGCCTGGTCGGCGATTACGTCGCAGTCTCCGGCGCGCTGCTCCTTGTCTTCGCCAGCAACACTGCGATCATCGGCTCCTATCACGTATTCATCGCCCTGGCCAGGATGGGTTTCTTGCCGCGGGCGTTGGAGCGCCGGAACAGGTGGCGCGTAACTCCGCATTGGTCAATCCTCGCCGCGGTTGCGATGCCCGTGGCAATCACCATTGCCGCTCAGGGCAGCGTCATCCTGCTCGGAGACCTGTATGCCTTCGGGCTGCTCGGCACCTTTGTGCTGACGTGCATCAGCCTGGACGTGGTGCGCTGGCGCGAACGCCCCACGTGGACGGCGGGCCCAACGGCGATCTTCGCGATTGGGGTTGTGACAACGATTCTGGTTGTCGTCGCATGGTTGGTGAACCTGGTCTTGAAGCCGCTCGCCACAGGGTTCGGGGGTGGGCTGACGGTTCTTGGGCTGGTGATCGGCCTCCTCACGTACCGGTATTACCGCTCGCGCCGCCCGAGCGTATTCCCTGTGTCGTTCCGTCCTCAGCGGGCGGCGGAATCCATCGCCACCGCGCTGGGCAATCGACCCTCGGCCGGTGAGGTGCTGGTCATCCTGCCCCACGACCAGCTGGCGGCCGAGGCCGTGATGCGCGCGGCCACGCATGCCGCCGCCGGCCGCGGCGCTGTCTTCCTCTATCGAGGCGATCGCTATCCGAACCAGCACCACGAGCTGCTGGAGGTGGCCGACCCTTACCTCAGAGACTTCTCCGCGCACGATGCTTTTTCCCGCGCTGAGATGCTCGCGCGAGGGCACGTCAAGAACCGGCGGTACGTCTACATGCCGGGCAGCCTTCCGCGTGAGATGGTCGGCGAGGTGTGGAGGACCGTGGCGCCCAAGGAGACCCTGGTGACCGTTGAGGACCAGGGCATGCTGCCCCCGATGGCGGTCGATCGCGTGCGCCGCCACACCACCGACGGCATAACGGTTCTGCACATGTACACCAGCAAGATCCGGCCGATGCGTGAGCCCGCGGCGGTTACGGCATGAGGTTCGGCCCTTGGCCGAACCTCGAATTCAACAGGAAGCTCGGCTCTTGGCCAAACTTGCATTCAACTAAACGATGAGGTCTTTCAGCTCCCGCGGATAGTCGGTCATGACGCGGCAGCCGTCCTCCGTGATCACCACGGTGTCGGAGTGGCGGAAGCCGCCGAGCTCCTTGACGTAGACGCCGGGCTCGACGGTGAACACCATCCCCGGTTCGAGCACCGTCTCTTCGCCGCGATCGAGGAACGGAGCCTCATGACCCTCGAGCCCGATCGAATGGCCGACGTGGTGCCGGAGGTTGCTCGAGACCCCGAGCTCCTCGGCGAGCCGGACCGTGGCGAGCTCGACCTCACCCGCCGGCACGCCTGGCGCCATCACCTCCAGAGCCCGGGTCTGGAGCGCGAGCATCGCGTCGAAGGCGCGCGCCTGCTCGGCTGTGGGATCCCCGACGATCATCGTCCGTTCCAGCTCGCTCAGGTAGCCGTCGATGTCCGCGCTCGCTCCGCTCACGAGCACGTCGCCCGACTGCACGCCGTGCCCGCGCACGAAACCGTGTGGCATCGCCGTCGACCGGCCGGCCACGAACATCGACTCCAGTCCGTTGCCCGCGAAAGAGCGCGGGCGCCAACCTGGCATCTCGTGCAGCATCTCCTGCAGCGTCTCAGTGACCACCGGCGCGTAGATCTCCATCTCGGTCTTGCCGGTCTGGATCGCGGACTGCATGCGGCGGTGCGCCCGCACCGCCCAGTCACAGCTGAGCTGAATGCAGGCGATCTCGGTCTGCGACTTCACGCGGCGAAGCGACTCGATGATCAGCTCGGCGTCGAACGCCCGGTGGCCGATGAGATCGCTCAGCAGCGGTCCCCGGTAGCCCCAGTAAGGGATATAGCCGTCGTGGTCGGCGCCGGTGCGCGCCGGCCTGGCGCCCATCTCGTCGAGGATCGCGGACACGCGCTCCATCGGATGCTCGGCGCCTGGGTACTCGAAATAGACGTCGACTCGGTCGAGCGAGGTGGAGGACTCTGCGTGCTCTTTCTCCACTGCGGGGACCACGAGCACCGCCGTGGTTTTCGGCCCGAGCACCAGCGCGATGGGGCGCTCGGTGGGGATGTGGTGGAACCCCGTCAGGTAGGCGACGCGGGCCGGGTAGAAGACGCAGATCGCGTCCAGGCCGGCCGCCTCCATACCTGCGGCTACGGCCTCGCGGCGCAGTGCGTATTCCGCGGCCGAGACACTTGGGTAAGATCCCCCACCCGGCCAGGACCGCGAGCGGTCCGGGCCACCCTGCGCGCGAGCGCGATCAGGATGGGACCTACTGATTGCCCCCTTGCGGGGGAGGGGAGACACCTTCTTAGTACGCGGCAAGTTTTCTCATTGCCTCCGCGATCTTGTGAGGGTTCGGCATGAAGAACTCTTCTTGGGGGGTGTTGAACGGCATGGCCGGGATGTCCGGTGCGGCGACCCGCACGACCGGGCCGTCGAGCGCGTCGAAAGCGTGCTCCGAGATGATGGCCGCGACCTCGGCGCCGAAGCCGCCGGTCAGGTTGTCCTCGTAGACGACCATACCCTTGCCAGTCTTCCGCACCGACTCGAGGATCGCCTCCCGGTCGAGGGGCGCCAGCGTCCGGAGGTCGACCACCTCCACGCTCACACCCTCGGTGTCCAGCTGCGCAGCCGCCTCGAGGCAGTAGTGCGTCATCAGTCCCCAGGCGAAGCAGCTCAGCTTGGTGCCCGGCCGGCGGACAGCCGCCGGACCGATCGGAACGAGGTGGTCGCCGTCCGGAACCTCCTCGGGAACGAGGCGGTAGACCTTCTTGTGCTCGAGGAACAGCACCGGGTCGGGATCGCGGATCGCCGACTTCAGCAGGCCGTGCGCGTCCGCGGGCGTGCTTGGCACGACGACCTTGAGACCAGGGACGTGGGCGAAGAAAGCCTCGATCGATTGCGAGTGGTATAGACCGCCGTGGACTCCGCCGCCAAAAGGCGTCCGGATCACAATCGGCACCGACCAGTCCCCGTTTGACCGGTATCGGGTGCGTGCAGCCTCGCTGACGATCTGATCGAAGGCGGGATGGATGAAGTCGGCGAACTGGATCTCCGCGATCGGGATCAGCCCGTTCAGCGCGGCGCCGACGGCGACGCCGACGATGGCCGATTCGGCGAGAGGGGTGTCGAGAACGCGCGCCTCACCGAACCGGGCGTAGAGGCCGTCGGTGGCGCCGAACACTCCGCCCTTCCGGCCCACGTCCTCGCCCATGACCAGGACCCGGTCGTCGCGCTCCATCTCCTCGCCCATGGCGGCGCGCACCGCCTCGATCATCCTCATCTCAGCCACCTCTCCATTGTCGTTCGCCGCGGCCTTCTGTAGTGATAGTCCGCACCCCGACCCTGCGCGCAAGCGCGTCCAGGATGGGACCAGCTGATTGCCCCCTTGCAGGGGAGGGAGTAATAGACTGCGATCAGGCGGGCGGGGGCTGGTTATCACTTCTCTGGAGGTGGGCGATTTCGTTCTCGGCGGACGTCAAGAACGAGATGGCCGGGCTCATGCCCGCGCGACCCTGCTGCCAGCTCAGCGAGCTGCTCGGGATCTATTTCGGATCCCGCGCCAGGCTGATCAAGCGACCGGCTGAAGCGGGGCAGGCGGCCTACTTCTCGCTGCTGCGAAACGCCGTGGCGAGAAAGGTGGTCAGGCTCGGTCGCGCGGTCGGACCCCTGGAGGCCAGGTACCAGGCGGTCAAGACTCGCAAACGGATGTCGTTCTTCATCGAGCTCGCGCTGCCGCAAGCCCTGGTGCCGGCTTTCACCCAGTCCGCGATGCGCGCGGTGCCTGATGCCGCCTGCGACCGAAAGGCGATGCTCCGCGGCCTCTTCCTGGGCTGTGGATCGGTCAACGTTCCGAGCTCCCGCTACCACCTGGAGTTCGTGCTCGCCACCAGCACGTGGGCGGCGGCGGTGGCCGATATAGCGGGCTCGGCGGACGCAAAGGTGGGCATCATGGAGCGCGGCGGCCAGCATGTCGCGTACCTGAAGGAGGGCGACGCGATCGTGCGGCTCCTGTCGCTGATGGGCGCCAGCCGGGCGGTCATGGAGTTCGAAAACGTTCGGGTGATGCGCGAGGTGAGCGGCGAGGTGAACCGCCGGCTCAACTTCGAGACAGCCAACATCGGCAGGACGATCGGATCCGGCATGCGCCAGGCCGCGGCGATCGAGCGGCTCGAGGTACACGGCGGGCTGGACCGCCTTCCGCCGGCCCTGCGCGAGATGGCTCGCTGGCGGAGCGAGCACCCCGAGCTGAACCTCGGCGAGCTTGCCGGGCGGATGAAGCTGTCGAAGTCGGCGGTCAACCACCGCCTCCGGCGGCTCCAGGAGCTGGCCGATTCACACGGCGGAGCTGGTCCGGCCAAACGAGCTCGCCGCTCCGCCTAACATTACGTCCGGTCGTTCACCAGGATTCGGCGGGGCTTTCCCACCGGATTCTCCCGAGGGTTTTTGCCCGCCATGAATAGGAGCTTGCCCACATGACCTTGAAGGTCGGTATCAACGGCTTCGGCCGGATCGGCCGCAACATCTACCGCGCCGCCCACGAGCTGAAGGCCGATTTCGAGATCGTCGCCGTCAACGACATTGGTGACGCCCACACGTTCGCCCACCTGCTCAAGCACGACACCGCGCTGGGTACGTTCGGCCCCTCGGTTTCCGCCACCGCCGACGCGATCAAGGTGGACGGGCACACCGTCAAGTTCCTCAGCCACAAAGACCCGGCGGAGCTGCCGTGGAAGGATCTCGGCGTCGACCTGGTGATCGAGTCAACGGGTCTCTTCACCGACGCGAACAAAGCGCGCGTGCACATCGACAAAGGCGGCGCGAAGAAGGTGATCATCTCCGCCCCTGCAACCAACCAGGACTACACGGTCGTGATGGGCGTCAACCACAAGGGATACGACACCAAGAAGCACAACGTCATCTCCAACGCCAGCTGCACGACCAACTGCTTCGTCCCACTGGCCAAGGTCCTGCACGATTCGTTCGGCATCGAGCGCGGGATGATGACGACGATTCACGCGTACACCGCCGACCAGAAGCTGCAGGATCTCCCGCACAAGGACCTGCGCCGGGCGCGGGCTGCCGCCGACAACATCATCCCCACGTCCACAGGCGCCAACCGCGCCGTCGCGGAGGTGCTTCCCGAGCTGGCGGGAAAGTTTGCGGGCATGGCGTTCCGCGTGCCCATACTCGACGTGTCGGTCGTCGACCTCACGGTGGAGCTCGGCAAGACAACGACGGCGCAGGACATCAACGCCGCGTTTGAGGAGGCGGCCGGTGGTGAGCTGCGCGGAATCCTCGCGGTCAGCCATGAGGAGCTCGTCTCATCCGACCTCAAGAGCAATCCCCACTCATCGATCGTCGACGCGCCTCTGACCCTGATTCTCGGCGACCGATGGGCGAAGGTTGTGAGCTGGTACGACAACGAGTGGGGCTTCAGCTGCCGCATGGTCGACCTCACCACCTATATGGCCGAGACACTCTGAAAGCTTCGATCACGTCCGTAGACGTCGCGGGCAAGCGCGTGCTGGTGCGCGAGGACCTGAATGTGCCGATGTCGAAGGGGACGATCAGCGACGACTCCCGGATTCGGGCGGCCGTGCCGACTCTTCTTCATCTCGCCGAGCGGGGAGCGAAGGTGATTGTCATGTCGCACCTCGGCCGGCCGAAGGGCGTGGAACCCGAGCTTTCGCTCCGGCCGGTTTCCCTTCAACTGGCGCGCGCTCTCGGTCGTGAGGTGCATTTCGCCGAGGACTGTGTCGGCGAGCCGGCGCAAACAGCCGTCGGAAAGCTGCAGAACGGTCAGGTCCTGCTGCTCGAGAATGTGCGTTTCCACCCGGAGGACGAGGCCAACGACTCGGATTTCGCACACCGGCTGGCGGCGCTTGGGGATCTCTATGTGAACGACGCCTTCGCCGCCTCACACCGTGCGCATGCATCGGTGGTCGGGGTTGCCGCTTACCTGCCTGCCTTCGCGGGCGAGCTGATGGAGGCCGAGCTTACGGCCCTGCACCAGGCTCTGGACAACCCACGGCGGCCGATGCTCGCCGTGGTCGGTGGCGCCAAGGTCTCGACGAAGGTCGGGGTCCTGCGCAACCTGCTGAACAAAGTCGACGCCCTGATCATCGGGGGCGCCATGGCGAACACGTTCTTCAAGGCGCGCGGATACCCGACTGGAAGCGGGCTCGTCGAGGACTCGGCGCTGGATGAGGCCCGCGACGTGGCCGCAGAGGGGGTTGGCAAGCTGCTGCTTCCCGTCGATCTCGTCTGCGCGCGCCGGATGGAGGGCGGTCAGCCGTTGCGCATCATGGACGCCGACGCGGTAGAGGAAGGTTGGATGGCGCTCGACATCGGGCCCAAATCGGTGGCGCTGTTCGTACAGCGACTGCGCGGCGCCGGCGCTGTAGTTTGGAACGGGCCCATGGGAGTATCGGAAATCCGCGATTTCAGCGAGGGGACGAAGGCGATCGGCGAGGCGATCGCAACCTCCGGCGGCTACACGCTGGCCGGCGGCGGCGACACGGTCGCGGCCATCGAGTCGCTCGGCCTGGTCGGGCGTTTCTCCCACGTCTCGACCGGCGGTGGCGCGACGCTCGAGTACCTGGAAGGCAAAGAGCTGCCCGGCATCGCGATCCTGAAGGAGGCGTAGGTGGCCAGCAGGGTGGCGCCGATGCCGGTCGTGGCAGCCAACTGGAAGATGAATCCGAGCAACGCCGAGGATTCTCTCGACCTGGTGCGCGGCGTCCTTTCGGTGGCGAGGGGACACGCGGATCGCGTTGAGGTCGCCATCTTTCCGCCGTTCCCCTGGTTGATGGCCGTGGCCGAGGTGCTGGCTGAGTCCGGCGTGAAGCTGGGTGCGCAGGACTGCTTCTGGGAGCTTTCGGGTGCGTACACGGGCGAGGTCTCGCCCGCGATGCTGAAGGGCTGGTGCGACTGGGTCATCACCGGCCACTCGGAGCGCCGTATGTACCTTGGCGAGACGGATGACATGGTGTCCAAGAAGACGGCCGCCGCGCTCGGCTGCGAGCTGAACGTGATCATGTGCGTCGGAGAGCTTGCCGACCACTACGACGCGGGGACCTCAGACCAGGTCGTCAGCGCCCAGGTCAAGGCGGGCCTGGCGAACTGTTCCGCCGACGATTCGGCCCGCCTGGTGATCGCATACGAGCCGGTGTGGGCGATCGGCTCCGGCAAGAGTGCCGACGCTGAGCATGCTTATAAGACGATGCGGCTGATCCGTCGCGTGGTGGGGGAGATGATCGGCGCCGGCGCTGCCCGCAAGGTCCGCATCCTGTACGGAGGCAGCGTCAACTCGGGCAACGTGGAGTCGTACGTCGAGCTGCCGCTGTGCGATGGGGTCCTCGTGGGCGGGGCGAGCCTGAACGCTGAGGAGTTCGCGCACATCGTCAAGGTGACCGCCGAGGTTTATGGGCACCGCTAGCCACACTCTCGTCCTGCTTCGGCATGGGCAGAGCACCTGGAATCTCGAGAACCTTTTCACCGGCTGGCACGACGTGCCGCTCAGCCCGCACGGCGTCGACGAGGCGGTCGAGGCCGGACGCCTCATGCAGGGGGCCGGCCTGTCGCCGGGGGTGCTGCACACCTCTCTCCTGGTGCGTGCGATCCAGACGGCTGACCGCGCGCTGGGCGAGATGGGCCTCACGTGGATACCGGTCCGCCGCAGCTGGCGCCTGAACGAAAGGCACTACGGGGCTCTGCAGGGGCTGAACAAGGCCCAGACGGCGGCCAAATTCGGTGAGGACAAGGTCAAGGTGTGGCGGCGCAGCTATGACGTGCGACCGCCTGACCTCGAGCCCTCGGACGAGCGCCATCCCTCACACGATCCGCGCTACGCGGAGCTGCCGCCGGAGCTCCTGCCGCGGGCCGAATGCCTGAAGGACGTGGTCGAGCGAATGCTTCCCTACTGGTACGACGCCATCGTGCCGGATCTTCTCCGGTACCCCTGCGTGCTCGTATCAGCGCACGGAAACAGCCTGCGAGCGCTGGTCAAGCACCTCGACGGCCTCACGGATCGGCAGGTTGTCGACCTGGACATCCCGACAGGGGTGCCTCGCGTCTACGAGCTGGGAGGCGACTTCAAACCGGTTTCGTGGCGGTACCTGGGCGACCCGGACGAAATCGAGAGGCGCGCCGCGGCCGTCCGGGCGCAGGGCTCCGATTCAGGTTCGGAAACGCGTACCTCTTAGACTGGTTCCTGGTTAAAAGTACAAATTCAGACCACGGGAGGGTTCCGCCATGGCATTCGAGCTTCCGCCGCTTCCCTACGCGTTCGATGCGCTAGAGCCTCACATCGACGCCAAGACGATGGAGATCCACCACGACAAGCACCACGCGGCATACGTCAACAACGCCAACGCGGCGCTGGAGAAGCATCCTGGGCTGGCGACCAAGTCAGTCGAAGACCTGCTCTGGGGCATCAACGAGGTGCCCGAGGACATCCGCACGGTCATCCGCAACAATGCGGGCGGCCACTCGAACCACTCGATCTTCTGGAGCATCATGGGTCCGGGCGGCGGCGGCAACCCGAAAGGTCGCATCGCCGACTCGATCAAGACCGCGTTCGGCAGCTATGACGCGTTCAAGGAGCAGCTCCAGAAGGCGGCGGTTGGCCAGTTCGGAAGCGGCTGGGCTTGGATGGTCGTCGACAAGAACGGGAAGATGTCCATCAAGTCCTATCCCAACCAGGACAGCCCCTACATGGAAGGTCTGACCCCGATCCTCGGAGTCGACGTGTGGGAGCACGCGTACTACCTCAAGTATCAGAACAAGCGCGCCGACTACGTCACCGCATGGTTCAACACCCTCAACTGGGCCGCGGTCGACACCCGCTTCTCGTCGGTGTGGTCGTAGGTAAAATCACCAGGTCTCATGGCTAAGGTCGTCTCGACGCTCGTCATCTCGGAGGCCATTCTCGCGGTCCTGCTGATGGCGAGCGTCCTGATCCAGACGCCGAAGTCGTCGGGCCTGGGCGGAACGATCGGCGGCGGCGGCGATGGTGGCGGAGGCGGGTATCGCACTCGCCGCGGCCTCGAGCGCCAGATCTACTGGACCACCTGGGTGCTCGTCGTAGCCTTCCTGGTCTGCTCGATCGTCCTCACCGCGTTGCGAGCTCGTAACCTCGGATAACCGTTTGCGCGGCGCCGCGCTGGCGGCGCTGCTCGTTTACGTGCTCGTCGGGTGCCAGCCGGTCGCGACCGTGCCGAAGCCTGCGCGCGGCGGCACGGCCGTCGAGGCGCTCGTGGGCGCCGCCGGCGTCCTGAACCCGCTGTTCGAGTCCGTCGACAGCACCCGCGACGTCGACAGCCTCATCTACCAGGGGTTGACCACGGTCGATGGGCAGCAGAACGTGGTCGGGCGGCTGGCCAGCGATTGGTCGATCTCACCTGACCACCTGACGTACACGTTCAACGTCCGCAAGGGGATCAAGTGGGCCGACGGCCAGCCGTTCACCGCCGACGACGTGCTGTTCACCTTCCACGTCATGCAGGACCTCGAGTACACGCAACCGGGCGCCGATTTCTGGCGCCAGGTGGGAGTGGGGCCCGGCGGTCAGGGGCAGGTCGTCTTCACACTGCGCGCGCCCAGCGCTTCGTTTCCGCTGGCGCTTCGCGTCGGCATCATCCCCAAGCACATCTACGCGGGCATGGCGCCGGCGCAGATCGCGGCAAGCCCGTTCAGCGGCGTGCAGGCGTTCGGCACAGGCCCATTCAAGGTGGGCGCTCTGAGTCCCCTGGCGATCACCCTCGATCGCAACCCGTACGCCGATCCTCAGCCCTACCTCGACCATCTCGTGCTCCGCACCTACCCGGCCAACGATCCACAGTCGGCGATCCGGGCGGTGGGACAGGGCGTGGCGGACCTTGTGGGAGGGCTGGAGCCGCAGGAGGTTGACGCCCTCCAGGCAATCGCGAGCAACGTTTCCGTGGTCAACGCCAGGATGTTCACCAGCTCCTTCGTGAGCTTCAACCCGAACGGTGACGGACAACAGTTCTTCTCCGACGTCCAGGTCCGGCTGGCGCTGGCGGAGGCCGTGGACCGCCAGCGCATCGTCACGGAGGTACTGGCCGGTAGGGCGGATCCGAATCCGAACCCCATCCCGGTCGGTGACTGGGCATACTCCGCCGCCGCGGAGGCGCTGCACCCGTATGACCAGCTGAAGGCCGCGCAGGCGCTGGACAAGGCGGGGTGGGTGTCGGTTCCAGGGTCGAAGCTGCGGACCAAGAACGGGGTCGCGTTCAAGGTCCAGCTGGTGGCGCCAAATTCCTACCCGAGCCAGCAGATCGCCGACGCTCTCGCGCGCCAGCTTCTCGACATCGGGGTTGAGATCGACGTCAAGCCGGTGCTGCCGTCGCAGCTGGTCCAGAACTACTTGATCGGCCGCAACTATCAGATGGCCCTCGTGTCATTCGACGTCGGTTCAGATCCCGACGAGTACTCGCTGTGGCACTCGGGCGCCGACCCGGGCAGCTTGAATTTCGCCTACTCGCGCGGCTGGGGCCTGATCGACCTCGACCTCGAGACGGGGCGCGCCACGGTGGACCCGCAGGCGCGGCTGGCGGCATACATCGATTTCCAGGTGCTGATGGCCGACGCCGCGCCGGCGATCTTCCTCTACTCCGCGCGCTACGAGTACGCCGTGTCGCAGCGCGTACACGGGGTGAGGATAAACAAGGTCGTCGAGCCTGCCGACCGCTTTCAGTACGTGACGGAGTGGTACGTCAATACAAGCGGCTGACCAAAGTCTGACCCCGGCCGTTGAGCCACCGGGGGTCAGTTTGGGGATCACAGGGTGGCAGGCCAGGACCCTCCATCTTGGCCCTTCCCGCAATCCCCGAGGGGAGCATAGGCCTGTCCGGCTGTTTAGGGATGCGATATAGCGGCACCTTAACGAACCCGGGCTTGGCCGCTGGCCGACAATTGACCTGTGGATCTCGGACTGAAGGACCGCCGCGCCCTCGTGACCGCTGCGAGCAAGGGACTCGGGCGGGCCTGCGCCGAGGCGCTGGTGGCGGAAGGGGCCGCTGTCTTCATCTCGTCGCGCGACCAGGCGTCGATCGAGGCGACGGCCACCACCATCAAGGCGGCCGGTTGGGCCGCCGCCGACGTTTCGAAGGAGCCCGAAGCCCTGGTCGCCCAGGCCCGGGCCAAGCTCGGCGGCGTCGACATCGTCGTGGTCAACGCAGGCGGGCCACCGCCGGGGACGTTCGAAAGCACACCGCTCGAGAGCTGGGACGCCGCGTTTCAGCTGACCCTGATGAGCGCCGTGCGGTTGGTCAAGGCCGCCTTGCCTGACCTGAAAACGTCCGGCCAGGGCCGGATCGTCTTCATCACCTCGGTGTCCGTGCGCCAGCCCATCCCGCACCTCGTCCTGTCGAACTCGCTCCGCGCCGCCGTGACGGGGCTTGCCAAGACGCTGTCTCGCGAGCTGGCGCCGGAGCGGATCACCGTTAACTGCCTCGCACCCGACGCCATCCTCACCGACCGTATCCGCAGCCTGGCGGCCGGAGCCGGCGGGAACATCGAGGATGAGCTCAAGCGAAGGGCGGCCGGCGCACCCATGGGGCGGTTCGGCGAACCGGAAGAATTTGGCGCCGCCTGCGCGTTCCTCTGTTCCAGGCAGGCGGGCTACATCACGGGCCAGACGCTGGGCGTCGACGGCGGCGCTCTCGCCGGCGTGCACTGAGAAGCCCGGTAGGATTCCGGAAGTGACCGCGATACGTTTCGCTGAGCGGATGTCGCGACTCGGCACCGAGGGCGCGTTCGAGGTGCTGGCCAAAGCGAGGCGCCTGGAGGCGCAGGGCAAGAAGATCGTCCACCTCGAAATCGGCGAGCCGGACTTCGCCACCCCTGACAACATCGTCGAGGCGGGCATCTCGGCGATGCAGAACGGCTACACGCACTACACGCCGGCGAGTGGGATCTTCGAGGCGCGCGAGGCGGTCGCCGGCTTCGTGTCACGGACGCTGAAGACCGAGGTCGACCCAACCGAGGTCGTCCTTGTCCCGGGCTCCAAGAACGTGCTGCTCTTCACCCTGCTCGCATGCATCGAGCCAGGCGACGAGGTGATCCTCCCCGACCCCGGCTATCCGGCGTACGCATCTCAGGTCAACTTCATCGGCGGCGTCGTGAAGCCGGTGACGCTGCGCGAGGAGACGGGGTTCCGGATGGACCTTGACGAGCTCGCTTCGCTGGTCACGCCGAAGACCCGGATGGTGATCGTCAACACGCCCCAGAACCCGACCGGTGGGGTGCTGACCGAAGAGGACGTGAAGTTCGTGTGTGAGCTCGCGCAGAAGCACGACCTGCTGGTGGTTTCTGACGAGATCTACAGCCAGCTCGTCTACGGCTTTCATCACGTGTCGCCGCTGTCCTATCCCGGCATGCGTGAGCGCACGGTGCTCATGGACGGCCTGTCGAAGTCGTACGCGATGACCGGCTGGCGGCTCGGCTATGCGGTGGCCCCGAAGGCCCTGGCGGCCAAGCTGGACCAGCTGATGATCAACTCGTCATCATGTGCCGCGGGCTTCACGCAGATGGCCGCGATCGAGGCGCTCAGCGCGCCCGAATCCGAGCACGCTGTGGCCCGCATGGTGAAGGTGTTCGAGCACCGGCGGAACCTGGTGGTGGACGGCCTCAACGAGATCCCGGGTATGAGGTGCGCCCGCCCGCAGGGTTCCTTCTATGTGTTCCCGAACATCGAGGGGACGGGCTTCGAGGAGCACGAGCTGTCAGACAGGTTGCTCGCGGAGGCTGGGGTTGCGGTGCTGCCGGGGACGGCTTTCGGGCATGCGGGAAAGGGTTTTATCCGCCTGGCCTACACGCAATCCGAAGACGAGCTGAAGCTGGGGTTGGAGCGGATCGGGGAGTTCATCGCGGCGAACCCCCAGCGCTGAACACGCCTTACGGAGCCTCAAATGCGCTTGGGTTCCGGGCCTGATTCTCATCGGCTATTGTCGTGCTGATGGATGACGGGCTTATCCGTCTGACCGAGCCTCTGGTCAGGGAGGGTGGGCGGTTGCGCCCCGCTTCCTGGGAGGAGGCGCTCGAGCGCGCCACCGCCGGGTTTGCGACGGCCAGGGATAAGGGGCCAAACGCCTTTGGCATGTTCAGCTGCTCCAAGCAGAGCAACGAGATGAACTACATCGCCCAGAAGTTCGCCCGCGTGGCGATGCACAGCAACAACATCGACAGCTGCAACCGGACTTGACACGCTCCCAGCGTCGCCGGTCTGGCGACAGTGTTCGGAGCCGGAGGGGGAACCAGCTCGTACCGCGAGGCTGAGGAAACGAATCTCGTCATCCTGTGGGGCTCGAACGCGCGCGAGACGCACCCCATCTTCTTCCATCACCTGCTGCGCGGCGTCCGCAACGGAGCGCAGCTGGTGGCGGTGGACCCGCGGCGCACCAGCTCGGCGCAGTGGGCCGACGTGTGGCTCGGCATAGACGTCGGCAGCGACATTGCGCTGGCGAACGCCATGGCGCGCGTGATCATCCACGCCGGCCTCGCCAACGCCGAGTTCATCCACCGTGCAACCACCGGATACGACGATTTCGCTCGATGTGTCGAGGCATACACGCTGGAAGTCGCCGAGCGCGAGACAGGGGTGCCCGCATCGGCGATCGAGGACGTGGCGCTCGAGTACGCCCGGGCCGACCGGGCGATGATCTGCTGGACGCTCGGCATCACCGAGCATCACAACGCCACCGACAACGTTCTCGCGCTCATCAATCTCGCGCTGCTGACCGGAAAGGTGGGCCGTTACGGCTGCGGGCTGAACCCCCTGCGCGGCCAGAACAACGTCCAGGGCGGCGGCGACATGGGGGCGATCCCCGCGCGGCTTCCCGGTTTCCAGGACCTCGAGGATCCAGCGATCCACGAAAAGTTCTCGCGGGCGTGGGGAGGCGCGCGATTCCCCGAGACGAAGGGCTACCACCTCAGCGAGATGTTCGAAGCCATGGGGCACGGCGAGCTGACGGCCGCCTACATCGTCGGCGAGAATCCCGCCCGCAGCGAAGCCGATCAGACGCGAGCCGTCCAACTGCTCGGGGGCCTCGAGCACCTTGTCGTGCAGGACATCTTCCTGACCCAGACCGCCGAGCTCGCACACGTCGTCTTGCCGGCCTCCGCAGGATGGGCTGAGTCGGACGGCACCGTCACCAACAGCGAGCGCCGCGTCCAGCGTGTGCGCCGCGCGCTGGAGCCTCCGGCCGGCGCCAGGGACGACCTCGAAATCATCTGCGAGCTCGCCCGGCGGCTCGGGTGCGATTGGGGCCATCCGACAGCCGAGCAGTCGTGGGACGAATGCCGCAGCCTCTCGCCGATGCACGCCGGCATGTCGTACGCGCGCCTGGACGAGCTCGGAGGAATCCAGTGGCCGTGTCCCGACGAGTCGCACCCGGGCACGCAGTTCCTGCACGCACGCCTCTGGAAGGACCCGGCCGAGGGCATGCTCGCTCCGTTCTCCGCCGTCGAACACGACCCGCCGGTCGATCGCCTCACGGAAGAATTTCCCATCCGGCTCACGACCGGCCGCCGTCTCGACTCGTTCAACACCGGCGTGCAGAGCAACGGGTACACCTCGCCTCTACGCAGAAAGGAGGCGCTGCTCATCTCGCCGGTCGATGGCGAGCGGCTCGGCATCCACGATGGCGAGAGGGTGCTCGCGAGCTCGCGACGCGGCTCGGTCGAGGTGCCGATCCGGTTCGATGAATCGTTGCGGCCGGGGCTCGCTTTCCTCACGCTGCATTTCCCCGACCAGGTCGCGACCAACGTCCTCACCATCGACGCGACCGATCCCAAGTCAGGCACCGCGGAGTTCAAGGCGAGCGCGATCAGGATCGACAAGCTCGCCGCGGGTACCACGGCATAGTGGACATCCGGACCACGGGGGGGCCGCCCACCGCCGAGGAGACGGCGGCCGTCGACGGCGTGCTGGGCGATCCCACCTCGCTGTGGGAAGGAGGCGAGCGGCGGCCGGCGGACGATCACATTGCGTTCGGCGGCCGAGCCGCGCGGTCTCAGCGTCCGCTTCTGCTGCCCGTGCTGCATGCGATCCAGGACAGAGTCGGCTGGGTCAGCCGCGGCGCGCTGGAGTACGCGTGCCGGAGGTTGTCGGTTCCGCCGGCCGAGGCCTATGGGGTGGTGAGCTTTTATGGGCGCTTCGCGCTCGAAGAAAGGCCCGCGCTCGCGCTCCACGTGTGTGACGACATCGCGTGCAAGTGCGCCGGCGCCGACGAACTCTGCGAGGCGCTCGAGAGATCCGAAGGGCCCGCCGGCAAGACGTGGCATCGCAGCCCGTGCCTTGGTTTGTGCGACCGAGCCCCGGCGGCGCTGGTTGAGAGCGCGGGTACGACACATCACGAGCTGCAGATCGCGCCGATCAGCCTCGGGGTCGCACAGGAGATTTTGGGCGGCGGGGTTTGGCCCACGCCCCCCACCCCGACCCGCCCCCGCTGGCGCGCGGGAGGGGGATTGCTTCGGCGCGTTGGCGCTGTCGATCCCGAGAGCATCGACAGCTATCGCGAGCATGGTGGTTTTGCGGCGCTGCGGCGTGCCCATGAGCTTGGTCCTGAGGGCGTCATCCGCGAGCTGACCGACGCCAGGCTGCTCGGCCGTGGCGGCGCGGCGTTTCCGGCTGGGCGCAAGTGGGATTCCGTTTCGAGGGCCGCAGCGCGTCCTCATTACCTCGTGTGCAATGCCGACGAATCAGAGCCAGGGACCTTCAAGGATAGGGAGCTCATGGAGCATGACCCTTTCGCAGTGGTTGAAGGAATGGCGATCGCCGCTTTCGCCACAGGATGCGAGAAGGGTTATGTATTTGTCCGTGGCGAATACCCGCTCGCGCGGCATCGGATTGAAAGCGCGATCGCGCAGGCCGGCGCCGCTGGATTTCTCGATCTCGACATCGAGGTCCGGCGCGGGGCGGGAGCGTACATCTGCGGAGAGGAGACGGCACTGTTCAACTCGATCGAGGGAAAGCGCGGTGAACCGCGCAACAAGCCGCCGTTCCCGGTGCAGGTCGGTTTGTTCGGCAAGCCGACGCTGGTCAACAACGTGGAGACGCTCGTCAACGTCCTGGACATCGTTGCCCGAGGGGGCGCCGCGTTTGCGGCGACCGGCACGCCTGAGTCGACCGGCACACGCCTCTTCTGCCTGTCCGGTCACGTCCGCGAGCCGGGTCTCTACGAGGTCCCGATGGGCACCACCCTGCGAGCGCTGATCGACGTCGCAGGTGGCCTGCACGCCGGACGGACTCTGCAGGCGGTGCTGCTCGGCGGCGCGGCGGGCTCGTTCGTGACCGGCGCTCAGCTCGACGTGCCCCTGAGCTTCGAAGGCACACGTGCGATAGGGGCCACGCTGGGGTCCGGCGCCGTCATCGTCCTCGACGACACGGCCGATCTCAAGCAGATCCTGCTGCGCATCGCGCGGTTCTTCCGCGACGAGTCGTGCGGCCAATGCGTACCGTGCCGGGTGGGCACCGTGCGGCAGGAAGAGGTCCTTCACCGCCTGCTTGCCGACCGCAAGGATTCGGACCTCGCCCTGCTCAGCGACATCGCGCAGGCGATGCGCGACGCGTCGATCTGCGGCCTCGGCCAGACGGCCGCGAACGCGATCGCCTCCGGACTCACCCAGCTGCCGGTCCTGAATGGCTGAGACAGTGTTCGTCGGGCTGCCCAGTCGGCTCGTGAAGGTGACCGTCGACGGCCGCGAGATGGACGTGCTCGAAGGTTCGACCATCCTCGACGCCTGCCGGCGGGTTGGCATCGATACACCGACGCTGTGCCAGCTCGAGACTCTCACGCCCGTCAACGTGTGCCGCGCCTGCGTCGTGGAGCTGGAGGGCTCGCGCGTATTGGTGCCGGCGTGCTCGCGAAAGGTCGAGGCCGGCATGAAGATCCAGACGGATTCCGAAAGGGTCCGGCACAGCCGGCGCCTGGTGCTCGAGCTCCTCGCGTCCTCGGTCGACATGTCGCTCTGCTCGCCGCAGGTGCACGGGTGGATGCAGCGCTACGGCGCGACGCCCGAGCGTTTTGGGGCCAAGGCCGCCACTGTCGCTCAGCCGGTGAAGATAGACAACGACCTCTATGTGCGCGATTACTCGCGCTGCATCCTCTGCTACAAGTGCGTCGAGGCCTGCGGCGAAGACGCGCAGAACACATTCGCCATCGGCGTGGCCGGCCGCGGGTTCGACGCCCACATCTCCACCGAGTTCACCACGCCGCTGCCCGACTCGGCCTGCGTCTACTGCGGCAACTGCATCGGCGTCTGCCCAACGGGAGCGTTGATGTTCAAGAGCGAGTACGACATGCGCCAGGCAGGAACGTGGGACGAGTCAAAGCAGACCATGACCGAAACGGTGTGTCCTTACTGCGGAGTCGGCTGCATGCTCGAGCTTCATGTGCAGGACAACTCGATCGTAAAAGTGACCTCGCCGCTCGACCACAGCGTCACCTCCGGTCACCTGTGCGTGAAAGGGCGCTTCGGCTTCCAGTTCGTACAGCGCAGGAAATAGGAAAGGCCGGGCGCGGTGCCCGGCCTTTCACGGAAGGGTTGGGTTGCCTTGTTAGTGGTCGCCTTCCGACGAGAACGTCTTGGTGCTGGTTATCTTGCTGTCGCCATCGCTGTGGTGGGTTTCGGTCTGAGCGCCGGCGCACTTGACCTCGGCCACGTCCTCAGTCTTGTCGGCGGCCTGCTCGGCGGAGTCTTCCGAGGCGCTCTCGGTTCCATTGGTCTTCTCAGCCGAGTCCTCTGCTATGTCGGCGGCCTTCTCGCTCGTATCTTCCGCCTGGTCGGCGGCGACGCATGGTTTGGCGGCCGCTTCAGCGGCCTCTTCCGCCTGCTCGGCGGCGAGTTTGGCGGCCAGCGCGGCCTTCTCGGCGGCAATCTTGGCGGCCAGGTCGGCCGCCTCGATGGCGTCCTGTGCCTGCTCGTTGCTGATCGCGTTCGGAGCCGCATCCTCGAACGAGACCAGGCTTGCGCCCGTCGCCGCGTTCACGATGGTGCCTACCATCGAACGGCCGGAGGTGGACGGGGTTCCGTGGGCGAATGCCACGGTGATCGCCATGATCGCGGCTACCGCGGCCGCTGACGTGGCAAGTCCGATCTTGAATAGCCTCTTCCTGGGCACGTTTGTCCTCCTTGTTGACCCGAAGTGAATGCCTAGTAACGCCTGGCGGCCGAAAAGTCGGAAGGTCTCTAGTGGCCGTCAGACCCGGGAGACGGGGTTGGCGAAGGGGTGGGAGAGCTCTGAGGGCTCGATCCCGAATGGCCATCCGATGGCCGTGGCGATTCAGCCGGTTGCGCGGTAGGGGAGGCATCAGGACGCTCGGATGGCTCGGGCTCAGGTGAGGCTTCGTGCTCGGGTTGGTGGGTGGCTGGCGGGACGACTGCCTTCGGGGCGGGCGCCGGTGCTTGCGCAGGGCTTTGCGAAGGGCTTGGGCTTGCCTCGCTCGTGTGTGCGACTGAGCCGATGGCCGCCGCGGCGTCCCCTGTCCAGACGGCTGGGTTGGGGCTGCCGGTGGTGGCGGTGGCGGCCAGTGCGAGGAGGATCGCCGTGGCGGCTGCGAGCAGAGCGGGTGCGACGCGCCACGTTCTGATGCTCCCGGCGTGCATCGATACGTAGCGTGGGGTGGCCGCCGGTGGAGTGATCCGGTCAAGGGCGGCCTTCAGCCGCCATTCAAACCCCGGATCCATGCGATGTTGTTCAGTGTTCGACATAAGACTCTGGTTCCTGTTCTGAAGACAACGCCGCACTGCCCTCAAGTGAGAAGCCAGACCCCTGAGATTCTTCGAGCAAAACACGCAACCGCACGGCGGCCTGGTTGAGGCGAGTTCCGATCGTGCGCTCCGAAACCCCCAGCGCGGCGGCGATCTCTCGGTTGTTGTAGCCGTGGTAGTACCGCAGCACGATGGCGACCGCGAGCTTCGGCGGAATCGACCGCAGCGCGCTCAGCAGGTCGGGCCTCGTCGCGACAACGGCGGGATCTGTTGAGCCCGCCGGCCGGCCGAGCCGTCGCAGCACCTCCCCGACCGACCGCAGGCGGGCGCTCCGCCTGTACGAGATCGCCCGGTTGACCGCGATCCGGTGGATCCAGGCCTCGGCCGGCGCATCCGGCCGCCAGCGCTTCCAGGCCTGGAAGGCCTTGACGAAAGAATCCTGGGCGCAATCTTCCGCTTCAGCCGGGTCGCCGAGGATGACCATCAGGGTCCGGTAGACGCGCGGATAGGCGCTCCGGTAGAGGCGATCGAAGTCCTCCCGAGAGCCCGGCTGGTAGGTCTCCTGCCCCCGGTCAGGCGACGCTTGCACGATGGCTATAACGGCGAAGGGTACTAAGCCCGGTGACCCCGCCGCTTGTGGCCCGGAGCTAGAGTTCTGGGGTGCCCATCGTGTGGACCGGCGATCCCGAAGCCAACCGGCTGCTGGAGACCGATCCGCTCGCACTCCTGATCGGGCTGGTGCTGGATCAGCAGGTCAAGATGGAAAAGGCGTTCGGCGGCCCGCTCGAGCTGAAGAACCGGTTGGGCCACCTCGACGTGCGGAAGATCGCCGCGATGGACCCGGACAAGCTGGGCGCCGTCTTTCGGGAGCGGCCGGCGCTGCACCGGTTCCCCGGCAGCATGGCCACGCGGACTCAGGCCCTTTGCCAGGTGATCGTGGCCGAGTACGGCGGCGATGCGGGATCGGTGTGGAGCGAGGCGCGCGACGGTGACGACCTCGCCGCGCGGATCAAGAAGCTCCCTGGTTTCGGGGACATGAAGGTGAAGATCCTGGTCGCGGTCCTCGCCAAGAAGTTCGGGGTCAAGCCGCGCGGCTGGGAGAAGCACGCCGCCAACTGGCACACGGTCGCGGACGTGGACTCGGTCGAATCGATGGCCCAAGCGCGAGAGATCAAGCGCGATATGAAAGCAAAGGCGAAGGCGGGGAAGAAGTAGGCGTCTAGTAGCTGCCCGGCGGCTCCGGGTCGCCGGGAGGCGGCCCCACGGCGACCGAGCCGCAGTCGCCCGCGTCGCAGTTGGTCTTCCAGGCGAGGATCTGTTTGGCGACCCGGTCGTTTTCGGTTCTTGCCTGCGCGGTGGCGCGCTGTACCTCGCTCCCCAGGTCTTCCTTGGTGACGGCGAAGAACCAGGCGCTGGGCTTCCTCACGGGACCTCCGACGCGGAAAACCCGGAAGCTCCGGCCCGTGACCACCCAGGCGCCGGCGGTGCATGCGCACGTGATGCTGCACAGCACCCGGTACTTGACGACCGGCCAGGCGACCATCCACTCGCCGTCCGCCACGTCGTCGAGCTTGTCGATGAGACCGCGCAGGGCATCCGGGACGAGGCTCATCATCTGGTCGCTGTAGGACGGGACGCTCAAGCCGGCGCCGGACTGCAGCTGTCCCGCGATCGATCCGACCGGATCCGTGACCGCGCCGACCAACGCCTGCCCGATGCCTATCCACTCCTTGGCCGTGTCGAAATGGTCGAGCAGGTTCTTGATGTCACCGCCCTCGCCTGTGGCCGTCTTCGAGTGGGTCAACTTGGCCTGGCTCAGCTGGTGCTCGGAGACGATCTGGTTGATGGTGATGCTCGTCCTCGGCGACGCCTGCCCCTCGCACGGGTCCTTGGGCGGCGGGGCATGGGCCGCCGGTGGGCTGACGGTGACGGGCGGGTCGGTCGGCGGCGGGGGAGGGGGCGTTGTTCCGCCGGACGTCGTGGCCGGCGCCGTCGAGGTGACGCCCTGGCAGCCGGCCAGCGCCTCCTGGGCGCGCTCCAGAGCGCGGCGCGCTGAGCCGAGGGCAAGGCTTGCGTTGTCCCACGCGGCCACGCCGCCGGCGTTGTCGAAGGCCCTCTGCGCGGCGTCGGCCTTGGCCTGGGCGGGTCCGAGCTGTGCCTGAGCCTGCTGGTGGGCCTTCCGCTGCGCCGAGCTCTTGTAGGTGAGGACATGCTTCCCCCCGCCCGGCTGCTCGCCCTGGTCGATCGCTCCAGCTCGCGCCGCCGCCTCGGCATCCTGCGCGGCCTTGGCCTCGTTGGCCGCCTGCTGCGCGGCCTGGCGCAGGTCGTCGAGCGGCTTGAACGCCTTCTCCGCGGCGGCGACCGCATCGAGCGCCGCCTTGACGGCAGCCTCTTCTTTGGAACAGTCCTTCGACTTCGTGCGGGTGGCGGCGTAGATCCCGGCCCCGGCGGCTCCCGCTACGACGACGATGCCACCCACGATGAGAGCGCCGTTCGGTCCGCTGCCGCCGCCGCCCGCGCCGGGAGCCGGCGTCGTGGCGCTTGGGGAGCCTGAGGTGACGGCGACGCATGTGCCCGGCGGACCGAAGAGAGGCGCCGTCGGCGGCCCTCCCGCCGACCCGCTCGGATATGTGGCCGTGCAGCGCCAGTCCGCGCTGATGGCTTCGACCGAGATCGTCGCCGGATGGATGTTCTCGTCGGGGCAGTTTCCACCGAGCGATGCGTCAGGGTGGGACCACGTCGCCTCGGGACCGCTCTGCGTAAACGTGCCGCACGGGTTCGTTTGCTGCTTGGTCCAGTCGAACTGGAACGATTGGGGATCGGCGCCGCTGATCGTCACGCTGTACGTGGTCGTGGGGCGTTCGAACACGGCCTGGATCGAGGACATCGTGGGCGGCTGGGCAGCCGCTGCCGTGATAGCCGCGGCGGCCGCCAACCAGAGGCCGATCGCTGCCACGGCGAGGATGCGAGCGCGCAAGGGCGCGAATTGTAACGCCGAGTGTCTCTGCTAACCTTTTGGCTCCGGCCCGCTGGAGAAGGCGGGCGGCGAGACCAGCAGAGACGAGGATGAAGAGATGAGCCGAGCGAGCGCAGGGCGCACGATGAAAAACTGCACACCCACCCGGGACGAAGCCCGGGCCCTGGCCAAAGACCACGCGCTCATCCCGGTGTACCGGGAGGTGCTGGCAGACATGCTGACCCCGGTCCGCGCGTACACGCAGCTGTGTCCGCCGGGGACTCCGGGGTTCCTTCTCGAGAGCGTCGAAGGCGGTGAGCGGCTTGCTCGCTACTCCTTTATCGGTTTCGAGCCGAAGCCTCTCGACCTGGCGGCCGGGCGCGCGCAGGGCGCATCAATCGATCAAGTCGATCCCCTTGCCGCGCTGCGCGCCGTCGCCGCCGAGGTCACCGCACCTGTCCCCGGCGTGCCGCGATTCCACGGCGGAGCGGTCGGTTATCTCGGCTACGAAGCGGCCCGCCATTTCGAGCGCCTGCCTGTCGCGGAGGGCGCGCCTCCGCCGATGCCCGAGAGCGCCTTCCTGCGCGCGGACGACCTCGCCGTCTTCGACCACGTGACGCGGCGGCTCAAGCTCCTGACGATCCACCGGCCGGATCGCGAGGACTACGAAGCGGCTGTGAGCCGGATCGACGAGATGGAGCGGCGGCTCGCGTCGGACCAGGTCGCGTCGTACGCGCGCGGCACGGATGGCACCCGCTGGGAGTCGAACGTCACAAAAGGCCAGTACGAGGCGATGGTCGATGCCGCTCGGGAACACATCCTCGCTGGCGACGCATTCCAGATCGTTGTGTCGCAGCGATTTCGCAAGCCCCTCGAAGCCAGCGCATTCGACGTGTATCGCTGCCTCCGCGCGATCAACCCGTCGCCGTACATGTACTACCTGTCGTTGGGCGGCGACCGGCACGTGGTCGGTACATCGCCCGAGAAGCTCATCCAGGTCGAGGGCAAACGAGTCGAGACGCGCCCCCTGGCGGGCACGCGCCGGCGAGGCGCTGACCCGGCCGAGGATCTGGCGCTCGAGAAGGAGCTGCTCAGCGACCTGAAGGAGCGGGCCGAGCATGTGATGCTGGTCGACCTGGGGCGCAACGACGTGGGCCGCGTCGCGCGACCGGGCACCGTGAACGTGGACCGGCTCATGGAGATCGAGCGCTATTCGCACGTGATGCACATCTCGTCGACCGTCAGCGGGCAGCTGCGGGACGGGTGCACGTCCCTCGACGCGCTGCGCGCCGCATTCCCGGCCGGAACCGTCTCGGGCGCACCGAAGATTCGCGCCATGGAGGTGATCGCCGAGCTGGAGCCGGACCAGCGTGGCGTGTATGCGGGCTCGCTCGGTTACGTGAGCTTCGGGGGCAACCTCGACATGGCGATCACGCTTCGCACGGTGGTGGTGGCCGAAGGGGTGGCTTATGTCCAGGCCGGCGCCGGCGTGGTCGCCGACTCGCGTCCGGAGCGCGAGTTCGAGGAAACGCTGGAGAAGGCTGGCGCGATGTTCAAGGCCATCGAGATGGCCGAGGACATGTAGATGATCGCGGTGGTCGACAACTACGACTCCTTCACCTACAACCTCGTGCAGTACATGGCGGAGCTCGGCTCCGAACCGAAGGTGTACCGCAACGACGAGGTGACGGTCGATGAGCTTGGCGCTTTCGACGGCATCGTCATCTCCCCCGGGCCGGGAAGGCCGCAGGACGCTGGAGTGTCGATCCTGGCCATCCGCGAGCTGAGCGGCAAGGTGCCCATCCTCGGCGTGTGCCTGGGCCATCAGTGCCTCGGCGAAGCGTTTGGCGGCCGGGTGGTGCGCAACGAGCCCGCGCATGGCAAGACGTCCTGGATCAGGCATGACAACTCTGGCGTGATGGCCGGGGTGACGGATCCGTTCGAGGCGACGCGCTATCACTCGCTGATCGTCGAAAGGGACTCGATCCCGGAGGAGCTGGTGATCACCGCCTGGACGGCGGACGGCACCGTGATGGGGCTCCGCCATGTCAAGCACCCGACCTACGGGGTGCAGTTCCACCCGGAGTCGGTGCTCACAAAGGAAGGCAAGAAGATCCTGGCCAACTTCGTGCGCCGGTCGGAGAAGAGGTCTTGATCGAGGCGATTGCCAAGCTCGTGCGGTGCGAAAACCTCACTGAGGCCGAGGCGGCCTCCGCATTCGAGGAGATCATGCGGGGGGATGCCACGCCGGTTCAGATCGCCGGGTTTCTCGTCGCGCTGCGCATGAAAGGCGAGACGGTGGACGAGATCACCGGCTTTGCGCGAGCGGCTCGCGCGGTGGCTACGCCCATCGAGATCGAGGGCGCGCTGCTTGACACATGCGGGACTGGCGGCGACGGCCTGGCGACGTTCAACATCTCGACCCTGTCGGCCATCGTGGCCGCCGCTTCCGGCGCCAAGGTCGCCAAGCACGGCAACCGCGCCGCGTCCTCGATGTGCGGTTCCGCCGACGTCCTCGAGCAGCTGGGCGTGAAGATCGACCTGGCTCCGGCGAGCGTCGCCCGCTGTATCGATGAGGCCGGCATCGGGTTCCTGTTCGCGCCGGTCTTCCATCCGTCATTTCGCTTCGCCGGCGTGCCACGGAAAGAGCTCGGCCTGCGCACCGTATTCAACGTGCTCGGCCCTCTCTGCAACCCCGCCGGAGCGAAGTACCAGGCCCTCGGGGTGGCCGACGGCTCGATGGCCGGCAAGATGGCGGAGGTCCTGATGCGGCTTGGTGTGGAACGCGCCATCGTCTTCCACGCCGGCGACGGTATGGACGAGCTGTCGGTGAGCGGGCCCTCGTTCGTGATCGAGATCAACGGAAGCCGCAGCGAATACCAGCTCGATCCCGCCGAGCTCGGACTGCGCAGAGCTCCCGTCGACTCGATGCGCGGAGGTGGTCCGGAAGAGAACGCGCGGATCGCACGCGAAGTGCTGCAGGGAGCCAAGGGCCCGCGCCGCGACGTTGTGCTGCTGAATGCGGCCGCCGCGCTCCGGGCGGCGGGCCTGGCCGAGAGCTGGAAGGAAGGCCTGGGCGTGGCCGCCGAGGCGATCGACTCCGGCCGGGCGGGCGAGGTCCTCCAGCGGTGGGCGAAAATCTCCCAGGAGTGACCGAGGACCAGAAAGATCTCCTGGCCCGCCTGGTCGTGGAGGCGAGACAGGATCTGCAGCGGCGCCGCGCGCTGATCGCACACGACCAGTTCGAGCGTGCCGTGGCCGCGTACACGCCGAAGGACTTCGCGGGTGCTCTGCGCAGGCCCGGCCTGGCTGTGATCGCCGAGATGAAGCAACGGACCCCGACGATGGGTGTGCTGGTGGAGGACTACCGGCCCGCAGACCTGGCCCATGCGTACAAGGACGGCGGGGCCGCGGCGATCTCCGTGCTCACGCACATGGCCGGGTTCGGCGGGCGGCCGGAGCACGTGCTGGCCGCGCGCGCCGCGACGAATCTGCCGATCCTGCGCAAAGACTTCGTGACCGATCCGTACGAGATCGCCGAGGCGAGGGCTGCCGGTGCCGACGCCGTGCTCCTGATCGTTGCCGCGCTCGAGAGGCCGCACCTGGCTGAGCTTCTCGCCGTGGCACGAAGCCGCGGGATGGCGGCGCTCGTCGAGGTGCACGATGAGGCCGAGACCCAGATCGCGGTCGAGTCCGGCGCTCAGCTGATCGGGGTCAACCATCGCGACCTGCGCACGTTCACGGTCGACCTCGGCCTGACCGAGCGGCTGCGTAAGCTCATCCCGTCGACCGTCATCGTCGTGGCCGAAAGCGGCATCAAGAACGCCGACGACGCGCGCCGGCTATATGAGGCCGGTGCGAACGCGATCCTCGTGGGGGAGACGCTCATGCGAGCCGCTGAGCCGGCGCTTCGGATCAAGGAGCTGACCGAATGGTCCAGGTGAAGATCTGCGGAATCTGCGACGCCGCGGGCGCGGCCGCCGCCGTCGAAGCGGGCGCGGACCTCATCGGCTTCCATTTCTGCTCGTCGCAGCGGCGCGTCACGCCCGAGGAGGCGAGGGCGATCGTGGCCGGTTTGACAGTGCGCCCCGCGGTCGTCGGGGTTTTCATCGACCAGGAGGCGGAGGTGGTCCGTCAAATCGCGGAGCTCGTCGGCCTCGACCTGATTCAGCTGCACGGGTCCGAATCGCCGGGCTTCGACGCGGGCCGTCCCGTGATGAAGGTGCTGAAGGTCAGGGACGGCGTGATCCCCGACGGGGACGCTTGGCCCGACCCTGTGATGCTCGACTCCTGGTCGGCCGACCAGCGCGGCGGCACCGGCCAGGTTTGGGACTGGGAGCTCGCGCGGCCCCTGCTCGCGGCGCGGAAGCTCTTCATCGCCGGCGGTCTTGAACCGGGTAACGTGGGCAAGGTCGTGAGCGGCTTCAAGCCCTATGGGGTCGACGTTTCGAGCGGTGTCGAGGCCTCGGTGCGGGTCAAGGATCCGGACAAGGTCCGCGCCTTCGTGCACGCCGTGCGCCTCGCCGAGGCGTTGATGTGATGGCGCGCAACGCCCCGACTCACCCGGTGGACGGGCGCTTCGGCGCTTACGGCGGTCAGTACGTGCCCGAGACGCTGATGAGCGCTTTGAAAGAGCTCGACGACATGTGGCATGAGGCCAAGGCCGACACGCAGTTCCAGCTGGAGCTCGCCGGCCACCGCCACGCCTTCGTCGGACGGCCGACACCGATGTATGCGGCAACGCGCCTCAGCGAGCATTTCGGCGGCGCCCACATCCACCTGAAGCGCGAGGACCTCTGCCACACCGGCGCGCACAAGCTCAACAACGCCGTCGGGCAGGCGCTCCTGGCATTGCGGATGGGCAAGAAGCGAATCATCGCCGAGACCGGCGCCGGCCAGCATGGAGTGGCGGCGGCCACGGTGGCCGCGCGGTTCGGCCTCGAATGCACCGTCTACATGGGGACGGAAGACATGCGCCGGCAATCGATGAACGTGCGGCGCATGAAGCTCCTCGGCGCCCAGGTCGTCGAGGTGACGAGCGGGACCAAGACATTGAAGGACGCGACCTCCGAGGCGATCCGCGACTGGGTCACCAACGTTCGCACGACCCACTACGTCATCGGCTCGGTGGTCGGCCCTCATCCGTATCCCGAGATGGTGCGCGACCTCCAGCGAGTGATCGGTGATGAGGCTCGCGACCAGTACCTGTCGGTCGACGGCAAGCTTCCCGACGTGGTGGTCGCGTGCGTCGGCGGCGGGTCCAACGCGATTGGCATCTTCACCGCGTTCCTCGAAGACAAGGACGTGCTGCTGGTCGGAGTCGAGGCCGCCGGCAAGGGCGTGAAGAGCGGCCAACATGCCGCGTCGCTGGTGGGTGGGCGCCCCGGCGTCCTCCACGGCAGCTACTCCTACCTGCTGCAGGATGGCGACGGCCAGGTGCTCCCGACACACTCGATCTCGGCCGGGCTCGACTACCCGGGCGTCGGCCCCGAGCATTCGTTTCTGCGCGACATCGAACGCGCGGAGTACGTCGCCGTGACCGACAAAGACGCGCTCGCCGCGTTCAAGCTCTGCACTCGGCTCGAAGGGATCATGCCCGCGCTCGAGCCGGCTCACGCGCTGCATCACGCCGGCGTGCTGGCGCGCGAGATGGGGCCTGGGGGACGAATCCTGGTCTGCCTGTCGGGCCGTGGCGACAAGGACATGGACTCGGTCGAAGATGCGAGCTGACGCCGGGCGCGCGCAGGGCGCTTCAACCAGATCGCCGCTGGAGCAAGCTCTGCACGCGACCGGCGACCTGAAGCTCGTGGCCTACATGATGGCGGGGCACCCCACGAAGAAGAGGTCGATCGAGGCGGGGAAGAGGCTTGCGGGCTCCGGAATCGCCACCCTCGAGATCGGGATCCCGTTCTCCGACCCGTTGGCCGACGGCCCGGTGATCCAGCGAGCGGGACAGATCGCTCTCGAGCACGGCATGAACGTGGCGGGGGCGCTCGAGGTCGCCGCCGCGATCGCGACCGAGGGCGTGCCTGTCGTCCTGATGACCTACATCAACCCTGTGCTCGCGCACGACCCGAGGCGATTCGCCGCCGAGGCAGCGCAGGCCGGCGTGGCGGGCGTGATCGTTCCCGACCTGCCCATGGAGGAGTCCGAGCCGGTGGCCGGCTGGCTGCGCGCGGCCTCCCTCGACACGATTTTCATGGTCGCTCCGACGACCGCCGCGGACAGGCTCGGATCGATATGCGAGCGCTCGAGCGGCTTCGTCTACTGCGTCACCGTGACCGGTATCACCGGGGCGAGAATGGAGCTGCCGCCCGGAATGAAAGATCTGTTCGCGGAGGTTCGACGGCATACGGAGCTGCCGATCGCCGCGGGCTTCGGCATCTCGCGACCGGAGCACATGAAGGCGCTCCGCGGCATCGCGGACGCGGCGGTGGTGGGCAGCGCGATCGTCAGCGAGATCGACCGCGGCGGTGACCCGGTCGGATTGGTGAAGGAGCTTTTGAAGGGTTGCCGGTAAGAGGAATCAGGGGCGCGACGACCGCCGGCGCGAACACGGCGGAGGCGATCACGGAGGCGACCGAGGAGCTCCTCCGGGAGCTGGTGCACCTCAACGATCTCGACACTTCGGAGATCTGCTTCGCGTACCTGACCACGACCCATGACCTGACGGCGGAGTTTCCTGCGTACGCCGCCCGCCGGCTTGGGTGGACTGACGTGCCCCTCCTGTGTGGCCACGACATGGACGTGCAGCTGCCCAACCCGCGCGGGGTGCGGATGTGCGTTCGAGTCCTGCTTCTGTACAACACGCCCCTGCCGCAATCTGCGATGCGCTTCGCGTACATCCGTGGCGCGCAAGCGATCAAGGCCGACCTGGATCACCTTCGGGGGACGTTGATCCAATGATCATCGTCATGTCGCACGGAGCGACCAAGGGGGAGATCGACGCCGTGGTCGACCGCGTCCACGAGATCGGGCTGAAGACCGAGCTGTCGAAGGGCGAGGAGCGGACGCTGATCGGCGTGATTGGCGGGAACGCGTACGCATTCAAAGAGGCGTTCTCGCATCTCGGCGGGATCCACGAGATCATCCCGATCACCAAGCCGTTCAAGCTGGCGAGCCGCGAGTTCCGCCGGGCCAACACGGTGGTCGACGTGGGCGGGGTGAAGATCGGCGGCGACGAGGTCGTCATGATGGCCGGCCCGTGCTCGGTGGAAGGAGAGGAGATGCTCCTCGAAACCGCACGCCACGTGGCGAAGCAGGGCGCGACGGTGCTGAGGGGCGGCGCCTTCAAGCCGCGCACCTCGCCGTACTCGTTCCAGGGTCTGGGCGAGGCGGCGCTGAAGATGATGGCGACGGCACGCGACGAGACTGGTTTGAAGGTGGTGACCGAGGTCGTGGCCCCGGGCGACGTGGAGCTCGTGGCGCGGTACGCGGACATCCTTCAGCTCGGAACGCGCAACATGCAGAACTACGCCCTGCTGCAGGAGACGGGGCGGTCCGGAAAGCCCGTGCTGCTCAAGCGCGGCATGTCCTCCACCATCGAGGAGTGGCTGCTCGCGGCTGAGTACATCCTGTCGCAAGGCAATCGCGATGTGATCCTGTGCGAGCGTGGCATCCGCACCTTCGAGACGGCGACGCGGTTCACTCTCGACCTCAACGCCATTCCGCTTGTGCGAGAGCTATCGCATCTCCCGATCGTCGTCGACCCCTCGCAGGCGACGGGGCGCTGGTCGCTGGTGCGGCCGATGTCGCTCGCGGCGGTGGCCGCGGGCGCCCACGGCCTGATCGTGGAGGTGCATCCGCAGCCCAACCAGGCGCTGTCGGACGGCGCGCAGTCGCTGGACTTCGCGGCCTTCGATCTGCTGATGACCGACCTGCGGCGCCTGCTGGGTGCGATGGCCAAGCAGTTGGCATAGGCCAATGACCACAGTCGCGGTGGTCGGGCTCGGCCTCATGGGCGCTTCGTTCGCCCTCGCGCTCAAGGAGGCGCGGCCCGAGATCGTCGTCGTCGGAAGCGACACGGACTCGATGACCCTGCGCAAGGCGCTGGATCGCGGCATCGTCGCAAGCGCCAGCGCCGACACGAGCGTGGTCGAGATGGCCGAGGTCGTTGTCATCGGTGCGCCCATCGGCGCAATGCGCGAGGTCTTCGCGCACCTGGCAGGCAGGACGCAGGGCAAGATCGTGACCGACATGGCGAGCACCAAGGCCGGGGTGATGGAATGGGCGGCGGCGGCGGGGATCGACCTGATCGGAGGCCACCCGATGTGCGGGAAGGAGACCTCAGGCATCGACGCTGCCGAGGCGACCATGTTCAAGGATGCGCCATGGGTCCTGACCCGCGATGAGCCCGCGCTCGTCGACCTCGTCCAGGCCGTGGGCGCGCACCCGATCGTGATGGATGCGGAAACGCACGACCGGCTGATCGCTGGAGTCAGCCATGCCGCGTTCCTTCTCTCGGTCGGTTACGTGCTCGCCCTGTCGCGGCGCTCCGACTGGGCCGAGGCGTCGCGCCTGGCGGCCGGCGGATTTCGCGACATGAGCCGGCTGGCGGCGGGCGACCCCGAGCTCTACGCGGGAGTGGCGCGCACGAACCGGGCGCACCTCATCGAGCAGCTCGACGCGATCACCGCCGAGCTCGCACGGCTGCGCCGCCATCTCGAGGCGGACGACGCCCGACTCGTCGAGCTGTTCGAGGAGGCCCAGGCGGTGCGCGAGCGCTGGGCGCACCGATGATCGCCACGGTACGGCGGGCGAGAAAGCTTGACGGAGCGATCCGCGTGCCGGGCGACAAGTCGATATCGCACCGCGCTCTGATCCTCGGATCCATCGCGACCGGGCGAAGCCGGCTGCGCGGGCTGTCGCCAGGCGCTGATGTGCAGTCGACGCGGCGCTGCATGCAGGAGCTGGGAGCCGAGCTCGACGGCGCGACGCTCGAAGGCTGTGGCCTGCACGGTCTGCACAGGGCGTCCGGTCCCCTCGACTGCGGCAACTCCGGGACGACGATGCGCTTGCTCGCCGGCCTGCTTGCAGCGCAGGACTTCGAGAGCGAGCTGGTCGGCGACGAGTCGCTGTCGCGCAGGCCGATGGACCGGGTGGTCGCGCCGCTGCGCGAGATGGGTGCCCGGGCGAGCTGGCCGCCGCTCCGTGTCGGAGGCCAGGCGCCACTGCACCGCTTCAGTCACACGATGACGAAACCGAGCGCACAGGTGAAGTCAGCCCTCCTGATCGCCGGGCTCTTCGCGGACGGCGCGAGCTCGGTGGCCGAACCGGTCAAGACGCGAAACCACACCGAGCTCATGCTCCAGGCGATGGGCGCGGCCGTCGAGGTCGACGGGCTGATCGTCCGGGTCGAGCCCGCGAGCCGGCTCGAGCCGCTGGACATGGACATCCCCGGTGACCTCAGCGCGGCCGCCTTCTGGCTCGTTGCGGCCGGGCTGGTTCCGGGTTCGCGCGTCATGCTGGACGGGGTGGGCGTGAATCCGACCAGGACCGCCTTCGTCGACCTCCTCCTCGGCTGCGGTTTCCAGGTGAAGTTCTCGAAGTCGCGATTCGTGGGCGGTGAGCCGGTGGCGGATCTCGAGGTTACGTCGGCCGCGGCCTTGCGCTCGATCCACGTCGGCGGCGACAGGGCGGCGGAGATGATCGACGAGCTGCCGGTGCTGGCGGTGGCCGCCACGCAGATCCCGGGCCGAACCGTGATCTCAGGCGCGGCGGAGCTGCGCGTCAAGGAGTCGAATCGCGTCGAAGCGATGGAAGAAGGGCTCGTCGCCATGGGCGCGGACGTCACGGCGGTCGAGGACGGTTGGGTGATCAACGGGCCGCGCTTCCTCGAAGGCGCGAGGGTGAGCGCGCATGGCGACCACCGAGTGGCGATGGCGCTCGCGGTGGCGGGTCTCATCGCCGACGGACGGACCGAGATCGATGGGGCCGAATGCGTGGAGATCTCCTACCCGGGGTTCTTCGACCACCTCGAATACCTGTGTTGAAGGTCCGCACCGAGATCGACGTCGAGCCGGTCGTGCTCGAGCTGTACGAGCTCGAGGTGACGGCTTCGCGCGATGACTTCGAGCTGGAGGTCGCCCGGACGATGCAGGTGGCGAAGTCCGGCGAGGTTGGCGCGGTGGGTCGGGCAAGGGAGCTCTACAGGCACTTCGGGCTCGACCCGACCCGGATCCGCCCCTCGTCGGAAGCGCTCCTGCGGCGCCTGAAGAAGGGCGAGCCGCTGCCTCGCATCAACTCGCTGGTCGATGTCGCCAACGCCCTGTCGGTGCAGCTGCAGGTGCCGGTCGGGCTGTACGACCTCGACAAGGTCAAGGGCGATGAGCTCGTGATCCGGCTCGGCGCCCACCGAGAGGGATACACAGGCATTGGAAAAGAGCACGTCAACCTGGCCGGCAGGATCTGCGTCGCTGACGCCGAAGGACCGTGCGGCAACCCGAGCGCCGATTCGGCGCGAACCATGATCACGACAGACACCGAGCGCGCCGCCTGGGTCTACTTCCTGCCGGTCCGCGAGGATGACATCGACCGCACCGCGGAGCTGATCGCGGTGTTCGGCCGCGGCCTGGTCCGGATGGTATGACGACTCCTTCGGAACAGGTGCTGTGCGTGAAGCGGGAGGACATCTTTCCCGACGGCGCGTGGCACGGGTTCGTCAGCAAAGACCTCGAAAGGCACCAGGCCGTGATCCGCGAGCGCCACTTCTTCAAACCGCGCGCCGAGGTTGAGGACGACCCCAATTTCCAGCAGATCATCCCGTACGTCGTGTTCCGGCATGACGGCCGGTACTTCCTGACCCACCGCCTGCGCGCTTCGTCTGAGAAGCGTCTGCGCAAGCAGTACTCGCTCGGCATTGGCGGCCACATCAACCCGGGGGACCTCGAGGCGGGCGACCCGATCCTCGACGGCCTCAAGCGGGAATGGGCGGAGGAGGTGGTCTATGACGGACGCTTCGAGGCGCAGCTGATAGGACTCTTGAACGACGAGTCGGCCCCAGTGTCGAAGGTGCACCTCGGCGTGGTATTCCTCGTCGACGGGGACTCGCCCAACATCGCGATCCGGGAAACTACGAAGTTGGCCGGTGAGCTCCTGACGCTGGATGAGATGCGGATCCACTACCTCGAGATGGAATCGTGGTCGCAGATGGTATTCGACAGGTTGGCCGGATGAAATACGTCGAGGTCGGTGGAGTGCGGGTGTCGGCGGTGGGGCTCGGTACCTGGCAGTTCGGCTCGTCGGAGTGGGGCTACGGCGCCGAATACAATCGCGTCGAGGCCGGCAAAATCGTGCGGCGTGCCCTCGAGCTGGGCGTGAACTTGATCGACACGGCCGAGTTCTACGGATTCGGACGCTCCGAGCGGATTGTCGGTGAGGCGATCCGCGGCCGCCGCGATGAGGTGTTCCTTGCGACCAAGATCTTCCCGATCGGCCTGCCGTTCATGACGCCCTGGCGAGCTCGCGGCAGCGCTCGACGGCTCGGGGTCGACCGGATCGACCTCTATCAGCTGCACTGGCCCAGCCCGTTGTTTCCGCCGCGTGCCGCCATGCCGCGCATGCGACGGCTGGTCGAGCAGGGTCTCGTCGCCCACGTCGGGGTCAGCAATCACAACCTCGCGCAGTGGCAGGAAGCCGAGCGAGCGTTCGGCGGGCCTGTGCTGTCCAACCAGGTGCTGTTCAACCTGGTCGATCGCCGGCCCGAGCGCGAGCTCCTCCCGTGGGCTCAGCAGAACGGACGGGTGATCATCGCCTACAGCCCGCTTGGGCAGGGATTGCTCTCGGGCAAGTATCAGGACTCGCCGCCGAGCAACCTGGTAAGGCGCAGGCGGAGCAGCTTCAGCGCCGCCAACCGAGCGCGTCTCGCACCGCTCATCGCCGCCTTGCGCGAGATCGGCGAGCGGCATAGCGCGACGCCGGCGCAGGTTTCTCTCGCCTGGCTGATCCGGAAGCCCAACGTGGTCGCGATCCCCGGCGCCTCGAGCGTGCGGCAGCTGGAGGAAAACGTCGCGGCAGGCGACATCGCGCTGTCGGACGACGAGTCCGCTCGCCTGGATAGCCTGAGCGCATGAATGTGGGGTCCAAGCTTCACGCGGTCGAGATGCGGCGCATCCACCTGTCGCTGGTGGCGCCTTTCGAAACGTCGTTCGGTGTGCAGACGGAGCGCGACGTCCTGCTCTTGAAGGCGATCACCAGCGACGGCGAGGGCTGGGGCGAGTGCGTCGCAGGGGAGGAGCCGACCTACTCGTCGGAGTACGTGGAGGGCGCTCAGCACGTGCTGATCCACCACCTGCTGCCCCGTCTGCTTGACCAGCCGCGCCTGGAGGCCGAGGACGTTGGGCGTGTGCTGCGGCCCGTGCACGGGCATCAGATGGCGAAGGCGGCGATCGAGATGGCGATTCTCGACGCACAGCTTCGGGCGCGAGGTGAATCGTTTGCCTCGTACTTCGGCGCCGTGCGTCCGGCCGTCGACGCCGGAGTCTCGGTTGGCATCCATAAGTCGATCCCGGAGCTGCTCGAGACGGTCGGCGATTACATCGAGCAGGGCTACCGGAGGATCAAGCTGAAGATCAAGCCGGGCTGGGACGTCGAGCCGGTGCGCGCGGTGCGCGAGCGATTTGGCAAGGTGCCGCTGCAGGTCGATGCGAATACCGCGTACTCGCTTTCAGACGCCGCACATCTCGCGTTGCTGGATCCTTTCGACCTGCTGCTCATCGAGCAGCCACTTCCCGAGGAACAGGTGCTGGCGCACGCGGCCCTCGCGAAGGTGGTGCGCACGCCGATCTGCCTCGACGAATCGATCACGTCGGCGCAGGCCGCGGCTGATGCCATCGAGCTCGGCGCGTGCCGGATCATCAACATCAAGCCGGGGCGCGTCGGCGGCTACCTGGAGGCGCGGCGGATTCACGACCTGTGCGCGGAGCACGGGCTGCCCGTGTGGATGGGAGGGATGCTCGAGACGGGGATCGGGCGCGCCGGCAACGTCGCGATGGCGGCGATGCCGAACTTCACCCTACCCGGCGACACCTCGGCGTCCGACCGCTACTTCCATCGCGACGTCACGGCGCCGTTCGTGCTGCGCGACGGACGGCTCGACGTACCAAAGGGACCGGGTCTTGGCGTCGAGGTGGACCTCGACTTTCTCGATTCGATCACGCACTGGAAACAGACGGTCGGCGCTTAACCGGCTTTGCTTCGAAGGCGTGCCGGGGGCTGCATGGCGATGAGGTCGGTCATCGGCGTGGCCTGAGCCGCCTGGCCGAGCCTCGATACCCCCAGCTGGTCCTCGATCGTCGCCAGCAGAGAGTAGTGGTCGTAGGGCTTCGCGCTGCGGTGGTTTACCGGGTTCGGGCGGATGATCAGCGTCAGGACGGAGTTGGCGCTGTCCTCGCCCTCGTCCCAGGTGATCACGAGCATGCCGCCGTCCTGCCAGGCATTGGAGCTGAGGATGGCCGGCACCGTCTGTGAGAGCCAGGTGTCGGCGACCGAGCTCGAGCAGTCGTGGCCGTCGTGGCAAAGGTTCGGAGTGATCCAGGAGAACTGGGGCGTGTTGCCGGACAGGTCCGACGCGAACTGTGTGAAGGGGACGACCTGCGCTGGGCACGCGCTGCCGTAATACGCGAAGGGATTGTGCTTCAGGGCGTAGGGGTAGGGGCTGTGGAAGCATCCGTTGCTCATGCCCTCCATGTAGGCGCGCCATTCGATTCCGGCTGTGGTGAGCTGCGCGCCGAGACCGCCGGCGGGGAGGGCGTGAAAGCCGTCGTCGGCGATCCCCCAAGTGGTTCCGGAGGTGAGGGCCAGGTAGTTGGGCAGGCTCGGGTGCGAGACGCCGTGGTAGTCCGTGGCGATCGCGTACTGCGAGGCGAGGCTCGAGATGTAGCTGCTCGCGATCGCCTGGCTGTAGCTGCGGTTCTCCATGACGATCACGAAGACGTGGGAAGGGCTCGGGGCAGGCGACGGTGATTGGGTTGGTCTGGTCGCAACGGGGTTAGGGGTTGGGCTGGTCTTG
>Ga0207926_1000011_pt1 | contig 89667 bp, 78 predicted proteins | sample NGESurdeep072012_8_FD_184454 | JGI IMG/M metagenome (GOLD analysis project Ga0207926, IMG submission 184454) | Arctic peat soil microbial communities from Barrow, Alaska - NGEE Surface sample 210-1 deep-072012 (SPAdes) | ecosystem: Environmental > Terrestrial > Soil > Wetlands > Peat ...
CAGAGTAGAAAAGATGCTGGGGCAAATTGAGTCTATGACGGCGGAAGAATCGGCGTAATAATGACTGCGCGCGCCCGGTTACGAGTGGCGCAGGTTTTACGCCTGCAAAACATCCGGCGGGTTGATTCGGCGCTATCGCCGCGCGCAGGTCACGGGAGAAGCAGGAGGCTAGATTGGCGCAATCCAACGGCAACGGCAGTGTCCGGGTCGAGATTTACGATCAGACGTACCAGCTTCGCGGCTCCGATCCGGAGTACATCGGAAAGCTGGCCGACTACGTTGACACCAAGATGCGCGTTATTGCACAGCAGGCCTCGACCGTGGACTCCCTGCGCGTCGCGGTGCTGGCAGCGCTCAACATTGCCGACGAATATCTGGTACTGAAAGCCAAGTACGATGCGGCCACGCACGACTACTCGGCGCGCGCCGGACACCTGGCGGAAGCGCTCGACGAAATTCTCGGCGAACCGCGGCGGGCCGGGTAGAAGCAGCCACTCTTTTTCTGAAAGCTAGAGCCAGGGCGAGGCCCGTTTCGGATTCAATTTTTCTATGTGTCATATAGAAAAATTTCTTCAAGTTTTCGCGCCCCAACCCTTGCTATCGCCCCGCGATTTTCGTAGCATCCACTCAGACAGCCGGCCTGCAAAGTTGGTGTTGGTGGCAACCGTTTTTTGAACCAATGCTCAATGAACAGGGGGCCCTACTCGTATTCGGTTCGGTGTGCGAGGCTCCGCCAGACGGAGATGCCTAAAGAGCCGCGGGGGGTTCCCACCGTTACGACGGGTTCATTGACGGCCCACCTGACACGGCCCCGTGGGTCGGCTTGTTTTTTGCAGGCAAGTTCCAGCGCGGCACGTCTTCGGGTTGCCACGCTGCCGCAAACAGCAAAAGCAGCCGCAGATTTCACAGATCACACGGATCAGTCAGGAACGTGATGATTCTGACCTTCTGACAAAGGGGAGTCCGTTCTAATCCGCGAAATCCGCGGCAGTTTCTTTCAGGCCACTGCTACTGCTTCACGGCAACGTAGGTCGCCTTGGTTCCGTTCAGCTTATCGTCCACGTCGATATTCATGGTCTTGCCATCCGCTGCAACGGTCATCCTGGCGATAGACATTACTTTGCCGTCGCGCTTGTCGGTCTCTTCGATCGAGTCGCCGATCCGCTTGAGCGAGACGCTCGTGGTTCCCGGATCGCCGACGTATGGTGCATCCGTACTGTCCAGTTTCGCGGTATAGGACTGTCCGGTCGGGTTACTGTAACTGAGTGAATCGCCACCGCTCTTGAACGTGAAAATCAGCGCGTCGGCGGTAGCAACATCTGACTTTTCATCGCGCCAGGAGCCGGAAATCCCGTTTGCGCCAGCCGGGGCTTTCGCAACCCGTTTCAGAGTGTCGGTACCGCTGACCGGTCCTCCGGTGGGATTCCCGAAGTACGTCCATGCGACAGTCAAGGTATTGCCGTCGTCCGACACGGTGCGAGTCGTCTTGGCGACATCCTTGCCGTCCTTCTGCGAGGCGAACTCCACGTGCTTGTCATCCACTACTTTCACCATCAGCGAGTCCCGATAGGGATCGCCGCTGATCTTTTGGAACTGCCCGTCGGCCTTGATGTTGACCACAGGGTTGCACGATTTGCACTCGTACGTCCCGTTCTGCAAGAGATAAACGTCCGGCTTTTTGGGTAGTTTTGATTTGCCCAAATCGACTTTCCAAGTGCCGTCGAACGGGCTCTGCGCCCATCCCAGTAGGGGGAAGAGCAGCAACACGAACAGCATTTTTTTCATTGCTAGTCCTTTCTTAATTGGGTTCTAAAGGTGGCGCTGGACAGCATACCCCAAATCGCTCCTGGCGCAACAAGGAAGTGATTCCGGACGGAATCCTGCCCTACCAACCAGCGGGTAAAGGAAACGAGCCTATCCGCGCTTGGATTCCCGTTTACCTGGCTGCGGAGCTTCTGTTCTACTGCTTGCTTGCAGCGACTCCATGCCTCGCACTCGACGATGATGAGAAGCTTTTGTCTTGCGGTTGCCGTGATCCTGTTGCTGGCGGCCGGTTGCTGGGCGCAATCGCAGATGCCAGACCAGCCCCACAGCCCAGGCCCTAAGCCGCCCGCCGCGGTCGCCGAGCCTTGGGAGTACTCGCTTACCGTGGATGGCTACATCATCTCCGGCGCCGACGGTTATGCCTCACCCACCTTCACCGCTGACCACAACTGGCTGCATCTGGAAGCCCGCTACAACTATGAGAACCTTCGCACTGGATCAATTTGGGCGGGATACAACTTCAGTTGGGGTAAGAAGTGGCAGTTTGCGGTCACGCCCATGATAGGCGGAGTGTTGGGCCGCACCAATGGCATCGCTCCTGGCTGCGAGGCGTCGCTGGCCTACAAAAAGGTGACGCTCTCCCTCGACAACGAGTACGTATTCGACACCACGTCGAAGTCCGGCAACTTCTACTACACCTGGCCGCAACTCACGTACGAGCCGCTGGACTGGCTAAAATTGGGCCTGGTGGCGCAGCGCACTCGGGCGTTTCAAACAAAACTGGATGTTCAGCGCGGCTTTCTCGTAGGTTTCAAGCATAAAAAGTTGGAGTTCACGACCTACGTGTTCAATCCCGGATTCGCCGACACGTCGGTGGTTTTAGAGGTGGGAGCGAGTTTCTGAAGTTCGCAGTTCTGACATCGCGCCTCATGCGCCCTGCGAGTCCGCGCCAGCATCTACAATAGAGCTGTGTTTCCACGTTTATTGCACCTCGGCAATTTCAACCTCCCCACCTATGGCGTGATGGCGGCGCTGGGGCTGATATGCGGCCTCATGCTCATCATTCGAGTGGGCCGCGAACAGGGCCTCGATCCCGACAAGCTCTGGAACCTCGGCATCATCGCAATTCTCTCAGGTGTGCTGGGCTCGAAGATCCTGATGATCCTGGTGGACCTCGGCTATTACACCGAGCATCCTGGCGAAATATTTGCGCTCTCTACCTTGCAGGCTGGAGGAGTGTGGTCGGGCGGGCTGCTGCTGGCGCTGGTGATGTGTATCTGGTACATGCGCCGCAACCAGATGCCGGTACTGCGCACTTGCGATGTGTTTGCGCCCGGGCTCGCCCTGGGACATGCCTTCGGCCGCATTGGCTGTTTCGCTGCCGGCTGCTGCTGGGGCCGTGAGACTCACGTGCCGTGGGCAGTCACGTTCCGAAATCCCCTAGCCGAGCAGATCGTGGGCACGCCGCTGGGCATCCCGCTGCATCCCACGCAGCTTTACGAGTTTGTGCTGGAAATGCTGAACTGCCTGTTCCTGGTCTGGCTGATTCGCCGCAAGAAGTTTGAGGGCGAGATCATCGGCACCTACCTCATCATCTACGGCATTGGGCGGTACTTCATCGAGTTCTTCCGTGGCGATCCCGGACGCGGGCAGCTGTTCGGCTTCATGTCCGATACTCAGGGGATTGCCATGCTCCTGGTGATCGGCGGATGTGCACTGTGGTTGCGACGGGTGCCGTTGCGGCCACCAGCGAAACTTGCCTCGGCGCGCTAAGAACAAAGGCAACCACGGATTACACGGATCTCCCCGATATAGCAGATCGGATCAAACACCTCGCTCTCACAGTCGGTCGGGTAATGGATCACTGTAAAATGTTCGTCCTGCCCGGATAATTAGAGTGATTTCAACGAGAGGCGCCGATGGTTCGCCGGGCGTGTCTTCCGCTGTTCATTGCTGCACTACTCGCAGGAGTTTCGTTTTCGCAAGATGGGGAGGCGAACGCTCCTCCACAGCCGCGTCAGCCTCCGCCCATCGACGCAGCGATGCAAGTGCCGGTTCATATCTCCTCCGTCGCCAGGGTGGCGAATGGTACGGAAGTCAGCCTTCGGTTGACCCAGCCGATCAAGACCAAGACAGCGAAAGTGGGTGATCGTGCGCAGTTCGTCCTGAGCTCGGACCTTTTCTATCGCAACGCCCTGCTGGCCCCGGCGGGAACGCCGGTCGAGGCCACGGTTGTGGAAGCCAGTCGGGCGAAGTGGGCGAGTCGCGGATCCAAACTGGCGGTAGAGGTTACTGGCCTCCAACTTCTAAACGGCCAGCGGCTACCGCTGCGAGGATATGCCGGCACCCAGGGCGGGATCGGGCCGACTGCGAGTACCGTCGGAGCGCTGATCGATAGCAGCGGACATTGCGGAGTTTGCTTTATGGTCCTGGTTCCTACCGGAGTGGTTTCGCTGCTGGCGCCCGGCAGCAACAAAGAACTGGAGCCTCTTGCGTCTGCCTATGTAGACGGCGATTTCGTTCTCGACCCGCCGCCGTTTCAGCCCGAGGGTCCAATCGCGAGTGGAAGGGTCCGAATCGTTCACGGAAGTTATGGCTGGCCCTCAAGTCTCGATCTCTTATGCAACGGTGTCCCCCTGGTTCATCTCGACGCCCTGCACAAGCTCGAGCTCGATCTGCAACCTGGCTATTATCGGTTTTCGGTCAGTCCCGGGAAGGACATGGAGCAGATTTATGTCGCGCCGGGAAGTGAGACCCACATTCTCACTGCCCAAGGCGAGGTGCGTATCATGAACGACCAGAAATCAAGCCTGAAGATACTCAATCCCTCGATCAGTCCATCACACCAAGCCAAGTCAGAGGGACAGCGGCTAGAGAAGGCGCACACGGTCGACCCGTCTGACGTCTACTCCACATCATGCAATCCCTTGCCTGAGGTGATCGACTTAACGCCCTAGGCGAGAGTGCGTGCCACTCTCGCCGCCAAACGCATTTTCCAACCGTACCTATGGAGTCTTGTCTTTGATGGAGAGCAGGTCGAGCTCGAAAATCAAAGTGGAATTCGGGCCAATCCCGGCACCTGGACTGCGCTCACCGTAAGCAAGTTCGGAGGGGATGAAGAGCTGCCACTTCGATCCCACGGGCATGATCTGCAGAGCTTCGGTCCAGCCCTTGATGACCTGTCCGACCCCGAAACTGGCAGGCTCGCCGCCCTTGTACGAGCTGTCGAACTCGGTGCCGTCGATCAGCGTGCCGCGGTAATTACAGACTACGGTGTCGGTGGCCGTCGGCTTCGGTCCGGTGCCTTCTTTCAAAATCTTGTACTGCAATCCGCTGGGCAGGGTGACGACGCCCTCTTTGGTCTTGTTGGCGGCAAGGAATTGCTGGCCCGCCTGCTTGTTGGCGTCGCCGGCGTGTTGCGCTTCCGCCTGTTGCTTCTTCATCATCTCGGAACGGAATTCGGTCATGACGGTCTTGGTCTCTTCTTCGGTCATCAGCGGCTTGGTGCCGGCCAGCGCGTCTTTCAGGCCGCGCTCCACGATCGCCGGATCAATGTCGAGCGAATCCTTTTTCATGCTCTGCCCGATGTTCATGCCAATGGCGTAGCTGACCTTGTCTTTTTGAGTCTTCAAGGTGAGCACCTGGGGGCCCTTGGCCGCCGCAGGTGTGCTGGCATGCGGCTTGGCGGCTGTGGTGGATTTGGCGGCTGTTGCCGGTTTAGGGGTCGATGGCGGAGTCTGCTGGGCGGCAAGAATGCCCAACGTCAGAATGCCGACGGCAAGCGTAGTCGCTGCCGTGAGAAATAGTTTTCGCATACCATGATTCTCGCACTGATTCGCACAGCCGGGCAAAACTAGCGCAATGTTCCAGTGCCAAATCATCGCTGTCGCGGGTTATCAGCGACAGATTCGGCCTCTGGATCGGCAGTCCGGAGGGGTTGTATCATGGCAGCGTGATGGCATTTCCTATCCGAGTCTGTGTAGTTTGTTCGGAAGAGTTCGAACTCAAGCCTGATAAGCCCGGCTTTGCCAATCGCTATCTATCCATGTCATTCCATTGGAGTTATCGGCGCAGTTTTCGCCCGTTCGACCGCAGTTGACGCGGCCGCTGCTTCAAAAGCGCGTTTTCAAAGAGCGATTCTCCCCGCCGCGTGAGCGGCGAACCGGCAAGACACACAAATCCCTTGCCTCACGAACGATTTCTTACACAACGGCAGGCGGGGGTGAAAGGACGTGGAGCACTAACGGTGTGATAAGGGGAAAGTAGGCAGAAGGGTTGTCCCCAGGCGCCCCCGTCCAGGTTAGCCCAAAAGAAGGGCGACTTGGAGCACCAAGTCGTGTCGAAGGCCGTGGGCCTGCTAGGCCGAGGTTTGGGTCATACCTTGCACGATAGGACGTGGATCGTAGTAGGCGCGGATGGACACAATTTGTCCATCGATGACATGGAAGTATTCGAGGAAGGAAATCATCCCGAAGATCGTGTCGATCTTGAGCATTGCGGCGCAGGTGTCGTCGTCGGCGGTGAGATGCACAACCTCGATGCTCTTCAGGATTCGAAAGAAGTCCGCCAATCCTTTCCGAAAGGCAGCAAGGCCTTGATAACGACCGAGCGGACTCTCGAACACCACGTCGGGATGAAGAGGGAGGCCCTCGGCGTCATTCCTCCGAACCGCATTGATATACGCCTCAACTACCCGGATCACGTCGTCACGCATAGGGCCTCCGATCGCAGCTCCTAACTTTATCAGTCGGCGGCCGTCAGACAAGAGCGGGTGCCGAGGTACGTCGCTCGCCTTGGGCTTGTCCTTCGTGGATTGCTGCCGATAAAGGAGGAATTGTTATGAAGCGGACTTCGCGTGCGCTGATCGCGGCCACTCTGCTTGTGGTCGTCGGAACGAGTCTTTACAGCCAGGGCCAAACGCAGAATCAAGCTCCGCGTCCAGCGGTTTCCCGGGCTGACGAGACGCTGGAAATGTGGAACGCCATCGGGAACAAACTCATCGCCATGGCGCAGGATTTTCCTGAAGACAAATACGATTACAAGCTGCAGAAAGACGAGCGCACCTTTGCCTTGAACCTTCTCCACGCCGCCGCACTGGATTTTGTCCTGATACGCAGGATTTCCGGATCAAACCTCGGGCCCGACTTCGGCGAGGGCGATAATCCTTCGCGAGACGCTTTCAAAACCAAAGCCGAGGTGGTGAAGTTCGTGCAAGAGGCCGTCGCGGACGGAGCGCAAGTAATTCAACAGCAGAGCGACGCGGGGCTGGACAAAACATCGAAATTCTTCGGGAACCGGCTGGCCCACAACTCTGCCATCTGGACGTTCGCCATCGAGCACAGCGCCGAGCACTACGGGCAGCTTGTGGTGTACTACCGCGCGAACAATTTGGTGCCGCCGGACTCGCGGCGATAATGCGGTAGTGGCGTTTCCTTGTAAGTCCACCGGGCGCTCCACTCAGGGTTCCTTTGCTGAGTGTGTTGCGACTTAGATTTCAGGCTAGCGATACGACTAACCAGTACTCGTGGAAGCGAGGACCAGGAGGGCGCCTCCAACTCATCCGAGAACCGCGAATGAATGGGCATCCAGCCGGCGTGTTTCAGGTTGGACACTCTAATCGATACGATTCCGTTATGATTGCTTGACAGAAATGGTTTGAGTCTCTCTACACCGGCTATCTCCAAGCAGGTTGCCGACTGATGGATCGCCACATGTTGAATTTCAATCCAATCTGGCGCCTTCAGCCACCTGCCGACGACGACCTTCATCATGGCATCATTCCCCAAGTTGCAATCGAAGAATTTGCGCGGCTGATCCGAGCAATTGCCATAGGTCCCAGCAGGCAACCAACCTGGGAACGGTTCAAACGCAAGTTCTCTGCGGTCAGTGGAAGGGATTTTTGGGCAAGCACGTCGGCCCACTACGCTGAAATTGACGGATTGGATCGCATGTCAGACGCCGTGAATAATGCTCCATTATTCATCGAAGCGTTTTACGACGGATGGATGGAGCATCAAACCGCAAACCCAATCCAAATCCCTCCCATCGTAGACTCGGTCAACGGAATCTTTAGCCGATTTGGGATCGGATACCAACATCGATCCGCCGAACCTCATCATGTTCGGCGAGCCCCCGCCACTCGTCGACGTGAATATTCCCGCTGTACCGACAATGGGAGAAAGGGCCAGAAATGTCATTGAAGGCTCCCTGGCGGCTGCAGCGCAACACTTGCAAGTAGGAGAGGACAGGGCCGCTGTGATGGAATCCCTCTGGTTGCTAGATAGTGTCACAACCGTCTTTAGTGGCATTCAGCTTCCGGAGGGCCAGGTAGACGGAATTTACTTCAATACGATTGTCGCTGATCTAAGTCGGTTTCAATCTGGAACCAGCCTCCCGCAGATCATTCGTTGGATGGAAGCGATGTACGGTTATCTTTCAGCTCCCGGTGGAGGACAGATACGACACGGCATGAACCTAAGCGATGACATCCGCTTGAACTCCAACGAGGCGCGTCTGTACTGCAACTTGATACGCAGCTACATCGAATATCTGCTCATAGAGCATGAGCGCCTGGCTCGCGCTTAACGGCTGCTGAATGTAAGCCCAAAATCGACATTCCACCAGTTATGTTCCCGGTGGATAAATTCGCTGCCGAGTTCTACCATCTTCCTCAGTGTCCGACTCCGCCTTTCCCATCACCATCTCCGTCCCTTCTGACGCCGCAGGCCAGCGACTCGACCAGTTCCTCGCCGCACACATCCCCGACACCAGCCGCGCCCGCGTGCAGTTGTTGCTGGAGGAAGAGAAGGCGCTGGTCAACGGCAAGCCATCCAAGCCTTCGCTGAAGCTCAAGGGTGGCGAGACCGTCACTATCCTCGGCGATCCCACGCCTCCGCCGTTGCGCGCCATGGCCGAAGACATCCCGCTCGACATCATCTACGAGGACGACGATCTCGCCGTCATCAACAAGCCTGCCGGCATGATGGTGCACGCTGGGGCGGGCGCCACCGACGACGATCGCAATCGCGGCACGCTGGTCAACGCCCTGCTGCACCGCTTCGCCCAGCTTTCGGAGGTCGGCGGCGAGACGCGTCCTGGCATCGTGCATCGTCTCGACAAGGAGACCAGCGGACTGATTCTGGTTGCCCGCAACGACGTGGCCCATCGCAACCTGGCGAAGCAATTCAGCGGACGCGAGGTGAAGAAGCGCTACATCGCGCTGGTGCACGGCTGGCCTGAGCGCCCGCGCAGCACCATCAGCGCCGAGATCAGTCGCGACGCCATCCGCCGCATTCGCATGACTACGAAGGGCAGTGGAGGCCGCACTGCCATCACCCATTACGAAGTCCGCGAGCGCATCGATTCGCCCTACGGCAAGTTCGCGCTGGTCGATGTGCGCATCGAGACCGGACGCACCCATCAGATTCGCGTACACATGGCATCCATAGGGCATCCCGTGGTGGGCGACACGCTGTATGGCGCAGCGGGGGTGCTGCGTTCCTCGGCCGCACCGCGCAAGGGATCGCGCAAACGCAATGCGGCCGAGCGAGAGGCAGGAGCCGTCGCTCCTGAGACTCAGCCGGGTGCCTTGCGCCTCAATCGCAACTTCCTGCACGCCGCCGCGGTCGAGTTGACGCACCCGCGAACCGGGCAACCTATGTCGTTGACTGCGCCGCTTCCCCCGGAACTAACCAGCTTCCTGGAGAAACTACGGCGCCCGCAACAGCTATAATGAAAATTTCCATGCGCGCTCGCTTCATTCCAGTGCTCATCGTACTGCTTACCGTTGCCTGCGTCGCCCAGGACGCCACGCAGCAGCCATTGCCGTCTGCGCCTTCGGCCAGCAAGTATCCGCCCAAGCCCGCCGCGCCGCCCGCCAGCGCGGCTCCTGCACCGGCTCCGGCGCAAACGCAAACGCCGGCGCAAACCGCATCGCCCACGACTGGCTCCGATTCCGGGCAGAACGGCAATACCAGCGCCGCGCCGCAATCTTCAGCCCCGGCTCCGGCCGATACGTCAGCCCCGCCAGCATCGAGTCTGGGGACCCTGGGTACCGCCGGTCAGCAACCATCGAAATCCGACGACCAGGAAGAGAAGCTCACCACCATCATCAAGCTGGTGGACGAAGTGAACGTGGTGTTTAACGTCACCGACAAACGCGGCAAGTTCGTCAACGACCTCAAGAAGGATGACTTCCGCGTGCTCGATGACGGCAAACCGCCGATCGCGATTCGCTCCTTCCGCAGCGAGACCAACCTGCCGTTGCGCGTTGGCTTGCTGGTCGATGCCAGTAACTCGATTCGCGATCGCTTCAAGTTCGAGCAGGACGCCGCCATCGAGTTCCTCAACCAGATCATCCGCCAGAAGTACGATCAGGCCTTCGTGATCGGTTTTGATACCACTCCCGAAGTCACGCAGGGATTCACCGACAACACCGAGGCGCTCTCCAAGGGCGTGCGCATGCTTCGCCCGGGCGGCGGCACCGCCATGTACGACGCCATCTACTACGCCTGCCGCGACGAGATCATGGCCAAGGACAAAGGCAACATGGCGACCCGGCGGGCCATCATCCTGCTCAGCGACGGTGACGACAACCAGAGCCGGGTGTCGCGCGAAGAGGCGGTCGAGATGGCGCAGAAGGCCGAAGTCATCATCTACACCATCTCCACCAACACCAGCGGACAGAAGCTCAAGGGCGACAAGGTGCTGGAACATTTTGCCGAGGAGACGGGAGGGCGCGCGTTTTTCCCCTTCAAGATCCAGGACGTTTCCGACGCGTTCTCACAGATTCAGGATGAGTTGCGCAGCCAGTACGCGCTCTCGTACAAGCCCGCAGACCTGCAACCCAACGGCAAATATCACACAATTCAAATTCTCGCCGATAATAAGAAGTACAAGGTCCGGTCGCGCAAGGGATACTACGCGCCCCTGCGGTAGGGAGAGCGATTCGACATGACGCAGTTTGTTCGCGCACAACTCGACTACTATGCGGTGCTCGAGATTGGCCTCTCCGCCGACGCCACGGAGGTCAACGCGGCGTTCCGCCGGCTGGCCTGGCGCTATCATCCTGACCGCAATCCCGCGCCGGGCGCGACGCTGCAGTTTCAGGACATCAACGAAGCCCACCAGGTATTGTCGGACCCGGAACGCCGGGCGGAGTACGATGCGAAGTGGCATCCTCGCGCCAACGCCCAGCGCCGGACGGTGGTGCCCGCGACTCGACCGCACCATCATCGATCACCGCATCGCCGCCGCCGCGCGCGCGCGGTCCTCATGGCGGTCTGTTCTGTTCTCTTTGTCTGCACGGCCTGGGTGGTGATCTACGCCACCATCAGCTCGCCGCATTTCCTGGCGTCGGATTATGTGTACGACACGCCGTCGGTACTGAACGCCGATGCTTCCCAGGGCTGCGCATTTTCTATGCAGATGTATCCGGTGAATTACGTCGATCAGCGCGGCCGACAATCTACGGCGTGGATAACCGATGTCCGGAACTGTTGGGGTGGGGCAACCAGAGTTTCGAGCCTATTGGAAGTTCAGCCGCAACGTGCCGCCAGAAACTCCACTCGAGCGTCTAACCTTTACTGATCGGCGTGCTCCAGCCAACCTGCCCGCATTTCGGCGGGATTCTGGCTACTCGATCCGTTCGTGCCGGTACTCGGCCTCGGTCAGGGTTGCCAGGATTTTCGCGATGTGTTCGGGCCCGCGGGTTTCCAGCGAGAGATCGATGGCCGTGTCGCCCAGGTTCACGCCGTAGTAGGTGCGGTCGTATTGCGTCTCGACGATGTTAGCCCGCAGGTCGGCGATGATCTTGGTTAACTGGTATAGTGCACCCGGCCGGTCGGTGAGATGGATCCTCAGCCGCATGCGCCGCCCGTCTTTCGCCAGGCCGCGTTCGATGATCTTGGCGAGCAGGCTGACGTCGATATTGCCGCCGCACACCAGGGCTGCGGTCTTCTTGCCGCTGAGCGAAGTCTTGTGCTGCAGCAGGGAAGCGATCGCGACTGCGCCCGCGCCCTCGGCCAGCGTCTTCTCTTTTTCGAGCAGCACCAGGATGGCGTTGGCAATCTCTTCCTCGTCGACCGTGACAATCTCATCGACGTAGCGCTGCACCAGCGGCAGGGTCTGATCGCCCGCACGCCGCACGGCAATGCCGTCGGCCACCGTCGCGGACGCTGGAATAGTGACCGGATGTCCCGCCTCGATCGCTCGCAGCATCGACGGCAGTCGCTCGGTCTGCACTCCCACCACGCGCACGCGGGGATTGCTCTCTTTAATCGCACACGCCACGCCGCTGATCAGCCCTCCGCCTCCGATGGGCACGACTACTGCTTCGAGGCTGGGCACCTGCTCCAGCAGCTCCAGTCCGATGCTGCCCTGACCGTTGATGACTTCGGCGTCATCGAAGGGATGCAGGAACGTCATGCCCTGCTCGGCGCAACTCTCCACCGCATAAGCGTAGGCTTCGTCGTAATTGGCGCCATGCAGCACAACTTCTGCGCCGAAGCCCTTGGTCGCGGCCACTTTCACCAACGGCGTCATCAATGGCATCACGATCTGTGCTCGCAGGCCGCGCGCGCATGCATGATAGGCCACCGCCTGAGCGTGGTTGCCGGCGCTCGCCGTGATCACGCCGCGCTGCTTTTCCTGGTCGGTGAGTGTCAGGATCTTATTCAGCGCGCCGCGTTCCTTGAAGGCCCCGGTGCGCTGCAGGTTGTCGAGTTTGAGATGGACCGTCTGCGCCGTCATCGCTGAAAGCTCTGCCGAAGCGCGGCACGGCGATTCGTAGATGAACCCGCGGATGCGGGCACGCGCCTGCTGCACTGCCGCCAGCGTCACTGCCCCTGCATTGGATGTGGGAGCGCCTGTCATGGGCAGACTCGCGCGCCTCGAGAAGTTAATGCTGCGAACATTTCTCGCTTTGCCCTCATGGGATTATGTGGTGAATCAGTATTTCACAATCCTCATCGCGCGTGTCACCATGGCGGAGGGTCGCATCTGGCTCACGCTGAGATGGGGCGCGTATCACAGACAGTCATTTCATTACTCGTTAGACTTCGATCTGCGCAGTGACATCTCACACCCAGGTAGCTACCGGAACATAAATGGATAAACCTCAACCCCGCTTCTTCCCTCTGGCTGCCAAGACGATGGTCTGCCACACTCTCACCTACTTTGTGATGGGCGCCTTGGCGGCCCACTTTCTCAACTATGCGGCCGTCATGGCACGGTCCGAGTCTGCTGGTCAGGACGGCAAGTATGAGCGTTCGGAATAGACAGGTCATTCCGCAATGAGTCCAGAAACCGAAGCTCTTGCCACGCTGCGCGGCGACCTGATCGAAATCTGTACCGGCACGACCTTCGTGGTCATCGGGTTGATGGCCCTGGCTGTGGCTGCTCTTAGGCGCCGCAGCGGCGTTCGCGCCATCGTCTGGGTTGGAGTCTGGAGCGCCATGTATGGCGTCCTCAGCCTCGTCGGCATCCCACTGTTCGTCAGTTCGTTGCCGGGCTGGTTGCGGATCGCCGCTCCGTACGTGAGGGCGGCGGTCACGTACCTCATGCTCGCGATCGCAACGATGGCGTGGCTGCAAATCAGCCGCGGCAGATTCCGCCTGCTGCTGAGGGCAATTATCTTCGCAGCACTGGCCATCGGGGTGGCTGGCTTTGGTTGCTTCGTGTTCACCGGAGTGCCCGACAAGATGATCCCGTGGAACAATCTTCTTGCCGCGGGCGATCTGATGCTTTTGCTTATTATCATCGCCGTGCCTACCCTATCACGCAAATACCTGGTGCTGCCGCAACGAGGTGTGCTGGCCGTGGGAAGCTTGCTGTTTGCCCTCGAGGCGCTATTTGTCAATTTGTCGCGGCCGTTCGGTTTCGAGTCAGGTCGTATCTGGGACTCACTCGCCTTTGCGGTATTGCTGCTCTCATTCGGCTATGTCGCCCTGCAAACGGTCTTCGCCAACGAGCGCCGATTGCTGTCGATCGAGAGTGAACTGGAGATTGCGCGTGAATTGCAGCTCTCGATTCTGCCCGACAGTATCCCTCAAATTACGGATCTCAGGGTTGCCGCGGCGTACCTGCCCATGACCGCCGTCGCCGGCGATTTCTACGAATTCCTTCCCGTGGATCAGCACCGCGCCGGCTTTCTGGTTGCGGATGTCTCCGGCCACGGCGTGCCCGCCGCACTCATTGCGTCGATGATTAAAGTAGCGGTACAATCGGTCGCCGCTTGGGCGAGTGATCCCGGTGAACTACTGCGGCGACTGGGAGGCATTCTCTCGGGGCAACTGCGTGGGCAGTTCGTCTCCGCCGCTTATCTTTGGATCGACACCGAGACCCACCAGGCCCGATACTCCGCCGCCGGGCATCCACCGCTTCTGTGCTGGCGGGCAGCGGACAGCGAACTGCAGCGCGTTGAGAGCAACGGATTGCTGTTCGGTGTCATGCCTGACGCGGATTATCCGGTTTGCGACTTGGCATTCGCATCTGGCGACCGCTTCCTGCTCTACACCGACGGCGTGACGGAGCCCGAAAATGCGGGGGGCGATTCGTTCGGCGATCAGAGGCTGGAACAAGTACTGCGGGGCAATCAGTCCTATACCGCGGGCGAGCTGTCGGAACATTTACTCGCGGAGGTGCGGAACTGGCAACCCGTGTCGATGAGCCAACAGGACGACATTACATTGATTGTCATTGATGTGCTTTAGCCGCAGTATGCGGTCTTCGCTCGTGCCCAGCCTGTCGTTGCTTCTCCCAATCCAGCTCCTAATGTAACGTAGTACTCGATGGGACGCATTCACGTTCTCTCGGAAAACGTAGCCAACAAGATCGCCGCCGGTGAGGTGGTCGAGCGCCCTGCGTCCGTGGCAAAGGAGTTGCTGGAGAACTCGCTCGATGCCGGGGCTCGCCGTATTCGCGTGAACATTGAGGCGGGAGGACGCAAGCTGATCCAGGTGATCGACGACGGTTGCGGCATGGTGCGCGACGACGCCATGCTGGCCTTCGAGCGCCATGCCACCTCGAAGATCCGCAATGCCGACGACCTGCTGAACATCGCGACTCTTGGCTTTCGTGGAGAGGCACTGCCCTCCATCGCGTCCGTCAGCCGCCTGCGCCTGGAGACACACGCCGCCGAAGACGCCGCCGGGACCGTGGTCGAGATCGCTGGCGGCAAGATCCTCACTGTCGAGGAAGCCGGGCTGCCGCTGGGAACCTCGATCAGCGTGCGCGACCTGTTTTTCAATATCCCTGCCCGCCGCAAGTTCCTCAAGGCTGAATCCACCGAGCTGTCGCACATCGCTTCGCTGGTCACGCACTACGCGCTGGCGCATCCCGAAATGCACTGGGAACTGCACTCCGCGACCAACGCCATGCTCATTGCGCCGCCGGTCGCTGACCATTCGCAGCGCATTTATCAAGTGTTTGGCAAGGAGACGCTCGAACAGCTCATTCCACTGAGCGCGCTGTTGCCACTGGATCGCGTCGGCCTGCCGCAGCCTCCGCCGTGGCGACGCAGACCACAGGACGAAGAAGACGAAGAGCAACAAGCTCCGGTGCCGGGAGAAGTTCGGCTGCACGGATTCGTCTCGCGTCCTGAAATTCAGAAACTCAATCGCAACTCCATCTTCATTTTCGTCAACGGACGCCTCATTCGCGACCGCGTGGTGCAGCACGCGCTCACCGAGGCCTATCGCAACATCATTCCGCCCACGTCGTACCCCGTGGTGCTGCTCTTCCTGGAGATGCCGGCCACCGAGGTTGATGTCAACGTGCATCCCTCGAAGACCGAGGTGCGCTTCCGCCAGTCTTCGGGACTGCACGATTTCATCCGCGACTCTGTACGGGCCGTATTGATGAAGGCGCGCCCGGTACCGGCCTTCATGGCCGAGATCCACGCTCAGCCTACGGCTTCGGCTTCACTCTCGCCCAGTGCGCGCGAGTTGAGGGCTCCCGATCCGCTGCACGCCACCGATGCTGACGCCGACTTCGCGTTACGGGCACCCGATCTGCCTGCCTACACGGCGCCCTTGCAATTCGGCAACGATGCAATCGCGATCGAAGGAAATGCAGCCATCGCTGTTCCGCGCTTCGGGGCGCAGACTTTCGGCGGCCCAGTCTCAGTTCCCGCACCAATCCCAGCTCGTGGTGAAAACGGATGCACCTACGCCATTGCCGATGACGACGCGCCCGTCAGCCTCGATTCTCTCGCGACGCTGAAGCCGCTGGGCCAGATTCGGGAATCGTTCATTCTGGCGGTCAACCCGCAGGGCCTATGGATCATCGACCAGCATGTCGCACACGAGCGAATCCTGTTCGAAAAGATTTTGCGGCAGCGCCTCGCCAACTCGCCTGAGCGCCAGCAAATGCTGATGCCACTGCTGGTCGAACTCACGCCCAGCCAGATGGCGGTGTTCGCGGAAATTTCCGATGAGCTCAACCACAACGGTTTCGAAGTCGAGCCTTTCGGCACCCGCACGATCGCCGTGAAGACCACCGCTGCAGGCGTAAATGCCGCCGAAGTTGAGCACATGCTGCACGAAATCCTGGAACAGTTCGAACGCGAAGAGCAATCGCTCAACCTGGAAAAGATTTGCACCCACATCGCCGCCACCATCGCGTGCCACGCAGCTATCAAGGTCAACATGCCGCTCGAACAAAATAAAATGGAGTGGCTGCTGCAGGAATTGGCCAAGACGGAATGTCCCATGAGTTGTCCACATGGCCGTCCGGTGGTTCTGCGGTATTCTGTTAAGGACATCCAACGGGCCTTCAAGCGGATCTAAGCCAGGGTTCCCAGAAAATCTTACATGTTTGATCAGCAACTACAGGAGCTGCGCCGCGAGAAGTGGCGCTTGAACGGACAGGGCATCAGCACCATCGAAGACGCACGCCTGTTCATCGACTCCGTCGGCTTCTGCACCCTGTATCCGCAAAAGCCGGCAGTGCTGGCTCCAACGTTTGTGGGCGCCTACGCCGGCAGCGACGACAAGTTGCCGACCTGGCAGATGGCGTTCAAGGACCCGCGCGCCCGCGAAGCCAAGAGCCTTATGGTTCGCCTGCTGCGCGACAAGGCTGCGTACGAGACGCTGGTGTTTCCTGAGAACAACTTCTTGGTGTCGGGTGCGGTGTTCCCGTACTTTTACGGACTGGTGGGCGATCGCAATCCGCGACAGGGCCCCAAGGCGGGAGCCCGCTCGGGATATTCCCCGCTTGCCATCGACGCTTTCCTCATTGTGCAGAAGCAGGGCCCGATTTCGAAGCTGCGGCTGCGCGAGTCGTTGGGCGGAGATATCTCGGAGGCTGCGCTGGATCGCGCTCTCGACGAGCTATGGGCCAAGCTGCGCATCACCCGCGTGGACTATAAGCACGACGAAGGCGTTTTTTGGGACGTACTGTTCCGCTGGTCGCCGGAAGCGGTGAAGGAGGGCATGCACCTCTCGGTGCCCGAGTCGCTGACCGCATTAGTTTCGAAATATATCGACTGTGTGCAGGCCGTCCCGCAGGACGAGGTGGAGAACTTCTTCTCCCCCCTGGTGGGCCGCGCAAAAGTACGCGATGCCATCAACGCCCTTCAGGCCGGGCGCGAGCTCGGCTTCGTGCACGTTGGCGGAAAGGTCATGCTGCAAGCTGCCGAAGCCCGCCTGCCGCATAAGGCGCGCGAACGCCGCACCGAGCCGTGGACGGAGGAGAACCCTCCCGAGGTGCGCCCCGGCAAGCCGCTGGTCGAGCACCGTCCACGCCGCAAGATCCGGCCGTCCAGGCCCGTGCCTCCCCGTCAGGACCACAGCAAGGAATGAGCACCACCCGCAAACTGGTCATCGCCATCGACGGCCCTGCCGGATCCGGCAAAAGCACCATCGCGGCCCGCCTCGCGAAGAAGCTGGGCTACGTGAATCTGGAGAGCGGAGCCATGTATCGCGCCCTCGCTCTCAAGGCGCTGGAGCAGCAGGTCTCACTCGACGATCCGGAGGCCCTGCGCGCCCTGGCCACTAAAACTGTGATTGAACTTGTGCCCCAACCGGAAGGCAATCGCGTGTTGCTCGATGGTTGCGATGTTTCGCAACGCATCCGCCAGGGCGACGTTACGCTGGCGGCTTCGCGAGTCTCGATGCACCCGCCGGTGCGCGAGATCATGGTCGCCCGCCAGCGCGAGATGGGCACCAGCGGTGGAGTCGTGATGGAAGGCCGCGATATAGGTACCGCCGTGTTTCCCAACGCCGATGTGAAAGTGTTCCTTGATGCCGACGCGCGGGTCCGCGCCGAACGCCGGGTGGCGCAGAATGGTTCGCTCACTCCGGAAGAAGCGCAGCGCATCATCGAGGACCTGGTCGCCCGTGATCAGCGCGACCGCACCCGCGCCGTCTCTCCGCTGGTGCCCGCGGCGGACGCGGTCATTCTCGACTCGACCAGTCTCTCGATCGACGACGCCGTCTCGCGCGTTGAGCAGTTAGTGTCCCAGCGCCAGTCTTCCTGAGGTTCGTGGCCCCGCAAGCGGCAGTAATCCCGCTTAGTTAATCGTCACGGGGATCGCGATGCTGTGGGTGACGCCCGCGCTGGTGCCTCCCGTGACCGTAACCGTGCCACTGAGGGGAGTCGGCCCCTGAGGGATTGAGGAGCCGCCGCCTCCGCCGCAAGAAACCGCACCCAACATCACGCCCAGCAGCAGCAGGCCGAACAGGCGGTTACGCCAACTCTTGCTGCGAGGACTGCGCCGGGGCTTCATGGTGAACACCATTCCCAAGGCGAAAACAAACGTAGCGTAGGTTCCGATGCCGCGATGCAGGAAGGGCAGTGGAGCGCCGCGATCCATGGCCAGCGTGGCGGCGTGAAACGTGAGCGTAGAGGTGCCGCTGCCTCCGGTCACGGTGGTTGGCGACAGGCTGCAAGTGGTGGCGGCGAGCGAAGGCGACACCGCGCAGGTGAGACCCACGTCTGAGGTGAAGCCCTGAATCGGGGTCACGGTGACCGTGCTGGTGCCGCTCTGTGCGCTTGTAAGCGACAGTGCGGCGGGAGACGTGCCGAGGCCGAAATCAGGAACGGTCACCGTAACGGGAAAGTTTTGCGTTTGGCTAAGCGTTCCGTAGCTGGCGGTGATGGTGAACGAGCCGGACACCGCAGAGTTGGACGCGCTTACTGTTACGGCGGCGATGCCGTCGATCGTTGGTTGAACGTTGACTACGACGGGAGTCGCAGTACAAGTCAATCCCGCCGTTCCAACACAAGAGAGACTCACATTACCGCTGAAACCGAATTCAGACTTTACAACCAAAGAGCCCTGAACGGAGGCCCCCTGGGCCATGGCTGATGGCAAGCCAGAACTGGCCATCAGGATATCGGGGTACTGAATAGTGACCGCGATCGATGTGGCGTGCGTCTGGTTACCGCTAGTGGCCTGTATGGCAACCGTGCCGCTTTGAGAGCCAACCATCGTCGGGTCGGTACTGGCTAGGAGCGAGAGAGCCGTCGACTGTCCGCCGGCGACATTTGTGGGATTGAGACTACAGGTTGCTCCCGGCAAGGACGGCGGCATTGAGCAAGAAACGGAAACATTGCCAGCAAAGCCCTGATGCTGCATGACAGTGATACTGGCCGAACCCGACATCGTCCAAACGAAAATGTCGGTGTTGCGATCGGGGACGAGGAAGAAGTCGGGCTGAGCGGGTTGTCCCGCGAGGGCGTTGAGGAATCCGGAGACGTCGATGGAGCCCCATCCCGTTGCCAAGTCGTAGGCAGGAGCAGCGGCGTAACCAATCGGAGACGCGGTGCAATCGGTTGTTCCCACCGTGCACATCACCTCGTTATCGCCGGTGGTGATGTCGTTGAAGGCCCACCCTGCGCTGGCAGCGAGGGAGTAAATCTTCGGATTGAGGTTGCCATGGCGTCCGCCAAGTTTCTGGTTGGCGAGAGCGGCGACTCCTGCGAAGGCAGGAGCGGCGGCGGAGGTTCCGCCAATGACGGTGAACGTCTGGTCGGAGTTGCGGCGGTATCCGCTTTGGCAACTGCCCTGCGAACAGATGAGGTAGCCGTCGTGGTTGGGCGAGGAGGCCAACGAAATATCAGGGATGTCGCGGTTGCCGTCGGCGGGCACGCCGGTTCCAACTTGCCAGCTTGGCTTAGCGAACTGCTTGCTCGCGCCGCCACCGGTACCGACGTTCGTGCCGGTGGTGGTCGTGTCGTTCCATGCGCGTTCGGGAATATAGGAAACTGCAGAGGGGCTCATGTCATTGGGATCGCTTGAGCCCGCCCAGTACGGTGTAGCGAGCGCAGCGTTGTTAGCCAAAACAGCGCCGTCATCTCCATTGAACGAGGTGCCGCCCATCGCGGTGACATATTGCGAACTCGCTGGGTAGTCCACGGCGAGCCCGTGAGTGGCCGTGGCTACGGGAACCTGGGCGGTGCCGTCACAATCAGTAGCGCCAACGTCGCCGGCGGCCGCCGTGACGGTTTGCCCCTGACCACTGGCCAGCGCCAGGTAGCCCTCGATAGCGCTGTACTCGCTCGGCGTGAAGTTGGCCTCGCAGTCTCCGTAGCTAATGCTGATGACCGAGGCGACGTTCTGGTTCACCAGAAACTGCAGCGAGGTGGTTAGAGCATTCGTGGAATAGGCAAAAATGATGGCGGCGTTGGGTGCGATGGCTCCGGACCACTGGATGTCGAGGGCGGCTTCGTCGAATTCGCCGCTGGTGAAGTTGTTGGGCGAGCCGACGGGAGTCAATGTGAGGCTACCGGCGGACAGTCCGGAGACGCTGCGAAACGTCGCGTTGTCCGAGGAGATTGCTATGCTCGTGATTCCGTTGACAGTCGTGTCTGTGGCTTGGCCCACGATGCCGATGGTTTGTCCGGAGCCGTCATTGCCCGCCTGAAAGGCGCCGTTGGCATAGTCGGGGAGGTCATAAATGGTGCCGAAGTCTCCGGGAACGACGAAGTGGTTGCCGGAGAGGCTCGAGGTAATGCGCGGGTTGGCATGGCGCACGCGCGAGTGCAGGTGCGGACGGAAGTCGTGCAGCCCGGTGATGGCAGCCACCACTCCCGCAAAAGCGTCAGGAACGGCGGCTTCAGCGCTGGGCGCGTAGTGCAGCGTCCCGCCGACCACGTAGTTGTGGATCGAGGTATGGAAGGCGGAGTCGATCTGCGCTGCGATACCGCTGAAAGCAATCCAAGTGCGGCTACGAGCAATCTCGTCCACGGTAAAGCCCTGGGACTGCAGCCAGGCGGCGACCAGGTTAACGTCCTGGGTTGCCAGTCCGAAGCGGTCGCCGAATTCCTCGGGCGTCAGCCAGTTGTGATAGTTGGGCGAAGTGCGGTCCTGCTGCTCAGCCAGTAACTTGTCGAGGTCAGCCTGTTGCGCGGCGGTGCGACTGAAGACCATCGTAATTTGCTGCATCGGCATCGAGGCAGACACGGGCCCGCGGTCGAGTTCCACACGGGCGCGGGGATGCATGGTTCCCTGAAGGCGCACCACGCTGCGGTTATCAACCGGACGAACGACGCGGACCTGACGAGTTTCCTGGGCGGAGGAGAGTGATGCAAGAAGAATAATGGCGAGCGATACGAATGTAGGCTTCGATCTCATTCAGTCCCCGGCGTGAGTGCCATGAATCATTCAGGATATAGGGAATTGAACGGAAACGTGAGCGAAAGTTGCGGGAATGTGCCTGGGCGTTTGGCAGGGGGAGAGGCAACGTACCCAGGTTAGCGCCATAAAAACCGGCGCGAACCTGGGGCACCCATCTCTCTTACTTTCTTACGGGACTACTTGCCGGTGAACAGCAGGGGCGTGAAGTTGATCAAGTTGCGGCGCCAGACCATCCAGGTGTGGGCTCCGGGAGTCTCGATGTCGGTGAATGCGATGTCCTTCGATTTCAACCATGTCTTGAACTTGCGGTTATCGTCGATGAGGCGGTCGCTGGTGCCGCAAGCGATCCAGAGCGTACGCAGTTGCGCGGCCTGCTTGGCGTCGAGCGCGGGGAAAGCGGGCGGGTAGTCGTCAAACAATCCGCCCGCGCTGAAAGCTCCGACGTAGGCGAACTTGTCGATGTTGTTCAGGCCGGTGAGCAGGCTTTCCGAGCCTCCCATGGAGAGGCCGGCGATGGCGCGGTCTTCGCGCTTGGTGGAAACGGGATAGGAGCCTTCGACCATCGGCATTACTTCGGTGAGGAGCGACTTGCGGAAGCCGTCGAAGTTCTGCTGCCGCACGTCCGGATGGCTCCAGGCGCTCCACTTGAGCTTGATCATTTCCGGCGTGCCGTAGCCTAGCGGCATGACGACGATCATCGGCTTCACTTTGCCCTGGGCGATCAGGTTGTCGAGGATCGCGTTGGCCTTTCCGACTGCAGTCCAGCCATCGGCGGAGTCGCTATAGCCGTGCAACAAGTAGAGGACGGGATACTTCGTCTTGGCCTTGGGGTCGAAGGCGGGAGGCGTGTACACGTAAAAGTCGCGCTGGTCGCCGACGACTTTCGACTTGAAGAAATGATGATGAATGACGCCGTGCGGTACTTCGGCAACATTCCACAACTGCGGCGTCGCGCCATTCACCTCGACAACGTTTTGAGGCTGAATGAGATTGGGCTTAATGGTTGGGTTGTTGGGGTCGAGCAGGTTCACGCCATCGGCGATGAAACCGTAGCCATAGAGGTCGGGATCGAGTGGGCCGACGGTGATGCTCCAAAGGCCGGAGTCATCGCGCGTCATGGACGACGGCTTAGGCGCACCTTCGAAGTTCAGCAGCACTTCCTTCGCGCCGGGATCGAACAGGCGAAATGTGACCTCGCCATCGGGCTGAACTTCGGGTGACTGCACGGCAGGGGGCGTCTGTGCCTGGATGGCAATAGCGGCAAAAGTGACAAGTGTGAGCGCAAGGAAAAGAGATAAGCGATGAGGAAGAGGATGAGTCCTACGTGACATGAAAACTCCGCAGTCGCGAGTGTGCGAATCCAGTCCCAAATTACTACACAGCGGCTATTTTGGCGCCGTGGCGTCAGGCTTGGTGTCGGCCTTCGGGTCCTTTGGGTCGGACTTGGTGTCCTTGGAAGGAGGCTTGAGCCCGCGGGTGGACATGCGTTCGTCGCTGACCTTGTCGGCAGTTTTCTTGGTATCGGACTGAGCGCCGGAAGCCGGAGCGGCCGCCGCCGCGGTACTCGAATTGGATGCAGCTGCCTTGTTTGTACTGGAGGTTGACGCAGCCGCAGACTTACTGCTGGTTGTGGATTTGCTAGCGGTTTTCGCGCCTGCCGTCGCCTTGGTGGACATGCGCTCCGAACTGATTTTGTCGCAATCTTTGCTGGATTTCCCGCTGGAGTCGGCGGAGCAGTCAGACTTCGTGCCCGAGTTCGATTGACCGAGCCACATGGGTCTAGCCGAGGCGGCGGGGGGGAGTGAAACCGAGGCGCAGAAAAGCAAGCTTCCAACAGAGATTGCGAGGGTCCCGAAATGCCTATTCATGGGCATGCCTCCGCATGAAGATTCGAGGTAAATCAAGATAGCGTTCGATGGCGGGATGGAGGAGAGTCAGCGCCACTGGGAGCACAAAATCGAAACAATATCCCAAGGTGACCATGGCCGCGTAGGCGATGAGAATGGGAACGATGATGAGCAAGGTGACGACCGCGATACGGAACGTCCCCTGGAGGAGATGAATAGCGAGAAGGATGGCGGTGGCCAACAGCATGTCGATGAGTGCGGCGACGCCGCGCGGAATATTGGATTGGATGCGGTCGTCGAGAAGGCCCTCGACGTAATTAGCATGGAAATACATGCCGGCCATCGGCCCTTCTGGACTGTTGTGGTAGTCGAGCATATCACCGATAGGCGGGTTTGTGTTGTCAGTTGGCCAGGCTGTACGATTGCCGCCGATCAGCACGATGCGATGGTCGAGCAGGGCGAGCGCCTCCGCATTGCCTTTGTACACCTCGAGCGCGGATACGTGCGGGAAGTCTGACTGGCGAAGAAACGTGGTGTAGGCGAACTGGCGGTCGCCAATCGTGTCCTCCAACCGCTTGACGGTAGGGGGATCAATGCCCAGCTGACGCTCGTAGGCATCGACGACCTGTAACGCGAAGGAGCGGCAAGCGAGTTTGGTGCTGCCATCCTGCGAGTAAGCGTCAACCACGAGCGGAATTTTGCGTTTGTCCTCGGGAGCGTGATCGAACCCGGACCGGGGAGCATAGTCCGTGACCGGATCGTTGCATGGTGAACCCATGGGTTGGTCGAACAGGTTGTTCAAAGGGCGCATCTTCCTGGTTTCGAGGGCGAAGGTGAGTACCACTGGGACGTGGCGTCCGGCGGCGAATTGAATCGCATCCCAGAGGTGCTGGTCCTCGGCGTCGGTGGATTCGGCATTGGTTTCCTCGCGCACCAGGTTGATGTCGAGCGCGATAACGGCTGCGTTGGCCTCGACGGCGCGCCGCACCACCTGGGCGAGAAAATCACGATCCGTGATGTCTTCCGGCCCCTTGCGATGCATGACCTCGCCGAAGAAGCTGGGGTTGTCAACCTCGACGCCGATTACCCACTTGGCGCGCGAAGGCCGGGCTTGGGCGTGGGCCATCCGGCCGTAGCTCCAGAGTTGTGCCGTTACCAGCCAGGGAAACTGGTCCTTCACGCTTTCATAGCCGTAGCTCAGGCCGCCAATAATAGCGACGAGACTGGCTGCGCTCCAGAAAGTCCAAGTCTTGAGGAACGGCCAGCGGAATAGCAGTGGCATGGGTGCGGCGGCAGCCATCATGGCCCCCCAGCGGTGGCAGTTCCGGTGGGAACGCCGAGTACAATCAGGTCGCCCTGATCGCTCTGGGCCATCACGGGAATCTGTTGCTGCTTGGCGCGCTGGGCAACCTGGTCGCGAACGAACACATAAACCTTGCCCATCGGATCCATTCCCTTGCTTTGCGTGAGCGCTTCGAGCAGGTAGTAGGTAAAGTAGCCGTGCTGCAGCGACGGACTCTCCAGCGACTCCTGGTTCTCCTGGCTGGCGGCGAGGATCACTCGGCCCGCGCCTTCGCTCATACGGCTCAAGGTGGTTCCAGAAATGGACTTCAACGCCAGAGCTGAGGCGACGGTCTTTGTCCCGCCGGAGCCAGCGGCCGCGCCGCTGAAACATGTGTCGAGAAAAACCGCGACGCGTTGCGCATGCACGCGACTGGCAACCGTATTGGTCACGTCAACCATGGGTAGCGCGGTGGCGAACAGGGCGTCGTGGTCAATATCCTTGTCAGTGTCGGCCGTGGTGTCGCCGGGAGCGTGTTTCTTGGGAGAAATCTCGGTATCAGCGGTGATGATGTAGTTCACACCGGCCGTGTCGAGGTCGCGCGAAGAGCCGTGGGTGGCGATATAGATGACGACCAGGTCGTCAGGCTGGGCGGTGCGGGCCAGCCAGTTTAGTTTCTCCCGAATGTTCGTGGTGGTGGCTTGGTAATCCGTCAGGACGGCTACATTTGAGGGCTTGAAGCGCCCGATGCCGGCGTTCTTCAGCGCGTCAGCAAAGCCGGTAGCGTCGGCGGTGGTGTAGCGCAAAGTTGGAATGGACTTGTCCTGGAACTTGCCGATCCCGACGATGAGCGCCCATTTCTCGCGCACCGGGCCCGCGGGTCTGATCGCAGGATTGGTAGAGAGAACGAAGGGATCAAGCTGCTGCTGCAAGGCCTCGGAGTTGTTCTGGCGCGCCTTTTCCAGAGAGTAGTCAGCGAGCTTTGCGTTTCCCAACTTGCGCTCGAGCAGCGAACGGTAGTACCAGGCATCGCCCAGGCTGATGCACTCTGAGGTGGCGTGCTTGAGCAACTCGACGGCGTCACGAATCTGCGAGGGAGTGCTGTTGGGCTGCACGCGCTCCAGGGCCTGCACCATCAGGTCGGTGCCGGCGCCGCAGCGTTCTTGCGCGGTGGCCAGAGCGCTGAGCAGAAGCGCTGCGAGTGCAAGGCGCGAGATGGAGCGAAGCAGCATGGTTAGTGGGACGTCAACTGGCGGGTGCGGGTTTTCATCGCGGTCAGTACCTTGCCCTTCACGCCGTTCTGCGCCAGCTTCACCTGGCCATCCACACTGAGATCGAAGTTCACCGCGCCCGCCGAATGGATGGTGTCAATAATGTTGTCCTCATCCACGCCGGCCTTCACCATTTGAATGACCTGATCGTTGTTGAGCGATGGGCCTGCCGGTTTCTTCGGCGCAGCAGCCGCCGACTTCGCGGCGCTTGTGCCCGTGCTGGGCGTGGTCGATTTGGTCGAACCGCTCTTTGTCATACCTGATGTCGAGGCGCGCCCGGACTTGGCGGACGAGTCGCCCGCAGCGGACGCACTGGCAGTATCGGCGGCTGCCACTGTCTTGGGCTGTTCGCGCAACCGCTTATAGTGGGCGATGGCGGTGTCGATGCGGTTCTGCGGCTGGAGAAAATACTTTTCCGCCGGCTTGTCGTCGATGGCCTTGCCGTAATTGATGGCGGCTTCCTGCAGGTACTTCTGCGCGGCTTTGGGGTCTTCGGAGCCATAGGCCAGCGCCTCGTAGGCCACTCCGATGTTGTAGAGGCGATAGGCGTCGTCTTCCTTGCTGGGGAAGGGCGTCATGTTTTCGAGGGCTTCGAGATTGCGCGTCCACAGATTGGCTTCGGCCAGCTTGTCGGCTTCGTCGAGCTTGCCGCGGGCGAGCAGGACTTCGACGGGCTCCTCGGTATTCACCAGGCGCGAGGCGATTTGCGAGACAACGTTGCTCAGCAGCACGTCGCGCAGTTCGCCCGCTGTGGGCGGTTTGTCGCCTTCCAGTTTGCCGTGCTTGAGTTTGTCCCAGGTGTGCGAGAGTGTGCCGGTGACACCGCCGGACGTGGAACCGTTCTGGTTGAACTCGTCGTCATACTTGGCGGTGATGTTCTCCGAGTCGAGCGTGCGCCCGCTGTGGGCGTCTTTGGCCTGGTAGGCGACTTTCAGGATTCCGGTGTAACGGGTGACGGTTTCACTTTGGGGCTTCTTGGATCCGGGAACATAGGTCGAGCGCGTAGAGGACTGCGCCATGGGCTGCGCGTATTCGGTAATGGTGCCGACAACGATGGAGTCAGGGTGCTTGTCCTCGGAGCGCAGTCGGCGGTCATCCTTGATCAGCTCGGTCTCCAGCATACTTTTTAGATCGGCTGCGACATCGCCCTGGATGTTGTGGGAGATGACCTGAACTTCAATTCCAGTGCCGTTGAGATGGGCGGTGGGCGGCAGCTTACGGTGGAGCGTGATCTTCTTTTTGGCGGACCCGAAACCCTGGGCGAAGGCCGGGGATGGAAGACACACGGCCAGCAAAACAGCAAGTGCGGCCAGCCATCGAACGATTTGCGCGAAGCGGTACATTGACCCACATCCAGTCGGGACCTGTTACTACGGGGGCAGGTAACCGAAAAGTATCAGAACTATAGCAAGAGTCGGCATGGAAAGCCATGCGGAATGCGTGGGGCGTCCGGCATGATCAGGCGGGCGAAGGTTTGTTGCGGGTATAGGGGTCCTGCGACTCCGCTCCCTTCGGTCGCTGCGCTCAGGATGGCAAATATAAAGGCGGTTCTCAATGCCAGAAATTACGCACCCAGCGATGGGCGCGGAGCTTCTGCAGCATGTCCGGCGGAAGTGGGCCGGCGTCGGAGGCGGCGACGTTGGCGGCCACGTGATGTACGTTGCGCATGCCGGGGATCACGGTCGAAACCGCCGGTGCTGACAGACAGAAGCGCAGGGCGAGGTCCGGAAGTTGATCGAGCGTGATGCCGGCGTCTCGCACGATGGCCTGGACGGCATCCCATATTTCTTGCCTGCGATTGCCGCGGAAGTAGTGGTGGCGGAAGTCGCCGTCGGGGAAGCGGGTCTCGGGCGTGAGCTTTCCGGTGAGGGCGCCTTCGTCGAAGGGCACGCGCACGATCACGCCGATTCCGCGCTGCTCGCAGTATGGAAAGAGTTGGTCCTCGGGCGACTGGTCGAAGATGTTGTAGATGACCTGCACGCTGTCGATGAGTCCGGTATCGAGTGCCTTGAGTACGTTCGCAGGCTGATGGTTCTGAATGGAGATGCCGGCCAGGCGCACCTTGCCGGAATATTTCATCTCGCGTACCGTCTCCTGCCACTCGGGATCGACGGCCCAATCGTCATGCCATGTATGGAACTGGTAGACATCGACGCGATCGCGGCCAAGGTGCTTTAACGTCAGGTCGAGACAGGAGAGCACATATTTCTTCGGAAAGGTCTTCTGCAGGGGATCGCCCGCCTTGACGTCCCAGACGCTGTCTTTAGGTGGCACCTTGCTGGCGATAATGATTTCGGGGGACTTGCCGAAGGCGCGGGCGATGAGTTGCTCGCTGTGTCCATCGCCGTAGGCGAGCGCGGTGTCGAAGAAGTTGACGCCGGCATCGCGTGCGGCGGTGAGCGAGCGCAGGGATTCTTCGTCAGAAGCGCCGATCCACATGGATTTACCGATTCCCCAAGCTCCGTAGCCGATGTCGCCGACCTTGATTCCGGATTTTCCAAAGTTGCGGTATTGCATGAGTGCCTCGCTGTGCCTGAAATGATAGCGCGTCGAGTAGCAACGCGGACTGGACGTTGACCGAATTACACGGAACCGCCTCGATGGGTTTCGGTGTTGAACAGGGCGCACCCCTCCCCCCCTCCCCTATGGCCGTAAAATCTTGAAAACACAGGGGGCGAAAGGCGAAAGTCCCCGCAAAATATTGAGCTCTTTGGACTTGCAGGTAAAATATTGAGCGGAAAAGAGTTATGGGAGCAATTAGCAAGACTCAGGCGGCGTCCGCGAAGGTAGATGCGGAAATAACAGGAATTGCGGCCACGAAGTGCGGGTGAATAGCAGCAGACGCCATCTTCCTTGAGATGGTCAAAGGTATGGTAGTACACAAAACCTCCAAGTACAGCAGGCCGACCGCGATGAGCGGGCAGCGAAAGACAGCAGTGGGTCGTCCCACATGATTAGCGTCACAGAAGTGAGAGGGGAGTGCAAGTTAAAAGAGCATGTGGGAGGGTACTTTGGTAACCAGTGGCCAGTTGCCAGTTAAGAGCAACGCGGAGGGTTTGCGCCACAGAAGCACAGAGAGTTGGATTAGTGTGCCCGGGCTGAAGCCCCCGGGGAGGAGTGCCGTCCCGCCGCGAGTCTCGATCTACAAAACGGTCCTACCTCGCCACTTCCCACTGGTGCGACCAACCACCAATGAGGGGAGAATCCGCCATAAATCCCCACCAAAGCAGGGAACTACTTGCGACACCAACTACTTGCTACTCGTGACCATCAGTTGACTAAAGCGTGTTTTCAAAAATCTGAGCACAGTGCGCCAGGCCTAAAGGCCTTTTTTTGTGAACCGCATTCGTCGCGGGCCTAAAGGTCCGCGCTTCCACCGTAGACCTGTGCGGAATGTTTGTGAAACAAGCTCTATGCAATTCATAGTTAAAAATGAGGGAAAATTGACTTTTATGCTTGCAATTTAACTAGAATTGTTGCAAGGTATAACTCGCGTAGGAGACGCCCGATGACATATATAACGCAAACTCGATGCGCAGGTTACTGCAGCCAGAAGTGGTGTGCGGCGACCGCCGGGCTATCTTTGGAAGTTATCGCTAGCTCCTGGCGATTGAATCCTACGCAACCGCAAATCAATTAAAGCTTGCTGGATAGTCAAGACCACGATTGGCTCGGCGCATACCCGAGAGCGGAACCGTATGCGCTTGTCGTTCCAGCATTAATGTTGGCCAGCGCGAAGTGTACGGCAACTTTGAGGATGCTCCATTTGGGCGGAGCATGGAACCAGCAAACCGTAAACGCTGGTTCCCTGGCCATGAACTCTCGCGAAGTAAATCATTTGCGGGAGCATGCCAGCGTCGGTAATGAAGGCAACAGGTAGTTCTCTCGCCCAGAAGAGAGCAGGGGCCGAAATCCCTGCCGGAACGAGCGATTGCAGATGAGGGGCGTAGTTTCGCACTACGACCCATCTGCAGAATGCGGTCTGATTTCAACTGTTGCCAATAGTTCCCCGGCGCGATTTAGAAAGGAAAGCAGCAGAGGTAGTGGAGGTGAGTTATGGAATTCCTGTTCCCCGTAATTGCGATCTTCATCACGGTGCTGCGGATTGTACTCCGCAAGCGCGAGACCATGGTGACCATCATGCGCGCGGGTACGCTGTGCCGCTCCTGTGTGAATTCGCACGTGGTCAAGGGATCCGCTGGAAAGGAACTCATCTCGTGCACCTTTGGAGGTGCTTTGCGCGCGATCAAGTTCGAAGTAAGCGAATGCACCGGCTTCAGCAACCGCCTGGTGACCATCACTCCGGTGCGGGTTGAGGGGTTCGTCAGGAACTCAAATGAAGTGTACGTGGAAGTGCGGATCTAATGCCGTCTCCATCGCGAAGCGGTGGAGACGGCTGTCTCGCGGACAGCTACACAACCGGGGTACCGATTGACCAGATTAAATGCCGTCCGGTGGACCATATGCTGCGGGTTGGCGCCGAAAGCCCCACTACGAACCTGGGTCGCCCAGATCCTGCACTGTGGTAAGCGACGTATGCGAAAATGGGTCGCTATGTCTATCGATCCCCGCGCCGGGAAGCCGGCCACGCCCGACATGCTGGTCAACGTTCCACGACTCATCACTGCGTATTATGACGAGAAGCCCGACGTTTCCGTAGCGACGCAGAGGGTCGCGTTCGGTACCTCGGGACATCGCGGATCGTCGTTGCAGACATCATTCAACGAGAACCACATCCTCGCCATCTCGCAGGCGATTTGCGAATTCCGCAAAGGCGAGGGCACGAGCGGTCCGCTGTTTCTCGCCAAAGACACGCACGGGCTGAGCGAGCCGGCATTCGCCAGCGCGCTGGAAGTGCTGTTGGCGAACGGTGTGGAAGTGATGGTGGATACGGAACTGGCCTACACGCCGACTCCCGCGCTGTCCCATGCCATCTTGACCTACAACCGCGGGCGCGAGACGCAACTGGCGGATGGCATTGTGATTACCCCGTCACACAATCCGCCTGACGATGGCGGCTTCAAGTACAACCCGACCAACGGTGGTCCGGCCGACACGACTGCGACGAAGTGGATTGAGGACCGCGCCAACGCCATCCTGGGCGACCGCATGAAAGAAGTGCGGCGGGTGAACTACCGCGAAGCGCTGGGCTCGCCGAACACGCATCGCTACGACTTCGTTTCGGCGTACGTCAACGATTTGGGCGCGATCATCGACTTCGATCCGATACGCAATGCGCGTCCGGCGCTGGGCGCCGATCCACTGGGAGGCGCGTCGGTGGCGTATTGGGGACGAATCGCCGAGAAATACGGACTGACGATGGACGTGGTCGATACGACCGTCGATCCGACATTTCGCTTTATGAACGTGGACTGGGATGGCAAGATTCGCATGGACTGTTCTTCACCCTATGCGATGGCGGGGCTGATCGCCTTGCGCGACAAGTTCAAGGTTGCATTCGCGTGCGACACCGACGCGGACCGTCACGGCATTGTCGCCAGCTTGGGCCTGCTCAATCCGAATCACTACCTCGCGGTAGCGATCAACTATTTATTCCGCAATCGTCCTGGTTGGGGCGCTAACGCCGGAGTGGGCAAGACTTTGGTGAGCAGCAGCATCATTAACAGTGTCGCCAAGAGCCTGGGTCGCAGGCTGGTGGAAGTTCCGGTCGGCTTTAAGTGGTTCGTGGACGGACTACTCGACGGCTCGCTGGGCTTTGGCGGCGAGGAGAGTGCAGGCGCGTCGTTCCTGCGGCGCGATGGCACGGTGTGGACCACCGACAAAGACGGCCTCATCATGGGACTGCTGGCGGCGGAGATGTTGTCGCGCACCGGCAAGGACCCCGGCCAACTGTATGGCGAGTTGACGGCGCTGTTCGGTGATCCGGTGTATGAACGCATCGATGCGCCGGCCGATCCGGCGCAGAAGGCAGTGCTGGCCAAGCTGTCTCCCAGTGACGTGAAGGCCACCGAACTGGCTGGCGACAAGATCACAGCAATGCTCACCACGGCTCCGGGGAATGGGGCGCCGATCGGCGGTTTGAAAGTCGAGACGGCGCGCGGATGGTTTGCGGCACGGCCATCGGGCACCGAGGATGTCTACAAGATCTACGCCGAGAGTTTCGCTGGCGTGGAACATCTGCGGCGTCTGCAGAGCGAGGCGCGGGAGTTGATCTCGCGGACGTTCAAAGCCGCGGGGGCGTAGATGCGTTGCTTCAATTGGGGCGACGAAGACTTCCATCGGCTAGAAAAAGGAAAGCCGCCCTGCGAAGAGCGGCTCCCATCAAAGCGCGTACCGAGTCTTACCGATTAAGTTTGCGGCGGATCACTCCGGCAAATCCCGCCAGTCCGGTGCCAAGCAGAACCAGGCTGCCAGGTTCCGGCGTGGGGGTAGCCGTGCCAGTCATCTCTACTCGTAAGCCTGTTGGGTTTGCCGTGGTTGCCCCGTTGTTCACGATGAAATCCAGCGTATTAATTCCCGGGAGGAACCCCGTGGAAATGCTAAAGGGAGCGAACCCGATTGAAAACTGAGTGAAGGAAGTGGGGGCATTTCCCGTGTTGACGCCATTGAGCAAGATCGCGACGCCGTCGTTATCACTGCTCCACCCGCCCGTGATCACCGCACTGCTCGACATGAAGCCGGTGAGGTCAAAGGTGATCCGATAGTCATATATGCCGACCGGCCCATCAAGAGATTGATTGTTGTTGGGACCGATCCAAGCTGACAGTGAATCGTCGCCGATGTAGGGCGGAATAGGAAAGCCACCCGCAGAGGTACGAATGAGGGTCGTAGTAGTACCACCAGGAACGGAAACGAGCGCATAGTGCGGATCGTTCAGCGTGCCGTCGGAAAGTGGAGTTCCCGAAGCACTTACTCCAGTGTTGAACAAACCTGGGATACTGCTTGCTTGCAACTGGCCAAAGCCAACAGCAAGTAAACTCAGTACGCAGAGGCACATAACCATTGAACGCAATTTCATGAGGGTCCCCTTACCGGAATTTCGGTTCGTCCCGGCAGTCATGATCATATTCTCAAGCTTTTCTCTCAAATAGAGGCTAACGTACGGACTTTCTCCCAAATTGGGAAGGAAGAACGAATAGTTCAAACCGCTTGGCGGTGCGGGCTACAGCACGCTTTATAATTGCAGCAAGTAAGTCCCTCCCAACGTGGCAGTTAGACCCTCGGAATCCTTGTCTCTCGAGGGCGCAATGCTGTCTTCTCTGAATCTGGAAAGCTTGTTTTCCGAGGCAGTTACCCACCACATCGCCGTCATTCATCAGTTGGACTCGCAGCGACAACACCTGGTAGAGGTCGCGACGCGCATGACCCGCGCGGTGCTCGAGGGCCACAAAATTCTGTGGTGTGGCAACGGCGGCAGCGCGTCGGATGCACAGCATCTGGCGGCAGAATTTGTCGGCCGGTATCGCCGCGATCGTACGGGGCTGGCGGCAATCTCTCTGACCTCGAACGCGGCCGCGGTGATTGGAATCGCGAACGATTTCGGATTTCACGAGGTATTTGCCCGCCAAGTGGAAGCGCTGTGTGTTCCCGGAGATGTGATCGTCGGCATCTCGACCTCCGGGGCCAGCCGGAATGTTCTTGCTGCTCTTACCCGGGCGCGGGACAGGGGCGCATTCACGGTGGCGATCACCGGAGAGCACGGAGGCCGGATGGGCAGCAGCGCCGATGTCTGGATACGCATACCCTCACGCGATACCGCGCGCATCCAGGAAGCCTACATGCTATGCGGTCACATGCTCTGCGATTGGATTGAGCTGGCCACCTGCATCTCCAATGCCGTCGAAGCCCGAAGGAACGCGGGATGAACCACTCATCCGATCTCATGAGCTTCGTAGAAGGCGGATTTGACCAACCGCAGGCGTTGGTCGTGGGCGATCTGATGCTGGATAAGTATGTTTGGGGTGAGGTGGAGCGTATCTCGCCCGAGGCACCCGTTCCGGTATTGCGTACCGGACGCCATGGCGAGCAGCCGGGAGGGGCGGCCAATGTGGCGATGAATCTTGCGGGACTGGGGGCGCGCGTGACGGTGATGGGCTTTGGCGGTGGCGACGAAGACCAGCGGGTGTTGGAAGGGTTGCTGCGGGCTGCGGGCGTGCAGTTCTACGTCGTGGCTTGTCCTGGATCGCCCACTACATCAAAACTGCGGATACTGGCTGGTCACCAGCAACTGCTGCGCATGGACTCTGAAGCGAAGCCGACTTACTCCGCCGCTGCTGCAGAGACTCTGCTGGAACGGGTGGCGGCAGCATTGCCGGAGGCAGCAGTCGTGGTGCTCTCCGACTATGCGAAAGGAGTGCTGAGCGCGCCGGTGTGTCGCACCGTTATCGCGGTTGCACGGGAAGCGCATGTGCCGGTGGTGGTCGATCCCAAGGGACACGACTTCATGCGATACCGCGGCGCCACCGCGATTTGTCCGAACGCGAAAGAGTTGGCCGCGGTGACGGGCGAACCGGTCGGGGACCTCAACCGCTTGCTGGCGGCGGGACAGGCGATGACGAGTACGCTCGGGCTGGAGTACATGCTGGTCACGCTGAGCGAAAGAGGCATTGCAATTTTGCGCCCGGATTCGCGCCTGCATGTTCCAGCGGCGGCCCGCCAGGTGTACGACGTATCGGGCGCGGGTGACACCGTGATCGCGGTGGTGGCCGCGGCGATGGCGTCGGGAGTCGCGATTGAAACTGCGGCACGATTGGCGAATGTGGCTGCGGGAATCGTGATCGGCAAGGTCGGGACGGTGCCGATTCAGCGCGGCGAATTGTTGGGGGCACTCTCTGAGGGTCTGCAACCGGGGTCGGACGAAAAAGTGATTGCGAGCGAGGCCCTGCTGGAACGGGTTGCGAACTGGCGGTCGCGGGGATTGCAGGTGGTGTTTACCAACGGTTGCTTCGACCTGCTGCACACTGGCCATATCGAGCTACTTGAACAGGCGCGGCGCAAAGGAGACCGGCTGATTGTTGCGGTCAATAGCGACAGCTCGGTGAAACGGCTCAAGGGGCCTGACCGCCCGCTGGTGCAGCAGCAGGACCGGGCACGGATCCTGGCGGCACTGGCAGCAGTGGACGCAGTGGTGGTGTTCGACGAGAACACGCCACTGCGGCTGATTGAGGCGATCCGGCCTGATGTTCTGGTAAAGGGCGGCGACTATTGCGAAGTCGATGTTGTTGGAGCCGCCGAAACGCGCGGCTGGGGAGGCAGGGTTGAGCTGGTTCCGCTGATCGCGGGATGCAGCACCTCCAGTCTGATCGAACGCTCGAGCGCTCTAGCGGCAGCGGGAGATTGAGCATGGCACCGCTACTGTTCTCGGTGAGAATTCCCACCCTGCTCGCCATCTTCTGGCGCAAGTGGTTCGCGCGAAGCGCGGCGGCTCCAGAATATCCCCGGAGCATCGTAGTATTTCGTCTCGACCAACTGGGCGATGTGGTGCTGACCACGCCTCTGTTCCGCGAGTTGAAGCGCATGTATCCCAACGCGCGATGCGCGGTGGTGGTGCAGGCGGCGTATGAGGCGATTCTCACGACCAATCACAGTGTCGATGAAATTCTTCCCATGCACGAGGTGAAAACGAGGTGGGTGCCTGCGCGCGCGAGACGACTGGCGTCGGCGTTGTGGTTCTACTGGACGCACTTGCGGCATCGGCGTTTCGACTTGGCGATTTCACCCCGTTGGGACGTGGATGAGAGCTTGGCGACGATGCTGTGCGTGCTGACGAACGCGGGCAAACGCGTCGGACACAGCGAGCAGACCTCAGAGGCAAAGCGGCGCATCAATCGCGGATTTGATGCCGCCTTCGACGTGATCGTGTCGCCGGGACTGTTGCGGCACGAGGTAGACCGCAACCTGGCGATCGTCGAAGTGTTGGGCGGGAAGGTGGAGGATCGCCGGCTGGAAATCCGCCTGACGGACAACGACCGCAGGTTCGCCGGCGAACTGTTGACGCACCACGATGGCAATCGAATGCTGGTCGGCATCGGCATCGGAGGGCGTGCTGTCGGTCGCAAGTGGCCGCTGAAGGGTTATGCGGAGTTGGTCGCGCGGTTGGACCAGCACCATAAAGTGCAGCCCATCATCGTGTGTGCAAGGGAGGAGGAAGCGGAGGCGATTCAGCTGGCCGCAATGCTGGTGGTGCCTCCCTACATTCTCAGCGGCGTTCCATTGCGGTGTGCATGTGCGGTGGTCGAGCGATGCGATCTGTTCATCGGCAACGACTGCGGTACCGCTCACCTCGCTGCTGCTATGGACTGCCGAACCATCGTGGTCTCGCGGCATCCGCAATGTGGAGATCCCAACCATGCCAACAGTCCGGTGCGGTTCGCGCCGCGTTGCTCGTGCTTCCGGGTGGTGCAGCCCCCTCTGGGGGCAGGGGATTGCCTCAGCGCATGTCGAGTTAGCGGGCCGCATTGCATCAGGCTGGTGACAGTGGACATGGTCGTTAATGCCGCCCTCGATCTGCTGCGAAATGAGCAGGGCCCGGCGTTCGAGCACGAGTTCGTACGTCGCAATATCGTCCCAGCGGAGATTTGCGTCGTCGATGGAGCAAGCGCGCTCGAAGCTGTGAGTGCGCGGTGATGCTCGCATCGTTAGCCTGGCGGCAGTTGCGCGGTGGACGGATCGCGGCGGCGGTGTCGTCGGGAGCGGCTGCACGGGTGTTGTCGTCGCTGCTGACACTCGTGTCGGTGCCCTTGGCTGTCCGCTACCTCGGGGCGGAGCGCTTTGGGGTGTGGGCGACGATTACCAGCACCGTGGTGTTGCTGAACCTGCTCGACCTGGGTATCGCCAGCACCCTGACCAATCAGGTGGCCCGCGCCTACGCGCTGGGCGACAAATCACATGCGGCGCGTTGCACAACCAACGCACTGGCGCTGACGGCGGCGATCGCATGCATTGCGGGGCTGGTGTTCGCTGTGGTATGGCCGCGCATCGATTGGATGGCGCTATTCAACGTGGCCGCCAGCGTACCGCGTCAAGAAGTTAATAACACGGTGGCTGCTGCAGCGGCGTTGGTGTTGCTCGGCCTTCCGTCCGCACTGGGGAGCAAAGTCTTTGCGGGATATCAGGAAGTCCACCTGAGTAATTTGGTGGTAGCAATCGGCGCGGTGGCGAACGTGGCCGGGCTGTTCGCAGGGATTGAGCTACGAGTTCCCATGCCGCTGTTGCTGGTGATGTCGGCGGGATGTGTGACGCTGTGCAATTTTGGCGCGGTGGTCGGATTGCTGCTGGTGTATAAGCCGTGGCTTCGGCCCCGGTTGGCGTTGCTCGACCTGCCGCTGGCGCGCGAACTGCTGGCTTCCGGTTCAGTGTTTTTCCTGATCCAGATTTCGGGTGCGGTGGTGTTCAGTTCTGACAACCTGGTGGTGGCTCATTATCTGGGCGTCGAGCAAGTGACTCCATACGCGGTCACCTGGAGATTGGTGGCACTGACAGCCGTCCTGCAGTCGCTGTTCTTTCCCGCTCTGTGGACAGCGTACGCGGAGGCTTATGCAAGGCGTGATTATGCCTGGATGCGGCAGGCGTTTCGCATTACGCTGCGCGGATGTCTCGTGCTCAACCTCACCTGCGCAGTACTGTTAATCGCAGCGGGCAAGACGGTGATTCGCTGGTGGGCTGGAGCAGCGGCGGTACCTTCTACTGCCTTGCTGACGACTATGTCGCTGTGGGCGGTGATCAGCGGATTCATGACGGCGGAATCGTGTTTGCTGGCCGCCGTGAATCGGACCCGTGAGCAGGGAGTGCTATCGATGCTGGCCGCTGCAGTGAATCTCGGACTATCGATCGTGCTGGTGCAACGCATCGGATCGGTGGGCGTGATCGCGGGGACGATCCTCTCCTACATGCTGGTGCTGGTGGTGCCGCAGAGCCTGATCGTGCGCGACGTGTTGCGAACCTTGCTGACCGAGGACAACAGCGAGAGATTCGAGTTTCAAGTTTCGAGTACGAAAAACTTCGCTGACACTTAGCGCAGAAGGCGACTGCGGACTTTCACGGATGACACCGATAACGCCCAGGGTATGGGCGCTACCGATTGTTGCATAGACTGGATTCAAGGGTCGAAACCATCCAATTCTCACGGATTCGTGAAAATGCTAAGATGTGTCGCTCTCAGGAGAGACCCTTGCTATGATCCCAACTCGCCGGCGATTTCTACAGACCGCGGCCGGAGCCGCCGCCCTTACTGTCACCACATCAGCCCGTTCGTTCGGCAACACGCATGTCCTGGAGGTGGCGGCGAACTTTCCCGCCCCTCCCGGCCCTGATCGGCTGCCGCCGGAGTGGTATCAACGAAAAATCAAGCAGGTGCAGGCCAAGATGGCTGAGCGCAAGTTGAACGCGCTGGTGCTGCTCAACGCCCACAACGTGGTTTACACCACCGGCTACTTCCATCTGCCGACCGAGCGACCGCTGGCAGTGCTGATTCCTGCGACGGGCGACCCGGCGTTGTTCATCCCCGGCCTTGAGTCGGACCAGGTGCAGTTGTGGTGGGTGAAAGACTACGAAGTTTACTTCGACTTCCCAGGTCCGGTGAACCGGGTGCGATGGATTTTCGAACGCATCGCCGCGCGAGGGCTGGGCGGAGGAACGATCGGCATCGAGGAATGTACGCCGTCTAAGCGCGCGCAGATGCAACTGGGCGCTCCCAAGGCCAAACTGGTGGATGCGGGCAACATCGTCGAGGAGATGCGCTGGGTCAAGGACCCGGCTGAAATCGCCGTAATGCGCCGCGCGACCTATTTTGCCGATTACACCGTCCAGTCGGGCCGGGCTTATATCGAGGCCAATGGCAGCGTCACCGAGGACCAGATCCTGAAAGCGACGGCCGACGCCGTGGCTGACAAGATGTCGAAGGAGTTGACCGATGTAGTGGGCGTTGGCATCGAGGCCCCGTACGGCGGGCTGGTGCCCTTCGGGAAGCGGTCGGCGTTCCCGCACGCGGTGCCCAGCAAAGACCGCCTGAAGACAGGAGATGCCCTGATCCTCAGCTACGGGGCCATGGTCGGCGGCTACAACGTAGAGTGCGAGCGTTCCTTCTGCGTGGGTCCTCCCAGCGACCACGCCAAACGGTTGTATGAGGCCATGCTGGCGGCGCACGACACCGGAGCGGCCAATCTGAAAGAAGGGATGGTCGCCGAAGACGTGGACAAGATGAGCCTCGACCAGATTCGGCAGGCAGGGTTCGCGCAGTTTCTCAAACACCGCACCGGCCACGGAATCGGGCTGGAAGGCCATGAGGCGCCATGGATCGCCGAGGGCGACAAGACCGTGCTGAAGGTGGGGATGACTTTCAGTTGCGAGCCCGGCGTGTACGATCCCGGTTGGGGCGGCTTTCGTCACTCCGATACGGTGATCGTCGGCAAGACCAGCGGCGAAATTGTGAACCGCTATCCGACAAGGCTGAACGACATGATCATCATGATCTGACCTTTTGGTCGTCCAACTGAGTGGCGGGCATGCGACGGCTTCGAGCGCCGATTGTGCGCCCAATTCCGTAAATCAATACCTGCGTGCAAAAGATTAACGTGACAGCCTCGAAAACCGTCACGATCATGAAAAGACGGTTTGAACGTAGAGGGTGGTCTGCCACGCGGAAGATCGCAAGGGGATATCCTGCCAAAAATGCGATCGCAGCCATGGTGAACACGATTGACCCCTTTTTGAACGTGGACATCGGATGGAAGCTGGTAAGTGGCACGGGTGCGGTCCTGCGATACCAAGCCGCAACCCAAGCTACAAGGACCAGCAGGCCGAGCACCGTGCTGGCATGCTGCAAGACCTTGGTCATTGCCGCAGGGGCACGAAACGGGATAGGTACTGCCTGGTGGAGTAAGTCCCAATGTGCTGTCATCCAGGTGTGCTGGTGGGTGAACTGGTCCCAGAGAATATGCGTGGCGACCCCGACAGCGATCCAGAGCACGATTGAGGCGAACTGCCGCCATCCCCGAAACGATAGCGGTTGCACTTTGTCCTGCAATCGTCGTTGCAGCGATTCAGGAAGCAGTTCAATCGCTGGGCCTTTTACGAACCGTTCGAATAGCCATAGCAGTAGCAGTGCAAGCGGTATCGATAGAAGCAGGATGCCGGGGAAATGATGGCCGCTGCGGTCTTCATCGGAGATCCAGATAAAGTACTGCAGATCGGGCGCGAATGTACCGATGACTAACGCAGGCCAGACCGGCCTGAGCTTGCGGAAGGGAATCGCCGCGGCGGCATGGGAGAGGGTAAACGGCATGCGTCAGCCCGCCAGGAAGGGATTGGTTTCGCGCTCGTCACCAATGGTGGTCAGGGGGCCGTGTCCCGGAACGACAATGGTTTCATCCGGCAAGGCCAGCACGGGCCCGTGCAATGACGCCATGATTTTCTTGAACGAACCTCCCGGCAAGTCAGTGCGGCCGATGGAGCCGGCGAACAGCGTGTCGCCAGCGATCAGCTTGTTCTCTGCCGCAAAGTAGAGGCAGATGCTGCCCTCAGTGTGTCCTGGAGTGTGCAGGACATCGGCCACGAGGCTACCGGCCTGCACTTTGTCGCCCGTGGTCAGGCTGGCATCGATGGTGGTGTCCTCGGGAGGGCGCATGCCCAGCCAACTCGCCTGCACATCCAGCATTTTGAGCAGCGCCTGATCGTTGGCGTTGAGCAGGACGGGAGCACCCGTTGCGCGACGCAGTTTGGCCGCGCCTCCGATGTGATCGATGTGAGCATGCGTGATCACAATCTGCTTCACAGTAAGTCCGTGGCGCTGCACAATGGCGAGCACGTTGTCGATGTCGTCTCCGGGATCGATAACCATGGCCTCGCGGGTCTGCTCATCGCCCACGATGGAGCAGTTGCACTGCAGCGGGCCTACCGGAAAAATCTCGTGGATCATAATTTCAAGCTACCATGAACCGGGCAATTGGGGCTGGTGATGTATCTGGATTAGCGCCGAAAAGTAACCGGCTAACTTTTGGGCACTGGACTGTCTTGTACTAAGAATCACACTGCGGTAAACTTCGCGCACCTGTCAGTAGGTGTGAGCGCGTGTTGCCACTGACTTGGCGGAGCAGTCCATGGAGCGAATCTTATTTCTGACGTTTCGCAACCAGCAGGTGCTGCTGGCCGATTGCAGCGACTGCTCGCCGGAAGAACTGGCGGCCGTGATCGACGATGTCCCTAAACACGTCACCGTGAATCCCTTGGGTTCGGTGCTCCTGCTGGCCGATTTCAGCCGCTCGAAGTTCACCAAGGAAACTGTCGAGCATCTCAAGATCGCCGCGGTGTTCGACCGTCCTCACATCAGGAAGTCAGCGTGGGTGCTCACGCAGAACCTTCCCAAAACGCTGTATGAGTCGGTGCTCACATTTTCCGGGCGTGAGATTGCGACGTTTGAGACGCGCGAAGAAGCCCTGGAGTACCTGGTCGAAGAGTAATTTTCACTGCGAGGCGCAAACAGCAAAAGCCTCCTGATGCCGGGGAGGCGTTGATCTTTGGCGCGAACAAAACGACCGAACGCGCTAGCGACTCGGCGTAGCCGGCGACGGCGCAGGTGCCGGGGCCTTCTGAGCCGGAGCAGACTTGGTGTTGCCCAGCACCGACCCGCTGCTCACGCCACGGCGGGTGGCCAGCACAGAAAGCGTGATCGAGGTGACCATGAACGCGATGGCCGCGTAGGTGGTAGCCCGGCTGAGTACGGTTCCCGCGGTGCGGGCGCCGAAAGCAGTCTGGCTGCCAGCGCCGCCAAAGGCGGCCGCGATGTCGGCGCTCTGTCCGTGCTGCAGCAGCACGACAATGATGAGGAAGGCACAAACCAGTACGTGAATGATGGTGATCAGAACTATCATGGATATCTCAGTCTTCGCTCCGGGCGGCGGCTCGAGGCACGCAAAAACACGCCCACACACCCAAATTCATACTCTCAATACGCTGGGACAGCTGAATCATGGTGCGGAAGGGGGGACTTGAACCCCCATGCCTTTTGGGCGCCACCCCCTCAAGATGGTGTGTCTGCCAATTTCACCACTTCCGCACACGCGACAGGGACGGCAAATCCGTCTTCCAAGCCGAACGTTGAGGCTCTCTAAGTATAGCAAAGACAGTCATTCGGGAGACGGCGCGGAAAATGTGGAACACTCCCGAAGATGTCACTTTTGCCTACGAGTTTCGGTCGGTGCGAACCGCGATGCGCTGATGGAGACCCGAAGAAACCCTAGAAGTAAATGCCGAAGCCGAATTGCGGGCCGTTCAGGGTCTGGCTGACGTTGAAGGTTCCGAGCAACGGTCTGGTGTCCGTCAGACTGAAGTGGATCACGCCGTAGCCCAGGGTAAGTCCGAAATGTTTGGCGAACTGCCAGTCGGCGCTGCCTTGCGCTGACCAATCGACATCCGCGCCAACTCCGAATCCCCCGCCCTGAAGATTCACCTTGGCGGTCCACTTCTTGGAGAGTTGCCGGTTCCAGAGCACACCAATCAAAGGATCCCAGACTCCGGGCTTGCGATTGAAGGACGGGAACGTGCCCAACGTGACGTTGTAGTCGAGCGCCAGCCGGCGGAATCCGCCGGTGACGTAGAAGTCGCGATAAAACTTGTACCCAACCAATCCGCCGCCAAAGATGGCGTTGACATCGACGTTCAGGTGAGGAGTAGTCCTGGAAGAACTCATGCCCGCCCACATGGCGTTGCCTTCCGCGTACCACTTGGCTTTCTGGACGGTGAAGCCGAACATGGCTGCGCCGTTGAATGAAGCATTGGTACTACCCGAGCCGCCGCCCGGGGTGCTCGGCGTGTCGGGAACGCGCACCTGTGCGCCCATGATTGGGGCCCAGGCGAGGATGGGATAAATCACCACCTTCAACTTATCGGGGTCGGGTGCGGTTTGGGGATTGGACTTCGGATCAGCCGGCAGCGACCCGGGCTCGCCAGAGAGTATGGCGCCGGCCGCGGAGCCAGCCTCGGGTAGGAAATCGGCAGTGGCCGAGGGTTCCGGCGCGATTAGGGCCTGCGATTGGCAGATCTGTGAACTTCCGATGAACAACGCGAAAGTAATCAATAAGTACAAAAGGGCAGGTCTCTGAAACAGCATGCGAAAGTTTTCTCCCCTCTGCCGACGCTGGGCCAACTGATCCTGTCGTGGCAGATGACTAGTACCCGCAAAGGGACCCAGCAACCACGTTCTGGGCACAATTCCGGATCTGATTATGTGATATCTAAGTCTACCAGTAACCGGTTTGGAGAGGCCGGGCGTAGAGGGTAATTCTACCTAAGTACATGCATAATCAATTGATTGCATCGGGCGCAGAAGGTTGCGATGCTGCCCGCCCAGGCCATTGAGATGGAGCGGTATTCGTAGACAGCTTCTGAAAACGGATGCCTTGGGCCTTCGTGGTCGAAATAATATCGAGACCTCCAACCGACGACCCTATTTCCTGAGATTTCGTAGGCGGTTCCTCGGACCTACTCTCCAGCCTTGACCGCCAAAGTTTCTACCACTGCTATGTTTTGGAGCAATTCCGGTGGCACACCGTGCCGCGCCTGCAAATATGCTGGGCTGTTGTACGAAACCCACACCTTCCCCTGGACATCTTCCCAGACCAGAATCTTAAGTGGGAGATCGATGGCGATGCTGGGAGCGGCCAGCATGAGAGGCGTACCGGCCTTCGGGCTGCCAAAAATCATAAGCTTGGTCGGACGCATGTTCATCCCCGCTTTTTCAGCTTCCCCGCTATGGTCGACCAGCGCGAAAAGGGTAACTCCTTTTGCCTGCAAAATCCCCTTGAGCTTTTCCACGGTCTGATCCACGGAGTGGTTACTAGGTATGGCAGTGATCCCGTTGTCATGAGTTGGCGTCATAGACATCTCCTGGGAGTTTATAGAATGCGAAGGCGCGGAACGTCGAACTGAGATAAGGTAGATCACCATGGCCATGCCTATCAATGCCAGGAAGAAGGCCATCGCAACTGGTTGGATAGAAGGGTAAGGGTGGGTCCTCTCTCCGTGATCCAACCTCCGGACCATCACTTTAGGCCCGCGCTCTGCTGAACATCTGCTGGCCCGTTCATCTCACGGCCTTCTGCTGGGATCCTTCAAGACCAGGAGGGCTGCATTTTACAACGACCACGATCGGCTTAGCGGCAAGAAAAAGGAGCGGCACGAGCGACGCGCCGCCCCTGGGTGTCCAATACGGTGCTCAGTACTTCACAATCTTGATGAAGTTCTTGGGGTCGAGACTTGCGCCGCCAACCAGCGCGCCATCAATTTCCTCCTCCGACATGAGGGAGGTGGCATTGTCGGGTTTCACACTCCCGCCGTAGAGGATGCGGAGTTGTGCGGCGAAGTCGTCGCCGAAGCCCTTGGCGGCTTCGTGACGGATCACCGCATGCGCGTCGGAAGCCATCTGGGGAGTCGCGGTCTTGCCGGTGCCGATCGCCCAAACCGGTTCGTAGGCGATACAGAGCTTCGCCGCCTTTTTGGCCGAGATGCCGTTGAATGCCCGCACGCACTGGCGGCGCAGTACATCTTCGGTCAGTCCCGCCTCACGCTCTTCCAGAACTTCTCCCACGCACACGATCGGGGTGAGCCCGCCCTCGAGGGCAAATTCCAGCTTGCGATTTACCGTGTCGTCGGTTTCGTTGAAGTACTGACGGCGCTCGGAGTGTCCGATGATCACGTGAGTCACGTCGAGGTCATTCAGCATCGGGACAGAGATTTCGCCAGTAAACGCGCCCTCTTTTTCCCAGTGGGTGTTCTGGGCGCCCACGGCGACGTTGGAGCCCTTCACCGCTGCGACCGCGGTATGCAAATCGATGTAAGGTGGGCACACCACGATTTCGTCGCGGGTGTGATCGGCCACGAGAGGCAGAAACTCCGAAAAAAACGCAGCAGTCTGCGCGGGCGTTTTGTACATCTTCCAGTTGGCGGCGATGACTTTCTTACGTGACATGGCAAGAGTCCATTCTTAGGGATTTACTTCCAGCATATACTTTCGCAACTCTGCAGAAATATTGAAGAGCGGCGGTGTCGTACAAAACAAACTTCACTTCTCGAACATGCGCGACGTGCTCCAACGCACGGGCCGCGCTGGCGACCGCGACTTCCGCGGCCTGGTCGACGGGATAGCCATAGACCCCGGTCGATATTGCAGGGAAGGCAATGGTCTGAAGCTGCAATTCGTCAGCCAAGCGGATGGACTCTTCATGGCAACTTGCCAGCGTTTCGGGCTCGCCTTGCTGTCCGCCGCTCCACATCGGGCCAACCGTGTGGATCACATGCTTCGCAGCTAATCGTCCGGCGGCCGTGGCGACGGCGTGGCCTGCGGGCAATCGTCCCTGGCGTGCAACGATGGCTTTGCAGGCTTCGAGGATTGCCGGGCCACCAGCGTGATGGATGGCGCCGTCCACGCCGCCTCCACCGAGCAGGGAAGAATTCGCAGCATTCACGATGGCGTCGCAGATTTCGCGCGTGATGTCGCCCGGGCCGGCGATCACCAGAGAACGCCCCGGGGCGATGGCGATTCGTAGCTGCGCGGGAGAATTCGTCATGCGGCGACCCTGGGCGAATGATGCCGGTTGGTGTTCGTGCTTTGTTTCACATACGCCGCTGTACAAGTGCCAAGCGAGTGTGCTGAAAGCTTGCTACTTGTTGGTCAGCGCCTCTACGCCCGGCAATTTCTTTCCCTCCAGAAATTCCAGCGACGCTCCACCGCCGGTGGAAATGTGGGAAATCTTGTCGGCCACGCCCGCAGCCTTGACCGCAGCGACGCTGTCGCCGCCGCCCACAATCGAGATGGCTGCGCCGTTGTCGGCCACTGCATCTGCAATTTTCCTGGTTCCCTTGGCAAAGGCTTCGATCTCGAAGACACCCATCGGACCGTTCCACACGATGGTGCGGGCGTTTCCGATCTCGGAGACAAACAACTCCACCGACTTGGGGCCGATGTCGAGCGCCATCATGTCCGCCGGGATCGCCTGTCCCTCGCCAATGTGCTGAATGCGTGCGTCCGCCGCGACCCTATCTGCAACGACGTGATCAACCGGCAGCAGGAACTTCACATGCTTGGCCTTGGCTTCTGCCAGCGTCTGCTTGGCGAGATCCAACTTGTCAGCCTCAAGCAGCGACTTGCCGATCTCGTGGCCCTGCGCCTTAAGGAAGGTGTACGCCATGCCGCCGCCGACAATCAGCGTATCGACTTTGGTCATCAGGTGGTGGATGACGCCGATCTTGTCGCTGACCTTGGCTCCGCCGAGGATGGCCACAAACGGCTTATGAGGATGGCTGAGCGCCTTGCCGAGGTACTCCAACTCTTTCTCCATGAGAAGACCGGCGGCGTTCTTCTCGACGAAGTGGGTGATGCCCTCAGTCGAGGCGTGCGCCCGATGGGCCGATCCAAACGCGTCGTTCACGTAGTAATCGCAGAGTTTGGCGAGGTGGCGGGCGAATTCAGGATCGTTGGCTTCTTCTTCGGCGTGGAAGCGCAGGTTTTCGAGCAACAAGGTCTGTCCCTGCTCTAGCTTGGTGGCCATTTCCTCGGTCTGCGGACCGATGCAGTCGGGAGAGAAGCCAACGTTCTCACCGCGGCGCAGAACTTCATCCAGCAGGATGCGCAACCGTTCGGCGACAGGCTTCAGGCTCATCTTCAGATTGGGTTTGCCTTTAGGACGTCCCAGGTGCGACGCCAGGATGAGACGAGCGCCATGACGCAGGGCGTACTCGATGGTGGGCAGGGTCTCGCGGATGCGAGTGTCGTCCATGACGCGTCCGTCGTCGAGCGGAACATTGAAGTCCACGCGCATGAAAACTCGTTTGCCGCTGAGAGGAAGATCACGAATGGATAACTTCGACATAAAACCAGCTCCCGCACGCTCTAGCGTGGCAATTTGAACTGCTCCGCCGAAAGTTTAACCCCAGCCCGGAACGTAAATGATGGAGAACGAGCCGTCGAGGCGTCGAATGAGGAACCAAATGGGCTTCCCGGCAGGCCTGCTGACCTGCCGGGAGAATAGTGTCATAGCGGACTGCGCGCCCCAACGCAGCTCACCGAGTCCTACATCGTGGGACTACAGGCCCTTACTGGCGATGTAGTGGATCAGGTCCTTCACACGGCAGGAATATCCCCACTCGTTGTCGTACCATGCGATCACTTTCACGCAGTTACCAGCCACAACGCGAGTCATGGGCGCGTCCACGATTGACGAACGCGAGTCGCCCTTGTAGTCGGACGACACCAGTTCGGCGGTCTCGTAGCCCAGGTAGCCTTTCAACCGTCCGGCATCAGCAGCCGCTTTGAGGGCCGCGTTCACTTCCTCAACCGTGGTCGCCTTCTCTACGAAAACCACCAGGTCAACCACCGAAACGTTAGGCGTGGGCACGCGCATCGAGAACCCGTCCAGCTTGCCTTTCAGGCTGGGAATTACGAGCGAGAGTGCCTTGGCCGCGCCAGTCGAGGTGGGAATCATGGACAGCGCGGCCGCGCGGGCGCGACGCAGGTCCTTGTGCGGGAAGTCCAGGATCACCTGATCGTTGGTGTAGGAGTGAATGGTGGTCATGGTGCCGCTGACAATCTTGAACTTGTCATGGAGAACCAGGGCCACGGGCGCCAGGCAGTTGGTAGTACACGATGCGTTGGAGATGATGTTGTCCTTCGCCGCAACGTACTTGTCCTCATTCACGCCCATCACAATGGTGATGTCTTCGCCGGTTGCCGGAGCCGAGATGATGACCTTCTTGACCGTGCCCTGCAAGTGCTTCTTGGCGTCATCTGCCTTGGTGAACTTGCCGGTGGACTCGATCACGACCTGTACGCCGAGGGAACTCCAGTCTAGCTTGGCGGGCTCGCGCTCGGAGAACACGCGGATCTTCTTGCCATCTACAGTGATGAAGTCGTCGCCGGCGGTGATGTCGTTGTGAAGATTGCCGAGGACCGAGTCGTACTTCAACAGATGCGCCAGCGTTTTAGGGCTGGTCAGATCGTTGACCGCTACGATGTCAATTTCCTTGTCATTGAGTGCAGTACGAAGAACGTTGCGGCCAATGCGGCCAAATCCGTTGATACCTACTTTAATCGCCATGTCACCTCTCAAGAAATGTCATTACTTGTTGTTGCCAATGAATCCGAAACTTCCGGAGTATGAATGCATACAACTTTTATAGCTGCCGGAAGTAAGAGGTTAGCATCCAGCGCAGGGTGCGGCAAATGGAGGACATCACAAGGTGGATAGGGCGCAGGTCACATAAGTGTGGTCAGGACGAACCGGCGGGTGCCCGGTGAGGCAATTGCCGCCGTCCGCCCAAGCGTGTTACAAGTGCAATATGCGCAGATGGATGCGCGACCGTTCGAAGCGGCGCAAACAGCAACCCGACAAGCAGGGGCCCGAACAACCGGCGCCTCTCCAGCCCAAGTTTCCCGAACCCATACCCGATGATATTGGCAACCGTGTGGAGCAGCCTCAACATCAGGCGCCCGCAGCGGCTTATGCCGAGCCGGACTTCCAGGAAAATCAGCCCGCCGCCCAGACCGGTGGTGGAGAAGAACCTCCGCAGGGCCCGCGCCGGGACCGCGATCGCAATCGCCGCCGGGGACGCCGCGGGCGCGGTGGCCGGCCGCAGACGCCAAGCCAGGCTCCGGCGATGCCCACCCCGGGTGGGCCCACCGGCGAAGCTTCCGAGGCCGATACTGCGCCAGAATTGACAGAAGCGGCTGCAGCTAATGCAGCACGTCCTCCGGCGCCGCACGATGCCAAGAAGACCAAAGGCGCGGTGGTGCTGGCGATCGGGCTACCCGGCTCCGGCAAGAGCACGTGGTTTAAGCGTCACAATATTCTGCCGCTATCGAGCGACATGGTCCGCATCCTGCTGTTTGACGATGTGACCGAACAGCGCTATCAGGACCTGGTCTTTTCCACACTGCGGTCGATGCTGCGCGCCAGGCTGCTGGCCAAGCGTCCGTGGAATTACGTGGACGCCACCAACCTGTCGCCGCACGAGCGTCGCAGTTGGGTGAAGCTGGCGCAGGATTTCGGCTACGAAGCGCAAGCTGTGTTCTTCGACGTTCCGCCCGAGGTATGCATCGAGCGCAACCGCCGTCGCGAACGCAATGTTCCTGAGGACGTCATGCTGCGCATGGCGAGCAAGCTGCGTCCGCCGAAGTTCGAGGAAGGTTTCGCGAAGATCACCGTGGTGCGCCTGAAGCGTAAAGAAGGCGAGGCCGCCGTAGCGGAAACGGCCGAGGAGTCCCGAGTGGAACTTCCGATCGAACCGGATGAAGGCGAAGCTCCCGAAGTGGACGAGCCGGAATATTAAGAGCTAGAAAGATTTGAACGGGCGCCAGTAGAGAGGACTCTGCGGCGCCTTTTCTTCATGGACCGGATCGAACCCGCTCGGTGCTGTTCCTACCGCTCCAACAACTTCTCAAGATCCGCGAAGAAGCTGGGGTAGGAAATCGCTACGCATTCGGAGTTGTGGATGAGCGTGTCTCCTTCGGCGCGCAACGCCGCGACGGCAAATGCCATGGCGATACGATGATCGCCAAAGCTCTCGATCTCGGCGCCATGCAACTTCTGGCCGCCGGGAATTCGCCAGCCGTCGGCCGTCTGCTCCACTTGCGCGCCCATCGCTTCCAAATTGCCCGTCACCGCTGACAGCCGGTCCGACTCTTTCACGCGCAACTCGCCGGCATCACGCACCACCAGTCCAGCGCCGTAGGGAGCCGTCGCCGCCAGCACTGGCAACTCGTCGATGAGAAGAGCGGTCTGTGCTCCGGAGATTTCCAAGGGCTTGCTCTTACCGGGCACCAGCGAGATCGTGCCCACCAACTCGCCATGCTGTTCTTCGACACTCAACACGGATACACGACATCCCATCGCGGTCAACACATCGAGCAAAGCCGAACGAGTAGGATTCAGCAGCACCCCATCGATGACAAGATTGGATTCGGGAAAGATCGCCGCTGCACAAAGGAAGAACGCCGCCGAAGAGCTGTCGCCCGGGATGAAGGCGTCCAAGGGATGCAACGCTTGCCCGCCTGCGATGGTTACACTGTTTCGAGAACGAAGAACTTCCGCGCCGAAGGCGCGCAGCGCAAGTTCGCCATGATCGCGCGTGGCGACCGGCTCTTCCACCGTGGTTTGTCCATCGGCGAGCAATCCAGCGAAAAGCAGGCAGGTCTTGACCTGCGCACTGGCCACCGGGACGCGATACGTAATGCCGAGCAGCGCGGTGCCGCTGATACTGAGCGGTGCGCAATCATTGTTGGCAACGATCTCAGCGCCCATCCGGCGCAATGGTTCCATCACGCGCTTCATGGGCCGTCGCGAAAGCGACTCGTCGCCGATCAACTCGCTGGTAAAGGTCTGTGCCGCTACGATGCCCGACAACATCCGCATGGTCGAGCCCGAGTTGCCGCAGTCGAGCGCAGTGTTGGGGGCGTGCAACAGCGGGCCGATGCCGTCGATTATGACCGCTCCTGATTCTTCGCGTTCGACCGCGCAGCCGAGGGCGCGCACACAGCCCAGGGTGCTGTTGCAGTCCGCGCCCGGGGAGTAGTTCTCAAAGCGCGAGCGCCCCGCAGCCAGCGCCGCCAGCATGGCGTAGCGGTGCGAAATCGACTTGTCGCCGGGTACGCGAATGCTTCCCAGAAGATTGCGCGCCGGACGAATAACCACCGACTCTTTAGCGTGCATGTAAATTGGATCCTGATTGCTGGTTGTGCTGAATCTACATTACCGCAAAGGGCGAAACGCTAGCGCCGCGCCGCAGCTTCGGCGCGCGCTTCCTGCAGGAGTTCCGCTGGAATTTCACGCACCCGCAGGCCGATCTCGAAGTTCGGCGTAACCGGGCCGCGTCCCCAGCGGTTGACTTCCCAGTGGGCGCGCAGAAATTTCGCACCGTTGGCCTGCGACAGGTCCACCAGCAGCGGAAATACGCCAAGGTAAAACTTCTGTGGCAACGAGGCCACTGGCTTGGTTTCCCACGTCGTGCCGTCGGCTGAGGTGAAGAACGACACCTCGATGGATTCCTGCTCGACTACCTTGGTGATGGAGAGCGTGGCCAGTAATGCCGGGTTGGAAGCGGCACTCACGTCTAGAGGCTCGCTGTCACCCTTGGCGGTGATGACCGTGTTATCGGGAATGAGGAAAGCGTCGATCATGACGTCCTCATTTTACCCAAGAGCGGCGGCAAGTCGTCGTGACGGCAGTCACAAAAGACCTGCATACGGTGAAGATGAAGCCTCGCAATTTCGTTTGACATCGCTGTGGGTCCGACATACTATGACCGCCGCCCCCACTCGTCGTTTTGGCCAAATGGCAATTTCTCAAGGAGCGATCAACCCATGCGCAAAACAATCCTGTTGGTCACGTTTGTCTCGTTGGTTTTCATCGCACTCGCCGCCACGGCGCAGATGCCCATGCCCAAGCCCGCGCCGGAGCTGAGCAAACTCGACTATCTCGCCGGCGATTGGATCTCGGACGGTGATATGAAACCCAGCCCCATGGGCCCAGGCGGCAAGATGAGTTCCGTCGACCACGTGCAATGGATGGAAGGCAATTTCTTTCTGGTGATGCACTCGAAATTCAAGGGCGCCATGGGTGATGGCACGGCCCTGGCGGTGATGGGATACGACCCGGACAAGAAGGTTTTCACCTATAACGAATACAACAGCATGGGCCAAATCAACCACTCCGAGGGCACCGTCTCCGGTGACACCTGGAGTTGGACCAGCGACGAGAATATGGGTGGCCAGACTCTCAAGGGTCGCTACACCATGAAGGTCTTGTCCCCGACTTCCTATACGTTTAAGTACGAGATGTCGCAAGATGGCACCACGTGGACGACAGCCATGGACGGCAAGTCCACGAAGAAGTAACTGGTAGCTGGTAACTGGCTACACTACGCTCCGGGCGGCGGCTGTTTAACTCCTCGGCACGGCGTCCAAGAACGTCCGCAGCAGCCGGCCGAATTCCGCGGGCTGCTCCATGGCTGCGTAGTGGCCCGCCTTGGGTATTACTCGTAGGTGGCTGCCCGCGATGCACTGGTGCATCATCTCAAGTTCGCTGAGCGGGACGCTGTCATCTTCGCCGGCAATCACTAGTGTTGGGACGTTGACGGCGGCGAGCGACGCGATCGAATCAGCGCGCTCCGCCATGCCACGCTGCACTTGGGCGATGTCGGCGGACGACATCTGTTTCGCCATGGCGCGGGCTGCGTCAACAATGTCGGGACGGTTGGACAGCGTGGACTTCGAAAACAGCTTGTGGAGTAAATCGTCGATGAGTGTGGCCGTACCCTCGCGCTGCACTTTCTCGGCAATCTGTAAACGCGCGGCGCGTCCTTCGGGAGCTTCGGCTCCTGCGCGCGTGTTGGCCAGCACCAGCGCAGCTACGCGATCACGGTAGCGGCGCAAGAATTCGAACAGCGCATAGCCTCCGATTGACACACCCACGAAGGTCGCTCGGGTGATATCCAAATCGCGGCACAGCCGCTCTAGGTCGTCGGCGAGTTTCGTCATGGTCACGGGCCCGTCACCGGCATCGGAGTCGCCGTGCGCACGCAAGTCGGGGAGCACTACCCGGAAGCGCGCGCTGAGGTGCGGGACGATCGCATCCCAGAAATGGTGATTGAGCGGGAACGGGTGCAGCAGCACCACGTCGGGGCCGCTGCCTGTGATTTCGTAAAAAAGCTGCGTGTCATCACTGCAGAACGTTGCCATGCCGAGAGCCTCAATGCCGGCGCGAGTCGCCAACGACATCATGGTAATGCAAGCAGAACCGGGAACGATGGGCGCTCAACGAGGTCGATGATAAAACTGGCGGGGATGCAGAGAATCGAACTCTGATCGCACGGTTCGAAGCCGTGTGCCCTGATCCGTTGGACCACATCCCCGGGGCGGAAGCTGCTGTCACTCGTATCGGGTCGGGATCATTTCTCCCGACCCTGTATTCAGCATGACACAACCAGTATCGCGCTAGCCAGTGATCTTCTTCGCAGCGGCGTCCCAGTTCGCGATTTTCTTGTTGAAGTAAGCGTAATTCGCCAGATGGCAGGCAATCGCCGCGTTGTTGCCGAAGACCTCATTCTCGACACACGGCTTACGGCTGCGCACCGCATTGAAGAAGTTGGCCTGGTGGTCAACCACGTCACTGTACCCCGGCGGCGGGACGAAGGTTTCGACCTCGTCAACCACCTTCGAAACGAACGGAGCAGGCAGGGGATGATCAGTCTCCCACTGCGCCTCATATTGCTTGCGAAGCACCGCCGGCCAGCCGACCGTAGAATAACCCTCCATTTCCGGAAGGGTGTTCTGCGGAATAAAGGTGAGGGTCGCATTCTTGATGAGCAGCGTTCCCTTGGTGCCGTAGAAACCGATAAACTCGCCACCATCGTTGTTCAGGTTGCAGCGCACAGAGACGCGGAAACCAGGGTAGTCGTAATAGGTCTCGATGAGATCAGGGAACTGGCGTCCATCTTTCCAGCGAAAGAGTCCGCCAGTGGATTGCGCGCGCGTCGCCACCGCGTTGGCTCCGGTGATGAACTGAATTCCCGAGATCAAATGGACGAACAGATCGCCCGCCAGTCCTTCACCATAGTCGGTGAAGCAGCGCCAGCGGAAAAAGCGGTTGGGATCGTACGGAATACTGGGCGCACCGTTGAGAAACGAAGTCCAGTCAAGGTTCTGTTCGTTCACGCCCGGAGGAATGGGATAGACCCATGCGCCGCTGGCGGAGTTGCGGTCCCAATAGGCGTCGATGTTGCAGACTTCGCCGAGCGCCCCGGAGGCGTAAATCTGGCGGGCCTTTTCGTAAAGAATGGAGCTGACACGCTGGCTGCCGACCTGCAAAATGCGGTTGTTCTTCTGCGCTGCCGCGATCATCGCGAACCCGTCATCGACGGTGTGGGACAGCGGCTTCTCGCAATAAACGTCCTTGCCAGCGGCGCACGCGTCGACCACGACGCGGCGGTGCTGGTGATCGGTGACGGCAACGATGACGGCATCCACGTCTTTGCGGTCGAGGATCTCTTTATAGTTGCGAGTCGTTGCAACTGTTTTCTTGACGGCTTCCTGCCCGGCGGTCAGGCGGCCCTCCCAGAGGTCGCAGACACCCACGCACTCGACTCCGGGCACGCGCAGGGAGGCCTTCAGCAGTTCGCATCCGCGAACTCCAGTCCCGATGGAGGCAAAGCGCACGGTATCGCTGGGCTGCAACTGTGTGGCCGACGCCCAAAGAGCGGCGGGTTCCAGTAGCGTGATTTTTGCGGCCGCACCGGCGGCGACGGCGCCCGCTCCGATGCGCATGAATTGGCGGCGAGTCCAGGGATTATCGATCACAGCGTCACCTCGATGAACTAACACTTGAGAAAGTGAGTAACAGAGAAAAAGCCGCGGCGGAACCGCGGCCTTCCCAGATGCGGGGCCGGCTAACGCCGACGAATGGCCTTCTTCTTACTCTTACCGCCGACGATAATTATCTTCTTTTTCGCCGCCTTCTTTGCCGTCTTCTTAGCTGCCGCTTTCCTGGCAGCTTTTTTCGCCGGCTTCTTGGCAGCAACTTTCTTGGCCGCTTTCTTCACCATTTTGATCGGTGTTTTCTTGGCGGCCTTCTTCGCCGGCTTTGCGGCGGCTTTCTTCTTGGCGGGAGCCGCCTTCTTTACCACCTTGATCGGCGTCTTCTTGGCAGCGGGCGCAGCAGGCCTGGGAGCAGGCTTCGCGGCCACCGGCTTCGGAGCCTTGGGCAGCGCCTTCGCGGGTTTCGGCGGAGGAGGAGCTGTGGTGACCGTCGTCTCTTCCGGCTCGCTCTCTTCGACCTCGACCACTTCTTCGATTACCGAAATCGATTCGGGTTCTTCTTCTTCCTCTTCTTCCTCTTCGTATTCCTCATCGTCGAGCGTATCGCCGTAGGAACCGTCTCCGTAGTCATCCATTTCGTCATCACGACCGTACAGGGTTTCATCGAAAGCCGTCATGTGTCCTCCTGAGGTTGCCGGACTCCGCTATCGAACGGAGGCAGCTCGCAAGGCTGATTAAAAGTTGAACCGCAAACATTGCCGCATCAACAGGCGCGCGATTATAGCACGGCAAAACCATACACCTGTTACGATGCCGCGTCATGCACATACTGCAACGCGCCTTGTTGTATCAGATCAACCGCGACAAGGGAAGAGGACAAACAGATAAGAGTGATGAAGCTCACAATCGGGGAGGCTGCGAGATTACTTCCGGATTACCAGAACCTCGCCGGGCCGTAGGTTGGCCGACAAATTGGCGTTGTTCTTTTTGAGGTTGGACACCGTCGTGTTGTAGCTCTGTGCGATACCGCTGAGGGTCTCGCCCGGCTTGACCTTATGGAAGGTCGCAGCTTGCTGACTTGAGGTCGACTTAGAGCTGGACTTGACGGACCTTGTCGAGGTTCCCTTCTTGCCCGGCGTGGAGGGAACCGGATCGCTGCCGGAGGACGCTACCTCGGATCCGGCAGATCCTGCCACTGGCCTGTAGATAAGCAAGGTGCGTCCCACGGCGACGGTATTTCCGCGCAGGTGGTTCCATTTGCGTAACTTATCGACGGGGACCTCGAAATCGTCGGCAATCGAGCCCACGGTATCGCCCTTGCGGACCTTATAGTGCGTTGCCTTCTTTGAATAAGCCGCGGTTTCCCCCGCCTTACCGGGGGCGATGGGAATGATGAGCTTGGAACCGGACCGGACCTCGTCGTCGGAGAGGTTATTGGCCTCGGCGATCAGGGAAGTCGAGGTGTGGTACTTGCGGGCGATGGAGGCCAGCGATTCGCCATACTCCACCCTGTGATAGCGCCAGAATGTGCGCATGTCAGGCGGAATCAACGCGATGGCTGTCTCGTACTTGTCTTTCGACCCGGTGGGCAGGCGCAGGGTGAAGGTCTGGTCCTTGGGTGTGGTCATGCGCAGGAGGCTGGGATTCAGTTCCTGCAAAGAGTCGACCGAAGTATCCAGACATTCAGAGACCAGGCGAAGATCGACCGGATAGTTGATGGTGACCTGGTCGGCTGGCTCAGGCTTGTCGGGGACAACATTCTCCAGGCCGTACTGCGCGGGATTCTTGGCCATGATGGTGACGGCCACGATAATGGGCACGTAGTTACGGGTTTCCTGTGGGAGAACCCCCCGCCGGTAGAGCTCCCAGAAGTCGGCGTAGCCGGTGCGCTCGACGGCATGTTGCACGGTCCCGGCGCCGGAGTTATAGGCAGCCATCGCGAGGTACCAGTCGCCGAGTTGCGCATACAGGTCCTTGAGATAACGAGCGGCCGCCCGGGTAGATTTCTCCGGGTCCTGGCGATCATCGACCCACCAGTTGCGATTCAGGCCGTAGATGGTGCCGCTGCCGGACATGAATTGCCACATGCCACGGGCGCTGGCTCGCGAAACCGCCAGCGGCTGAAAACCCGACTCGGCCATGGCGAGATAAATCAGGTCCTGGGGCACGCCCTCCTGCTTTAGAATCGCGGAGATCATGTCGCGGTAGCGGCCCGCGCGGGCGAGACCATGTTCGAGGGTGTGGCGTCCCTTGGTGCTGGAGAAGTAGTTGATGAACATTGCCACCTGGTCGTTGAGCATGAGAGGCAGATCCGACTTGGTGGTCTTGATCTCGGCTTCCGCCTGGGCGCGGATCTTGGGATCGATGGGAAAAGTGATGTCGTTGGCTTCGTCGATGGGAGCGGGCTCGGAGCGCTGCTCGGTAAAGCCGTCGCCCTGTTGCAACGCAGTCAGCTCAAGTTGGCGGACGCCATCGACGATCCTGTCGAATTCGTGTTCCAGGCGGGGGTTGTCGCGGACCTCGATATTGCTCGACAGCATCAAGTTGAAGGCCTGGTCGAAGCTCTGCTTGGCGGCGTCGAGGTGTCCCGACCGGTAATCGGCCTGCCCCGCGGTATAGAGCTTTTCCGCCTGCGCGATCAGCGCGTCAGTTGCGTCGGATTGCGGCGTGGGCCTGGCAGGTTCGGCGGACGGCTGGGTAGGTCCGGATTTCGCATCCGATGGGGCGACGGTGGGAGCGGTGGCTTGCGAAGGCAGTTTGGCGGCGGTCTTCTTGGGTTGGTCGGTTTCGCAGCCCGCGCTGAACAGCACGCCACACAGCAGGGCGGGAGCAACCATGCATCGAAGAAACCTCATGCCTGCGAGAACACCGACTCCTGACGAAAGATTGCAGCCCGAAGGTGATGGTACTACGCGGGCAAGAAACGAATCAACGAAACGGGACGGGCTGCAGCAAGTGAGAACGAGGTCGACAATCGTCGGACGTAAAAGCTCCGACATGCTCGTGGCAGGAAAGTGCCTGTCAAATCCACCGGCCAGAAGAGTTTGCACAAAATTTGCATTTGCCCCCTTGACAATCGAAACCCCAGATAGGACGATGCGAGCGGCCCTGGCGGATAACCTGCGACATGCTGGTTCGAAAGCCGCCAGAACTTCAGTCGGTCCAAAGTGGCGCCCCTTCTCTTACTTCCGTATCCGGCATTCGACGTCCGAGACTTCCAGGAGGAACGAGATGAACTTTCTCAAGCTACGCACTCTAATGCTTGCAATTCTGCTGGCATCGCAGTTCACGACGGCATTCGCCCAGTCCAACCAGCCCAACGACGTTCCCAAAGATCACAACGAAGCTACCGTGGCCCAACTCGAAGCCGAGATGGCGCAGGGCAAGCTTACTTCGGAGCAACTCACCCGGGAATACATCAAACGCATTTTGGCAATGGATCAGGGTGGTCCGGGCGTCAACGCGGTAATCGAGTTGAATCCGGATGCGATTGCCATGGCGAAGAACGCCGACGACTTGCGCAGGCACGGCCATGTGCTGGGTCCCATGCACGGAATCCCCGTGCTGCTCAAGGACAACGTTGACACAGGCGACAAGATGCAGACATCTGCGGGCTCGTTCGCCCTGGTCGGAACGCCTGCCCTGCATGATTCCACGGTAGCCGCCAAACTTCGCGCGGGAGGTGCCGTTATCCTGGGCAAGACAAACCTTTCGGAGTGGGCCAACTTCCGCTCGTTCGAGTCAGTCAGTGGCTGGTCGGGCCGAGGCGGACAAACTAATAATCCATACGGAATCGCCCGCAATCCCTGCGGCTCCAGCGCCGGCTCGGCGGCTGCGGTTTCGTCAAACTTCGCGGCTGTCTCGTTCGGAACGGAGACAGACGGCAGCATCGTCTGCCCGGCCAATGTCAACGGCGTTGTCGGCATCAAGCCGACGGTTGGTCTCACCAGCCGAGCTGGCATCGTGCCCATCTCCCACGTCCAGGACACATTCGGTCCGCACGGTCGCTACGTGGCTGACGCAGCCGTGGCCTTAGGCGTAGTGCAGAGCATAACCTTCGATGGCCGCGATCCTGCTACAGCCGGCGTTCCGCTGGGATGGCAGGGCCGGTTCACCCGTCCCACGAATATCCCTACGGACTATACGCAGTTCCTCGACCCGCATGGCCTACAGGGCGCAAAGCTGGGCCTGACTCGAATCGGGCTGAGCGGCTTTACCAACGTGACTACGCCTCAGCCGGTGCAGGACGCGTTCGAAGCTGCCTTCAAGGCACTGACCGATGCCGGTGCGACCGTCATCGACTTGGATGCTGCGGGCTTCATATGGCCCGACGGTGGCGGGGGCCCGGGTGAGTTCCTGATACTGTGTTTCGATTTCCGCAGAGACGTGCAGGCTTACTTTGCCACTCGTGCGGGAGTTCCCGTGGCGGGTGGGACTCTAGCCGACGCGATCGCGTTCAACAATGCCCACGCTAACGTGGAGATGCCATACTTCAACCAGGATATCTGGGACTTGGCCGAGTCGATGGCGCCAGGACCCGACGATCCACAGCCTGCATTCGACGGCATGACCTACAACCAGGCGCTTGCCGCTGACCAGGCCTTTGGGGTGAATGGCATCGACGCCGCGCTGAGAAAGTTCAGTCTCGATGCGGTAGTCACGGCTACCGATAACCCGGCGTGGTCAACCGACCTGATTTTTGGGGACCACTTTATTTTTGGCACGTCGGGACTGGCGGCACCGGAAGGTTATCCGATTGTGCAGGTGCCGGCGGCCATGGTGTTCGGAGCACCAATGGGAATCAGCTTCTTCGGAACGGCATTTAGCGAGCCGAAGTTGATTAAGCTGGCTTCCGGTTTCGAAGCCTTCACCCAGACTCGCGCGCACAACCTGCCGACATTCGCGCAGACAGTGCCATTCGACCATATTTCGGGCACAACGTTGAATCCGTCAAAGAATCTGAAGGTGCCGCCGGCGAGCAGCAAGAATCATCCAGCAACGCCGTCCAATGCAAGCCCGGTTGACGCAAAAGATCGAAAGGTGCCGCACCACTTGTGATGAATTGCTTCCTTGCTGTGCTGAGTCTTGTTTGAAGAGCTGATGCCCGGCGAGAGGCCGAGCGAACCTCGGGAGCAGGTTGTGCGCTCCCGAGGTTGTCGTCCTTGCCAATGAATGAACCGGATTGCAGGCCACGATCGAGCAGCGACAGCAGATCCGGTCCCGCATTTAGTTCCCGACATTCTTGAACTGCAGATTCCAACATCGGAGAAGACCAGAAGAAGAAGACCCGTGATCGACGCGAAGACACTTCACGCCCCGGCAAGAGCGGCCTCAAGGTCGGCGATTAGGTCGGAGGCGTCTTCGATTCCCACCGACAGCCGGACTGTTGCGGGTGAAACGCCGAGCAGCTTCAGGCGCTTCGCGCTCAGGCCGATGTGAGATGAAAGCACTGGGTAGGACAGGATCGACTCGACTCCGCCGAGGCTGGTGGCAAGGTACCAGAGCTTGAGCTTCTTGATGAAGCGATCGACCGCCGGTTCTCCGCCGCGGAGATCGAATGAGACCATCATGCCGTAGTCCTTCATCTGGCGGGTGGCCAGCGCATGGTCCGCGTGTCCGGCGAGTCCGGGATAGTACACATGCGAGATCTTGGGATGGCACTGCAGGGCAGCGGCGATGGCGGCAGCGTTGCTGCAGGCGCGCTCCACACGAATTTGCAGGGTCTTTAATCCGCGCAACAACAAGTAGGCGCAACCGGGGTCGAGGCAACCGCCGGTGAGGATCATCAACTCACGGGCGCGATCCATCCACTTTTTCGACCCGGCGAGAACGCCGGCGGTGAGGTCGCTGTGTCCGCCTAGATACTTCGTGGCCGAATGCATCACTACGTCGGCGCCCAGCGCCAGGGGCTTCTGTAAGACCGGTGTCGCGAAGGTGTTGTCCACCACGACGCAGGCTTTGTGACTATGGGCGATGGCGGCCAAGGCCGCGATGTCGGCGCAGCGTAAGGTGGGATTGGTGGGCGTCTCCAGAAACAGCATGCGTGTCTTGCTGGAGAAGTAGCGATCTGCATTTTTGAGATCGTGGTACGAAATGAATTGCGTCTTGATGCCGCAACGCGCCAGCAAGTCTTCGAACAGTTTCACTGTGCCGCCGTAAATATCGAGCATGGACACGATCTCGTCTCCAGCCTGGCAGGTAGCCAACGCGGCAACCAGTGTGGCGGCCATTCCACTGGCGGTAAGCACTGCTGCGTCCGCGCCTTCGAGAGCCGCAATCTTATCTTCCGCCGCTTTGACTGTGGGATTGCCATAGCGTGAATACAGGTAGAAGTCGCGATCGCCCTTGGAGTAGCGGCGCAGTTCGTCCAGCGAGGGAATGACGAAGACCGAGGTCTGCGCGATGGGCGTCGTCAGCGGGCCCGACTGTCCGTGGCGATCTTCTCCGGCGTGAACACAGCGGGTGGCGTCGGCGTTGCGGCGTTTCATGAGAGTTCGATTGTAAAGCAGTGGTCAGCCACGAGTAGTTAGCAAACGCAGAGGCCTACGGATAGCACATCGGACGGACAATGAAAACGGCGCCCGCAGTAGCGGCGCCGCTGATCAACTGGCAACTCCAAGTCTCACCAGGTCAAGCGCAAGGCGAACTGGAACTGGCGCGGATCGTACGATGCCGTCGGTATGCCAGCTCCGTTCCAGATCGGATTCACGTCCGCGACGTTGTTCTTGTTGATGACATTGAACACATCCATGATCTCCTGCAGTTGAGCTCTCTCACGCAGCTTGAATGACCGTGCAATGCGCAAGTCGTTGAACACCGTTACCGGTTTCGTGCCGGCGTTACGCGCCAGGTTGCCGTTGAGTTGCGGAACCACTCCAGTCACCAGCATGTCCGCGAAGCAAGTGGGAATGAGGTATCCGGTGGGCGAATATTTCGAGGCCGCAGCAACGTCGCCGCAAGAGTCGGTCTGTCCTGCGTGCGCAGTCATCGGTCGATCGGTACCGCCGGAGAAGTCCCAGTTCTGATCGAAGCCGCTGACAATGTTGAAGGGGCGTCCGCTGGCCACTTCGATGATGGGAGCGACGGTCCAGTTACTGAGCAGCGCACCCTTGAATCCCGAGCCCTGGCTGTTGCTCTGGTAAACCGCGCTGAAGACAAAGCGATGCCTCAGATCGAAGAGCGAATTGGAGCGGTCGGCGTTGGGATTGTAGTTATTTTGCGGCTCAAGCGTGGCTTGCAGGTCGGTGGAGTCGTCGATGCTGTGTCCCCAGGTGTAGGAAGCCAGCATTTCCCAGTGCCCGGAAAACCGCCTCGTCGCATTCACGGTGAAGGCGTTGTAGTCGGACGTGCCGTTGGAGTAGTTGGCAACCATGTCGCTGAAGGGGATTACCTGGTTTCCGTAGCCCAGGTGGTAGTAGTTCAACACTTGCTGCGCCAGGCCATTAACCTGCGGAGGCGCGTAGTACTGCAGGGTAGCGTTGAATCCGCTGGGACGGAAGAAGCTGACCAGCGCCGGAGGGATGTAAGCCCCGCAGGCTGCGCTTCCGCATTTTGCTGCCACGACAGGATTGACCCCGACGATATCGACCGACAGCGGGTTGTTGAAGAAATCAGCCTTCTGCGCCGCCGTTACGTTGGGATCGGTCATGGCGTTGTACCAGTTCTGCGTCAGGATCGACCCGATCGAAGTATTGGCATTGATGGGCCGGTTCAAGCGGCGTCCACCGTTGAAGTTGTACTGCAATGAGACAGTGAAGTTGTTGCCAAAGTCGTGCTCGATGCCGAAGTTCGCCTGGTTTGAGTAGCCGTACTTGAAGTTCGCGGCCGTGGGATAACCGAACGGCAGAACGGACAGCGGAACCGGCGGCTGTCCCGGGGAGAGGAAGTTTTGGTTGATCCAGACGGACTGGGTGTTAGGCGTCGGATTGAAGCGCTGTTCGTTCGGCAAATAGGTGAAGGCAGCGGGCAGGCAGCCCAGGCGTCCGGCGAAAGAGTTGGCGGCATTGAGCGCATTGGAGATGTTCTGCAGCGAGCACTGATTCAGGTTGCCGCCGAACAACAGAATTTGCGGCGCCTGGGTGCCGTCCGCCACCACCGAGTCGAAGACCAGCGCCATCATGGGGTGGTCGAAGAAAATTCCGTAGGACGCGCGCATGACGGTCTTGCCATCGCCGAATACGTCGTAGGCGAGCCCAACGCGCGGCTGAAAATTGAGATTCGACGGCGGCACTCCCTTGGTGAGGCCGAGGGTCTTGAACGCTGCACCAGCAAGGACCGTGGACGGCGCATATTGCGGCAGAAACTCTACGTCGTAGCGCAGGCCGTAGTTGACCGTCAACTTCGGAGTCATGCGCCACGAATCCTGGGCGAAGACTCCTATGGTGTTGTTGTTAAACGCCAGGTGAGGATTGCCCACACCTTGCACCAGGTACTGCGGCAGCGCGGCTCCATATGCCTGGATCGGGTTCAACGGCGGCGCGCTGGAGCTGACCGACACCTGTCCGAAGTCGTACAACCCTCCGAAGTTCACGGTGAAATCTGCGGTCAGCGGGATCAAGTTGTAATCCACGCCGAACTTAATGTTGTGGTTTCCCTTAGTAATGGAGAAGTTGTCAAGAAATTCCCACCGCTTCTCGACGCGCTGGACGTAGGAGAACGGCTCGCGTCCGATGAACCCATAGCCGGGAATGTTGCTGGCGACGTCGCTGCCGTTGGGGGCATTGGAGTAGGTGTAGTTCACCGAGCGCCGGGCGTACTGGAAGCGAAACTCGTTGACCTTGTTGCTGCCGATGGTCCAGGTGTGCTCGGCGATTATGCTCCAATCGTGGAAGTTATTGACCGAGGTACGCGACCAGGAATTCTGGCCGAAGTTCTGCGGGCCCTGGGCGTTGACCTGGACTCCCGTGGTAATGAACGGGCTGGCGCTGGCGCGCATCATCAGTTGCTGATTGTTATTGAGCTTGTGGTCGAGACGCAGGGAGTAGATGTTGCCAAATTCGTAGACCGGAAAATTCCCCAGTACCGATGCCAGAGGCACGTACGACGCAGGAAGTGGGTCGAACTGGCCGGGTACCGTCTGGGCGAAAAAGCCGCCTCCCATTCCGAGGAACTTGGTCAGCGGATTGACTCCGTAAATTCCAACCGGCCCGCTGGTCCCAACCAGGGACGCATAGGCAATGGTCCCCGGTGTGATAGGAGCTGCATTGAGAAACCCGGCCTGGGCGGGCGTGACTGGAGCGACAAACGTTCCGGGCGGCAGGTTTTGCCCAAGTGCGGCGTTGACGAAGCGGGTTAGATCGGCCTGCGAGCTTAGCCCAAAGTTATTGGCCCCAATGTCGTTGAATCCACTCTCATGCCGGTCGGTCCCTTCATAGGAGAAGAACCAGTAAGTTCGGTCGTTCTTGATCGGGCCACCAGCCGTCAAACCGTATTGGGCGCGGGTATAGGCGGGTTGGTAGACGTTGCTGAATGGGTTGGTCGCCTGGATGTAACGGTTGCGCAGGTATCCGAAGGCGCTACCGTGGAACTGGTTGGTGCCCGACTTGGAAATAATGTTGATCACGCCGCCGGCTGCCTGTCCGTATTCGGCGGCGTAGCCGTTGGTCAGGATCTGAAATTCCTGCACCGCATCCTGCGACACCGTGGAGCGGATGCCATTCGTCGAGTTGTCCACCGCATTGGTGCCGTCGATGTTGATCAGGTTGCTACGCGCGCGCTGTCCGCCGATGTTGAGGCCCGACGTGGGCGCGGCGCCGATGCTGGGCGCGGTGTCACGCGCCAACTGCGAATTGGTAAGGGCGAAGCTGATGTAGTTGCGGCCGTTGATCGGCAGGTTCTCGATGCGCGTCTGATCGATCGTCGTGGCGGATGCTGTCTGCTGGGTCTCTACCAGTTCGGCCTCAGAGGAGACGGTGACAGTCTCGCTGGCTGCTGCGACCTTAAGCTGGACGGGCAACTCCGCGACCTGGCCAATGGTGAGGCGGACGGAACTGTTCACCATCTTGGCGAAGCCCTGGGCCTCCACCGTGACCGAGTACATGCCCGGAGGTAGCGACAGCAGGATTGCTTGTCCTTCAGCATTGGTGGTTGCGGTTCGCGAAACCGCGCGCCCCGATTCGGCGGCGGTAACGTTGGCGCCGCCGACAACTGCACCCTTGGCGTCCTTCACGACGACATGCAATTCGGAGGTCTGTACTTGTGCCGTGGCGCTGGCCAGCAGGCATGCGATGGCAATCAGCAACGACGAGATTCTGCGCGCAGAGTTCATGGTCTTCCCTTCAAAGCGAGGTTTATGCTCGGTTTCGAGTCTTGGCCCATGCAAGGCACGGCAGAATGAGGGTCGGCGACGCGTCGCCGCGCCGTGCGGTGGACATGGAGGGTCATGGGCCGAATCATTTGTTACCAGAGACGAAAAAAGCTCTCCCCACAAGCGTTCGGGTTTTATAACAGGTAAGGGTCTTTAAGCAAGCACGAAATAAGAGACGAGCCTCCGTCTAGTTTTCGAACTTGATTCCGGAAGAGGTCGACGCCGCCGAAACCAGTGCCCACGCCATGCGCGGTGTGTTGTGTGCAATACCGATTCTTCCCTTGCTGTCGAGGATGATAATGCCGCCATGTCCGTTTAGTCGCGACTTCAAATAGTAGAGGGCGCGTTGGGCGGCTTCCTGGGGAGCTAGCCCCTGTTCCACGCGGTCGGCCGTCCACTTGCTGAGGACGAGTTTCATCATCGGCTCTCCCCATCCCGTGGTGGACACCGCGGCGCTGAGGTTGTCGGCGTAGCAGCCGCAGCCAATCAGCGAGGAATCGCCAACGCGTCCGGGAGCTTTGTTCAGCGTGCCGCCCGTCGAGGTGGCGGCGGCGATATTGCCCTCGCGATCGAGCGCCACCGCTCCCACCGTGTCGTGCGAGCGCATGGGGCCGAACTCGTCAGGCATCTGCAAGTAGCCCTGCTTCTTGGCTTCGTGCAGCCGCTCAATTTCGCGCTCAATGATCAGATCGTCGTTAGCACAGAGTTCGATACCGTGCTCTTGCGCGAAACGCTCGGCGCCGCTGCCGACAAAGTACACGTGCGGACTGTCGGTAAGAATTTTTTTCGCCGCAACGATGGGATTGCGAATGTGCTCGACGCAGCCCACGCCGCCGGCGCGCAGGGTATCGCCGTCCATCATGCAGGCGTCAAGTTGCACCCGGCCATCCATGTTGAGGAACGAGCCGCGGCCGGCGTCGAAGGTCTCGTCATCTTCCATGGCGACCACCGCGGCTTCCACAGCATCGAGACAGCTTCCCCCGCGCTTCAGCGCCTGATACCCAGCCGCCGCCGCGGCCTGCACGCCTTGCAGGTGCGACTCGACCGCGTCATCGGGGATCGCCCACGCCCCGCCGTGCACCAGCATCAGAGGATTCGCCGTCAACACAGACCTTCCAGAAAGGAATCACCTCGCCGAGCGAGGCAAACGAGAAAGCATAACAGATGGACCGAAGAGGGAAGGGACGCATGTCGGCGGGCGGATAAACTAGAGTCATGGGCGATCTCGGACGCACGCTGGTGTTCATTGGTGGGTTGTTGCTATTGCTGGGACTGGCGTTGATTCTCGCCGGCAAAGTCAACCTTCCCATCGGACGCCTGCCCGGCGACATCGTGGTCCGCGGCAAGAACACGACGTTCTACTTTCCGCTGATGACGTCGATCGTGCTGAGCGTGATCTTGACGCTGGTGCTGTACGTGGTGAATCGGATGAGGCGGTGACACTCTTCAGATTTGTCATCAAGCGGAGCGAGAGAGCTGCTCTTGGCTGCTGCCATGGAAGAGCAGATTCCTCGCGCCCAAAACCCGGGCGCTCGTAATGACAATCCTGAAAGGCTGCTCACACCTTCAGGTTCTGCATGTACTCCGCGTCGATCTTGATCGCCTCCAGCGGAGGCATGTCGAACTCTTCCTGCTCGACGAAGTAGTGCGTGATCTGACCACCCTTCTTCGCGGCTTCGAAGATGGGGCGGTAGTCGATGGTGCCGTGACCGAGCTCAGTGGACTGCAGATGCTCGGTGCCCTTCTTCAGGTCGAAGTCCTTCACATGCAGCATGGAAATTCGCGTAGGATACTTCGTCAGATACTCCACCGGACTGTATCCCGCCACCGTCACCCATCCACAATCCATTTCAAAGGTGACCAGCTCGGGATCGGTGAGCCGCATTAGCTCGTCGTAGGGAACCACTTTTCCAATCTTACGGAATTCGGTGGTGTGATTGTGATAGCCGAAGTGCATGCCATAGGCTTTGACCTTGCTCGCAATCTGGTTAAATTGCTCGGCGTTCCACTTCCAATCCTTGAGAGTAAAGGCCTGCACCCACGCCTCGTGATATCCCGGGTCTTTGGACGAAAGCTTCACGCGCGACGGGTCCTCCAGCGAGGGCGACGAGCACACGATGTACTGGATTCCCGCCTGTTTCGCATAGTCGAGGACGGACTCCAACTGCGGCTGCAGCATCGACAGCGGATAGTGAGCGCTGACGCAGTGCAATCCGGCCGCGTCCATGGACTGCTTGAAATCCTGCGCACTCATGGCATAGAAGCCGGCGGCTTCAACTTCCGTGTATCCGGCTGCAGCGATCGCCTTCAACGTTCCATCGAAGTCCGTGGGCAACAACTCACGCAGCGAATAAAGCTGCAAGCCCAACGGCAATCCCAGCGGATAAGCCTCCAGGGGAGTCGCATCGCGGAATGCGATCGCCGCGACCGAGGCAGCACTGGCGATCTTGAGAAAGTGTCTGCGAGAAGTCATGGTGCTAAATCTAGCGACAGTTTGCAGATTTGTCATCACGAGGTCGCCGTGGCGACCGAGGAATCTGCTCCTTGCCGCTGCCGGCGAAGAGCAAATTCCCGGCGCCCGAACCCCGGGGCGCGAGGAATGACAAATCTTAATAGGGGCAGCTTCTTCATTGGCAGTGCGTCACCGTGACCTACGATTCTCGTTCGTGCGTTCGCGCTGGGTTACACTGCCTTGCAGACGACACCTTCTCCATGGCCGATAGCGAACAACTCGGGCTGATGTTTGCGGCTCCGCAGCGCAAGGTGTTTGCGGTGCGTGAACTGGTAGCGGCTCTGCGCACCCAAGTGGAGCGGGACTTCACCGACATCTACGTGGAAGGTGAGATCTCGAACTACCGACCCGCGGAATCGGGGCACGTGTACTTCACGCTAAAAGACCGTGCAGCGCAATTGCGGGTGGTGATGTGGCGGACGCAGGCGCGGCTGCTGCGCTTCCGTCCGGAGAACGGCCTCGCGGTAATTGCGCGCGGCAGGGTGACGATTTACGACGAGCGCGGCGATCTGCAACTGCAGGCCGAGATGCTGGAGCCCAAGGGTGCGGGCGCATTGCAGCTTGCGTTCGAACAACTCAAGGCGAAGCTGGCGGCGGAAGGCTTGTTCGACACGACTCGCAAGAAGCCGATCCCCACGCTGCCGCGCTGCATTGGCGTTGTGACGTCTGCGCGCGGTGCCGCGCTGCAGGACATACTGAACATTCTGCGGCGGCGGCACGAATCAGTGTCGGTACTAATTTATGACGCGCGGGTACAGGGCGAAAGTGCCGCTACTGAGGTGGGCACTGGCGTGCTGCACTTCAATCGCGCTCGCAACGTGGACGTGATTGTGGTGGCGCGCGGCGGCGGATCGTTCGAAGACCTCTTCGCATTTAACGACGAGGCGCTGGCCCGCACGATTGCGGCTTCGAAGATTCCCGTGATTTCTGCTGTCGGACATGAGACCGACTTCACCATCTGCGATTTTGTGGCCGACCTGCGGGCCCCCACACCGTCGGCCGCGGCCGAGCTGGTCATTCAGTCGAAGCAGGAACTTGCCGCGAAACTGGCGGCCTTGCGCGACCGGCTGCGACAGGCAATCAACTACAAGCTGCTGCGATCGAACAATGCGTTGTCGCGGCTGACGCAGCACTCGTCGCTGGTCCGCATGCCCGACATGTTAGCTCGCCGTCAGCAGCGGTTGGACGATCTCATGCACCGTTTGGAACAGGCGCAGGCGCGCAATTTGAATGGCCTGCGGCGGCGGCACGAGTCGCTCGACGTCCGTTTGCGGCATCAGGACATGCGGGTGCGGCTGAGCGCCGTGCGCCGCGAGTTGGAGACGCGCACCAGTGAGCTGCACCGCCAATCCGAACGGCTGCTGGTCGGAAAGACGGCCCGCGTCGATGAGCTGTCGTCAGCGCTTACTCGCGCGACCGAAACGATATTGTTAAAGCGACGCTCGCGTTGGGAGTTGCTGTACGGCAGCTTGCATGGGCTGTCGCCCAAGGCCATCCTGGCTCGGGGCTACGCCTTGGTGTTCGATGCCGCGGGCAACCTGGTCAAGGATGCCTCGCAACTTAAGCGAGGTGACGCCATCCGCGCCCAACTCGGCCGCGGCGAATTCAGCGCAAAGGTAAATCAGACCAAACTGGATACTGACACAGAGTAGGACACCGATCATTTTGCGCGGCAAGACCGTATCGCCGCTTCTCACTGCATTAGAATGAAGACACGCGCAAGCCGCGCCAACCGAAAGGACAGTAAATGTTGCAGCGCCTAGGCCGCTTCCCGGAGATATCAGTGACATCCGTCATCGATATTCTGTTTGTGGCGCTGGTGATTTACGGGTTCCTCAAGCTCTTGAAGCGGACGCACGCCATGCCCGCCCTTCTGGGCGTGGCCGCGGTTGCTTTCGCGGTGTATGCGGCCCATATCGAGCAACTGAAGACCATCGACTGGCTGGTAGGGGCGGTGCTGCCGCTCGCGGTGTTTGCGCTGATCGTGGTGTTTGCTCCCGAGATTCGGCACGCGTTGGGACGTCTCGGCCGGAGCTTTTCGATGTCACGCCTGAGCGGTCGCGGGGGTGAAAGCTATGACGACATCGTGCTGGCGGCCACCCTCTTCTCCAGGGAGCAGACGGGCGCGTTGATCGTCATCGAGCGCCAGGACGGACTCGGCAACTATATTGACAGCGGCGTGCCGCTGGACGCCAACCTGTCCTATGACCTGCTGGCAACCATCTTCCTGAAAGACGCCCCACTGCACGATGGCGCCGTGATCGTTCAAAAAGACCGCATCGCGGCGGCAGCTTGTTTCCTGCCGCTAGCGACCGACCCACAACTGTCGAAACAACTGGGCACCCGCCATCGCGCGGGTATTGGGATCACGCAAGAGACGGACGCCATTGCGGTGATTGTTTCCGAAGAGACTGGCTTCATCAGCATCGCCTCCGGCGGCGAGATTGAGCGCGACATTACGGCCGAACACCTGCGGGAGCGGATCGGCGAATTGCTGCGGCGCTATATTCCGCGCACCACGTTGCCGACTTCGGCCACCGAGCCTGACAGCGTGAAACCCGATTCCGATCGGCTGACGCAGGACAAGGGTTTCGCCAATGGGGCGGAACTGTGACGACCGGCAGATTCTTCCGCGATTATGTGCTGAACAACCTCGGTCTGAAGGTCCTGGCGCTCTTGATCTCGGTGGGATTGTGGTGGGTAGTGTCGCGCGATCCTACGGTGGAGTCGATCGTCACCGCTCCCATCGAATTTCTGCACGCGCCCGAGAACCTGGTGATGACCGCGGACACTCCCTTCCAAATTAACGTGGCGGTGAGCGGGCCGGAGCGCATCATCCGAGCCATGGACCAGGCTGAGATCAACGCCGTCATCGATCTCGCCGGAGTGAAACCTGGCGAGCGTACATTCGACCTGGGCCCGAAACAAATCCACGTGCCGCGAGGAGTGAAGGTGGAGCGCGTGGTGCCGTCACAGATCCACATCGAGTTCAATCCCAGCGCAACGCGCACCGTCGAGGTGCGTCCGCGAGTTATTGGTACGTTCGTCAGTGGGTACGGAATCACCGACGTCACGCCCGACCCGGCAACCATCGTGATCGAGGGACCAGCGAACCGGGTGAGCGCGATCGATACGGCCATCACCGATCCGGTGGATGCGACCGGAGTGATGGGCAAGGCAACGTTCGCCACGCATGCCTATGTCCCCGATCCTCTGGTGCGGATTCAGCATCCCGCGCCCATTCACGTCACCGTGACCACGGGAAAATCTTCCAGGGGAGCAGGCAAGCCTTGAACGCTATGCCGCAGCGAAACTTCAAGCGAGAATTGTTCGGGACAGATGGAATTCGCGGGGTTGCGGGAGAATATCCGCTGGACCGCACCACCGTGTATGCAATCGGCCGGGCGCTCGGACAGCGACTGGCGGAGCGGGACCACAACGCGCGAGTGATCATCGGGCAGGACACGCGGGAGTCGAGCGCCTGGATCAGCGAAGTCCTGGCAGCGGGATTGGAAGCTTCGCGGGCGAAGGCCTTCAGCGCGGGCGTGATCACCACGCCGGGCGTCGCGTACCTGGCACGCGAGAACCAGTTTTCAGCCGGCATCGTGATCTCCGCCTCGCACAATCCCTGGCACGACAATGGCATCAAAGTCTTCGGCGCCGATGGCTACAAGCTCTCTGACGAACTGGAACACGCCATCGAGGCCGACATCTTTTCGCACATCGAACAGTTGGCGGCGGGCGCCTCCAAGGCTGATGCCTCGGGCTACAGTATGTTGCCGGGCGACGCAAAGCTGCGCGCTCAATATGCCGAATGGCTGGCGTCACTGGTGGGCACGGGCAACTTCGGCAAGTTGCGGGTGCTGGTCGATTGCGCCAACGGAGCGGCCAGCAGCGTGGCTCCGCTCGTGTTCAAAGACTGCGACATCGATGCCGACTTTCTGCACGTCGATCCCAATGGCCGCAACATCAACGCCAATTGCGGCGCGTTGCATCCCGAGCACGTGGCGGCGGAGGTCGCAAAGACGAACGGCAAGTACGATCTTGGCATCACTTTCGACGGCGACGCCGATCGCGCGCTCTTCTCCGACGCGACGGGGAACGTGGTGAACGGCGATGGCGTACTGCTGCTGACAGCCCGCGATATGAAAGCGCACGTGCGGTTGCACAACGACACCGTAGTGGCCACCACCATGTCGAACATGGGATTGGAGGCCGCGCTCAAACGCAGCGGCATCCGCATGCTGCGCGCCGCTGTGGGCGACAAGTATGTGCTGGAGGAGATGATCAAGACGGGTGCATCGCTGGGCGGCGAGCAGTCGGGACACATCCTTTTCCGCGACATGGATACCACGACCGGCGACGGCATCCTGACCGCGCTTCGCGTGATGGAAGTGGTGGCGCGCGCCGGCAAGCCCCTGGCGGAACTCGTCGCCGACATGAAGGTCTTCCCCCAGCGCATCGAAAACGTGAAGGTGCGCGAGAAACTCCCCATGGATCAGTTGCCGCCGGTGATGGAGACGATCCGCGCGGCGGAACGCGAACTCGACGGCAACGGCCGCGTCGTAGTGCGCTATTCAGGCACTGAAAAGCTGGCGCGCGTGATGGTCGAAGCTGAGTCGGAGGAAGCCATGGAAAGGCACGTGAAAACGATCGCTATCGCGCTGCAGAACGCTATTGGGGCGTGAAAGCAGCGTCCCGATAGGGCGGCACATCTAAGTCCAGCGATTCAGCGCTGGGTGGCAGACGGAATTTGTCTAAGTCCGGGAATGGACGGACGAATGGCTCATGCGCAAACTAGATTGGGTGTCCTACCGAAGGTAGACTGGGCATTTCCTTGAGTTTTGCAACTTCAAGCCCGGCATTGAACAAAGGGCACGGACCGCAGTTGCGCAGGCTTTGCTTGATCCAAGAGGTCGGCTCAGCTGAGCTTACCCAATCCAACGTCGTGATACAGCTCTAAATAATGACAGCGGACACAGAGAACTATGCGAACCGGCATGGCGCCAGCCATACTTGTGGTTTCGGCGCTGGTTTTCGCCTGGCGCGAGTCGACATAACCAGGGAGAGCAAAACTAGGTTCCAGCAACGTCCGGTCGGCGTGGCATTTCGGGCACTCTATGGTGAATCCCAGTGACATGAACCGTTCTCCGATAGTGGCACCAGTTATAGTGACACGCAGACAACGACCAAAACCAGTGACTTTTAAGGATTGTCGTTACGAGTGCCCGGTCTTCTGGCGCGAGGAATCTGTTTTCCATCGAAGACGCCATGAATGCCACTCATAAAACTCGACGCTTGAAACTCGAAACTGTTACTCCAAATCCCGCCAATTCGGTCCAGCGCCCACTTCCACCTTAAGAGGCACCTTGAGTTCGTAAACATTTTCCATCTGCTGGGTGACGAGTTGTTTCATCATGTCGAGTTCGGTTTCGGGAACTTCGAAGACCAACTCGTCGTGGACCTGCAGCAGCATGCGCGATTGCAGTGCGCGCTGGCGGAGTTCGGCGTCGATGCGAATCATGGCCAGCTTGATGAGGTCGGCGGCGGTGCCCTGCAGCGGAGTGTTGACGGCAGTGCGCTCCGCGAAGCCGCGCAGGTTCCAGTTCTTGCTCTGCATGTCGGGCAGCGGACGGACGCGCCCGAAGAGTGTCGCCACTTTCAACTCGACACGCGCCTGTTCCAGCGTGCGGTCGATGAACTGGCGAACACCAACATACTTCTCGAAGTAGGCGTCGATGAAGAGCTTGGCTTCTTTCTGGTCGATGCCGATTTGCTGCGACAGCCCGAAGGCCGAGAGGCCATAGACGATGCCGAAGTTGACGGCCTTGGCACGGCGGCGATGCTCGGCGTCGACCATCAGCGGAGGCACTCCGAAGACCTGCGATGCGGTGAGAGTATGAATGTCGTCGCCGCGGCGGTAGGCCTCGACCAGAAGCGGATCGGCGGAGAAGTGGGCGAGCAGGCGCAGCTCGATCTGCGAGTAGTCGGCGGCGAGAAGAAGGTTTCCGGGCTCGGCGACGAAGGCGGCGCGAATCTCGCGGCCCAGCTCGGTGCGTATGGGAATGTTTTGCAGGTTGGGATTGATCGACGACAGCCGCCCAGTGGCCGATCCCGCCATGTTGAAAGTCGTATGCAGCCGCTTCGTCGTGGGATTGAGCAGCGCAGGAAGCGCGTCAACGTACGTCGATTTGAGCTTAGAGAGCTGGCGGTATTCGAGGACGAGTTTTGGAACTTCGTGCTCCGACGCCAGGCCTTCGAGCACGTCGACCGCGGTCGAGATGATCTTGCCCTTGCCCGATTTGAACGGCTTGGTCAGGTTAAGCTTGTTGAACAGCACGTCGCCAAGCTGCTTGGGAGAGTTGATGTTGAACTCCAGGCCGCACTTCTCCCAGATTTCGCGCGCCTTCTGGCTGGACTCGTGCTCCAGGCGCTGCGACATTTCGGCAAGCACCTCGGTGTCGATCTTGATGCCGGCGGCTTCCATCCGCGCCAGCACGGGCGACATGGGGAGATCGATCTCGTCGTAAACCTTACGCAGTCCAGCGGCGGCAACTTCATCGCGGAGTCTTTCAGCCAAGCGCAGTGTGAGGTCCGCAGCTTCTCCGACAGCAGTGCCCATCTTCAGATTGAAGATGCGAAGCGCAACGTCGGCCAGGCCATATTTTGTGTACGTCGGATTAAGCAGGTAGGCGTAGAGCAAGGGATCGTGCTGCACACCGGCCAGCTCGACATCACGCTCGCCAAGGGCATGCGTAGCGGCTTTGGAGTCGTGAATCGCCTTGGGGATCGATGCATCAGCTAGCGCTCGCAAAAGCGCCTGCGCCGTCGACGAATCGTCGAGCACAAGCGACAGCGCCGTACCCGCTTTCGCGGAAATCGCAAGTCGAAGCTGCGATGCTGGAGCAGGAGTGGCTGGCGGAGCGGCGAGCGACATCTGCGCGTCGGGTGCATCTTCCGTTTCCGCGTCGTCGAGTTCGCCAATGGGACCTCTGGAGCTTTCCAGCGCGATGGCCAGCACGCTGCCGGAATTCTTGCGAACCATGGCAAGCACTGTTTCGACATCTGCAGCGGATGGCGCGTCGCGGTAGTCGGTGTCGCCGAGTTCAGCGCCCTCGCTCAAAAACTCCCGGGTCAGGGTGTTGAACTCCAACTCGGTGAACAGCGCGCGCGCAGCCTCCGGGTCGGGCGGCTGCGCCAGCATCATCGTAGGATCGAAATCGACAGCAACATTGCAGTCGATAGTCACGAGCCGCTTGCTGAGCAGGACCATGTCGCGATTGTTCTGCAGCGATTCGCGATAAGTCTTGCGCTCCACCTCAGCGGCGTGGTCGAGCGCGTTCTCGACGGTACCGAAGCGCTGGATCAGCTCGACCGATCCCTTGTCGCCGATGCCGGGAGCACCGGGAATGTTGTCCACGGCATCGCCGCGCAGGGCCATCACGTCCACCACGCGCTCCGGCGGCACCCCGAGAATTTCCTCAACCTTGGCGGGGTCGGAAATGAGGTTGTCTTTTGGCGGATTCAGCACCCATACGCGGTCGTTGACCAACTGCATCATGTCCTTGTCGCTGGACACGACGAAGACCGAGTACCCCTCGTCGGCGGCCTTGCGGGCGAGCGTGCCGATCACGTCGTCGGCTTCGAAGCCCTGGGCTTCGAGGATGGGAATACGAAAGGCCTCGAGCGCGCGGCGAATGTAGGGAAGCTGCTGCGCCAGATCGGCGGGCATCTCGGCACGGTTGGCTTTGTATCCCTGGTACTCGACGTCAACGTAGGTCTGCGTTTTGGCGTCGAACTTGCGGTGGCTGGGCATGGCTGCAGCCTGCTCGTCGCGGAACGTCGGTCCAGCGAGATCGAAGGCGGCGGCAAGATATTGCGGATTGAAGTCAGCGCGCAACTTACGCAACATGTTGACGAAGACGAACGTCGCGCCTGTGGGGACCCCGGCCTTGTTCGACATGGGGCGTTGTCCGCCCATGGCGTGATAGGCGCGGAAGATGAACGACATCGCGTCGATCAGGAAGATGCGGCCCTTGGAATCGGCAGGCTCAGCGGGCATTGTGGGCGCAGTCTCGGGCTTGCGAGCGGCGTCAGGGTTGGCGGGTCTTTTCTTTGCAGGCAAGCGAGAATTCTACTTGAAGTGGAGAGTTGCGGGCAGGGGGAGTTATCGCTGGAATAGGGGTCCTTCGACTGCGGCGGCAGAGCCGCCTCCGCTCAGGATGACGCTGCGTTTCTCATTCACTCTACAAACATGCAATCCCCATACGAATAGAACCGATACCGCTCGCCAACTGCATGATCGTATGCGGCCAGGGTGCGTTCACGCCCGGCGAAGGCTGAGACCAGCATGATCAGCGTGGACTTGGGCAAGTGGAAGTTGGTCAGCATCGCTCCTACCGCGCGAAACTCGTATCCCGGATAGATAAAGATGCTGGCTTCGGCGGATTGTGCGAGGATGCGGCCCTCGGAGGACTGGCTAGCGGCGCCCTCCAGGGTGCGTACGGTGGTGGTGCCGACCGCGACGATCCTTCGTCCCGCATCGCGGGCGGTCTGGATCTTCTCGGCAGCTTCGGGCGAAATCGAATACCACTCGCGATGGATCTTGTGCTCCTCAACCACTTCAACGCGGATAGGCTGAAAGGTGCCGAGCCCGACATGCAGGGTGACCTCGGCAATCTCGACGCCACGGGCGCGGATGCGGTCAAGCACTTTGGGCGTGAAGTGCAATCCGGCGGTGGGAGCCGCCACCGAGCCCAGCGGCCGGGCATACACCGTCTGGTACTGCACGCGATCGAGCGGCGTGTCAGGGCGATCGATGTACGGGGGAAGTGGGACGTGTCCGATGCGCTCGATTACCGCGAAGAAATCGGCGACCGGATCGAAGCGCAGATGGCGCTCGCCAAACTCGCCGCGCGCGATGATTTCGGCCGCGAGTTCGTGCGACTGGTCGGTCGCGTCGAGGCCGAAATAGATGCGCTCGCCGATGCCCAGCTTGCGTCCGGGATGGACGAGGGCCTCCCACGAATTTGGCTCGGTGGAAAGCTGGCGCGTGAGCAGCACTTCGACTTTGCCGTGAAGGAACTGCGCAGCGGCAGGGTTGGCCGGAGAAATCGGCTGTGCGCGCAAACCGCTGCGCTGTCCGTAAAGCCGCGCCGGCAAAACACGCGTGTTGTTGACCACCAGTAAATCGTCAGGGAGGAGCAGGTCAGGGAACTCCTGAAAACTTAAGTCGCGCAAGCGGTCACTTGCACGGTCCACGTGCAACATGCGGGCCTCAGCCCGGTCAGCGAGCGGCTGTTTCGCGATCAACTCTTCCGGAAGGTGGTAGTCGAACTCAGAAACCAGCACACAGCGATTATGCCTTACGCGAAAACTTGAAACCGGCGAGTGCTGGCTTTTGCGGAATTCGAAAACTGGGGTACGATAAATACACTGAGGATGCTGTCATCCGTCAGACCCATGGTATGAAGACTGAAGAAAAGCATCGCGACGAGATCGTTCGCTTCGGCAAGTTGCTGCACCAGACCGGCTTGGTGGCCGCAACCGACGGGAACCTTTCCGTACGTCTGGGCGACGGCACGTTTCTGTGCACACCCACCCTGATGAGCAAAGGCCTAATGGAGCCCGACGACATGGTCATCGTGGATGCGCACGGCCAAAAGGTCAGCGGGCGGCGCAATGTCTCGAGCGAAATCGCCATGCACCTGTTCATCTACCGCAATCGTCCGGATGTGGGCGCGGTGGTGCATGCGCATCCTCCTACCGCGACCGGATTTGCCGCCGCGGGCATGCCACTGGACAGTGCTCTCTGCTCGGAAATCGTGATCACGTTGGGCAATGTTCCACTGGCGAATTACGAAACCCCAGGCACGCCGGAACTGGCGGAGGCCCTCGCCCCGCTGGTCGGCGATCATGATGCCATCCTCATGGCCAACCACGGTGTTGTGACCTACGGCGAAGATTTGCTCACCGCTTACATGAACATGGAGACGGTGGAGCACTACGCCAAGATCGCGCTGGTCACGCATATGCTGGGCAAGCAGCAACCCCTGAGCGAAACCCACGTGAGCAAGTTGCGCGAGATCCGCCTGAAATACCTCGCGCAGAACCATGTCGGCGCGAGCCGGGGCGACGACTAGCAGCTCGATTACAGCTTGGAAAGCACACAAGGCGCGAGCGAATCGCGCCTTGTTTTTTCAGTGGGTGGGTAGGCGAATAGCTCACGCGGTTGCGCCTGCACTGAAACTTCAAGCCTATTGCGGAGGCTTGGACTGATTGTTGCGCTGCGGCTGCTGTTTCGCTTGCGTTTGCTGTTGCTGCTGTCGGGCCAACTGTTGTTGCTGTTGCGCGTGTTGCTGTTGCAATTTCTCCGTCTGCTGCTGGTGCTGCTGTTCCATCTGCTGCTGTCTTGCCTCGTTAGCTTTCTGTTGTGCCATTTGCTGGTGTTCCTGCTCCTGCTGTTGCTGCAGCTTCTGTCGTTCCTGCTGCTGTTGCGCGTGTAGTTGCTCTTGCTGTTGCTGGTATTTCTGGTTCGCTTCGTTCCCATTGCTGGGAGCAGCAGAGCGTTCAATGGGCGGCAAGTCGTTGGGATGAACTGCCGTGTTGGGTCGTGCAGCATTGTTGTTATTTTCCGGGCGCGCCGCCTGAGTGTTGTTCTGTGGGCGAGCCGTTTGCGTATTGTTTTCTGGTCGTGCCGACTGGGTATTCTCGGTCCGGGCGGCCTGAGGGTTAGGCTTGGACTGGGCTGCAGCGCGGTTGGGCGGCGGATTGTAAGTTCCTCCCGCCTGCTTGGCCGGTACCACTGCCTGGCCCTTGAAATCTCCCGGCTTCTGAGTAGCCGCCACTGGCGGCTTCCCACGATTTACCGACGCACGCAAATCCTGGTTAGAGCGGGCTGCTTGAACTTGCTGAGTCTGAGCGGGTACCGGCGCTAGACGTTTCGCACGCGCTGCCCCCTCGTCTTGAGGCGTTGGGCGAGCAGTAATTCCACCATTGCCGCCGTTGTAGCTGACTCGATTCACGGTATTGTTATTGACCACAGTGGTGTTGTAAACATTGCGGACATTGGTGACGTTTACGTTGTTAACAGCACGGTTGTAGAAAAATCGGTCATGGTCCCAGCGTCCACCTTGGTAACCTTCGCCAAAGTACCCGTAGCCGTAGTTAATGCCGCCGTAGAAGCCAACCTGCGGTCCCCAATAGCCCTCGTGGAAGATGAATCCCTCTCCTCCCCAACCCCACCATCCGGGTGTCCAGAGGAGACCAACTTCCGGAGCCAAAATCCACGTACCAGGCACCCAGTAGTAATCGCCGTAGTCGTAGTAGTAAGCCCAATAACCGGGCGTCCAGAGGTATCCGTCGCCTGGGCAAAGAGGTTGCTCATAGATAGGCAGGGCAGGTGGTCCGAATGAGACCGCTATGCCTACACCGATCTGCGCATACGATGCCGCGCAGAGTGCAAGCATTGCCATTGCAATCCAAAGAATGCGCCTGTAGTTATTGGTCATTGTCGTCTTTTCCTTTCGTCGCCATCGTCGCCGGATAGACTGCCAATTTCATGCAGGCAGTGACGATTGACGACACCGTAGCACTTCATATCTAGGGGCGCTGATTCTGACTTCCGGCAAGCCGTGCATGACGGATGACCCTCAACTTAGTCAACCCGTCAATCTGGTCAATCTGCTTCTAGTCGCCCGTGCTGGCAAAGCCCTTGTCGCCCGTACTGGAAAAGCGCTGCCGGAGATTGGCTCCGACTTCCTGAGCTTTTTCCGCAAGCTTGGTGCGAGTGTCTTCTCCATTGGCTGGGGCGATCAGCCGGCCGACACCCACACCGATCCCGAGTCCGACAACGAATCGCAGCGTATCCCATGCGGCGTGGTTGTCTTCCTCGGTTAAGGCCTGGGACGCTCTCCCCACGCGTTCTGCAGCTGTCTGGTAAGTGTCCTGCGCGAAGTCACGGAGGTCGTCAACCTGGTCGGAGACTCGCTCCCGCATATCCTTTGTGGCACGATCCGATTGGTCAAGTAGGAACAGACTTGTTCCGAGTGCCATCTTAAGGATCTTTTTCATGTTCGTGTTCATGGTGCACCTCCGATTGCGCATAACTAGATCTTTGATCGGGAATTATTTGGTGATCGGACCGCCTACACGACGGTCCGGCGTCCACTCACGAGGTTGAAAATTAAGGTCACGAGGGCCAACAGTAGCAGGATGTGAATAAAGCCCCCTAATGTGTACGAGGTGACCATTCCTAGTAACCACAGAACCAGAAGGATCACGAATATCGTCCAAAGCATCTCAGCCTCCTTGTCACTCTGATGCCGGAGCACATGCACGCATGCAGCCTCTCCGATCTTCTCTGGAGACGGTAGCAATTTCACACCTGTTGTCGCTATCGGGTTAAGTCTGTAGGTCAGGACGAGAGTTCACCTACGCTCCGCCGATGGAGGTGTTCTCAATGTAAATGGGTGAGAAGCTATTCCCCGCCCAGGCGGAAGCGCAGACCTGCGCGGAAGTTCGCCTTCAACGCGGGATAGCCCAGCACTTCGTTGTAGTGATTGTTGAGAGCATTGCCCAGGTTGGCATAGGCAGTGATGTGTCGGGTCACGTTGTACCATCCCCCGAGATCGACGCGCGCATATCCCGCGGCGTAGTAGATAGGCGGAATAAGTCCGAAGAGAAAGTCGGAGTCCGGACGCCGGCCCACCGCCACCGCGCCGATCGTCGTACCAAAGCGCGGGCGAGTGTAGGTGAATAGGGCCGTGCCCGCGTGTTTGGGACGGCGCAACAACGGCGCACCCACTCCAAAGATGAGCGGATCGCAAAAAGGAGGACTGCACGACGGAGCCTCAAGAATCTGCGTCGAGGTATAGGTGTACGCGCCGGTGAATGAGAGGTGGCTGCCGATCTGGCCGCGCAACTCGACTTCCGCTCCGTGCGACATCGACTTGTTGAAGTTCACATACTGGCTGGTGAAATCGACCGGGTTGGTCTGATATTCAATCTGGTTATGGAACTGATTGCTATAGTAAAGCGCGCTCAACGAGACCTTGTTGCCGAAGAATCCCTGCTCGATGCCAGCTTCCCACGAGCGATTTTGTTCTGGTTGCAGATTCGGATTAGGAAGCGTCGGATAAGTTCCGGAAATACCGAACGACTGCTGGAAACTGGGCTCCTTGATACCCTCGGAGTATCCTGCTCGTAATCGCGTCCCGCTGAACGTCTCATCACCTTGAAGCAGCAGGAATGATACCGACGCGCGGGGCACGACTTTGTTGCCGAAGCTGGAGTTGTTGACGAAGCCGACTCCCGCGAGCGCCGACATGCGTTTCCAAGTTAAGAGCTCCTGGGCAAATAGATAGTTGTTGAAGCGCAATCCGTGGGTGTCGCTGACCGACGCAAAATCGGTGCCCGGCGCGAACGCAGAGTGGATGAATCCATTCTCGTCTTCGAAGGTGTAGCCGACGGTAGTTTGCACCCAGGGGCGGGGCGTCCACTGTCCCTGGTACTCGAACCCGGCGCGATTGTACTTGCTGAGGTTGGAAAACGGGCTATCGAGGAACTCGCGGCCCGGATCGACAGTGGCCTGCGAGTTCGCCTGCACGTGGCTGTACTCAAAGCCGCTGAACGTATGTTGCCAGGCTCCTGGGCCGCTGACCGCAAGCTCGGCGCTGGCCAGAAAATTGTTCTGGTGAGCGAGCTGATTGGAATTGGGCGGCAGCACCGGATCGCCATTGAACCACCAGTTCGACTGCACTCCCGTCCAGTTATTCGAATGCCGCAGGCGCAGGCGAAACGCAACCCGTTGCGAGAATCGTATCCCGACGTTGCCGCCCTCGAGTCCGTTGGAGTATGTGTCGTTGATACCTTGCCCTTCGGTGTTGAACTGGTTGAGGAAGAAGTTGTAGTCGTAAATCTTGTCGGCGCCTGCGACCGATGCATATCCGTTGGCCGTCGAAAACGTCCCGCCATCCGCGCCAAATTCGAAGACCGGCTTCAAGGTCGTTCCGGTGGTGGTCCAGAGTTGCACGACACTGGTCATGGCATCCGTGCCGTAGATGGTGCTCTCTGGACCGCGCACGACTTCGAGCCGCTGGATGTTGTTCATAGGAGTGACACCAAAGTCATAGAATCCACCAGGATCGTTGACCGGTACCCCATCGATCAGCACTTTGTTGTAGCTGGACTCGCCGCCACGCACGAACAGACTGGCCTGGCTGCCGCGGCGTCCGCTGGTGTTGACGATGGCTCCGGGAATGTAGCTGAGGGCATCGCCAGCGGCGGGTGGATTGAGCAGCGTGAGTTGGTCGCTGCTCAGCATGTCGAGCGACACTCCCGCTTGGTTTACCGTGTTGGGCGTGGCAGTAGCCGACACTACAACGGTCTGCGGCGTGGTCGTCAGCTTCAGTTGCACGACCTGTGGCTCCGTCTGTGGGACGGCCACGGCCAGCGACAGCGCCGCGAATCCGGGTGCAAGCACCTCCGCCTGATAGGCACCTTCGGCCAGGTTCGAAAACGTGACAACACCATCGCCGGAAGTCGTGAGAATTGCGACGCCCGCGTTGTCGCTGGAGCGGTACAGCGTAACCTGCACTCCAGATACACGCTCGGCCGTGGGGCTTTGCACGATGAGTTTCAGGTCGGCAGCGAACAGCGCGCTGGAAGTCAGCAAGCAGAAAAGAATAACGCGAATGCGGGTCAACACTCCTCCTCACGCGAAAGGGGTTGGAATGAAGGTTCGCGCCGGTCTCCTGACTTGCGAGTTGCGATGCGGACATCGCGTACTACGACGGAGGCCTTCCCGTTTGCACAGTGGCCTGGCGCCAAACAGCTCGCTTACAGTTGCGCGGCAGCGCGGGATTCACACCCGCTTCCCAGTTCCGCCCCAGTGGCGGAACGCGCGAACCAATCGTGGATGAAGATGAACTGGAAAGAACAACCCGAAGACGGAATTTGTCCCAAGGGAAACTCCGACTCTATCTCCCGGGGGAGGCGGTGTCAAACCCGCGGCGAGGAAAACCGGGCCTCCGCGTTGGCGGTGATGCGCTCCAAGGCTTCCTGCATTTCCACGTGCGCCGCCGCGAGTCCAGCGTCATCTGCATCGGGTGGAACAAAGATTTTGCGCGCGACACGGACATACGCCCGCGAAAATGGCTTGGGAATCATGAACCCGTCCCAGGTGCTGAGCACCCACGCTTTTTCCATCGCGACATAAAACGCCGTGATCGGAACGCCCGTGGTGCGAGCCAACAGCACCGGTCCTCGCTTTGCGACGTAGCGCGGACCGCGCGGGCCGTCGATAGTAAACGCCACGCCACCTCCGTTCATGACCAGAGTGCGCATCTCAAGCAAACCGCGTTGGCCTCCGCGCGAGCTGGAGCCGCGCACCGGGGGATATCCCATGCGCTGGATCACGCGCGCGATGAATTCGCCGTCGCGGCTTTGGCTGGTGAGCACCGCCAGGTTGCGATGGCGGAAGATCCAAGCTGCTCCCAGCACGCAGCGATGCCAGAAGGGAAAGATTCCGGGATGAATGTTGTCCAGGCTGCCGATCGAGCCTTCTTCCCACGAGAACGTGACTTTCACCGTCGGTCCCACCAGGTAAAGGAATGCCGGGACGATCCACGAGACCAGCCAAAGCTGCAGGCGCTGCGGCAAGGTGAACTGGGGGTCGCCGGAGTCGTCGACGGCAGCGCTGGATTCGAGGGGCACGGGAGAATTCTAACTGACGGCCACCCGATGCTTCACCCCGAGTACTTCAGCCACCGCCGCAACTCCGGCAGCGTTGGACGCTTGCCGTACATCAGGATGCCCACACGATAGATGCGCGATGACAGTCCGAGCAGTCCCCACGTGGTGAGCAGCATCAGCGCGACGCAGAGCACGATCTGCCACATGGGCGGAGTCTCGACCATCACGCGCACGAACATCAGAATCGGCGCGAAGAAAGGAACCATCGACGTCCAGAACGCCAGAGGTGAGTTGGGATGCTGCAGCACCGGAGTGCTTAGGACAATGGCGAAGATGATGGGCAGCATGGCTGGCCACTGCACCTGCTGCGCTTCCTGGTCGGAGTTGACCATCGCGCCCAGCGCGGCGTACATGGTCGAATAGAGGAAGTAACCGAGGATGAAGAACACCCCGAAGGCGACCACGCCAGCCATCGGAATATGAATGTTGGACATCATGGAGTGCGACGCAGTCAGTCCGGGCAGGGAAAATGCCAGTCCCACCAGCAGCCAGATGATGGTTTGCGTCAAGCCGACCGCGCCAACGCCTATGATCTTTCCGGCGAGCAACTGTTTCGCCGTGACCGACGACAGCAGAACTTCGAGGATGCGTGAACTCTTCTCCTCAATGATGGAGCGCATTACCGCAAACCCATACATCAGCACGTTCACATACAGCAGCATGACCATGGTGAACGAGACCAGGAACACCGAGATTCCGCTGGCGCCTTCCTTGCCCTTCTCGATGCGGATGGAATCGAGATCGATGGGCTTGAGCAGGGTTTCGACTTCCGCGCCGCTCATGCCCTTTTGCGCCAACTGGCGTTTGACCAGCGCCGATTGCACCGCGTTTCGCAATTCAATGCTTTCGCCAAAGTCGGTGACATCCCTGGCGTTGTAGACCACTTTGTGGTCGGCGAGGTTGGCGTCGGTGATCCACAGGAAGCCGTCGATCTTGCCATCGGTTATCTGTTGCCGCAGCGAAGTTCGCTCGCCCTCGGTGACGTCGGTGCTGATGTCGATCGCATAGTACGGGGCCGACATTTTCTGATTCGACTTGCCCCCGTCGCTCTTTGCATTCTCCGCCTCGGTGTTCTGCTGTTGCGGCGCCATCAACTGTTGCTTTACCGCCTCGGCGATTTCGGGATTGCTGGCCACCAGCACGAGGTGGCGCGTGCCACCCGATTTCATGTCCGACAGCATCGCCGGTATCAGGATGGTCGAGGCCATGAACACCGGCATCAGCAGGGTCATGATGATGAACGCCTTGCTGCGGATGCGTTCCAGATACTCGCGCCGGATGATCAGCCAGGTGTTATGCATTTTGGCCCACCACGTCGATGAAGATTTCTTCGAGCGACGGGTCGACCAGTTCAAAGCGGCTGATGCGGGCATGCTGCGCGCATAGGCGAAGCAATTCCTGCGAGTCGGCGCCCGGCTTCAGGCGGACCTCCACATAGTTGCCATAATTATTGACCGACTCGATGAGTTCGCTGTGGTCCCACGGTGGGTCGCCCTCGTACTGCATCTGCACCGTGTTCTTGCCGTAGCTGGCCTTGATCTTCTTGAGTTCGCCCTCCAGCACGCTGCGGCCATGATCGATCAGGCAGATCGAATCGCACAGTCGTTCGACCTGGTCCATGCGATGGGTGGAGAAGAGTATCGTCTTGCCCGCCTTCTTCAACTCGATCATCACGTCCTTGAGCATCACCGCGTTCGCGGGATCGAGACCGGAGAACGGCTCGTCGAGAATCATGAGGTCGGGATCGTGCAGCATGGCGGCGACGAACTGTATCTTCTGCTGCATTCCCTTGGACAACTCTTCAACCTTCTTCTGTGTCCAGTCCGAAAGCTGCAGGCGCTCGCACCAGTCCAAGGTTCGCCTCCGCGCCTCGGCGGTTGACAGTCCATGCAGCCGCCCAAGAAAAATGAGGTGATCGAGCACCTTCATCTTCTTATAAAGGCCGCGCTCTTCGGGCAGGTAGCCGACGCGTTGCAATTGCTCGCGATGAAATTTCTCGCCGAACAGCCGGACTTCGCCTTCGTCGGGAATGTTGATGCCGATCATCATCCGGATGGTCGTGGTTTTGCCGGCGCCGTTTGGTCCGAGCAGTCCGTACACTCCGCCCTCGCGAATGTTGAAGGAAAGATGATCGACGGCAACGAAGCGATCGTAGGACTTGTGGATTCCGCGAAGTTCGACGATGTCAGGCATAGTTCACTAAGACTTATGGAACGCCCCGTTCGTCACCGGCTGAGGCGTGGTCCTGCGTGCGGGGCCATCGCGATTGTAACGATCCACGATGATCCGGCAACATCACGCGTGGTTCCTGCATGCCGCGTGCGAGGGATCAAGCCAGACGCATCGGCAGGTCGGCGTCGCGGGCTGTATTCTCGGCGAGCCGGCGCGCGGTGATGTCGAGGTTAATCCCAACCATGCGCTCGGGCTTACCGGCGGGGTCGTAGAAAACTTGGCCCTGACTCGCGACCCAGCGCACGCGTCCGCTAGCGGTGCGGATGCGATACTCCTCCGACCAGTTATGGAGCCGCTGCCGGAAGAGTTCATCCAGTTGCGCCACAACCCAGTCGCGGTCGTCGGGATGCATGCTCTCCTCCCATTTCTGGCGCGATGGCTTTTCGTCGAGCGAGAAATCGTAGAGGCGCTGAAAGCCGTCCGACCAGTACACGATGTCGTTGACAATGTCCCAGTCCCACACGCCGCCTGACACCACCCGCTTGGCGATGCCGAGCCGCTCTTCGTTGGCCAGTAACTGTCGCTGTGTAACCTTGCGGATTTCCGCCTCGTTGGAGGCTTGCAGAACCGCCTCCCGACTGGCCTCACCCAGTGCGGAGATCACGAGCCCAGAGAACGCGAACAACAAAGTGCCGACCACGGCCTTCGGGCCGGGGAGCCCGAGAGTGTAGAGCGGCGCAACCAGGAAATAGTCCGCCGACATTACGCAGATAAGCACCGAAACAATACCGGGGCCGAGACCTCCATAAAATGCGGACAGTGCGACTGGAAGAGTCAGCAAAGTGAAAGGGAAGCCGTCATCGATCATGTAGCGTCCCAACAGCCAGCGTCCGGCAAGGAACCCAACGGAAATCAGAATGGCACCGCCGTAACGCCAGCGGAGGCTTTGCCGCGAATCGTTTTGCGGAAAAATTCGCAGGATGGAAAGAAAATCGGCCATGGCACTTGCAGACGAACCGACAGACTAGCAGCCGCCGGCCCCGACTAAAGTTGACGCTTAATGGCGAAATTTTGCCATAGCCATTAAGTGTGCTACTCGTCGCACGTTTGTAGGAAGTTGCGCACCATCTGCTTGCCGTGCACAGTCAGCACACTCTCAGGGTGGAACTGTACCCCTTCGACGGCATACTGGCGATGCCGCAGTCCCATGATCACCCGGCCGCCATCGCGGTCCAGACAGGTAGCGGAAATCCCCAACCCGGCGGGTAGGCTTTTTTCCTGGACCACCAGCGAGTGGTAGCGCGTCGCGGTCATGGGAGAGGGAATACCGCGAAAAATCGTTTTCCCGTCATGCTCAACCGAACTCGTCTTGCCGTGCATGAGGTTTGCGGCGCGCACCACATTTCCGCCGAAGGCCGCACCAATGGCCTGGTGTCCTAGACACACGCCCAACAGCGGCACGCGCCCGGCGAAGTGCTTGATTACGTCGATACTGATGCCTGCTTCCTGGGGCGTGCAGGGGCCGGGAGAGATCACAATTCGTTGGGGACCGAGCTGCTCGATTTCATCCACGGTGATCTGGTCGTTGCGGCGCACCACGACCTCGAAACCCAACTCCCCAATGTACTGGACCAGGTTGTAGGTGAATGAGTCGTAATTGTCCAAGACAAATATCATGTTGCGCCTACCCGGCCTTTTCTGCCGCCCTTAACAGCGCGCTCGCCTTGTTCATGCACTCTTGATACTCGCTTTCGGGGTCCGAGTCGGCGACGATGCCCGCGCCAGCCTGCACATAGGCGCGGCCGCGATGCAAGACCATGGTGCGAATGGCAATGCAGGAGTCAAGATTGCCGGCGTAATCAGCGTAAAGAATTGCACCGCCATAAACCCCGCGGCGCACTGGTTCCAGTTCTTCGATGATCTCCATGGCGCGAACTTTGGGCGCTCCGCTCAGTGTGCCTGCGGGGAAACATGCCGCCACTGCGTCGAGGGCATCGAGTTCAGGGCGAAGGCGGCCTTCCAGCGCCGACACCAGGTGCATGACGTGGGAGTAGCGCTCCACGTACATCAGGTCGCGCACCTGGACCGTGCCGTAGTCACTGACGCGTCCCAAATCGTTGCGCCCGAGATCGACCAGCATAACGTGTTCGGCGCGCTCCTTCTCGTCGGTGCGCAGCTCTTCGATGAGGCGTTCGTCGTCGCTAGCCTCATCGCCGCGGCGACGTGTGCCTGCGATGGGACGGTACTCCAACTTGCGCCCCGTGATGCGCACCAGCATTTCCGGCGAAGCGCCCACCACGTGGATATCGTCGAGCTGAAGAAAAAACATGTAGGGCGACGGGTTGACCGTTCGCAGGGCACGATAAATCTGGAACGGCTCGGCCGGCGGCTTGAAATCGAGGCGCTGCGAGAGCACGACCTGAAAGATGTCACCCGCCGCAATGTATTCCTTGGCGCGGCGAACGCTTTCGAGGAACTCATCATGCGATGTTCTGGTGTGCACCTTGATAGGCTTTCGCTTGGCAGGAGCCGACCAGCCCAGTTGCTGCTTGTGAATCCCCGCCACCAGCTTGCGCTCCAGGGCATCGATATCGGCCAGCGCGCGGTCGTAGGCCTTGCGCGGAGACTCGGCGCGAACATCTGCGGCGGCGATGATATGCAGTTGGTGCTTCAGATGATCGAAAGCCAGCAGCCGGTCGTAGAAAGTAAAGACGCAATCCGGCAAATCGACGTCCGCCTTCGCCGTTTCCGAAAGCCGTTCGAACTGTCGCACCATGTCGTAGGCGAAATATCCGACACCGCCCGAGGTAAACGGCGGTAAGCCGGGGACCGTCGCGGGACGAAACTGCCGCAGAGTTTCGCGCAGAACATCATTCACATTGCCGGTGCGACGCTCTTCGGACGATCCCCGGCGAATCGTCAGTTCCCGGCCGCGCGCGGTGAGCACCATGCGGGGCTGCGCGCCGACAAACGTATAGCGGCCGATCTTCTCGCCGCCTTCGACCGATTCCAGCAAGAAGGAATATTTCTGTTGGGCGGCTACGCTCAGGAACGCGCCCACCGGCGTCAGTAAGTCGGCGCTCAGCGTCTTGGCCACGGGAATCAAGGTGGCGTCGCGGCTCAGTTGCAAAAAACTCTTGTAATCAGGCGTTACCATCAGGTCCCTGGCGCTGGTTGCGGGGTTGACTGGATTATACGAGAGGCGGAAGATCGTTGGCTGACGCCGTCCCAAGGTATTGGATTGAAAATCAGGTCATGACCACCGTACGAATGGACAAATGGCTCTGGGCTGCCAGATTCTTCAAGACGCGCGCCTTGGCTGCACGAGCCTGTGATCTCGGCCGTATTACCTCGAATGGACAGCCCGCCAAACCCGCGCGCGACGTTCATGTCGGAGACTTGCTGCACCTGACCAATGACGCTGGCGACTTCCAGGTAGAAGTCCTGCTCCTCAGCGAGATGCGCGGCCCTGCCCCCGTTGCGCAGACGCTCTACCGCGAGACGGATGAGAGCCGGGAGCTGCGCGCGAAGCTGGCCGCAGAGCGCAAGGCGATGGGACAGTTTGAAACTTCGCAGGAAGGCAGACCGTCGAAACGCGATCGCCGGGAAATTAATCGGCTGCGGGGGCGACCGTGATCACCGGCGAGCGGCCGGAAACTGTGGCCAGCCCAGCGGCAAGATGGGCACCCGAACCAGGGCTCGTTGACAGCAATTCGCGAAACGCCAGAGTCATACAATGCTAATGACGGCGCACAGGCAGTCTGCGCCGCGAGCAGGCAGTTTCTGCCAAAAACGGAAAATCAGTCTTGTGGGATTTCGTGCGGCTTCATACAGTACGACGTGTGCCACTGCGGGAAATGCAGCGCTTTATCCAAAAGATGGAAGGGGGCCTACAGATCAAGCTTGGAGTTTGAATGATTTGGTGGGAATATTGAGGGTTCGAGAACAACAAATAAATTACCCCGGGCACTTGCCTGCTACGCAGGTAGAGGGGACACCGGGGTGTATAGGGACAAGATACCTCTTAAATGGCCGAATTGCAAGCAAAATTTGTGTACGACGAGCTCACGATTGCAGATCTTGAACGCAGTCTATCACTTGAGCGACTGGGGGCCCTATTTGGATTTGGCTGACGGTGATCGCGCGTACGCATTACTTTTATACGAATGGAACATAAGGGTTTCGGAGGCGATGTACAGCATTTTGCAGGGCTTCGAGGTGACGCTCCGGAACTCGATTCACGATGTGATGTGTATCGCACACGGACGACACGACTGGTATGACGTTGCAGAGCTTATGGACGACGAAAAATCGCGAATTGAAGACGCCAAACGTCGCATTGTTCGAGATGGGCGCCAGATTACTCCTGGCCGAGTCGTGGCGGAACTCATGTTTGGCTTCTGGTCGTCTCTGGCTGGAACCGTTTACGCACAAACGCTGTGGGACAGACACTTATACAAAGCCTTTCGACAGAAGAAAGTGGGAAGAAAAGACGTAGCCAAGCGTCTGAAGAAAATTCGATTCCTTCGCAACCGAGTTGCTCACCACGAGTCAATTATTGGTCGACAAGGTCAAGAGCGCAATCTCAGGCAAGACGTGAGAGAGATTTTAGAGGCCACTTCTTGGATTTGCAGTACTACTGCAAAATGGGTAGCACATACAAGCTCTTTCGATACGGCTTATTCTCAACGGCCAACGCCACCCCAGGCCGATCTCCCGCTGATACGCACCTGATTTCAAACATACCCACTTGCAGACCCTGCTTTCCCAGACCCTCCTTTCGCTTGCGCCGATTCCGCAGCCGTGCATATACTCGTGAGGTTTGCCCGCCTGACGAGGGTTTTGCGCGTTTCGCGGACGATTCATCGGCTCGGGGCGCAACAAGCCCGCCGATCTTCGGAGAACTTTTATGGAAACCACGCT
>Ga0207926_1000016_pt1 | contig 80280 bp, 79 predicted proteins | sample NGESurdeep072012_8_FD_184454 | JGI IMG/M metagenome (GOLD analysis project Ga0207926, IMG submission 184454) | Arctic peat soil microbial communities from Barrow, Alaska - NGEE Surface sample 210-1 deep-072012 (SPAdes) | ecosystem: Environmental > Terrestrial > Soil > Wetlands > Peat ...
CGCGAGCCACCGCTTGCTTGGGCACAAGCACCTGCACCACCGCCGAAAGGAGGAAACCGAACGCGAGCGGCCAGAGCACCTCCCAGAACATGTACAGCGAGATCTGCAGCGCATGCGGCACGGCAGAGACGACGGACAACCGGGCTAGCTCCTCACGAGCCGCGCGCGACGCAGCCTCGCCTGGATCAGCCGTTTGTCTTTCGTGTAACCGCGCATCCGCCGGATTATACCCCCCGGCGGTATCGGGCCCCACTAGCGATCCCAAGGGGTCGAAATCAGGGTTGGAATCGTTTCTTAAATCGTCTTCGCGCGCCAGGGTTAAGTCTCTGTTGGAGCGGCAAGACGCGTTCGGTGAACTCGTTTTACCGGCTACATGAGGAAGGGACGACAGCGAGGCCAGTCGCTGGTCGAGGCAGCGATCACGTTGCCCGTGGTTCTGCTGCTCGCGCTCGGAGTGACCGACATCGGGCGCTCTTTCTACTATCGCGAAGCGGTCACCAACTCGGTCCGGCAAGCCCTCCGCATGGCGGTTTCGTCCTACCAGCAGAACACCGCGAACAGCGTTTGTGCCGGCACTGGCGGCGGTCCCGTGGCGGTGACGGTGGTGTCTGCCATCCCTCCGTCGGGCAGCGCCATCACGACCATCGCCAACCAGGCGGCCCTGGAAAGCTCGAGCAACGGAACGCCGGCGGGATCGGTGCTCGCGGGCGCGACCTTGACCGTGACGTTTCACTGCTTGAACGGAGTCGCCATCACCAACGCGACCGGCAACGGCAGCGGACCTTCCAACGCCGGGTCCGACTCGATCAGCGCAAGCATCACGAGCCGCATGTCGGTCATCACGCCCCTGCTGTGGCCGTTGACGGGCACGTCCTATCCGATCACGGTCACGTCATTCCAGCGCACCGAGTACTGAGATGAGAAGCCTTCGAGGCCAGGCGCTCGTCGAGTTCGCGCTGGTGTTCCCATTTCTCTTTTTTCTCCTTGCGCTCAGCATCGACGTCTTCCGCGTCGACTGGGTCAGCTCGACCGTGGCCGAGTCGGCGCGCCAGGGAGCGCGCCAGGCCGTCGCCAACGAGGACCCGTCGGACAACGGATTCGGGACGACGGCCGGTCCCTGCTCGGGCACCACCCAGACGCCGTCCGCGACGGGAAGCGGATGCCTGAAGACGGCTCGCATCTACGAAACGGTGCTCACCGTCCTCGGAGGGTTTGCACACAACAGCATGCTCACCGAGGCACCACCCGCGGCGTGCCCCAACCCCGCCGTAGGCGCAACCTCCGTGTGTGTTTACCCGGGCGAGCAGGGTGCCGCCGGGACATACCCCTCGTGCGACGCGGCCCGCGCATCGCTCGGCCATGACCCCCTGGCGGGAGAGCTCGGCTCGCGCAGTGCAGAGTATGCGAACCCCCAGTACAAGGGCTGCTACCAGGTGGTCGTGACCGTCATCTATCGATACGACACGCTGGTTCCGTTCCTCGGAGGCGCTGCGCCGAACTTCCTGCGCATCAGCTCGTCCACCCAGATGCTAGCGGAGTACTGATGAAGCACCAAAGCCAGAAGGGTCAGGCCGTGGTGATCGTCGCAGCCATGCTGGTCGCCCTGACGATCCTCGGCACGATGGTGTTCGACGTCGGCCTGGCAGTGTCGGACCGCCGCAACCTGCAGGCCTACGCGGATTCGGCGGCGCTCGCCGGCGCCCGCTCGTACCCCCAGGGTGTCAACCGCGCGCATTGGGTCGCGATGCAGTACCTCGGCGCGTCGTTGAGCTTCGCCCTCCCATCGGGTTCCTGCGCAAGCCCCGCGAGCTGCCCGGCCGGGACCTACTCGGTCGTCTCGTACCAGATCACCATGACCGACTCGTTCCGGGTCGGTGGGATCCTGAACTACCCGACCGTGCTGGACGTCGTGATCTCGCACCAACAGCCCAGCATCTTCGCGAGGATGGTCGGCTACTCGACCGTCAAGACCGCCGCCTCCGCCCGCGCCACGCCCCCCGGCCCGCAGATCTCGGGCGCCGCCTACGCGGTGGCGGCCGTGAGCGGCGACGCGATGATCAACGGAGGAGGCGCAGCGTTCCAGACGGTCACCGGTCCGGTCTACGCATTCGGCTCGTTTGGAGCCAACAACGGACCGCACTCCACCGGAGTCCCCTCGGTGCAGACCAACTATGACGGCACCACCTGCCCTGGCAGCCCGAACAACCTGCTCGACAACGGCGGCGGGGCCAACGGCCTGAACTTCCACACGACCGACGGCGGCTCCATGACCAACCACACCGGCGTGCCGCCGAACTACAGCTGGGACAACGCCTCGCCGCTGCCCGCGCAGCCGGCGCCGATGTACTTCTCCGCCGGCGCGGCCAAGGACGCGGCCGGCAACTGGAAGCCCGGCATCTACAACGGTTTCGCGCCCAGCGGCGGCACCATGAACGGCGGCGTCTACAAGATCATCAACTCGGCAAGCCTTGCCCTCGGCGCGATCACGAACACCGTGCACATGGCGTCAGGGACTTCGAACGGTGCGAACGCCGTCGCAATCGTGATCGACTCCTCGGACACGGGCGCCCTCGACATCGGCTCGGCAGTGCTCAACGGCCTCGACGACCTCAACCCGCCGAACTACATCGGATTGCGCGACCCGGCGGGCACTCACAACTTCGTCATCTACGGTGGGCACGGAGTCGGGTCGTACACGGGCGGCATCACGATCGGGCCGGGCGCCAGCACCGATATGAGCGGAATCATCTACGTGCCGGACAGCGCTTACGTCAGCGACGGAAACTCCAGCCCTCAGTTTGCCGGCTCGCTGGTGGTCTCGAGCATGACCGTCCGCGGTGGCGGCAATGGCGCGCAGGTGTTCCACTGGGTGTGCGGGCTGAACGCGATCGCCGGTCAGCCCTACCAGGGAGGCCTCGTCCGCTAACCGCCGCCTCGCGAGCTTGGGTGATGAGCCCGGCTAGCCGTCCCAGTGGTTCGAGACGATGGCCAGACCCTTGTAGAAGGCCGTCAGCGCCGCCGCAATCTGGCCCGGCGCTTGCAGAGGCAGCAGGTGCGAGGCCCCTTCGAGTGTGCGCCCCTCAGCATTGGGCAGCCACGAGAGCAGCGTCCTGTGAACGGGCTCACGGATCGCATTGACTCGTGTGCTGTTTTCGCCCAGGAATAGAATTGCGGGCTGCCGCACGCGAGCGGCCTCCGCTTGGTCGAACCGCCACGCTTGCACCACCGGCTGATCGGTTTGAAAGAAGGCAGCCGTTCCCTTCAGCGCATCCTCGCGCCACGTCCCCAACGCTTCGTCGAGAACGCGCTCGTAATCGGGGTCGACTATCCCTCGCATGAAGATGTCCATCGCTCCCGCCACATCGCCCCGACTCCATAAGGCCGCGGTCGCGCGAAGGACGGTGAGTGCGGGCGACGGGTCTGTGGTCGCCGTCATCACGGGAGGTTCCAAGAGCGCCACCGACGCGACCGACTCCGGCTCCTGGAGGGCGGCCTGGAGCGCAATGCAGGCACCGATAGAGTGCCCGACGAGGTGCGCCTTTGCGATTCCGAGGTGCCGCATCAAGGCGAGACAACACTCGGCCTGCCCGGCCATGGTGATCGGTTGCGAAGGCATGGTGCTGCTTCCATAGCCGGGTCGGTGATAGCTGACGAGCCGGTAGCCGCCTGTCTTGAACAGTTCATCGGCGAGAGGACCGAACCAATCGGTCAGTATCCCGCCGTGCAGGAACACGACCGGCTCACCTGCGCCTTTCACCCAATACTCCAGTTCGACACCCGCCACCGAACCGCCGCCGTCCGGAATGCGAAGCCGGCTGTCGTGGGTCCGGGCGAAATGCTCATGCAATTTCATGTCTGCTACACTGACATGAAAGGAATGAAGAGTCAAGCCGCGATCTCACGGCGGTATCGCATGGGAAGGCGGGCGGTCTCAGCCACCGCCAATGGCGAAAGCATCCTGGCAGCGGCTCGCCGGCTGTTCGGCGAGATCCGTTACGACCAGGTTTCGCTTGATGACGTGGCCGCTCAAGCCGGCGTGACAGAACGCACCGTGGTCCGTCGCTTCGGCTCCAAGGAACAACTTTTCGGAACCGTCAGCGCGGAGCGCGCTGCCGGCATCCGCCGAGCCCGCGACGAAGTTCCAGCAGGCGACATCCCCGAGGCGGTGAGGCTCCTCATAGGAACCTACGAAGACTGGGGGGATGAGGTTCTGCACCTTCTATCTCAGGAGCAGGGCTTGACCGGCGTGAACAACACGGTTGAGGCGGGCCGCAGGTATCACGCCGCCTGGGTTGAGCGCGCCTTTTCTCCGCTGCTGGGCAAGCTGACGCCGGCACTTCGCCGGCGTCGAATCGGTCAGCTGGTCGCCGTGACCGATATCTATACCTGGAAGATTCTTCGCCGCGACGTCGGCTTGAGTCGCGCCGAGGTGGAGACATCACTCCGCGAGCTGATCGGCGACATCGTCGCGCGTAAGGCGTGAAATGACGCGTTTCACCTTCCTCACCTGGGATGGTGGCGGCAACGTGCCACCGGCCATCGGTATAGCCCAGGAGCTGAACGCGCGGGGCCACAAGGTGCGCTTCCTGGGCTACCTTCCGCAGCAAGCTGCGATCGAAGCTCGCGGCCTGGCTTTCTCGACCCTACCTCGTAGTGGAAGCTTCGATCTCTACGGCGAGCGCAGGCCAGAGCAGAGGCTCCCCGCCATCATCCGCAACGTCTGGGCGTGCCCCGAGCACCTGGACGACATCCCCGATGCTCTCGCGGCTCATCCGGCCGACGTCCTGGTCATTGACTTTCTGATGCAGGGTGCGCTGGCGCAGGCGCGGCGGACCGACATCCCGGTGGCCGTCCTGGCGCATTCCTCGGTGGCAGGCCTCGTACCACCGCCGGACTCGCCTATGGGTTCCGCGCGGTTGGCTGCAGCCAACGACTTTCGAGCCACGATTGGGCTGCCGCGGATGGAGGGGCTCAATGATGGTTGGGCAGGACTGCCGACGATCGTCACGACAATTCCCGAGCTCGACGCCGCGGCAGATGGCGCACCGAAGACCGTGCATTATGTGGGCCCGGTCGCCGAGCGGACGGCGCGGTCCACCTGGGATCCCCCCTGGGCGCCGGACGATGAGCGGCCATTGGTTCTGGGCAGCTTCAGCACGACGCGGTTGTGGGACCCGGCCAGCCGGATTCGCAACACCCTGGACGCGCTGGCCGATGAGCCGGTCCGGGTGCTCCTTATCGCCGGCGCGTACTCAACGCCGCTGGAGCTGCCCGACAACGCAACGGTGCGGCCGTTTGTGCCGCACGCGGAGGTCCTGCCCTCTGTGTCGGTGACGGTCACGCACTGCGGTCATGGCACCGTGACCGCATCGCTCGCGCACGGAGTGCCGATCGCGGGTCTGCCTTACCCGGCAGCCGACCAGCCGTACCTCGCGGCGCGCATCCAGGCACTGGGCGCGGGAGTGGCGCTCGACGGCGAATCGAGCCCGGCCACCATCCAGAGTGCCGTCCGCGATCTGCTCGCCCGGCGTTCATTTCACGAGGCGGCGGGTCGCTTGGCCCATGCCATCCGAATTGCGCCGGGAGCTGCCGGAGCCGCCGACGTCCTGGAGCAGCTGGCCCGTCACCAAAATCGCTGACCCCAGCCGGGTTTTAGGTGGATGCGATTCGGGCACCTTCGGTTGGATCCTTGGCCGCACACAGCCAATTGGGCGCCCTGACCCTCTCGTCCGCTAGCTTGCTTCGGGTAGCTCGATCGTGAACGTGCTGCCTTTCCCTCGAGTTGTCTGCACGTGGATCGTGCCGCCGTGGCGCTCGACCACGCGGCGCGCGATCGCGAGCCCGAGGCCGCTGCCCGAATCGCTGCGCTGAAACCGTTCGAACAGCTGCGGAAGGCGATCTTCTTCGATCCCCGGCCCGCTGTCGATCACGTCGATCGAAGGTCCGGCCGCGCCGCGCGCCACGCGCAGCCTGACGTCGGCGCCGCGAGGGCTGACGCGCACGGCGTTGTCGACCAGGTTCGCGACCGCCTCGCGGAGCAGGTCCTTGTCGGCGTTGATTCGAGCGGGCGCCGTGACCTCGGTCACCAGCCCCACCCCCGACGTGCCGGCCTGTGCCGCGTACGCATGCACCACGTCGGCTGTGAGCTCGGCCAGGTCGACCAGCTCGCGGCGGAGCGGGACGTCCTCGTCCGCGTGCGCCAGGGAGCGCAAACGCCCGAGCATCCTCTTCATCCGTTCCGCCTCGGCGACGCTGTCTTCGATCGCCTGGCCTGCCTTGCCGCCTCGGGAGGCCCGCCGGAGAATCGAGAGGTTGGTCATGATCGTCGCGAGCGGGGTCGCCACCTGGTGCGAGACGTCGGTGAGGAACCGCCGTTGGGCCGTCAAGACGCCGGCCAGCTGCTCGTTGGCATCGGCCTGGGCCCGGATGGCGAGGTTCATTCGATAGATGAGGGGCAGTGCGATCAGCGGCAGCGCCGCCACGACCGGGGCTTCGATCGAAAGCACGGCGATGCTGACCGCGCAAGCGGTGAGCGTCAGCGACGCGGGCCACGAGGCGGCGGCGGACTGCCTGAGCAGCGCAACATACGGCCGCCCGGTGTGCAGGGCGGCGGGCAGGACCGCCACGAGCAGGTTCACCGCCACGTAGATGAAAGCAGCGGCAGCCGCCCTCGCGTCCTGGGCGGCGCTCACGTCCCTGTCGACGGTGCCGATCGCCCCCGCCATCGCGGCCAGGGACGCCGAGGCCAGCACGTTGCCCGCGTTGAAGATGCTCTCCCACCACGAACGCCTCACCAGCCGGTTTCCGGCCAGCACGCTCAGCGCTGCGGTGGCGGGGCCAACTCCGGGCGCAAGCAGCAGCACGGCGAGCAGCGACGGCAGCGCGCCGAGGGTGACCTTCTGCTCCGGTCCGATCTTGACCGGGTACCGCTCCGCCAGCAGGCTGCCGGCGAGACACACGGGGACGATGAGCCAGCGCCATGGTTGGGCCGCCGCGAAACCGCCCTCTGCCGCGGCGGTGCCGGCGAGCACGACGCCGATCAGCGGCACACCGACGAGGACCGCCTTCAGCCGTGTTGGAAAGCTGGCGAAGGCTGGGACCAAGGGTTTGTTCAGGGGGTTGGCACGTCGAGGGTCATGGTCAACGTGATTCCACCGTTGGTCGTGCCATCCGAGACTTTCATCTGGTAGCGATAGTTGGCGGATACCACGTTCGCGCCGTGCGCACCTTGAGGAATGTGCACGTGCACCGTGATCAAGGTTCCGCCGCGTCCATCCGGAGCGGTGGTCGCGCTGTCTGTGACCTGTCGGGCGATGTGCCTGTCGACCGGCGACATATAGACCATGTTGTTGATGGAAAGGTTGTGCCCGCCGGGCGTCACGACCTGGATCGGCGGATCCGAGAGGCACCACATCACGTTGGCCGAGGCGGCTCCCTGACCGCCCAGCACCAGCAACCCCGCTGACAGCGCACCCACCACCACGACTCTCTTGCTCATGTCGAAACCTCTTCTTTTGACTCCGCGATGAACCGGTACCCGATGCCGCGAACGGTCTGGATCAGGCGAGCCTCGCCGCCGCCCTCGAGCTTCTGCCGGATCCGCGAGACGTGGACCTCGAGCGAGTTGGATTCCGGGCCCGTGGTCACCGCCCAGACCGCCTCCCCAAGCTGCTCGTACGTGACGAGCTGGCCGCGGCTCCGCATCAGGGCGGCGAGGATCCGGAACTCGATGCCCGTGAGGCCGAGCTGGCGGCCCCCTCGGGTCGCGAGACCCTCGGTGAGGTCCAGGATGACGTCGCCCACGACCAGGCGGGAGCCGCCTTTGCCGCGATGCCGCCGGATGACCGCTTCGACGCGGGCCATCAGCTCTTCGAGGGCGAAGGGCTTGGCGATATAGTCGTCGGCGCCGAGCTTCAGGCCGGCGATCCGATCGCTCACCGACGAGCGCGCGCTGATGCCCACGAGCGCGGCGTCGGTCTCAGCTCGAAACGCCTCGAAAAGCTCGGGTCCGTCGTTGTCGGGCAGCATCAGGTCCAGGAGCACGACATCCGGGTTCCACTGGCGGACGAGCTCGAGGCCACGGCCCGCCGTATCGACGGCGCGCACCGTGTAGCCCTCCTCGCCCAGGCCGGCCGAAACCGCCCGGGCGAGTCGGCGGTCGTCCTCGACCAGCGCCACCTTCCAACGAATCGTCATCCTGGTGCGACGGATTCTCCCACGGAACCTGGTGAACTCAGCCCCTTTTAACTTCCCCCGCTTGCGGGGGAAGTCGGCGCCGTTCGCCGGATGGGGGGGCTAGCCCTAAACAACCCGCGATGGGGGCCGCTTCGTAACCTGGGCCTCCGAAGGTCCGTTTCTAGTCGGCGTGGGCGCGACCGTATGAGCTCGTGGGCGCCCGCGCCGCTGCGCCGGCTTGCGGTGACGCTGATCGCCCTCGCGGTGGTGGTGATCCCGAGCCTGGTCACCGCGTGGGTCCTGGCGCCCTCCGCGGGCGACGTTCAGCAGCGCGTGCGCGACCGGACCGACAGCCTGGGCGTGGTGCTCCTGCAGAAGGATGAGGTTCCGCCTCTGCTGGCGCAGGCCGTCGTGGCCACGGAGGACGAGCGGTTTTACTCCCACCACGGCATCGACTCGATCGGCCTGGGCCGCGCCGTTCTCTACGACGTCGCGAACGTCTGCCTTTGCCAGGGCGGATCCACCATCACCGAGCAGCTGGCCAAGGACATCTACCTCGGAGGGTCCGACCGCGGCTACAACAAGCTCCAGGACCTTGTCCTGGCGCTGAAGATCGAGCGCGAGATCGACAAGCGCCAGATCATGGCGGACTACCTGAGCGTGATCCCGACGGGGCTCAACCGCTACGGCGTGACGGCGGCTGCGTGCGCCTACTTCCACGCGCCGCTGAGCAGCCTGACGCTTGGCCAGTACGCGCTGCTGGCAGGTGTCACCCAGGCGCCATCGCTCTACGATCCGACGGTCGACTCCGAAGCAGCACTCTCGCGCCGAAGCCACGTCCTTTCCGCGATGCTCGCGGACAAGATGATCTCCAAATCGCAAGCTGAAGCAGCTGGATCGGAGCAAGTGCTATCGACAGTTGGACCGGGCTGCTGATAAGCGAATCCCCTCTCTCCTTCAGGGAAGAGGGCTCGGGTGAGGGGCGAGGAAGCCTACCCCAACCAGGCGAGCGGAGAAGTAGCGTCGAAGCCAAGGTTCGTGGTGACCTGGATCGGCTTTACGATGGGCGCGACGGGCGCAGGCGATGTTGTCGGACTGGGAAGCGGTCCGTTGTGCGGGCCGCCGGGTGTTGGGCTGGGGGTCGGAATCGGGCTAGCGGGAGGCGGCGCGTAAGCGTTCTTCGGTAGGAACCAGAGCTGGAACGGAGCCGCCGGTCCGCCCGGAGCGAGGTACGCGATCCCACTCCCGTCCGGCGCCCATATCGGCTCGGCCACGATTTGGTCCGAAATCAGTATCTGGAGAGCGCCCAGGCCCGAGCCGTTCCATGTCGCGATCTCGAGATATGAGACCTGCTTCTGATAGGTGCAGATCATGGCTATGCGGCCGCCGTCCGGAGAGATCGCGGGCTGGAGACAGCCGGCACCGGTCGACGTCAGCGCATGGCCCGCCGACCCTGCGCGGTTGGTGAACCACAGCTGCCCCGTTCGGTTGCCGTTCTCGTCGTAAGTGTATTTCGTGTAGATGATCCCGCCCGGGACCGGCACCGGCTGCATATCTCCACCGGTGTAGTTGTTCGCGACGGTCCAGGCCTTTCCCGACCGAATCGGGGCGCCCACGGGCACCGCCCATACGGCCATGTCGACGTCGAAGTAGTTGGCGCCCACGTACTTGGGCCCGTCGTAGCTCATCCACAGCGTGCGCTGGTCGGCACTGAGCCTCGGGTAAAACGACCACGCATTCGCACCGGTGTCCCACGCGTTGCGTGGCGACGCCGCGTTGTTGGTGAGCTGGGCGGTAACACCGCCGTAAGGCGTCAGCACGAAGACGTCCGAGTAGAACCCCGATCGCTTGACGGCCAGCAGGTGGCTGCCGTCGGGATACAGGGCGGGCTGAGTCCAGCCTACCTCTGGCGTCAGTTGGTGGAAACGCCCGGCGCTGAAGCTGTAAAGCGCGCCAGCCTGCTCAAGATAAATCGTGCCGGGCAGTGTGAAAGCCTGGGCTAGCGGTGTCGAAGCGGTCGGTTTCTGCGCCGGCGCGACCACCTTCGACTGGCGCGAGCCCAGGTAGACGTAGGAGGCGACACCGGTAACCGCCATCAGGACCGCGAGGCCGAGCGCGAGCAGGACCTTCGAGATCATGGGAAGTACTGGTGGACCAGCGGCAGGATGAGGCCCCAGTTCGGCGTGAGGCTGCCGTCGGGGGCTCCTGAACGCGCGTAAGGAGGAAGCAGGAGGACCTGGCGGATGGCATCTGGGTTGTCGAACGACGCTGCCAGCGGTACCAATTGAGCCACCTTGTCGAGACCGATGCTGGTCTTGAGCTCGCCTCCGATCGCGGTGGCGAGGGCGGGAACGTCCGAAGGATGCAGCTGCTTTGCCTTCGCTCGGATCGCCTGGAGCACCTGTTGCTGCCGCTTCGAGCGGCCGTAGTCACTCTGCAGGTCGCTGTGCCGCGAGCGCACGTACTCCATCGCGTGAATTCCATCCAGGTGCTGCGGTCCGGCGAGCACCGCGACGCGCTGATAGTCATAGGGCGAGTTGCCATAAATGTCCGACGGGTAGTAGTCGTCCATGACCGGGTTGCTCGTGACGATGTCGATACCGCCGATCGCATCGATTACCTTGATGAGCCCGAGCAGGCCTACCCAGATGTAGTCGTCCACATGTACGCCGAAATCCTGCTCGACTGTCGCGATCGCCGCCCCGGCGGCGCCGTACGAGTAAGCCCCATCGATCTTTCCGAAACCTCCAGTGGAGAGGTGAACATAGAGGTCGCGGGGGATCGAGAGCATGGTGACCTCTTTGGTCGCGGGAATGACCCTCACGAGGATCATCGACTGGGTCAGCACGTGGTCTGCGCTGAACTTCGAGTCATCGTCCGACCCGAGGAGAAGGACTGTGAACGCGCCTTGCGACACCGCGATCGAGGATGGCGATGGGGACGGCGAGAACAGGATGCTGGCCGGTGACGGCGAAGCGATGGTGACAGCCTGGCCGGTCTCCTGGAGCGCCGTGGCTGCAGCGGGCAGAAAGTATGCGAAGCCGCCCGCGACGGCCGAGAGGGCAACCGCAAGCACAACAAGAGTGATGGTGGTCAAAGGGCTCAGACGGCCGCGTGATTTGCGGGCCCGGTGCCCCGGTTTCATACCGAGTGGCACAGGCGAAAAGTGTACGCCGGGGGCCGGTTCAGGTTTGTAAGCGGGTTGTTAACGTTTACAGCTTAGTGATGGGCAATCGCGAGCTCGACCGCCTTCACCGCGAGCAGGATGACCGCCACCACGAGGTAGCCGCTCAAGGTCAGCATGGCGATCCTGCGCGCCGGTGACCACACTGGCCGTTCGAGAAGCGCGAGGCCCGGCATTCGCCAGTTCTCACGCTCGGCCCGCGATACCTGCGGCAAGGGTGGGGCGCCCTTTTGAGAGAACCAGATCCAGATCCCTCCTCCGACGAGCAGGACCGCCATCACCGACGCGATCACGACGACCAGCTGGGTCACGTCGATCGAAGGGACGACAGTCGTCACCACCAGGACCAACGAGAGCAGCAGCAAAACGCTGACGATGAAGCCGGCGATCGCGTTCAGCCATGCCTTGTTGACCCACGGGCCGAGCACCGCGCGGTCATTGCATAGAAGGACGAGGAAGACGGTCGCGCTGGGGAGCAGGATCCCGGCGAGCGCCTGCACGGCGGTCGTGATCAACCCGAGGGGCGCGCGTGGGATCAACGTGATCGCCGCCGCCAGCACCACCATTCCCGTGTACGAGCTGTAGAAGAGCTTCGCCTCGCGCACGCCTCGGTGCAGCGAATGTCGCAGGCCGAAGATGTCGCCAAACGCGTACGAGGTCGCGAGCGTGACGGCTGACGCACCGACGATCGAGGCGTCGAAGAGAAGCAGCGCGAAGATCGCGCCCACGAGGGGATTGATGTGTCCCGCCATGCCGCGGGCAAGGGTCAGGGCGTTGTCGAAGTGTCCGAAGTCTGCGGTTCCTGTGAACGCCGAGGCGGACGCCATCATGATGCAGGCCGCGCCGATCACGACCACGAAGGCCCCGAGCACGGTGTCGGCCTTCTCGTAGTCGAGCCAGCGCGGGGTGATCCGCTTGTCGATCACGTTCGACTGCTGAAAGAAGAGCTGCCACGGGGCGACCGTAGTGCCGACGATGGCGATGATCAGCAAGGCCGCATTGGATGTGAAACCGCCCTGCACGCTCGGACGCACGAATCCCTGCGCGGCCCCGCCAGGATCGGGGTGGCTGAGGATGACGAGCGGAAAGACCAGCAGGCTCGCCGCAACGAAGACGAACATCGCCCGCTCCCAGCGTCTGAAGTTGCCGGTCACCGTGATGCCGACGAGGATGAGCGCCGCGAGCGGCACGACCAGGTAAGGGCTGTACCCGAAGTACTGGCCTGCATAGCTGATGCCGATGAACTCCGTGGCGATGGTCAGGAAGTTGAGCAGGAAGAGGTCGCCGACCGAGAACCAGGCCCAGAACTTTCCGAAACGCTCTTTGATGAGCCTCGCGTGGCCGACGCCCGTCACCGCGCCGAGACGCACCACCATCTCCTGGTTGACGATCAGGACCGGGATCAGCAGCACCAGGGTCCAGAGCAGGGAGTAGCCGTAGTTCTGTCCGGCCTGGGCGTAAGTCGATACGCCGCCCGCGTCGTTGTCGCCGACCATGACGATGATTCCCGGCCCGACGATCGCGGCGAGAGTCAGGAGCCGGCGGCGCCAGGTCCGGCGCGGCGCCACGTCGCTCAGCCGGATCGTCCCGAATGCGCCGTGGATGTCGCCCAGGTGCGCCTGGTCGAGGACTGCTGACGTAGGGGTCAGGCGCGAGTCTTTCTCAAGCGGCTCGCGCTCTGACACTGCTTTCTATACCCCGCTGCTCGCTTCGACCCGGTTACGCCAGTCCTCCGGGACCAGCGCCTCCAGCAGGTCGTCCACCGAGATGGCGCCGATCAGGTTGCCCGCCATGTCAATCACCGCCAGGGCGGTCAGGTTGTAGTCCGCCATCATCAGGGTCACGTCCGCGAAGTCGGCGCCGGCGCCGATGGTGCAGTTCGTGAGGTTCAGGTCCTCGACCTTTGTCCCGGGCTCCGCTCGCACGAGGTCCGCCAGGGCAACGCTGCCGACGAACTTTCCACTCTCCTCGGTGACGAAAACAGTGCTGAGCAGCTGGTGCGGCGCCTTGTCGTCGACGCGTAACGCCTCGATCGCCATGTCGGCGGTCGCGCCGCGAACGATCCAGATGTAGTCCGGGCTCATCATGCCGCCCGCCGTGGTCGGGTGGTACTGCAGCAGCTTGCGCAGCTTGTGCTGCTGGTTCGGAGACATCAGGTTCAGGACCGGGAGGCGCCGCTCCTGCTCGAGCTCGCCGAGCAGGTCGGCCGCGTCGTCGGGCGCCATCCTCTCGAGCACCCGCGCCGCGTCCTCGTTGGAGCGCGACTTGATGAACTCCGCCTGGTGCTCCGGGTCGAGCTCCTCGAACACGTCGGCGGTGAGCTCAGCGTCGCCCTCGACGGCCTTGATGATCTCCTCACCTTCGGCGTGCGATGCGCCTTCGACGATGTCGGCGATTTGCGCGGGATGGAGCCGGCGCAGGCGCTGCAGAGGCATGAGGAGCTTGGCCGTCGGAACGTGCCCGACGAACGGCTGGACGTCTTTCCAGTCGAGGATCGCGTGACGGCGCAGGTCGGGCCGGCCGCGCCTGGGCACGAGCCTGCGCAGCATGGCCTGCGGGCTGCGGTCGATGCCCTGCAGCCTCCAGCCCTCTTCCCCGTGCGCGAGAACGAGGTCGTGGGCCTGGACGATGCGGCCGCGCGCGACGTCGACCAGGTGGCGGCCGAGCACGTCGGCAGCGAGCAGAACTTCACCGGCTCGCCGCTGGAAAGGCTGCGTCTGAAGAGTGTGCGTGTTGAGGCGCACCGCTCCCGGCTCGAGCTTCTCGATCAGGTCTTTGCCCACGAACACGTCCTGCGCGCCGACGCGCACCTTCAGGCCCGTGATCGGTGGATAGCCGCCCTCCGCCAGCTTGACGATGAAATCCACGACGCGCCCCACCTCGGCGCCGGCAGGATTCAAGACCGGGCTGCGCAACACCTGCGTCAGCATCAGCCTACGTTTGTCCCGGGGCTTCTCCGCGTGTTCCATGTGTCCGTTTCGCTCTGTATCAGTCATCGAATGCGTATCCCTCGACCATTTGATGGCCGGCTCACGCCCATTATCCCGCGATCGAGATCGATCACTTACGATCGGCACGAAGGATGGGGGCGCGCGTCGAGGGGTACCGTGCGGAGCTAAGGGCGCTCGAGCACTGGGAGCCGTATCTGAAAAAGCACTCGGGACTGCCAGGCGCGCGGGCAAATCTCGAGCTCGTCGAGGCGGTCGGCGAAGAGGCGGATGCAGACCGTTTGTGGCGGATGTCCGCCTCCAGTGATGAGTTCACCGCGCTTTGTGGCACGGCTGGCCTCGGCAAGGTGGCGCTGATGGAGCCGGCGACAGTGATGACGTGGCTGCGCGAGCTCGCCTCAGATCCGCGCTGGCGTGTGCGGGAGGGCGTCGCGATCGCGTTGCAGAGGATCGGACGCGAGAGCATGCCGCACCTGATCGCAGAGATGCAGGCGTGGGCCGGGGAGGGCCCCTATGTGCAGCGCGCTGCTGCCGCCGGACTTTGCGAGCCGGCCCTGCTGAAGGAAACAGGGCACGCCGTGGCTGCGCTGATGATCCTCGACGGCATCACGACATCTTTGGCCGCGAGCGGCGATCGCAAGGACGACGGCTTTCGGGTCCTGCGCAAGGCGCTCGGCTATTGCTGGAGCGTAGCGGCCGCCGCGGCTCCGGAAAATGCCCGGCCGTATTTCGAGAAGTGGATGCGGTCGAAGGACAGGGACGTCACCTGGGTCATGAAGACCAACCTTGCCAAGGCACGCATGGCCGGCCTTCGCGGCGACCTCTCGATGCCGGCAACCGGCGGCACGTCGAGGCGGGCGCGCACGGCGAATCGGGGCCGTTAGACACCCAGATCCAAGCCATTCGGCTCTCTCGCGGCACGGGCTTTCGGACTCAGCATGAAGCGGGGAGCTGAAAGCGATGAAAGCCGAAACCACGCCACTGACCGTCCTCGACGCTGTCGAGGCGCTTTCCTCGGCCGATTGCCGGCGGCGCCCGGCGCCCGGCCCCTCTGGATGGCCATCTATCCGTCTGAGATCTCTGGTCGTCGGTTCCGCGTGAGGTGAAGAGAGTCGCCGGCGAGCAACTGGCATGATGGGACGGGATGACGGACGCCCGTCGCATGACTGACATCGCTCGCGAACACCCGCTCGGCGCCGAGGAGCTGCGGCTGATCCATGCGTACTGGCGAGCCGCGAACTACGTCTCGGTCGGACAGATCTACCTGCTGAACAACCCGTTGCTGTCGGACCCGCTGACGCTCGAAGACATCAAGCCGAGACTGCTCGGTCATTGGGGCACGACGCCGGGGCTGAACCTGATCTACGCACACGCCAACCGCGTCATCAAGAATCGTGACCTCGACGCGATCTACATCATGGGACCAGGCCACGGGGGCCCCGCCGCGGTCGCGAACGCATATCTCGAAGGCACCTACAGCGAGGTCTACCCGGACATCACGGCCGACGCCGACGGCATGCGAAAGCTGTTCCGTCAATTCTCGTTTCCGGGCGGAATCCCCAGCCATGTCGCCCCCGAGACGCCTGGTTCGATTCACGAAGGCGGCGAGCTCGGGTATGCCCTGGTGCACGCGTACGGTGCGGCTTTCGACAACCCGCACCTCACCGTTTTCTGCATCGTCGGAGACGGGGAGGCCGAGACCGGACCGCTGGCGGCAAGCTGGCACTCGAACAAGTTCTTGAACCCGCAGCGCGATGGCGCCGTCCTTCCGATCCTCCACCTCAACGGATACAAGATCGCAAACCCGACGGTGCTCGCGCGGATCCCCGAGCAGGAGCTCCGAGATCTGCTCGAGGGCTACGGCCATGCCCCGATTTTCGTCAGCGGCGACGACCCTGATTCCGTCCACCAGCAGCTTGCCGCGGCGCTCGACAGGGCGCTCGACGAGGTGAGCGGCATTCAAGAAGCCGCACGCTCGCGTGGCGACGCTTCGCGCCCCCGCTGGCCGATGATCGTGCTTCGCACGCCCAAGGGATGGACCGGGCCGAAGACGGTGGACGGACAGCAAATCGAAGGCACGTTCCGCGCGCATCAGGTCCCGGTCACGGACTTCAAGTCGAAGCCCGACCACGTGCGGATCCTCGAAGACTGGATGCGCAGCTACCGTGCAGAGGAGCTATTCGACGAATCCGGCCGGCTCGTGCCGGAGCTGGCCGCCCTTCCACCGCATGGAGCTCGCCGCATGAGCGCGAATCCCCATGCCAACGGCGGAGAGCTGCTCATCCCGCTGCGCCTTCCCGACTTCCGGTCCTATGCCGTCCCGGTGGAAAAGCCGGGCACCACGACCGCCGAAGCGACTCGCGTGCTGGGCGCTTATCTGCGCGACATCATCCGCGACAACCCCGACAACTTCAGGATCATGGGCCCGGACGAGACGTCCTCGAACCGGCTTCAAGCGGTCTTCGAGGCGACCAACCGCGCCTGGGATGCTGAGCTCGTGCCGGGCGACGACCACCTTGCCCCGGACGGGCGCGTCATGGAGGTGCTGAGCGAGCACCTGTGCGAAGGGTGGCTCGAGGGCTATCTCCTCACCGGCCGCCACGGGCTCTTCAACTGCTACGAGGCGTTCATCCACATCATCGACTCGATGTTCAACCAGCACGCGAAGTGGTTGAAGATGACGCGACACATCCACTGGCGGCGGCCGATCGCATCGCTCAACTACCTGCTGTCGTCGCACGTCTGGCGCCAGGACCACAACGGGTTCTCGCACCAGGATCCCGGTTTCATCGACCACGTCATGAACAAGAAGGCGGAGGTCATCCGCGTGTACCTGGCGCCGGATGCCAACACCCTGCTGTCGATCGCCGACCACTGCTTACGCAGCCGGAACTACGTGAACGTTATCGTCGCGGGCAAGCAACCCGCCCTGAACTACCTTTCGATGGACGAGGCGATCGCGCACTGCACGCGCGGGCTCGGCATCTGGGACTGGGCGAGCAGCGACGCCGGCAGCGAACCGGACGTCGTGCTGGCGTGCGCCGGCGACGTGCCCACGCTCGAGGTGCTCGCCGCGGCCGATCTCATCCGGCAGCACCTGCCCGAGCTCAAGGTGCGGGTCGTGAATGTCGTCGACCTGATGCGCCTGCAGCCTCCGAGCGAACACCCGCACGGCCTCGCGGACGCGGAGTTCGACGACATCTTCACGAGCAACAAGCCGGTCATCTTCGCCTACCACGGCTACCCGTGGCTGGTCCACCGCCTGACCTACAGGCGCCGGAACCACGACAACCTCCACGTCCGGGGCTACAAGGAAGAGGGCACCACGACTACCCCGTTCGACATGGTCATGCTCAACGACCTCGATCGCTTCCACCTCGTGATGGATGTCATCGACCGCGTGCCCGGACTCGGGACGAAGGCGGCGCACATCCGCCAACACATGGTCGACGAGCGGCTTAGGCACCGGCAGTACACACGCGATCATGGAGAGGACCGGGCGGACATCTCAGACTGGAAGTGGCCCTACTGATTTGAGAGTGCTGGTCGTCAACGCCGGGTCGAGCTCGCTGAAGGTGAGCCTTGTCGGCCCTGAGGACGAGGTGAGCGCCGAGCACGAGTTCGAGGCGACCGGCGGGCATGTAGACGACGCCAGGCTGGAAGGTGCCATCCGCGCGATGGGCGGAGTCGACGCAGTGGGGCATCGCGTGGTGCACGGAGGGCCGCGCTACCCCGAGTCGGTCCGGATCGACGCGGACGTGATCCGCTACCTGGTGACGATCACCGACCTGGCGCCACTCCACCTCCCCGCGTCGCTGGCCGCGATCGCCGCCGTCCGCGAGGTGATGCCGCGCGCGCCGGCCGTCGCGTGCTTCGACACCGCCTTCCATTCGCGCATGCCGGCCGCAGCCTCGACGTATGCCATCCCGCTGGAATGGCGGCAGCGATACGGCGTGCGCCGCTACGGCTTCCATGGCTTCTCGCACGCGTGGGCGTCCCGGCGCGCCGCGCAGATGCTGAGCAGCCCCGGAACCGGCCTCAAGGTGGTGACCTGCCACCTGGGGGCGGGCGCATCTGTCGCGGCGGTATGGGGCGGGCGTTCGATGGACACGACGATGGGGTTTACGCCTCTGGAGGGCCTGGTCATGGCCACGCGCTCCGGCAGCATCGACCCGGGCCTCGTCCTGTGGCTGCAGAGACACGCCGGCCTCAACGACGCCCAGATGATGGAGGCGCTCGACAGGCACTCGGGCCTGCAGGCGCTGGCGGGCACCGGGGACATGAAAGTGCTGCTTGAAATGCTGGCGGCGGGAGACGAAGGTGCCCGCCTCGGGTTCGACGTCTACGTCCATCGCCTCCGCGGGTGCATCGCGTCGATGGCCTCCGCAATGGGGGGCATGGACGTGCTCGTGTTCACGGGCGGGGTCGGAGAGAACGCCTCGCCGGTACGCGCCGCGACGGTGTCCGGCCTTCGCTTCCTGGGCGTGGAAATCGACCGCGCACTAAACGCGAACGTGGCCGGCGACGCCGACATCAGCGCGCCGTCAGCCGCGGTGCCGACGCTGGTCGTCAAAGCGCACGAAGACATCGAGGTCGCGCGCGAAGTCCGGCGGGTGCTGTCGGCGCCGGCGGCGGTCTAGAGGCGTTCGAAAACGACGATCGGGATCTCGCGCGCCGTCAAGCTCTGCTGCTGGCCCAGGTAAGGCAGAGCCTTAGCGAGCTCGTCGCGCTCCTCGGGCCTGGCCGTGGTCGCACCGACTTCGAAGCGTTCGGGACCGGCGAGCTCGATAGTGGCGTTCGGGTTGGCGAGAAGGTTGTGGTACCAGTCCGGAGCGTTGGGCGCGCCGTTGTCCGACGCGATGACGACCAGCCGGTCGCCATGACGTCCATAACCGAGTACGACCGAGCGAGGTTCACCCGAGCGCGCGCCGGTCGTGGTGAGGATCAGCAGCCCTCGTCCCGCCATGTCGCCGGTGAACTGGCCGTGGTTGGCGCGGAAGTCGGCGATCAATTTGGCGTTGAAGGCTTTCATGTCCGGCGGAATCACGGGCGCTTTCCGTGCCGATGGTTCCGGACTCTTCGATTTGTCGCTCATGTCTTGTTAAAGGTGGGCCGGCCGATCCGGTACTTGATGTGCGTCACGGCAGGCGAGGCAACCACCTTGACAGGCTCCAGCACGGGATCGCCCACGCCGTCGAGCAGCCGCTCGCCGGCGCCGAGCACCACAGGCACGACGTGCAGATAAAGCTCGTCGAGGCGGCCTGCGGCGAGAAACTGCTGCACGGTGCTGGCTCCACCGGCGATCGAGACTTTCCGATCGCCCGCGGCGGCCTGGGCCTGCTCTATCGCGGACTCGATCCCGTCGGTGACGAAATTGAACGTCGTGCCGCCCTTCATCGTCAGAGGCTCGCGTGGATGGTGGGTCAGCACGAAGACAGGCGTGTGATAGGGCGGATCGGGTCCCCACCACCCTTTCCATTCTCTGTCCCACTCTCCCGGCCCGCCGCCAAACATCTTGCGACCCATGATGTAGGCACCGACGCCCTGGGAAACCTCGACGACGACATCTGAGTCAGGGCCCTCATCGCCGCCCTCCTGCCCTTGCTGGCCGCGCCAGCCGGCGGTCGCGAACACCCACTCGTGAAGGCGCATGCCTCCCTGACCGATGGGATCGTCAAGGCTCTGGTTTGGCCCGGCGACATAACCATCGAGCGAGATCGAGATCTGGCAGGTAACGATTCCCACAGGTCAATGATCGCCGCTCACCCGGGCGCGGATGGTGCCCCGCGAGGGATTCGAACCCCCGACCCTCTGCTTAGAAGGCAGATGCTCTATCCACTGAGCTAGCGGGGCAATGCCGCCATTCGGGGAGAATACCCAAGGGGCCGTGGAAGTATGAGCGACTCACTCGCGCGATTGAGGGCGATCCTGGCTGAGGTCACGGACCTGAGCCGGGCCGCCGCGTTGCTGGAGTGGGACCAGGAGACGTACATGCCGCCCGGTGGCGTGGCTGCGCGGTCCGACCAGCTGTCCACCCTGGTCCGCCTCGCCCACGTGGGCTTCACCGCCGACGAGGTCGGCCACCTGCTCGACAAGCTGGAGGACGAAACCTCAGACCGGCCCTTCGACTCTTACGAGGCAAGCCTGGTCCGCGTGACACGCCGCGACTACGAGCAGGACCGCAGGGTGCCGGCGGATTTGGTGGCGGAGGCGGCACGGGCGGGATCGGCGGCGCGGCCCGCCTGGGAAAAGGCACGCCGCGAGGCCGACTTCAAGATCTTCGCGCCCGCCCTCGAAAAGAACGTCGAGCTCAACCGCCGCATCGCCGATGCGCTCGGCTATCCGGACCGCCCTTACGACGCGCTGCTCAATCGCTTCGAACCCGGCCTGACCACCGACGAGCTCGAGACGATCTTTGCCGAGCTCAAGAAGGCGATCGTGCCGCTGGTCGCGGATATCGCGCGGAACGCCGACGCGGTCGACGACCGCATGCTCTACCGCGGATTCGACCCCGCAGTCCAGGTCCGGTATGCGCTGAACCTGGTCACCAAGCTCGGCTACGACCTCGACCGCGGGCGCCAGGACATCTCTACCCATCCTTTCTCCACTTCGTTTGGACCTGGCGATGTCCGCATCACAACGCGCGTCTCGCATGACTTCTTCAACGAATGCCTTTTCGGCTCGATCCATGAATCGGGTCACGCGATGTACAACCAGGGCATCGGCGACGACATCGACCGCACTCCTCTGTGGGGTGGCGCATCGCCAGGCGTGCACGAGTCGCAGTCGCGACTCTGGGAGAACCTGGTAGGTCGCAGCCATCCGTTCTGGAAGCACTTCTTCCCAAGCCTTCGGAGCGCGTTCCCCGAGCAGTTGCACGACGTGGACGATGAGGGATTCTTCAAAGCGGTCAACAAGTCGTACCCGTCATTGATCCGGGTCGAGGCGGACGAGGTGACCTACAACCTGCACGTCCTGCTGCGGTTCGAGCTCGAGAACGAGATGCTCGAAGGCAAGCTCAAGGTCAAGGACCTGCCCGAGGCCTGGAACTCGCGCGTGCAGTCATACCTCGGCATCAACGTGCCGAACGACCGCGAGGGCGTGCTCCAGGACATCCACTGGTCGTACGTAGGCTTTGGCGTCTTCCCCGGATACACGTTAGGCAACCTGATCGGCGCTCAGCTGATGGAGAAGATGCGCGTCGATGTCAAAGACCTCGACGGCCAGATCGAAAGCGGCCAGTTCGCGCCAGTGCTCGGCTGGCTGCGGAAGAACGTGCACCGGCACGGGCGAAAGTTCACACCCAACGAGCTGCTGGAGCGGGCGACCGGCAAGCCGCTCACGGCGGCGCCGTGGATCGCCTACGTGCAGCAGAAGTTCGGGGCGCTGTACGGGATCAAGCCGGCCCGGGTCTAGTCCGGGCCTCGCCCGGGCGGACCAAATGTGATCGTCGGCGGGACGGTCAGCATGCGGCCGTCGTCGCCACGAACTATCTGCCAGTTGCCTTCGTGCACCTTCCAGTGATGCCGATAGCACAGCAGTGCCAGGTTGGGCAAGTCATTCGAACCGCCGTGGATCCAGTGGACCAGATGATGGCCTGCCGACCAGCTCGCCGGCCGCTCACAGCCGGGCCAGGTGCAGTGTTCGTCGCGGAGATTGAGCGCCTTGCGCGCAGGTCCTGAGATCGTCCGCTTCGCCCTCCCGACGTCGATCACCGTGGAGTCCGAGCCGAGCACGATGCGGGTGATCGAGGCGTCGCAGGCCAACCGCTCGACGGTCCTGGACGAGATGGGGAGCGAGAGCTCCATGTCGGCCGCGGAGGCTCCGGGCAGGCCGCGCAGCGTCTCGAGCGTGGCTGTGACCATGAGGTGCGTCCGCTGGCTTCCCTGCTGCGGGATCAAACCGGCGTCCAGGGCATGCATGGCTATCTCGACCGCGGCATCCGCCATCCGGTGCTCCAGGTCGCGGTCGTCGTGGGGGCCGGACTTGCGTGCCAGCGGCTTCAGGGCCGTGAGCAGCACGGCGCCTCCTTCCGGGTCGAACTGCCCGCTCACGAGCACCGTGCCATCCATCCAGGTGCTCACCTTGAGCCGGCGGTTCTGGACCAGCTCGGCCTGCTCGTCGGCGTAACGCTCAGGGTCGGCCGCGTGCCGGTAGTGAGTGCAGATGTAGTGGAACTTGCCCGGTGAGTTGTCGCGCGCTTTGTCGATCAGCAACTTCTCGTTGAAGCGATCACCGAGGGCTTCCGCCGTCCGGGCCATGACGGTCATGTGGGCAAAGCCGATCTTGCCTTCACCCACCGCCTGTGCGCTTTCCGGCATCCGATGCATCGCCTCACCGACGGCGATGCTGTTTGCGGCCGCCCCACTGGTCACGTGGCAGTTGAAGCGAATCCAGTCGATCGGACTGACGAAACCGTCGTAGTCGTAGATGTCCCTGGTCGCGAATTCAGCTGCAAGTTGGGCTATGTAAAGGTCCCTCAGATCTCTCGCGTGGTATTCGCGGCGGAGCTCTTCGGCGATGGCGTCGTCGGAGAGCTGTTTGAGATCGACGGTCGCTGGTGCGGTGTCCATGAGTCGATCTTACGAACATATGTTTGAGAGTCAACCCAGCCTGTTAAGACCGGCCGCACGCCTCAGCCGCCGGCCAGCTGCCCGACGACCGCGTCCTGGTCTCGATGCCAGGCGATGGAAGGGCGGGCGCTAACCGAAGTCGATCGGCGCGAGGACTTCGCGGTTGACCTCGAGCTTGAAGATGTCCGGCCGCCCGTAGTGGCCCGCCACATCGAGCGTGCGCTTGGCCGCCGACGCAACCAGCGGATCGCACTCGGCGTACAGAATTCCGTGCTGTTCATGGAGCGGGCCGGCGACGATGCTTCCGCCCGGGCTGACGATCACCGAGTCGCCCGGGTTGTACCACTCGTCCAGGTCCGGGAAGAGCTTCGCACGCTGCGGGAAGTCCTTCGGGATGTCCTTGCCGCGCATCGCGGTCCCATTGCCCAGCACCCAGCACCTGCCTTCGGCGGCGATGTGCCGCATCGTCGAGATCCACGTGCTGCCCTCGTCCCAGGTCGGCGCCACGTAGATCTCGCATCCCTGCGCGAAGATCGCGAATCGCGCCAGCGGCATGTAGTTCTCCCAGCAGATCAAGCCGCCGACCCTTCCCATCGGCGTATCGCTCACTCGCAGCCCGCTGGCATCCCCGGTCCCCCACACCATCCGCTCCGGGTTCGTGGGCATGAGCTTGCGATGCCGGTTGAGCACCTCGCCATCCGGCCCGATCAGGACCACCGTGTTGTAGAGAGTGCCCCGGCTGAACTTGCCGTCGCGCTCGTGGATGCCGATCGACACCGTGACCTTCAGCCGGCGCGCCGCCGCCTGGAGCGGCTTCAGGTCTCCCGCACTCAGGTCGACCGCGTTCTCGATCAGCCGGCCGTGGATCTCACCCGTCAGCTCGAAGTCCGCACCCGGCCTCAGGCGCCACAACCATTCCGGGTATCCCGGGAGCCAGGTCTCGGGAAAGGAGACGAGGCGCGCGCCGGCGGCCGCCGCCTCCTCGAGCAACTCAACACCGCGCTCGAGAGTTTTCGCGCGGTGAAGGGTGACTGGTGGATGCTGGACGACCGCCACTCGATGCGGGGTCGCCTTCGCCTTCTGTTTGGTCATGGCCGACATGTTGCGCGCTCGCGGTCAGCGTTTGTCGGGAAAATCGCCGGCCCGGGCCACCATTCCGGGCAGCTCTTTGCCCAGCTGGGCGCCAAGCCATTGCGAAGTCTCGATCAGCGCATCGATGTTGATCCCGGTGTCGATGCCCATGCCGCGCAACAGATAGGCCAGGTCCTCGGTGGCGATGTTGCCGGTCGCTTTCGGCGCGAACGGGCAGCCACCCGCCCCGCCGACCGACGCGTCCAGCGAGACGGCCCCTTCCTCCAGCGCCGCCACCGCGTTCGCGTAGCCGGTGTTGCGCGTGTTGTGGAAGTGCGCGCCCACGGTCGCACCCAGTCTCCGGGCGCCTCCCACCAGCTCTTTGACCTGCGACGGACCGCCGACTCCGATCGTGTCCGCCAGGCAGATCTCATCCGGAGGCACGGCCATCAGGTGCTCGACGATCTGGAGCACGCGCTCGGGAGGCACCGGGCCCTCGAACGGGCATCCGAACGCGACGCTCAGCGTCACCGTGATGGGCATCCGCTCGCTTCGCGCGCGTGCGACCAGCGCCAGTGCCGTCTTGAGTCCTTCCTCGGTTGTGGCGTTCTGGTTGCGACGCCCGAACTCGTCGGTGGCCGCGAAGGCGTAGTGCACCTCATCGACGCCGGCCGCGACCGCGCGCTCGTAGCCCTTGTCGTTGAGAACCAGGCCGGCGTAAGAGACACCGGGCTTGCGGTGCAGCGCCGCCATCACGTCCTCGGCGCCGGCCATCTGCGGGACAAGCTTCGGGTTGACGAAGCTCGCCGCCTCGATTCGTTTCAGACCCGAAGAGGCGAGCCGGTCGCACAGCTCGGCGCGTATCACGGCCTCCAGGGTGCGGCTCTCGTTTTGCAGGCCGTCCCGCGGCCCCACGTCACAGACCAGGACAGCCACACAGATAAGGTAGATCGGCTTTGCTCGTCACCGTGAGAGTCCACCCGCGCGCGGCGCGCGCCAGAGTTGAGCGGAAGGGCGAGGTGATCGAGGTCTGGGTCACAGCTCCGCCAGTGGAAGGCGCAGCCAACCGAGCTGTGCTTCAGGCGGTCGCCGGCGAGCTCGGGGTGCCGATATCGGCGCTTCGGTTGCGTTCAGGCCTGCGGAGCCGCACCAAGACGGTCGAGGTCATGGGCCGATAGGGATGGCCTCGCAAGGCGGCGAGATGCGCCAAAGGTCGGGGCTACGTCTGCACGAGGTCGCTCATAGCCTTCGCCCCGGATGCCTGTCCGAGGCGGCCAACGCCGAGCAGGTCTTCGACGGTCGCCAGGAGCGAGTAGTGCGTGTAAGGCTGGTTGCTGACGCGATGACTCTGATGCGGCGCGACCACCAGTGACAGCACGCGGTTGCCGGCGCCGCCGTGTCTTCGTCCCAAACGATGAACAGCACGCCGTTCGCCGTCCACGCCTTCGACTGCGTGATCGTTCCGACGGTCTGGCGCAGCCAATCGTCACCCACCGACACGTTGCAGCTGTGCTCGTCGTGGCACATGTCTGGGGTGATCCAGCTGAACAGGGGCGTGTTGCCGGTGAGGTCCGCGGCCAGCGAGGTGAGCGGAACGACGTTGGCGGGGCAGCGCCCGCCGTAGTAGGCGAACGGATTGTGGCCGGGGTCGTAAGGAACTGGGCTGTTGAGGCAGCCGTCGCTGCCGAGTCCCTCCATGTAGGCGCGCCAGCTCACCCGCGCCTTGGTGAGCTGGTCGCCGATGTCCTGGGCAGGCAGCGCGTGGTAGCTGTCGTCCGTCACTCCCCAGGTGCTCCCAGACGTCAAAGCAAGGTAGTTGGGCACGCTCGGGTGCGCCACGGCGCGGTAGTTCGCCGCCTGCCGGTAGGTTGCCGCCAGCGAGGCTGTGAACTGTCCCGCAAGCGCTTCCTCGGGCGACTTGTTCTCCATGACGATCACGAAGACGTGGCGCGATGGAGCGGGCGGCGCCACCTGGCCCCCGCAGCCGGACACGGTCAACATGCCGAGCCCCAGCGCGAATAGGTGGATTCGCTTGATTATTAGTGTGACTCCAATTATAATGTGACTTGACTAAAGCGGTGGAGGTGGCTCGTGGCGAACACACGAGGCGAGATTGAGACTGGGAGGCTCCGCGGCCGTTGGTTCGGCCTCGCCGCCCTGACGGCGAGCGCCCTGGTCCTGGGACTCGACATCACCATCCTGATTACCGCTTTGCCGACCCTGTCGGCAAAGTTGAGCGCCACCACCGATCAGCTGCAGTGGATGTCGGCCGCGTACACCCTCTCGCTGGCCGGCTTCATGCTGCCCGCGGGCGTCCTCGGCGACCGCTTCGGCCGCAAGCGCCTCCTGCTGATCGGCCTCGTCACGTTTGGCATCTCGTCGGTGATCGCCAGCCAGATGACCTCCGCCAACGGGCTGATCCTGATGCGCGTGATCATGGGCGCCAGCGGCGCCATCGTGCTTCCACTCGTGACCTCGATCCTGCCGTCGATGTTCGCGGAGGACGAGCGCCAGCGCGCCATCGGCCTGTCGGGAGCCGGAGCATTCATCGGCCTCCCGCTCGGACCGCTGGTCGCCGGTTGGCTGCTCACCCACTACGACTGGGGCTCCATCTTCCTGATCAACGCCCCGGTGGTCGTGATCGCCGCGGTCGGCGCGTGGCTCTTCATACCCGAGAGCAAGGACCCAGACCCGAAGAGGCTGGACTGGATCGGAGCGCTGCTCGAGATGGTGGGCGTCACCGGCGTCGTCTACGCGATCATCGAGGAGCCGGTGCGCGGCTGGACCGACCTCCAGGTCGCCGGCCCTCTCCTGGGTGGCGCGCTGCTGATCGGTGCCTTCGTCATCTGGCAATTCCGAGCCACGGTGCCCCTTGTCGACCTCAACCTCTTCCGAAACCGGCGATTCGCCCTCGCGACGGTGGCCTTCACCATCGTCGGCTTCGCAATGACCGGAGTCCTGTTCGTCCTCTCGCCATACCTCCAGGTGGTGCAGGGAAACGACGCGCAGGGAACCGGCATCCGTTTGCTTCCGCTGATCGGCGCCATGATGGCCGGCGCCATCAGCAGCGATTGGCTGGCCAAGCGCCTCGGCGCGAAGGTCATGGTGTCCGGCGGAATGCTCGGCATCGCCGTGGGGATGCTCCTTCTTTCGCGAGCCGGAGTTGACACCGGCTTCGGGATGGTCGCGATCGCTCTCGCCGTGATCGGCCTCGCAATCGCTTTCACCATGATCCCGGCCCTGGACGCGATCCTCAGCGTGCTGCCGGCAGCAGAGACCGGCGCGGGCAGCGCGCTCACCCGCGCCATCCAGAACGTCGGCGCGTCGCTTGGGGTCGCCGTCATGGGCAGCATCCTGAACAGCGCCTACCAGGCACACCTGAGCGGACAGCTGGCAGGATTCCCGGCCGCCGCGCGTTCGGCGGCAGAGACCAGCGTCGCCGTCGCCGCCGCCGTCGCACGCCACCTCCCGGGTTCAATGAGCGAGCGGCTTCTTCGCCTGGCCGAGACCGCTTACTCTCAGGGCATGAGCGACGTCCTGCTGGCGACCGCCGGCCTGCTGGTCGCCGGCGCCGTGCTGATGGCGCTTTTCCTACCGGCCCGGGCGCCCCAGGCCGAGGCGCCCGCCGCGGTGAAGCAAGCGATGGCCGTCACCGTCTGATGCCGAAGACGATCACTCCTGTCGCGGGAAGCCTGCGCGAGCGGAAGAAGTTGAAGACGCGCGAATCGATTCAGCGCGAGGCGATGCGCCTGATACAGAAGCAGGGCTATGACAAGACGACCATCGAGCAGATCGCTGCTGCGGTCGATGTCTCGCCGAGCACCTTCTTCAACTACTTTCCCAGCAAGGAAGACGTGGTCCTCTACGACGCATACGACCCGATGATCGGCAAGCTCCTGCTGGAAAGACCGGCTGACGAGCCGCTCAGCGTCGCCATCCGCCACGTGCTGGAGGAGATGGCTGGGCTCTTCGAGCGCGATCGCGACGTGATCCTGGCGCGCGCCCGGCTCTGGATCGAGGAGCCCTCGCTCCGCGCCCGGCTCTGGGAGGAGCTGGAAAAAGGCCAGGTCTTCATGAGCGGGTTGATCGCGCAGCGCTCGGGTCGCGATCCCGAAGATTTCGAGATCCGCGTCACGGTCATGGTCGTGGTCATGGCCGCGATGGAGGCGATGCGCGAATGGGTGCGTCACGATGGAAAGGGCAGCTTCGTCGCAACAGTGCGTCGCGCCCTCGACCTGGTCGATGCGCAGGCCCGCCTCGACAGCCTCACGTCACCCCACCTCGAAACGCATTAGGCTCCCTTCCCCGCCCTCCGCTCAGCCGGCGACGCCGGGGTTGTCGGCCGCGGCGGTGACCACTGCCGCGTTCTGGTCGAATCCGTTCACCCCGGCGATCGTGCACGACACCGTGGTCGTGGCGCTGTGGCCGACGTCGGGCTGCACCGTGACCTGGCACGCGCCGAGAACTGTGTTGGTTTGCGCATCCGTCATGGTGAACTTCACCGTCGACGGCGCGGGCGAGCCGCTTCTACCGCCAAGGTTTTTCAGCGCTGCGGAGACCACGCACGGAAAGGCGCAGCCGGTCGTGTCGACCGACACGACGGTGTAGACCGGCGGAAGCGTCGAGAGATCAGCGAAGTTGAGCGCGCCGGCGGGCGCGGCGATCGCGAAATCACGGTCGAAGTCGCCGTACACGAAGTCCGCTGCCGAGATGCCGTCGACCACGGCCCCACCCTTCATGCGGACGCGCAACACGCGGTAAGGCGGCACGTCGCTGAGGAAGACGTCGGCCCTCGGTCCTGAGAGCTCGATCGCGGGCACGCCGCCCGTCGAGACGTGATCGGTGCGCGAGGTCACCGCTGTACCCAGGAAAGTCGACCTCAGGCCGCTGCCTTTGGTGAAATCGGTGAGGGTGCTGTTCGACGTCGCGGCCGGCAACCCCGTCCACCAGCTGTCACCGGCGGCCTGGACGAGGCTCCGCGAGTAGGGATCGGTGCCCATGTGGCTCGCCAGGAACTGCTGCCCTCTGAAATACGAGCCACCGTCCGTGATGATCGCTTCGAGGTTGATGTCCTGGGCGCTAAACAACACATGCTGGGTGTTGGGCCTGACCAGCTCGAGATCCATCTTCCAAGCCGTGGCCGATTCGGTGTACGTGCCCGCGATCCTGAAGCTCCTGGCTGCATCCAGGCTGTCGCCCGCGCCGCTGTTGAGCGCCCGGATGGTGGGCAGCCCGAGCCCGAAAGGGAGGTCGCACGCAGACAGAATCACCATCACCACCGCCGCGCCCGCCGCACGCCCCAAGGATGTCAACAAGCTGCCTCTGTAACGGCCGGAGTATCCTCCCCGTTACCCCAGCGTGGACCAAACCAGCACCGCGCCAGGTCCTCCGCAGCAGGCCGGCGTGCCTGGAGCTCCACGGGGGTCAAGTCCGCGCACGATGCGCATCCGGGGCCGCGACTACCCGGTCATCCTGCCAAGCATCCGCGACGCGCGGCTGCACGTCGCGGCGGTGCTCCTGACGCTTCAGGTGCTGGGACAAACCGTTCTTGGTTTCCGGCTCTCGATAGCGCAGATCCTCGTCTGCCTTGCCGTCGGGGCTGTGATCGAATTCGGCGTGGCGTTCTTCAAGGACCACCTCATCCTGTGGCCGGCCAGCGGATTGCTCACCGGCAACAGCACGGCCTTCATCCTGAGGGTGCCCGGCACCCTGCACGGCCAGTGGTGGAGCCTGCACGGGATCGACATCTTCATCGGCGTCGTGGCGCTCGGCATGGCGACGAAATACCTGATCCGCTGGCGTGGACGCCACATCTTCAACCCCTCCAACGTCGCGCTGGTCGCCGCGTTCATCGCGCTGGGACCGCAGCGCACGGAGCCACTGGACCTTTGGTGGATTCCCATGGGCCCATGGATGATCGTGACCTATGCGATCCTCATCGGCGGCGGCGTCTTCATCGGCTGGCGGCTGGGCCTCCTCGGAATGGAGATCGCGTTCATGGCGAGCTTCGCGATCTTCGTCGCGCTCGCCCTGGCCCCGGTTCCAGACCACTGCATGGTCGCCAGCTGGCACCTGTCGCCGCTGTGCGGAAGGCCGCTCTGGGAGATCCTCGTCACGTCTCCCGAGATCCTGATCTTCGCCCTCTTCATGATCCCCGACCCCAGGACCGTCCCCGACGGAAGGGTGGCACGGATCGTGTTCGGCGTGATGGTGGCCTTGTTCGCGGTGCTGCTCCTCGGCCCGACGACGCTCGAGTTCTGGACCAAGACCGCGATCCTGGCCAGTCTCGTCATCGCCTGCGCGCTGCGATTCGCGCTCACCGCCTTCCTGGCTTCGATTCAAGAGGCGGCAGGCCGCACCCACGGGTTCTTCATTCCGGGTCTGCGAATCCCGGCGGCCATCGCGATCGTCTGCATCTGCGTGGGATGCGTGCCGGTCGCGTCCGACCTTTCCACGCACAGCCCCCAGCCGGTGGCCGGGCTGTCCGACGGCACGACCCCGGCCATCCCACTCGTGGTCTCAGCCGGCCAGGGACCCGGCAGCTGGTTGAGCGGCGCTGCACAGGATGCGCTGCCTCCCCCGGGCAATGCTCAGCTCGTCGGAGGATCCGCGTCCGCACGCGTCTGGGCGTTGCCCGCCGTGCCGCAGGTGGGGATCCCGTCGAACGTCAGCTACTTCAACTCGTCGATGACGCCGCAGGTCGCCGCGCGCATGGGCCATGACGCGGTGCTGGACCTGGTCATCGAGGCTGAGGCACGCCGGGCCCACGACCTGAAGTTGGCAGAGAGCGGCGCCGCCGGCGATGGGCTCACCGAGTTCGTCGACGTGATCAACCAGGACGCCGCAGGGGGGAAGGTCGTCCTCAAGGTCTACAAGTTCGACAGCGCGACCCTGAACCTCTTCCTCCCCAAGTTCAGCAGCCAGGCCTCGAGACTGGTCGGGCTGACGCTCAGCGGCACCGCCACCCTGATCACCAGGGACCAGTACGGGACCGTCCTCGCACAATCCACCTCGGCCTACTCCAAGAGTTGGAGCGTGGCCGTGATCGCGCCCGACGGCCATCTGCTGATCGACCAGGACTACTCAGACCTGAGACTCGCCCCTTAACCGCCTCCTCGGCAGGGTGAGGGGGCTCACGCCTCCATCACTCGCCGCCCGTGATCGCGGGGCCGCTCCAGCCCCAGCGCGGTACGGGCAGCTCGCTCGGAACTTGCGATTCGGCGGGCGCGTACGACATGACCTCTTCGGTCGCCCACTCCATGTAAGCGCGAAGGGCCGCCCGAAGCTCAGGATCATTGGGCAGCCCGGCGTCGTCCACCGCCTGCAAGAAGCACCCGAGAAAGCGCCGTCCCCAGTCATCGGCCGCCCCCGTGCGAGCGTGAATCTCGAGCATGCCCGAATGACCACCATGCAGAGCCGAGTAGCGTGCCGGACCGCCAAACACCTCAGCCCAGTACAAAGCGAGATTCTCCAGGTGCGCTGGATTGAAGCCGTGTGAGAAGGCATGGCTGATCTCCGGTTCCTGGAGGCATCGCTTGTGATGAGCCGCCGCCAGCGCGAGGAAGGCAGGGTCCCCACCGCAGAACTCGTAAATGGACGGTCGAGCCATGGACAATAGTTTCGCCGATGAGGACCATGCTGACGACACGCGGCAAAACTGAGACGTCCGATGTTGCCGAGGTCAACCGGTGTTTCGCCGAAGCACACACGCAAGGGTTCTGGCTGGACATCGAGAGCCCTAACGCCGACGACTACAAGCTGCTCGAGGAAACGTTCAAGGCTCACCCGCTCACCATCGAAGACATTCGTAATCAGAACCAACGACCCAAGATCGATGAATATCCCGAGTACAACTTCGTCGTGATCTTTCAGGCCGTTTGGCTGGGCGATGATGTCAGCTTCCTGGAGCACCATCTTCTCGTCGGGCCTGCCTACCTGATCACAGTCCACAACGAGCCGGCGCCGGCCCTCAAGGAATTGCAGGATCGTATCCACAAGAGCCCGGCCCTCACCAAAGGGCAGCCTGCCTTCCTGACCTACCTGGTTGTCGATGCGCTGGTCGACGCCACATTCCCAGTCCTGGAGCGCGTCGACGAGACGGTCGACAAGATGGAGGACGAGATCATCGAGAAGGCTGCGCCCGATTCGCTCAATCGCATCTACCACCTCAAGCACTCGGTGACCGAGCTGCGCAGGTACCTCGGCGCGGAGCGCGATGTCTTTCAGCGCTTGATCACGCACGGCATCCACCTGCAGCAGCAGGACATGACGCTTTACTACCGCGACGTGTACGACCACATCGTGCGCCAGTACGAGACCGTCGATTCTCTCCGCGACCTGCTTTCGAGCGCGATGGACGTATACCTGTCGACGGTCTCGAACCGCCTTAACACGACGACCAAAGCGCTCACCGTGATCGCGAGCGTGTTCCTGCCGCTGAGCTTCCTGACCGGCTTCTACGGCATGAACTTCTCGTACCTGACCACCGTGCTCGAACTGCCGTACTGGGCCTTTGCAGCGGGCTTCGGCACCATGCTGATCTCGATCGCCATCCAGCTCTACTTCTTCCGGCGCCGCGGCTGGATCTGAGGGCTACGCCGGCCGGGTTCGGCTAGCGCCTGGTTTTCAACCTCGCGATAAGCGAGATGGGTGACCCGCCGGCCCGGCAAACACCTTAGCGGCGCTTACGAGCGCTCGAAACCTCGTCGTCGGCGCGCTGGATCAGGTCATCCGCCGAGTCGCCCGCTTGATGCCGCGCAAGGCCGACTGTGATGGAGGCGCCGGATCGACCCGCGCTCAGCTTCGCGCTAACTGCCTCAAAGCGTTGACGCGCGTGCTCGACGCTGATGCCGGGGAGCACACAAACGAACTCATCGCCACCGACGCGCGTGATCACGTCGTAGGAACGCAAGGTGGTTCGCAGGGAGTCGGCCACGGCGATGAGGAGCGCGTCCCCTGCAGCATGACCTGTGGTGTCGTTCGTGGCTTTGAGACCGTCTACGTCGACGTAAGCAGCTACGAGCTCTCCGCTGTCGCGCTGGGCGCGATTGAGCTCGCGTCCGATGGCAGCCAGCCCGGCGCCACGGCGGCTTACGCCCGTCAACTCATCGGTCCCTGAATCTTCTCGGTCCCTTGCAGCCTGCGCGCGATCCTCCGCCGCAATCTGGCGGTCGTGGCTGCCTTGCGCGCGATCGTCCGCTGCGACCTTGCGGTCGTTGACTGCTCGTACGCGACTGTCTGCGGCCCCAGCGCGCTCCGATGCCGCCCGCGCACCTGCATCTGCCGCGCGCTGACGATTGCTCGCCGCGCGATCACCTGCTGTGCGGTCGAGATCACCCGCCGCGTCGTCGCGCGCTTCGGCGTCACGGTCGCGCAGCCCGGCCGCGACGTCGCGATCACGCGCTGCCAGACCAGCCTCCCGACGTCGCACCGCCGTCTGCTCGTCGGTCCCAGAATCTTCGCGGTCCTTCGCCGCCTGGGCGCGATCTTCGGCTGCGACTTTGCGGTCGTTGACGGCTCGAACGCGGCTGTCGGCAGCTTCAGCGCGCCCCGAGTCGGCCCGAGCACCTTCGTCAGCCGCGCGCTCTCGGTTGCTCGCCGCACTAACCCCCGCAGTCCGATCGCGATCACGCGCCGCATCGTCACGCGCTTCGGCCTCTCGATCACGCAAGCCGGCCGCGACGTCCCGGTCACGCGCAGCCAGACCGGCCTCCCGACGGCGCACAGCCGTCAGCTCGTCGGTGCCGGAATCCTCGCGGTCCCTCGCCGCATGTGCGCGATCGTCCGCCGCAACTTTGCGGTCGTTGATGGCCCGCTCGCGGCTATCCGCGGCATCAGCACGACCGGAGTCGGCCCGTGCGCCTTCGTCTGCTGCACGCCTGCGATTGCTCGCCGCGCGATCTCCTGCAATTCGGTCGAACTCAGCGGCCGCGTCGTCACGCGATTCGGCGTCTCGGTCACGTTGTTCGGCGGCGAGGTCTCGCGCCCGCGCTGCGAGCCCCGAATTTTCGCGATCCTTGGCGGCCTGGGCACGATCCTCGGCTGCAAGTCTGCGGTCGTTGATGGCCTGGGCGCGGTAATCGGCAGCCTCGGCACGCCCCAAGGCGGCCTGGGCGCCTTCGTCGGCCACGCGCCGGCGATTGCTCGCGGCGCGATCCCCGGCGGTTCGGTCGAGATCACCCGCCGCGTCGTCACGCGCTTCGGCCTCTCGGTCACGAAGCCCGGCCGCGACATCACGGTCCTGAGCAGCCATCCCCGCCTCTCGACGGCGCACGCCTGTCAGCTCATCGGTTCCTGAATCTGCGCGGTCCTTGGCGGCCTGGGCGCGGTCTTCCGCCGCCACCTTGCGGTCGTTGATGGCCTGCGCGCGGTTGTCCGCAGCCCCAGCGCGCCGCGAGGCGGCTTGGTCACGTTCGTCTGCCGCATATTGACGGTCGGTCGCCGCGCGGTCACCTGCAGTTCGATCAAGATCGCCGGCCGCGTCATCACGCGCTTCGGCCTCTCGGTCACGCAACCCAGCCGCGACATCACGGTCTTGCGCCGCCAGGCCGGCCTCCCGACGGCGCACTCCTGTCAACTCGTCTGTCCCGGAATCCTCGCGGTCCTTGGCTGCCTGGGCGCGATCTTCGGCCGCAACCCTGCGGTCATTAACGGCCTGAGCGCGGTTATCCGCAGCCTCAGCATGCCCCGATGGTTGACGGGTGCCATCGCCTGCCGCCTGTTGACTCTCACTCGCAGCGCGGTCTCCCGCCGTTCGGTCGAGGTCGCCCGCCGCGTCATCGCGCGCCGCAGCCTCTCTGTCCCGCTGCTCGGCCTCTCGGTCACGCACGTCCGCGGCAAGATCGCGGTCGCGCCCTTCGATGTCCCGCTCGCCCGCCTTTGCGAGGGCGTCTTGGCCCTCATCGGACCCATCTGGGTCCTGATCTGGGAGTGCGACGCCGCGGGTCCGTCCCTCAGGCATACGAGTCGGTCCTGGCGCTGGCTACCGGCAAAGTGATTCAGCTTCGACCCACCACCAGAACAATTGCAGCAACCGTCGTGGCTCCGGGATTGCCGCCATGCGGGCCCGGATGTCGCATTCCGGGGCCACTGGTTGGGCCTTTCGGGCCAATTTGGTGAGTCCGAGACACGGTGGCGGGTCTGGCGGACCGAGGCTTGAACTAGCGGTTAGGGCACCACAGTTTGTGTTGATTCCGTTGGCCACACGACCAGCAGTGCTCATGATCCATGTCAATCTCTTGACCTGGTCGCCAACTGAAAACGAATACAGATCCGAATAACAGGGCAGTAATTAATGCTCCGTACACGCCCAATACAACGGTGCCGCGACTCTTTGTGTTCCGGGGCCGGGCGCAACTCGCGAGGCCTTCAAGATCGAGACCAGGCCACCAACGCGGCCGGAGACCGAGGGCGCAGGAGTTCAAAAGCGGCAGTTGGGGTGGCTAGCGGGATTTGAACCCGCGACAGCCAGATCCACAATCTGGTGCTCTGCCATGCTGAGCTATAGCCACCACGGTGCGGGCCAGGAGCCGCCGGCCCTGTAGGAATCACGATTCTACCCGCCCCAGTTGTCAGAGAATGGAGAGCGGATGGCAACTCAGGCCGAGTTCGACCAGATGATCAAGTCCGGGGAGCTGATCGAGTCCCTGAACGAGATGACTCCCGACTACCTGAAGGAGCTCAAGCACACCCTCATCGTCTCGGGCGACACGGAGCTCATTTCGGCCCCGGCCTACTATCTCGCCGCCAAGCGCGCGCCATCGATCAACGCCTTCATGACCGGGATCGCGATCATCCAGGACGAGCTGGCGCACGCCCACATCGCGTACCACATCCTCGAGGAGCTCGGCGAGGACCAGGAAAAGCTCATCTTCAACCGCGACCCCAAGAGCTTCCGCTACCCGTACGCCTTCGACGTTCCACTTGAGAGTTGGACCGAGCTGGTGGTCGCCAACGGCATGTATGACCAGGCCGGCTTCTGCCTTCTGGGCGACATCCACGACAAGTGCTCCTACGGGCCCTGGAAACGTGGTCTCAACAAGGTCATGGTCGAGGAGAACTTCCACCTGCGCAACGGTCGGACGTGGATGAAACGGATCAGCGCCGCGGGCGGCTCGGCGAAAGATGAGCTCCAGCGCGCGGTCGACTGGATGTTCCCGCTCAGCGTCGAATGGTTCGGCCTCCCCGATTCCATGAAGATGCATTCCACGCAGCTCGAGTACCGCCTCAAGGGCCTGACCAACGACCAGCTCCGCCAGTGGTGGCTCTCGACGGTCGTGCCTTACTGCGAACAGATCGGCATCAAGGTGCCCGCGCACAAAGAGGTGCGCGACGGCAAGGACGTGTGGGAGCTCGACTACCCGTTCCCGTGTGAGTTCGATGCGGAAGCAAAGCGCTGGGATTTCAAGCAGCCGAGCTCATGGGACGACGTGCTGGTCCGCTGGCGCGCGCGCGGTCCTCGCAACGCCGAGATGGTCGCGATGTTCCAGGAGGAGTTCCACAAGTTCCGCAAGACACACCACAAGAACGGATCGTGACCGAGCGGCTCTGGGCTGCTCTCTCCGAGGTCCGGGATCCCGAGATGCCGGTGAATCTGGTCGACCTCGGCGTGATCTACGGCATCGCTGAGCACGATGGAGTCGTCGAGGTGGACCTCACATTCACCGCAATGGGCTGCCCCGCCTCGGAGTTCATCCTCGAGGACGTCCGGGACCGGCTCCTGCGCGAGCCCGGCGTGACAGATGTACGAATCAAGGTCGTCTGGGATCCGCCCTGGACCGTCGCGCGCATGACAGAGGCCGGCCGCGACGCGCTCGAGTCGTGGGGCCTCGCGGTTTGACACGCTACAAGCGAGTCAGCGGTGACGCGGTCGAGTACGAGGTCTTCGCGCGCAAGACTCGCGCGGAATCGCTGCACCAGGTGGGCAGCGTGGTCGCGCCGGACGACGACCTCGCGATGGCGTACGCGCGTGCGACCTACGACGAGGAGCGCTGGTGCGAGATGGCGATCGTGCGCAAAGAGCACGTCATAGAGCTGTGGCAACCCGGGGAAACATGAGAGGGAACCCTCCCGCTGTTCGGACCAGGAAGAAGTAGTGGGCATTTCGGACATCGTCCTCTCGCTCGCCGACAACAAGCAGATGCTCGGGCTGCGCTATGCCGAGTGGGCGACGCGGGCCCCCTCGCTAGAGGCGGACATCGCCGCGGCCGCCATGGGGCTCGACGACCTGGGACACAGCAGGGTGCTGTACGGCTGCCTCGAACCGCTGGGCTCCGACCCGCGCGGGCCCGAACGCGAGTCCGATCCCGCCAGCCTCCGCGCGCTCGCCTATTTCGACCTGCCCTGGACCGAGTGGGCCCAGTTCGTAGCCGCGAACGCGGTCCTGGACACCTCCTTCACCGTGATGATCGAAGCGTGCGTCAACGGTTCCTCGGAGGTCCTGCAGCAAAGGCTGCGCAAGATGCTGATGGAAGAGCGCTATCACCTCCTTCACGGACGCAGCTGGCTGAAATCCGGGATCAGCGCGGAGCCTTTGAACCGTGCCTGGACCGAGGCCGTCGAATGGTTCGGACCACCCGACGGCGAGGTCGCGGCACTGCATCGCGAGGGCACGCTCAGCATGGGTCCACACGAGCTGCTGGCGAAGCTGGAAGAGCAGCTCGACGTCAAATCGCCGGACGTTCGGGTCGACTGGACGAAGTGGGATCCCATCCGCCGGCGCAGCCGGGCGGGCGCGATCGACGACCAGACCTTCGGCATGCTGCGCGGGCTGGAAGAGAAGCGGTTTGCCGCCACCAAAGAAGCCTGAGCTTCCGCGTTCAGATCCTCGCTGCCCTCACTGCCACGCCCGCGACGCCGAGGTCATCTCGCTGTTCGGGACGCAGGCGATGACGCTCCAGTACCGCTGTCGCAAGTGCGGCACGCTGTTCGAGGCGATCAAGTACGGCGCTTAGACGTCGCCCTCTTCTTCGACCTCGCCATGCGACTGGCGCCGCCGCAGGATCGCAAGCGGAATTCCGGCCAGTATCACCAGACCGATCAGCACCGCCACGATGATCGGCAGCGTCTGTCCCCCGCCGCCGACCGTCACAGCGCCCGGAGGCGGGGACGCCGAGGGATATCCGGCGGCGAAATAGCCGAAGGACTTCGTCGACGTCACGATCGTGAAGGGCTGCGCTTGCTGCTGCGCGCCGATCGACTTCCACGGACCAGCCGGGTCGCCGGCGAAGTAAACATCCGTCGGAGCAGGTTCGAGGTTCGAGAATCGCAGCACCAGGTTGGCCGCCTTTGCGAGCGGAGCCGAGGCGGTGATCTGATAGATGTTCGTCACGAACCCGATCCCCGGCGACTGCGGACACGTCGAAAGCGGCGTGATATCGACCGAGATCGTGGTCTTGCCAGTGGAGTCGAACGCGCCGGGCAGGAAACCGATGACGAGCTGGCCGTCGTTCGTGAACGCCGAGTTGGCATCGCTCACGCCCCCGATCACCTTGATGTCCAGGTGCCCGGAGCTCGGTTTGATGTTGGCGCCGGCCTGTGGTGGCGGACACGTCCAGTTGTATGGCTGGGTCGGGCCGAACCCGTCATAGAAACCCGGCGCGACCATCCACGCCGCAACCATGTATGTGGTTACGGCGGCCGCCAGCAGGACAGCGCGCTTCACAGGGCGAGGTCAGCGATCACGTGGCCGATGACCGGCGCCACCAGGTCGCGGCAAGCCCAGCGCCAGAGGGCGAGCACGAGGCCGGCGGCTGCCACGGCCCCGAGGAACGCGGGGGGGTGCGACAGGACGTGGGCCGCTGTCCAGACCACAGTGCTGCCGGCGATCGCCAGCGGCGCCCCGCCCAGCTCATCGAGCGCCGCGTAAAGGGCGCCGCGAAACGCGAGCTCCTCTCCGATGGAAACCGCGATTGCCGCGAACGCCAGGCCGGCGGGCAGGATGGGCACGGCGCCTGACCGCACCGCTCCGGGCAGCAGCAGCACGGCCCCGATCGCCAGGCCCCCGAGGATCCTCAGTCCAAGCCGGGAGCTTCCAAGGCCGAGACGATCCGCCGGCGTGCCGAGAGCCACAAGGCCAAGCGCCGCGCCTCCAATCACCAAGGCCGGGATCGCCATATAGGGCTGGGACTGGATGGACACGCGCGCCCACTCGACGCATAGCACGTACGCCCCGACGAGGAGCGCCCGAATCCCCAGGTGGGTACGCTGGGCGCCCGCAGGGCGCAATTTCGCATAGTGGACCAGGCTCACGGGGTGAGGCGTTCGGGCGCGGCGTAAACGTTGAACCGGTCGCCGCGGAGGAATCCGACCAGGGTCTGGTTGAACTCGCGTGCCAGCGCAACCGCCAGGCTCGACGGAGCGCCGACCGCGGCCAGCACCGGGATGCCGGCGCTGATGGACTTCTGCACGATCTCGTAACCAGCCCGCCCGCTCACGACCATGACAGATCGGTTCGCCGGGAGGCCGCCGTCGAGCAGGGCGCGTCCGACCACCTTGTCGACCGCGTTGTGCCGCCCCACGTCCTCGCGGAGATGGAGCAGCCCCCCGTCCGTGTTGAAGAGTCCCGCCGCGTGCAGGCCACCCGTCCGGTCGAACACCCCCTGTCCCTGCCGGAGGATGTCGACGAGCCCGGGCAGGATGGACGGGTCCACGTGTGGGCCGTCCGGCAACGCGGCGAGGTCGCGCCTGAGGTCTTCGATCAGAACGGTCCCGCAGACCCCACACGCGGAGCTGGAGAGCATCGATCGCTCCGGCTTCCGTCGCGGCTCGCCTGCGAACCGCACGTCGACCTGGTTCGACTCGACGAGGTCGGGTTTCACCCGAACACCGCTCTCGGTCTCTCCGGCCTCTGCGCTTATGTGTATGACCTTCACCTCGCCCGGCGAGCGGAGGATTCCCTCCGAGAACATGAGGCCCAGGCACAGCTCGAGGTCATGGCCCGGCGTGCGCATGACAACGGATAGGGGCTTGCCTTCGAGCATGAGCTGCAGGGGCTCTTCGGTGACCACAGCGTCGGGCGAGTCCGTCCAACGGCCCGCCGACCATTTGCGAACCTGCAGCCCGGGAGCGGCGGGCTTTGCCATCAAGCCTGCGCGACGCGGAGGTTGCGCGCCGATCGCGGGATCGCGGTCGAGATTGCAAAACCGCGCCACGAGGTCACCCTCTCCGCGCGAAGCTCCATCGCGTCCGGAACCTCTTCGGTTTCGATGCCGTATCGGTCGGCGATGCCTGACGCCTCCGAGGCCCCGCCAAACGTCCCCCGCACGCATGCGCCCACCATCAGGGAAGGACGGAAGCGATGATGCGACTCGACGACGAGTGCCCCGGGCGATCCCATGCGCGGCCGCCCGCTGATCGGCGCGACCGTGACCTGTCCGCGATCAACCTCCCAGAAAGTGGGGCGGATGACGGGCATGCCGGCTTCGATCCAGCACGCGTAGCCGCGCGCCACGCCCGCAAGGCGGCGGCTCACGTCGGCCGGAACAGCCGGAACACGCGTCGCCTGGGCCGGCGGGAACTCGACGCCCTCGATCACGTCCGCGTGGCTCGGTCGCAACCGCATCACCACGCGGTTGTAAGGCAGCCACTCGCGGGGCAGTCTCGTCACGTCGAGCATGTACCCCGCCACGAAGGGCGCGTTCTTCAGCGCGTAGCCGGCCATGCCAAGCACGTAACCGGGGCCGTCGAGCATCGCGCGCACCTGGCTGGAGACGGACAGCGGATCGAAAACCTCGATCGCCCCGCGCACCAGCACTGCGCGCGACCCGCTGTCGACGAGAAATGCGGCGCGCGGGTCGCGGCGCGCGAGCATGGTCTTGGCCGCAAAGCGTGACGTGGTCATCCACAGCGAGCCGGCCGCGAAGCTGAACACGGCCGGGTTGACAAGCGGGAGCCTGCCCGCCCGCAGCGCGAGCATGCCGATCGGAGACTGCCCCAGGATCGAGCGAGCGTCGCTGGTCAGCCGCATGCGCCCAACTCTAGCCTCCCCACCGTGTGGGGAGGTCGGCCAGCTGTAGGCGCGGCCGGGAGCGATTGAGCCTCACTGTTTTGCTTCGAGTTTGTCGCGAATACGCTCCAGGGCCTTTTCGAGCCGCCCCCGCACCATCCTGTCCAGTGGGCGGGCGATCAAGGCTCCGAAAAAGGAAGCTGGAGGCTCGTAGGCGATACGCAGCTCGATGCGAACACCACGTGGCACTTTCTTGAACCTGAACCCGCCGTCCTGCTTGATGAGGCCCGACTCGGACACCCAGCCGATCTCCTCCGGACGCCTCCACCGATTCAGCCGCAACACGCTCTTGAGCGGCAGGCCGAGGGCGACGATCTCGACGTTGTAGCGAGCGCCGACACCGCGCGTCTTCTCGCCCACCGGCTCCCATCTGCTCACGCCGTCGAGAACTTCGGCCACGTGACGGTGATCGGCGAAGTAGTCGAACGCGTGCTCCGGAGAGGACCTCGCCGTCACCTCTCCCGTGAACTCGAGCCTGGCCATCCCAGCAAGATATGACTTGTGATGCGGCTGACGGACGGCGAGGTTACGACGCAGGACTCGGTCGCCATCGCGCGCGCGCCCACCGGTCGAGAGCTTTGCGACGGCTACCTGCACGAAATCCAGGACCTCTCGCTCGGGCTCGTGCGCGGGCACTCAAACGCTCTGTACCTCGGCCCGCTGGAGCTGCTGCGCTTCGGCGCCGCCACGGTGAGCGACTCAGCCGTCGAGTGGCCGATCGAAGGCGGCATCACGGCCCGAGAGCCCGGCGGAACCTTCCGGATCGAGGCCACCGGCGGCCGCCTGGTCGCGTCGGTGGACGGCTATCGCCCGCGACTTCCAATGCCGCTCTACGCAGTGAGCCAGCTGCCCGTTCATCACCTGCTCACCCGCCTGTATCTGCTTCGGGTGCGCGGCCGCGAACCCGCTCCCGGTGCGTCGGCCGCGCCTCAAGACCGCATCCGGGCGGCCGCGATCGACGTGGCTTTCTGCCTGACGCTCGCCGGCCTCGCGGGCAAGCGACGCAGACTGCCGGTGGTGCTGGGCATCGCGGCCGCGTACCACGTCGCGTGCTGGAGCATCTCAGGACGCACGCTGGGCGGCCTTGTCGTACGTCAGCGAGTGGTGGCGGTCGACGGTTCGCGGCCGACCGCGATGCAGGCGATGGTCCGTTTCCTCGCACTTCCTCTCGCGTGGCTCACCAGGCGTCCCGTCCACGACGAGCTGGCGGGCACCGACGTGATCGTTTCCTAAGGTCCGTAGCATTCGGGCATGGCCAAGCCGGTCGACCTCGTCATCTTCGGAGCTTCCGGCGACCTCACTCATCGAAAGATCCTGCCGTCGCTGGGCCACCTCGTCGCGCGCGACAGCCAGAACGTGCGGGTGATCGGCGCAGGCCGAAGCCCGAAGTCGACCGAGGATTTCCGCGCATTCGTCAAGGACGCGAGCGGGAACGATCGTCTCGCCGGCACCGCCGAATGGATTCACCTCGACTATGCAGCGCCAGCGACCTTCGCGCCGTTGAAGCAGATAGTTGAGGGTCCGCCGACAACCATCTTCTATCTCGCTACGCCCGCCGAAACGTTCAGCGAGATCCTGGCCGGGCTCACAGCTTCAGGGCTTGCCGACAGGGCCGACGTCACGCGACGGATCGTGGTCGAGAAGCCCCTCGGTCACAACCTCGCCTCGGCGCGGAAGCTCAACGCGCAACTCGCGGCGGCCTTCCAGGAGGAGCAGATCTTCCGGATCGACCACTACCTCGCGAAGGACACGGTCCAGAACGTGATGGCGCTGCGATTCTCGAACTCGCTCTTCGAGCCGGTGTGGAACCGCACCCTGATCGAGACCATCAACATCACGGTCGCAGAGGAGGAAGGCATCGGAAAGCGCGCCGGCTACTACGACCAGGCAGGCGCCGTACGCGACATCATCCAGAACCACGTCCTGCAGCTTCTCGCGCTGGTCACGATGGAGCCGCCCACCACCTTCGACCCCGAGTACGTGCGGCGGGCGAAGCGCGCCGCGCTGCGCGCCATGTCGCCGATCGATCCCGGCATGGCGGTGAGAGGGCAGTACGAGGGTTACCTGGACGAAGAGGGCGTCGCGCCCGACTCCCGGCGTGAGACGTATGCGGCGATGCGCGTTTCGATCGAGAACTGGCGCTGGGACGGGGTGCCGATTTTCGTCCGCACGGGCAAGGCGCTCACGCGGCGCGTGACCGAGGTGGTGATCAAGCTGCGCGACGCGCCGATGCTGCGCATCGCGGGCCGGCGGCAGCGCGGCATCCCGACCTTGATCGTGATCCGCATCCAGCCCGACGAGGGCATCTCGATCCGGATCGGCGCCAAGCGGCCAGGGACGAAATTCGAGATGGTGCCGGCCGGTATGCGGCTCGATTACGCACGCCTTTCCAAAGCGGCGCTGCCCGACGCGTACGAGAACGTGCTCTCTGAGGTTCTTGCCGGCGGGCACTCGGCCTTCCCCGGCGCGGAGGAGATCGAGCTTTCGTGGGAGATCGTCGACCCGCTCATCAGAGCTTGGGAGGCTGAGGGCCACCCGGAGACTTACGCGGCCGGCTCGTGGGGACCACGTGCGGCCGACGATCTGGTTGCCGCCGGCGGCGGCGGACGCTGGATCGTCAGCGGTGACGAACCGGGGACAGGATGACGGTATGAGAAGGAACCGAGGGTTCCTTCTCATGGCTCATCCTCCTAAAGGATGGGATTATTCAAATAGTTTCTCCTCGCGACGCTCGAAGACCTTAGGCATGTTCGGTGACGGCCCGGCTAAGCCGGGCCTACATGCGGCGCGAATTTAGAAATAGAGAAGGGGCAGCGTGGGCTGCCCCTTTCGTAGTTGAACGAACGAACTAAGCGCGGGCGCCGCCCATCTTGCCGCCCTGCATCCAGAGAGCAGGCTTGTTCGGGTAGAGAACCAGCACGAGGACCGCGACGAGGATGGCGATGATGAACGGGATGATGTCGAACTTGCCGATGCTGATCGCGCTGAAGACCTGCCACACGATTTCAAGAATCGCGTAAATGACGAGAGCGCGGACCCAGCTTACGTTCGCGATCGGGTCGAAGCCGGCAATCATGATGCCTGCTCCAAAAGCGACCCCGGCCACGGACCCGCTGACGCCGGCCCACGTGTCGAACTGAAAGAAGCTGGAGCCGATGAAGCCCAGACCTGAGCCCATCACGATCAAGATGCCCATGACCCACATCAGGAGCTTCAACGCCAAGGGATTCCACTTTGCCACTAGATGACTTCCTCCATATGACCGCTTGTTATTGGTTCGTTACACAGAGCGGCGGTCTCTTCAGTGCAACTTGTACTTGAAATGCACGCGTTTAGCAACGTCTTTTCACGCAAATACTTGCGAACCGCCCCGCCAGACCCTGCGCGGCTTGAGCCCAAAAGCCCACGCGAAGGCTCCTTCGTGCTCTGCTTCCCACAGCACGAGGTCCGCCAATTTGTTCGGCGCGATCACTCCGCGATCCGATCGCGAAATCGACAACGCGCTTCCAACCGTGGCCGCGATGAGCGCCCGCTCGGCCGAAAGCTTGAACACTCCGACGGCCATCGCCACCACAAGGCTCATGCTCGTGATGCCGCTCGTGCCCGGGTTGTGATCGCTTCCCAACGCGATCACAGCGCCCGCATCGGACAATTCCTTAACGGGCGGGAGCTTGCCGATTGAAATTGCGGTCCCCGGTGCGAGCGTAGCGACGACTCCTGCGCGCGCGAGGGCGATCGCATCTCCCCGGTTTGCGCGCAGCAGGTGATCGGCCGAAACGGCGTGGAGCTCGGCCGCCAGGCGCGCGCCGCCGGTCCGGGCCAGCTCGTCGGCATGGATGCGGGGAATCAGCCTGGCCTCGATGGCCGCCTTCAGAATCCGCCGCGACTGGGGGACGCTGAAGTAGCCCCGGTCGCAGAACACGTCGCAGAAACGGGCCCCGGCCAGGTAGGCGTCCTCGCACCAGCCCGCCACCTCCGTCGCGTAGGTCCCGAGCCGGGCCCAGCGGTCCGGAGGCAGGGCGTGGGCTGCCAGGAACGTCACCTCGATCCGGGGCAGGTCCTTCCGTTCACCTAGCCGGGCGAGCATCCGGGTCGTCTCGAGCTCGCCTTCGCGATTCAGGTGGTAGCCAGTTTTCGCCTCGATCGTCGTCGCCCCGCCTTCGAGCCATGCCCAGAGCCGCCGAGCCGTGGACTGTTCGAGGTCGCTGATGGATTCCGCCCGCGTCGCGCGCACCGTGGCGCGGATGCCGCCGCCGGCCTTCGCGACTTCGGAATACGAAGCTCCCGCGGTGCGCATGGCCACCTCCGCCATGCGGTCTCCCGCATAGACAGGGTGGGTGTGCGCGTCGATCAGCCCCGCGGTGACGAGCCCGCCCGCGCAATCGTCGTCTTCGATAACAGCCTCCAGCATCTCGTGCGGCTCATCGCCGTGCTTCCCGCACCACGCGATCTTTTCGCCATCGCAGATCACCGCCGCGTCCTCGATCACACCGACCGAGGTGCCGGTGAAGAGGCGGCCGATGTTTCGCAAACGCCTCATTTCGAAACGACCGTCTTGCCACCGACGACGACGTTCGTGACGTCGCATGCCGATTGGCCATAGATGAGGTATGCGGGATGGATTTCGCGCCACGCCGTGTGGCGTGGTTGATCGAAGGTGATGAAGTCGGCGAGCATCCCCGCCTTGAGGTCGCCGGCATCCCAACCCAGCGCGCGCATCCCATTTTGCGTGGCCGCCCGCAACAGCTCCTCAGGCTGATGAAGCACCCGGCGGCCGGTGGCACGGCGCTGATCGAGCTCGAGCGCTCGCGCTTCTTCCAGGATGTCGATGACCGCATTGGAGTCGCTGCCGACCGCGAGCGGGCAACCGGCGTCCGCGAGCTCGCGCAGCGGCCCAACCCGGTCACCAAGATCGCGCTCGGTGGTCGGGCAGGCGCAAACGTTGACCTTGTTCGCTCCCAACAACGAGATGTCGTGGCCTTCGACGTGGATCGCGTGCACGACAGTCAGGTCCGGTCCCAGGATGCCCTCTCGTTCCAGCAGCTCTGCCGGCGTGCATCCTTCGACGGACTTGCATTCCTCGACCTCGGCCGGCTGCTCGGCAAGATGTGCATGCAGAGGAGTCTTGCGTTGTCGCGCCCACTCGGCGACCGCGCGCATCGATTTCGGGTCGACCGCGCGCACGCTGTGGATCGCAGCCGCGATGCGAACCCCTTCTGCGTCCTTCAGCCGATCGACACGCTTGGCCCAGTGCTCGACGTCGCCATCCGAGAACGACTGCTGCGCTTCGTCGAGGGGTCGCCGGTCGAGCCCGCCGCGCAGATAACACGCATCGATGAGCGTGATCCGGATGCCGACCTCGCCGGCAGCCTGGATCAACGCCTCGCCCAGCTCATTGCCGTGCCGGTGCAGATAGTGGAACTCGCCGACCGCGGTGATGCCCGCCTCCAACATCTCTTGAAATACGAAGCGGGAGTACTTGTAGTAGTCGGCCCAGTCCCAGTCGGTCAGGCGGTACATCTCCCGGCGCCACTCCCAGAAGTCTCCTGCGCCGGATTCCACCGTTCCCCGCAGCATGTGCTGGAACGCATGACTGTGGACGTTGGCGAGGCCGGGGATCGTCCATCCCATCAAGGTCGTCGCTCCGGGCGGTCGCGGTGCGTCCTCGGTCACGGACTTGATGCGTCCGGAGTCCACCTCGATCAGGACGTTCCGGGCCGGGTGGCCGAGCCAGGCCTGCTCAGCGTGCCAGAGTCCCGATCCGTTCAATCTGCGTGACCTGAAGCGGCCGAACGTGCCGCAGGTCGGGGCAGGCGACCGTTAGGTCGCCGGTCGGGGCGCCGAGACGAAGGAAGGGGTGGCCCGAGGAGGAGCGCATTCGTCGATGCGTGACGACGATGGGCCCGGCCCCCTGACGCACGCATCGGCGTCCCAAGCCCCGAGATGCGGTGCGGGCGGCCGCTACAGGTCACGACGCTGCATGGGGACGCGAACGCCGCGCTCGCGCGCCACTTCGACGGCGCGGTCGTAGCCCGCGTCGGCGTGACGCATCACGCCGGTGCCCGGGTCGTTCGTGAGCACCCGTTCCAGCTTCCGGCCCGCTTCGGCGGATCCGTCGGCGACCACCACCATCCCCGCATGGATGGAGCGACCGATGCCGACTCCCCCGCCGTGATGCACGCTCACCCAGGTAGCGCCGCTCGAGGTGTTGAGGAGGGCGTTGAGGATCGGCCAGTCGGCGATTGCATCCGAGCCGTCGAGCATGGCCTCGGTCTCGCGATAAGGCGAGGCCACAGAACCGGAGTCGAGATGGTCGCGGCCGATGACGATGGGCGCCTTCACCGCGCCCGAGCGCACGAGCTCGTTGAACCTCCGGCCCGCCCGGGCGCGTTCGCCGTAGCCCAGCCAGCAGATCCTGGCCGGTAGCCCCTGGTACTTCACGTGCTTCTGCGCAGCCTCGATCCATCGCACCAGTGCCGGGTCGTCGGAAAACTCCTCAACGATCGCCCGATCGGTGGCCGCGATGTCCGCAGGATCGCCCGACAGCGCAACCCAGCGGAATGGACCTTTGCCCTCGCAGAACAGCGGGCGGATGTAGGCCGGAACGAAGCCCGGAAAATCGAACGCCCGCGAGCTTCCGCCCAGCTTTGCCTCAGCGCGAAGGCTGTTGCCGTAGTCGAAGACCTCCGCTCCGCGGTCGAGGAACGCGACCATGCCATCCACGTGGCGAGCCATGCTCTCGCGCGCGCGCCGGATGTAGCCCTGCGGATCGTCGAGCCGCAGCTCCTGCGCATCGTCGGGTGAAAGGCCAATCGGTATGTAGCTGAGCGGGTCGTGCGCGGAGGTCTGGTCGGTGACGACGTCGACCTCGAAGTTGCGCGCCGCAAGCGCCGGAACGACTTCGGCGGCATTGCCGTGCAACCCGATCGACAGCGCTCGCTTAGAGCGTTTCGCTTCGAGCGCGAGCTTCAACGCATGCTCGAGGTCGTCCGCGCGGACGTCGAGGTATCGATGCTGCAGCCGGCGCTCGATGCGCTCTGAGTCGGCCTCTACACAGATCGCGACGCCGCCGTTCAGCGTGACGGCCAGCGGCTGCGCGCCGCCCATCCCGCCCAGGCCCGCGGTCAGGGTGATCGTTCCCGCGAGCGTGCCGCCGAAGCGCTTGCGCGCGATGGCGGCGAACGTTTCGTAGGTGCCCTGGAGGATGCCCTGGGTCCCGATGTAGATCCACGAGCCGGCCGTCATCTGGCCGTACATGGTCAGGCCGAGCGCTTCGAGCCTTCGGAACTCGTCCCACGTGGCCCACTCGGGTACCAGCATCGAGTTGGAGATGAGCACCCGCGGAGCCCATTCGTGGGTGTCGAAAACGCCGACAGGTTTACCCGACTGAACGAGCAACGTCTGGTCGCCCTTGAGCCGGCGCAGCTCGCGAACGATCGCATCGAACGCCTCCCAGGAGCGGGCGGCGCGGCCCGTCCCGCCGTAGACGACGAGATCCTCGGGACGCTCTGCGACCTCCGGGTCGAGATTGTTCATGAGCATCCGCATCGCGGCCTCCTGCGGCCAGCCAAGGCAGGTGATGTTTGAGCCGCGAGGCGCGCGGACGTTGTGGGTCATTGAAGCGGTCCGGCGGCTGACTCCGCCGCCTTGAGCACCGCGCCGCTTCGGATCAGCTCCTCGGCCGCCGCGAGCTCAGGAGCGAGGTACCTGTCAGGCCCCACCCCCTGCACGTGCTTGCGGAGAAGATCTCGAACCGCGCCTGTCGCGGGCGCCGCCTCGAGCGGGCGCCGCAGGTCTTGCGCGCGCGCCGCCGCCACCAGCTCGACCGCGAGGATGTGCCTCAGGTTGTCGAGGACGCTGCGCAGCTTCAGTGCCGCGCCCCAACCCATCGAGACGTGGTCCTCCTGCATGCCCGAGGTCGGAATCGAGTCCACGCTTGCGGGCGCTGCGAGGCGCCGGTTCTCGGCCACGAGCGCCGCGGCCGTGTACTGAGCGACCATCAGGCCGGAGTTGACTCCGGGCTGCTCGGCGAGGAAGGGCGGCAAGCCCTCGGAGCGATGGGGATCGAGCAGCCGATCCACCCTGCGCTCGGCGATGGCGCCTACCTCGGCGGCCGCGATGGCGAGGAAATCCGCTGCGAACGCCAGCGGCTCGCCGTGGAAGTTGCCGGTCGACTCGACCTCGCCGGTCTCGAGGACGATCGGGTTATCGACGGCGGAGGATAGCTCCACCGTCTGGATGCGCCTGGCGAAGTCCAGCGTGTCGCGCGCCGCGCCGGCGACCTGGGGGCTGCACCTCACGGAGTACGAGTCCTGCACGGCGTGGTGCGAGTGACGATGCGAGGCGACGATGCCCGAGCCGTGGAGCAACCGCGTGAGGTTCGCGGCGCTCGCGACCTGGCCGGGATGTGGACGGATCTCGTGGAGTCGCGCATCGAACGGCCGGTCCGTTCCGAGCAGCGCCTCGGCCGACATCGCGGCGGTGATGTCCGCGACCTTGAAGCAAAGCTCGGCGTCGGCGCAGGCCAGGGCCAGCATCCCGAGCATCCCGTCGGTCCCGTTGATCAGGGAGAGGCCCTCTTTGGTCTCGAGCTTCAGCGGTTTGATCCGCGCCGCCTTGAGCGCCTGCGCCGCAGGCGCACGCTTGCCTGCGGCATCCACCACGTCTCCCTCGCCCACCAGGGCGAGGCCGATGTGGGCCAGCGGAGCGAGGTCGCCGCTGCACCCGACCGACCCGTAGCGCGGAACGATGGGCGTGATCTCCGCGTTCAGCAGCGCGATCAGCGTTTCGGCCACGACCGGACGCACGCCGGACAGGCCCATCGCCAGCGTCCTGGCGCGCAGGAGCATCATCGCGCGCACCACCTCGCCGTCGACCGGCGGGCCCATCCCGGCGGCGTGGGAGCGGATCAACGCCAGCTGCAGCTCCGGCTGCTTGAGCGGCGCGACCCGTGTACCGGCCAGCGCGCCGAACCCGGTGGAGACGCCATACACCGGCTCCCTGGATGCGGCTGCCCGCTCGACCCGGGCGCGGCTCCGCTCCATGCGGGTTCGAGCGGCGGAAGCAAGCGCCACCTTCTCGCCGTGCCTGGCGACGTCCACGACCTGGCCCTCGGACAGCCCGGCGCCGCGGAGCGAGACCGTCATCGAGCCGATGCTAACCGATGTTCTTAAGCGCCTCGCGGCTCAACGATTTCCGCACGGCTGGCGCCAAACGTACCGATGAAAAACAATCGATGCACACCGTTGGCGCCAGACGTGCTTATTCAGGGCGCGGAAATGAAGCGCGCGCGGGTGAAGGAACCGTTTTCGAGGTCCACCACCCAGGTCGACCCTTTGTCGAAACCGCCGGTCCCCGGCTTGATCACGCGCTGCCTGACCAGCTCTTCCACCAGCTCCCACATGATGTCTCCGTGCGTGCTCAGCACCGCGTGGTCGAGCTTGGGGTGAGCCATGACCTGCATCGCCCCGGCCAGTCCGTGGCCTTCGGCGAGCATCGAGATTTGCTTGATCGGCAGCTTGCGAGCGCGTCTTAACGGCTCGACCGTCTGCACGCAGCGCAGGAACGGGCTCGAGTAGACGGCGGCGATGGGAAACGGCTCCAGTAGCGAAACCAGCTCTTCCGCCTGCTTGACGCCCTTCTTGTTGAGAGGCCTTAGCCGGTCGTCCTCCGGCCATTGACTCCTGCTTCCGGCTTTCGCGTGCCGGACGACATAGAAAGTCCCCACCTGGGTCAGGGCATCCAGTCGCGCAGGCTCTTCCGATCGAGCGCCTTCCAGATCTCCGGCCACTTCGCTCGCGCATCCTCGGCCGCAACGTGCTCCATGGCGATCAGCTCACCAGCGACGAAGGCCCGCCGTCCGCTGATCCGGGCGCTGCGGAGCCATGCCTGCGCGGTGACGCTGTCCTGGTGCTCGCCAAGGATCGTCTGCAGCTTGGCCGCGGCTCGTGCGAAGGCATCCGCAGCCTTGCCGACGACCGGCGCCACCGCCTCCGCGGCATAGCGCGCGCGCTTGGCCAGGATGCGGATGCGGTGCAGCTCCGGGTCGACGGGCGTCTCGGGTAGCTGCTTCACGGCCGAGCGCAGCCGCCGCCACGGGCCTGCCGCCAGCGGAGGCAGCACCTTCGACGCGGGCTCGTCCGCGTCTGGCAGGGTGGCCGGCGCCTGGGCAGCGAGCACGAGCCTCTCGAGCAGGTCGACGTAGCGGAGCGAGTCCAGCTCGGCCATCAGCTTGGTTCGCAGCGTCGCGATCTCGACCTGCAGGATGTGGAGGAGTGAACCGGCCGACCTAAGGTCGCTCGCCGGGAGCGACTTCGCGCGCTCGCTGAGGCGTTCGAACAAGACCTCCCGATCTCGCACTGCACCGAGGCCCAGTGCGAGCCAGCCGAGCTCCGAGCGCAGGGGCTCAGTCCACTCCGGGTCCAGCAGAGGACCGAACGTGCGCAGGTGAGATCGCAGCTTGCGCGTCGCGACTCGCGCCTGATGGACGGCTTCAGGATCGCCGCTGGTTCGCACCAGCGGGTCGTGCTTCAGCAGGGAGGCGATGCTTTCGGCGAACACGTGCTTGATCACATCCCTGGCGGGCGAGTCGGGCTTCACAGGCTGCGCCGACACCTCCGGGGGTTCGGTGGCGCGCGGACCGAGCGCGCGGATGTGCTTGGGGGTCGGATCCGCCGCCCCGGCGCCGGCTCCGCGAAGGCGCATCACGAGCGGGTCGACGATCCCACTGGCGCCGCTTTGCTGCTGCGCCACCTCGACCTCGATCTCGCGGAACCGAGCCGCGACTCGCCGGCCGTCCCGCACCGACACCTCGTCGTCGACGACCTCGGCCACACGAGTCCCGGCCGCATCCACCAGCCTCACTCGCCGCCGGATGGTCGACAGGCGCGCGACCGGCACCAGCTCCGCCTTGCGGACGTACGCGCGCACGATCGCGACCGCTCCTTCGGGTGGCTTCTTGGAACCTCCCTGGAAGGTGATCTCGTCCCGCTCGAGGAGCTCGCCCTGCGGTTGACCGGTGGCCTGCGCCGGCGGCAGCTTCAAAGTCCAACCCTCGCCGGCGCGATGACGCAGCGATACGCCCCACCGCGCGAGTCGCAGGTCTGGAGTGTCGTAGTAGACGGTTTCCAGCCGGACCGCCTCCGGTGGGGTGACCGTCACGCCGTCGAGGACCCCGCTCAGGTCAGGGAGGTGGAACGCGGGTCCCGCCCCGAGCTTCACCTCTCGTTCAAGCATGGCTGACGCCGTTCACCACCCCATTGCCGCGTGCGTCTTCGAGGGCGAGCTCCTGGAACCGCTTGTGTGAGTTGAGCCCGCGCACGGTCGGGACGCGCTGCCAGGCGCCGTCCGGGCAGAGCTCCCACGCGAGGACGTCGTCGGCCAGGGCTATCTCCAGGATCTGTGACAGGCGTTCGCGCAGCTTGCGATCGCCGACCGGCACGACCGCCTCCACACGGCGGTCGAGGTTGCGTTGCATCAGGTCGGAGGAACCGAGGTAGTACTCGGCGTCAGGCCCATCGCCGAAGGCGAAGATGCGCGAGTGCTCGAGGAACCTGCCGACGATCGAGCGCACCCTGATCCGCTCCGAGAGCCCGGGCACGCCAGGCCGCAGCGAGCACATGCTGCGGACGATCAGGTCCACCTGCGCGCCCGCCTGCGAGGCCGAATAGAGCGCGTCGATGATCTGTGGATCGATCAGGTTGTTGACCTTGATGATGATCCGGCCGCCCGGCTTGCCCTCTCGTTCGATCAGCTGCGTGATACCGGCGCGGAGGCTGGTCGGGGCGACCAGCAGCTTTCGATACCGATGCTGGCGGCTGTAGCCGGTCAGCAGGTTGAACAGCTCGGTGACGTCGGCGCCCAGGTCCGCGTCTGCGGACAGCAGGCTCACGTCCTCGTACGCGTGGGCGGTGCTCGGGTTGTAGTTTCCCGTCCCCACGTGCAGGTAGTGCTGGATGTGCTTGCCTTCGCGTCGCACGACGAGCGTCACCTTGGCGTGGGTCTTGAGCCCGAGCAGCCCGTAGACCACATGCACGTTCGCCTCTTCGAGAGCTCTCGCCCAACCGATGTTGGCCTGCTCGTCGCCGCGCGCCTTCAGCTCGACCAGCGCCGCAACCTGCTTGCCTCGCTCGGCCGCGCGGATCAGGGCTCTCACGATCGGGCTCCCCGGACCCGAGGTCCGGTAAAGCGTCTGCTTGATCGCGAGCACGTCAGGATCGCTGGCCGCCTGGTCGATGAATGCCTCCACAGAGGTCGCGAACGAGTCGTATGGATGGTGCGCGAGAAGGTCGCCAGAGCGCAGCACCGCGAACAGGTCGGGCACCTCCGCCGCCAGCCCGCGCAGCCGCGGCTGCGTGGTCGGAGTCCACGGCTCCTCTTTCAGGTCGGGCCGGTCCAGCCTGGACAGCGCGTGGAGGCTGCCGAGGTCGAGCAGGCCGTCCGCCTGGTACACATCCGAGGGCTGCAGCTCCAGCTCCCTGGTGAGCAGCTCGAGGACCTCGGGCGACATTCCCGGGTCGACCTCGAGGCGTACGACTCGCGCGTGGCGGCGGCGGCGGCGAAGCTCCGTCTGGATCGCCGCCAGCAGGTCCTCGGCATCGCTGTCGACGTCGTCGAGGTCGCCGTCCCGGGTGACCCGGAACGGATGATGCGCGACCACCTCCATGCCCGGGAAAAGCGCTTGCAGGTGAATCGCTATCACGTCTTCCAGCGGCACGTACCGCTCGCCTTCCACGAGCGGGATGAACCGCGGCAGCACCGGCGGCACCTTGACGCGCGCGAAGCGCTGCTGGTGGCGCTGCGGGTCGCGGACCATGACGGCGAGGTTGAGAGACAGGTGCGAGATGTAGGGGAACGGGTGCCCGGGGTCGACCGCGAGCGGGGTCAGGACGGGGAAGATCTGCTGCCTAAACACCGTGTGCAGCTGGCTCAGCTCGCGCTTGCTCACCTCGTTGGCGCGGACCAGCGTGATGCCCGCCTCGCCCAGGGCCGGGACGATCTCCCGGTTGAAGAGGCTGACCTGGCGCTCGACCAGGCCTTCGACGCGGATGCGGATCGCCTTCAGCTGCTCGAGCGGGGACATGCCGTCGGGCGAGGCGACCGCCACCGAGGCCAGGACCTGCTCCTTGAGCCCTGCGACGCGGACCTGGAAGAAGTCGTCGAGGTTCTGGCTGAAGATGGCGAGGAACCGAACCCGCTCCAGCACGGGCACCTTGGGGTCCTCCGCCATGGCCAGGACCCGCTCGTCGAAATCGAGCCTGGACAGCTCCCGGTTGAGGTAGCGCGGGACCTCGGGCAAGGCGACTGGGCCTGTTTGATCCGACTCGGCCTCCACTCCCACCACCACGAATGGAAGATTACCGCCTGCCGCTCGGGCCCAGGTTAGGTACTGGTTAAGGGATCGCCCGGGACGCTCCTGGCGTGCCATTTGGTAGCGATAATTTCGCCAGAGCCTCCCCCCGCAGGGTAGCCAGGCTACCGAACTGAGGCGTCCAGCCAGGCGGCGGAGCTCGGCGGGAGCGTCAGCCGCGCGCTGACCAGCCGGACGAGGGGATCGCTGGCCGCGAGCAGCCGGCCTGCGACAGGTCGCCGATCCCGTCGTTGCTGGAGTCGGCAAAGCCTGCGCACGTAGATCTCGTAGAAGACCGCGCCATGCCACCAGGCCTGGGCCATGGCCGCTAACTAACTCGAAAAGCGGGCCGGGAATGCCCGGCCCGCCTCAGGAGGCCGTCCTAGCCGAGCGCGGCCACGACGTTCGAAAAGACGTTGGCGATCTGGTTCCCCATGGTTAAAAGAATGACGATAACGACGATCGAAACGAGAACCAGGATCAAGGCATACTCGACCATTCCCTGGCCGCTCTGACGAACTGCACCTCGACGATTCATGACTCTATCCACCTCCTTTCTCGCCTACGCGAGCGTGTCGAAACGGTAACTTGTCTAACGCGCGAGTTCAGCTTTCATTAAGCCTTTTCTTTCAATTATCTGTAATCCCTCTCATAAGCCTGACTAATATGTCGCGGTGACAAGACCGTCATTCAGCCTCGAGCAGGTCCGCTCCTTCGTGGCGGTGGCGGAGCACCAGCACATCTCGAAAGCCGCCGCCTCCCTGTTCCTGACCCAGGGCGCCGTCACCCAGCAGCTCCGGAACTTCGAACGGGCGGTCGGACTGCAGCTGCTGGAGCGGGAGGGCCGCGGCGTCCGTCTGACCGACGCCGGGCGGAACCTGGCCATCGCGTGCCAGGCGGCGCTGCGAGCGGTTCAGGTCCTGGAGGACACCGCCGAATCGATGAAGGCTCTGCAAACGGGATCGCTGCACCTGGGAGCCAGCCCCACGTGCGCGACCCACTACCTGCCGCCGCGGCTGGCCAAATTCGCCGGCGAGCACCCTGGGGTCAACCTCACCGTGACGATCGAGGCCACCGCCGCCCTCAACCGGCAGGTCCTCGCGGGAGCCCTGGACTGCGCTTTGATCGAAGGACCGCCGGGACCTGAGTTGGAGACGATCATCCTGGATCGCGACGAGCTGATCCTAGTCGCCCATCACGACCACCCGCTTGCGAACTTGCGCCGGGTCACAGCGGCGGAGCTGGCCCACCATCGTTACCTCGGACGTGACCCCGGATCCGCGGCAGAGCAGACCGCGCGCGAGATGCTCGGTGATGCGTACCCCGGGGCGGACAACCTGAACCTCGGTCACCCCGAGTACGTTCGCGCGGCTGTCGTCGCGGGACTGGGATACGCCGCGTTGCCACAGCTGGCGGTGGCGGCCGACCTTCAATCCGGTCTCCTGAAACGCCTGCCCGGCCCGTCCAGCGTTCGAGCGATCAGCGCCGTTCGCCGCCACGCTCACGGTGGTCCGGCCCTGGAGCAGTTCTGGACCCTCCTGCAGGCGAAGCTCTAGCGCGCCGGCCGACGGCCAACCTCTCGTCCCGCGACAATCTGTGCCGTGGACGACGTCATCAACACCCGCGGGCTCAGACGCGTCTTCAAGTCGCGCAAGCGATCGGTCGAAGCGGTCGCCGGCGTGGACCTGACGGTGCATCCCGGCGAGATCTTCGGGTTCCTTGGACCCAACGGCGCCGGCAAGACGACGACGCTTCGAATGCTGGCGACGCTGCTGCCGCCCACCGGTGGCACTGCCACAGTCGCCGGCTGCAACCTGCTCACGCAGCCTGACCGGATCCGAGAGCGCATCGGCTACGTCGGCCAGGCAGGGGGCTCCGACCGCGAGATCACCGGGCGGAGCGAGCTCGTGTTCCAGGGCCGGTTGTACGGCAAGTCGGTCGCCGCCGCCAAGCACCGTGCGGCCGAGCTGATCACGATGCTCGAGCTCGAAAGCTGCGCCGACCGCAAAGCGGGCACCTACTCGGGCGGGCAGAAACGACGGCTGGACATCGGCCTTGGCCTCGTGCACGACCCGCAGCTCCTGTTCCTCGACGAGCCGACCACCGGCCTGGACCCACAGAGCCGCGCTCGCGTGTGGGACGAGGTGAGGCGTATGCACGACCGGGGCACCACGGTCTTCCTCACCACCCATTACCTCGATGAGGCGGACGCGCTCTGCGACCGGATCGCCATCATCGACTACGGAAAGATAGTCGCGGAGGGCACACCCGAAGAGCTGAAACGCGCGGTCGCAGGCGACGTGGTGACGCTCACGGTGACGGGCGACCAGCAGCGGGCGCTGGACGCGCTGAAGGACCAGCCGTTCGTGAGAGAGGCCAAGCTCGACGAAGGCTCCGTCCTTCTATATGTGGACCGTGGAGAGGTGGCGATGCCGGCCATCATCAGGCTGCTCGACGGCGGGGGGCTCACGCTCGTGACCATCGGGCTTCACCGGCCGAGCCTCGACGACGTCTTCCTGCGCCAGACAGGCCGCTCGTTGCGGGAGACGGCGGCATGAAGCTGGCGCGCGACATCTGGCTCGTCTTCGGCCGCTACTTCGGTCTTTTCATTCGCAACCCTGCCTGGGTGGCGATCGGTGTGCTGCAACCCGTGATCTATCTCGTGCTCTTTGCACCCCTGCTCAAATCCATCTCGTCGGTGCAGGGCTTCCCACCGGGTGGTGCCTACAACGTGTTCGTTCCGGGTCTGCTTGTACAACTCGGAATGTTCGGCGCCGCCGGGGTCGGTTTCAGCCTCATCGCCGAACTGAGAGCCGGCGTGATCGAGAGACTGAGGGTCACTCCTGTCAGCCGGGTCGCGCTGTTGCTCGGACGCGCCTTTCGCGACATGTTCTCCATCGTCGTGCAGTCCCTGATCCTGATCCTCCTTTCGCTGCCCTTCGGCCTGAGCATCCATCCGATCGGAGTGGTCATCACCCTCCTATTGATCGCGCTGATCGGTTTGCTGACGGCATCGATCGGCTACGCGGTGGCGCTGTGGGCACGTGACGAGAACACCTATGCGCCGATCATCTTCACCGCGACTCTTCCCATCCTGCTGCTGTCGGGGGTGCTGCTTCCCCTTGGCCTGGCGCCTCAGTGGCTGCGCAACATCGCCGCCCTGAACCCGCTTTCCTACGCCGTCGACGCCGCGCGCGCTGTGTTCCGCGACCACATCACCGATCCCAGCGTCACCAAAGGCGTGGCGGTCATGCTCGTCCTGACGATCATCGCGATCGCGATCGGAGCCCGATCCTTCGGCAGAGCCGTGGCCTAGTCAAAGGCCGTAAGACTCCCTCTCTCAAGAGGTTCTCCCTTTCACGAGACGCTCGACACCCGCGTTTTCGCTCTGGCTGAACCGAATCAGGTTGCCGGACGGGTCGCGGAACGCGCACTCCCTCGCGCCGTACGGCATATCCATCGGCTCCTGCAGCACCTCGCCACCTCCGGCGCGGATGTGCTCGAAGGTCGCGTCGCAATCCTCGGTGCTGAAGATCACGCCGCGGAGCAGACCCTTGGCGAGCATCTCCTTCATGACCTTGCGATCGGCCGGGGATGCGTTCGGATCGGCTAGCGGTGGCTCGAGGACGATGTTTACGTCCGGCTGGCTCTTGGGCCCGACCGTGGTCCAGCGCATGCCCTCGTATTTGACGTCGAGGCGCACCTCGAGCCCGAGAAGATCTCGGTAGAAGGCGAGCGCCTCGTCGTGGTCGTGGACGGCGATGAAGCAGTTACGAAGTTTCAGGTTCATGCCATCACCTTAAGAGTGGTGCGACGCAGCCGCTTCTTCATTTCTGCTCGGTTTTGTCCTCACCTTGATCACGCAGGCGGGGATCGCGGCGGCAGCCGAGTGGCTGCGCGCGCGATAGGCGCTGGGCGACGCGCCGACGAGTTCGGTGAAGCGCGCGCTGAACGAGCCCAGCGACGTGGCGCCGACGGCAAAGCACGCTTCGGTGACCGACATTTCGCCACGCCTGAGCAGGTCTTTGGCGCGCTCGATCCTGCGGGTCATGAGGTAGCTGTAAGGGCTCTCGCCGAACGCAGCCTTGAAGCTGCGGGAGAAGTGACCCGTCGACATCGCGGCCGACCGCGCAAGGGCCGGCACGTCGAGCGGCCGCTCGAACTCGCGATCCATGCGGTCCTTCGCCTTGCGCAGCCTGACGAGATCGCCGATGTGCATGGAACCGCATTCAATGGTACGCAGGCGGACGATCTGGCAACCTTCCTGGCCTTCGCGGCGCGATGCGATCAAGCAGATTTGAAGAAGCCGCCGCGGAGCCGGCACCCTAGCATGAGGGTCGCTCCCATCGATACTCACAAGCGAGGAAACCTCCAATGAAGGTCAAGCAGAAGTCCGTCAAGAGCACCACCACGACGAAGAAGAGATACGACGGATTCACGGACGAGGAACGAGGCGCGATGAAGGAGCGCGTCAAAGAGATGAAGGCGGCCGCAGACGAGGCGGACGGGGAAAGCGCCGTGCTCGCGATGATCGCCGCGATGCCGGAACCGGATCGGGCCATGGGCAAGCGGCTCCACGCTGTCATCAAAGCCAGCGCGCCAGCCCTCTCGCCAAGACTCTGGTACGGGATGCCCGCGTACGCCAAGGACGGGAAGATCGTCTGTCACTTCCAACCTGCTCAGAAGTTCAAAACGAGATACCCGACGTTGGGCTTCAGCGACAAGGCAAGCCTCGACGAAGGATCCATGTGGCCGGTCGCCTTCGCACTGAAGGGGTTGACTGCCGCCGACGAGGCAAGGATCGGCGCGCTCGTAAAGAAAGCAGTGGGCTGAGCCTGCTTGGTCGGGGAGGGGGGATTTGAACCCCCGACCACCTGACCCCCAGTCAGGTGCGCTACCGAGCTGCGCTACTCCCCGTGTCCGGTGGTAATCCTACCCGGCGTCTTAGTTGCGGCCCGCGTAAGCGACCAGGCCTCGGTGCGTGGAGCTGAAGCCCGACTCGCGCAGCAGCGCGTAGACCGGCGAGTCCATCACCGGGACTCCGTCGACACGCTGAACCTCGACCCGTCCCGACAGGATCGCCATCCCGATCAGCGCCCGCAGGTGATCCTGCGTCACGTCACCACTTGTGAGCAGCGAGCGACCGCCCCGCTCGAGGTACAGCTTGAGGATGCCATCGTCCAGCACGATGTACGCCCCCGCGGTGCGGCCCATGCGGCCGTCGGACCGCGGCCAGGGCAACAGCGAGCCATAAGCGCTTGCGGGGTCGGTCGCCGCCAGGGCGACGATGCCACCGCCAGAATCGCGCAAGGCGCGCAGCCTGTCGACCGCACCCGGCAGGGCGAACTGCGATCCGCCCAACCCCTCGACGAAATAGCCCCGCCGGATGCGACCTGACTCTTCCATAGCCCGCAGCACCGGGTAGAGCGCGGCGAACCCGCCCGGCCAGCCCTCGGCCACGACGGTTTCGCGCGTGAGCACGCCGTAGCGCTGCAGCAGCACACCGGCCTCGGCATGCAGGCGCTCGGTCGGGCCGGCGCCCTCGCCGACCAGGTCCGCGACCCGTGACCAGCGACCAGCAGCCCGCGGCTGCGTCAGACGCGGGAGCCGGGGCCGATGTGGAGACTTTCGAACCGCGGGACCGAGGAGGCGCAGCGGCGCGAACGTGTCGTTCGTGACCTCACCCGACCAGACGAGGTCCCACAGCGCATCGAGGATGGGTTCCTCGTCGCCGCCGCCGCCTGCGTTGTACAGGTCGCGGAAAAAGCTCGCGCCACGCGCCTTCAGGTGCTCTCGCAGCCGCTGATGCAATTCGCCATCCGGCGAATCCGCCGGCTCCGGGACGAGGCGCGGAGAGTCTCCACGCATGTAGAGCGCGACCCTGCCGTCGCTTGCGCCCAGCGAGCCACGCCCAACCCACACCACCTCACCCATCGAGATGAGCTCGTCGAGCAGCCGCGGGCTGTAGCCGCCCACGCGGGCGGCGATCACATCGCGCTCGATCACGCTGGCCGGCAGCGCCGCGCCTTGAAGCTGGAACACCACCTCGAGCAGCCTGTCCACGCCTGTTGCCTTCGCCCCGACCCCGTGCCAGGCGGGCATGAAGCGAGCGACAGCCTCGGATGATACGGACTCGACCTCATGGCGAAGCGCCGCCAGCGAGCGCCGCCGGAGGATCTTCAACACCTCCGGGTGGCAGTACTCGCGGCCCTCTCTCGAGCGCCTGAACTCGCCGGCCAGGACGTCTCCCCGCGCCGCCAGGCGGCTGAGCGCCGCCTCGACCGCGGCCGCCGGGAGCGCCCACCGCCCCGCCGGTTCGCTGCTGACGAACGGCACGTGCGTGCGGGCAAAGCGGCGCAGCAGCGAGTCGATCGGATCGTGGCCCGGGTCGAGGAAGACTTCAGGGAGACCCACCGGCAGGCTGGCGCCAAGCGCCTCCCGGTAGCGCCCCGCGTCCTCGGCGGCGATCCACCTCAGTTGACCCGCCAGTCGCACGGGGACCCCGCGCCGCTGCAGCTCGAGCGATCGCAGCCAGTCTTCGGAGATCCCCCGAGCGGCAGCTTCATCAGCCGTGAGGTCCCCCAGCCGGACCAGCACGTCGTGGGCATCGTCCGCGTCGCGTGGAAACCGCTCAGACAGAAGGCCCTGGAGCTCGAGCTCGACCGCCGCGATCGCCTCGGGGTCCAGCAGCTCGCGCAGGTCTTCGCTGCCCAGGAGCTCCGCCAGCAGCTCGCGGTCCAGAGTCAGCGCCTGAGCGCGGCGCTCCGCGAGGGGCGCATCGCCCTCGTACATGAACTCCGCGACGTACGAGAACAGCAGCGACGACGCGAAAGGGGACGGCCGCTCGGTGTCCACCGCGACCACGCGGATCTCGCGCGATCGAATCGAGCCGAGGAGGCTTTTCAACGCCGGCATGTCGAAGTGATCGGTCATCACCTCGCGCCATGTCTCGGCAAGGATTGGAAAGTCGGGATAATGGCCGGCGACCTGCAGCAGGTTGGCGCTGCGCATCCGCTGCTGCCACAGGGGAGTCCGCTGGCCCGGACGCCGGCGAGGCAGCAGCAGCGACCGCCCGGCGTTCTCTCGGAATCGGGCGGCGAACAACGCGGAAGCCGGAAGTTGCTCCGACACGAGTGCCTCGACTTCCTCGGGGTCAAGCAGCAGCTCGTCTAGAGAGGGCGGAGTCTCGACCTCTGGAAGCTGCATCGCAATTCCGTCATCGGTCCACAAAGCGCGCACGTCGACGCCGAGCCGCTCCCGCAGTCGCGCTTCGAGCGCGAGCGCAAGCGGGGCATGGACCCGACCTCCGAACGGGGTGTGGACGCAAACCCTCCAGTCGCCGATCTCGTCGCGAAACCGCTCCACCACGACGGTCCGGTCGTCGGGCACCGCCCCGGTCGCCGCCGCCTGGTCGTCGAGGTACGCGAGCAGGTTCTTGATCGCGCGGTCGTCGAACCCGGCGCGTTCTCGCAACCGGGTGGCGGCAGCCTGAGGCGTAGCCGCCCGCAGCTCGCGCACCATCTTGCCGAGGGCCGCGCCGAGCTCGACCGGCCGGCTGGGAGCGTCCGCCTTCCAGAAGGCGATCTTGCCGGGCTCACCCGGCGCCGGTGTGACCAGCACTTGGGAAGGAGTGATCTCGGCGATCCGCCACGTCGAGGCCCCCAGCACGAAGGTCTCCCCCACGCGCGTCTCGTAGACCATCTCTTCATCGAGCTCGCCGACCCGGCGCCCGTCGTTCACGAGGTTCACCGAGTAGAGACCTCGATCGGGGATCGTGCCGGGGTTGGTCACGGCGAGGCGCTGGGCACCGGCGCGCCCGCGCAGCGTCCCCGCCACGCGATCCCAAACGATGCGCGGCCGCAGCTCGACGAACTCGTCCGACGGATAACGACCGCTGAGCATGTCCAGCACCGACTCGAACGCTCGCGGCCCGAGGTCGCTGTAGGGATAGGCACGGCGGACGACGCGCCCGAGCTCTTCGACGCTCCACTCGTCCATCGCGCACATCGCGACCACCTGCTGGGCGAGGACATCGAGCGGCTTGCGCGGCACCGAGGTCGATTCGATCCGCCCCTCGAGCATGCCCTCCACCACCGCAGCCGACTCGAGGAGGTCGCCGCGGAATTTCGGGATGATGACGCCGCGCGAGACCTCCCCCACCGAGTGGCCGGCGCGGCCGACCCGCTGGATTCCCGCCGCCACGCTGGGCGGCGCCTCGACCTGTAGCACGAGGTCGACCGCGCCCATGTCGATGCCGAGCTCGAGCGTCGACGTGGCGACCAGGCCTTTGACGACCCCGGCCTTGAGCTGGTCCTCGATGAGCATGCGCTGCTCGCGCGCAATGGATCCATGGTGCGCGCGCACCAGCTCCTCGCCCGCGAGCTCATTGACACGGGCGGCGATGCGCTCGGCCAGCCGACGCGAGTTGACGAAGACGATCGTCGAGCGATGCTCCTGGATCAACTGCAGAAGGCGCGGGTAGATGGCCGGCCAGATGCTGTTGGCGGTGTTTCCGCTTTCATCCTCGACGGCCAGCCTGGCCATGTCATCTACTGGCACCTCGACGCGGACGTCCATGGTCTTCAGCCTCCCGGCGTCGACGATCGCGACGTCGCGGTCGGTGCCGCCCAGAAAACGGCCAACCTCGTCGAGCGGACGCTGCGTCGCGGACAGACCGATGCGCTGCGGCTCGACTTTCGTCAGCTCGCTCAGCCTCTCGAGGCTCAACGCGAGATGGCTGCCGCGCTTGGTCGCCGCGACCGAGTGGATCTCGTCGACGATGACCCAGCGGACCGAGGCGAGGATCCGGCGCGCGGCGCTGGTGAGGAGCAGGAACAGCGATTCAGGGGTGGTGATCAGGATGTCGGGCGGATGACGCTCCATCGACCGGCGCACATCGGTCGGAGTGTCGCCGGTGCGGATCGCGACCGTGACATCCGGTGCTATGCCACCGGCCGCCTCGATCTGATGGCGGAGCCCCACCAGAGGCGAGCGCAGGTTGCGATCGACGTCGTGGGCGAGCGCCTTCATCGGCGAGACATAAAGGACGCGACACCGCTCGGCCTCCGCCGGCACCGGCTCCGTGGTCAGCCGGTCGAGACACCAGAGAAAGGCGGCCAGCGTCTTTCCGCTGCCGGTCGGCGCCGCCATGAGCACGTGACGGCCCGAGGCAACCTCCTGCCAGCCGCGCTCCTGCACCTGCGTCGGGCCGGCGAACGAGGCGAGGAACCAGTCCCGTGTCGCCGGCGCAAAGAGGTCTAGAGAGCTCCCCACGCGATCCAGTTTGACTGGTTCTGGATGCACAAACAAGTGTTCGTTAACGCCCAGGAGCTCGCTCGACTCGCTCACTTGAAGGGCCGTGGGATGATCCTCCCGGCGATGAACGATCCGCAGCGGTTCCGCGAGGTCATGGCCAGCTTTCCCAGCGGCGTCGTCGTGCTGACCGCCTTTGGAAACGACGCCCTTCCCCGCGGCCTGACGGTCAGCGCGTTCTGTGCAGTCTCGCTGGATCCTCCCCTCGCGCTGGCCTGCATCGACAAGACCTCCAACACCCTGCCCGCGGTGCAGCACACGGGCGGCTTCACCGCCAACATCCTTGCCACCGGCCGCGACCAGCTGGCGCGGCGCATGGCGACCAAGGTCACCGACAAGTTCGACGCCATCGCGTGGCGGCGCCCGCGGAGCCCGATCGGCGGTCCGATCCTCGATGACGACATCGCCGCCTATGCCGTGTGCACCTTGCGCGACACGATCGAGGCAGGCGACCACTGGATCCTCATCGGCCTCGTCACCGAGGGCGCGCATCGGGAAGGCGTCGCGCCGATGGTCTTCAGCCGCCGCGGCTACGCGTGATGCTCACACGACGAATGGGATGAGGCGCCTGGTTTTCCGCATGTAGTCGACGTAGGCAGCGCCGAGATGCGTCTCCAATGCCTTCTCTTCGATCCCGATCCGGTACGCATAACCGGCGACCGCCAGGATCAGCGCCGCCAGCGAAGCCCAGTTGACGCAGCAGACGAGGACGCCGAGCAACGTCAGCAGGCCCCCTGTGTAAGACGGGTGACGCACCCAGCGATAGGGCCCTGATTCCACGACCAACTGGCCGGGACGGGTGGAAACCTCGCACGTGAACGAGGCGCCGAGCACGCGGATCGAGTACCAGCGGAGAGCCATCCCGGCGAGCATCAGAACGAGGCCGAATATGAATACCGGCATACGGGGACTCTGGATCGCCGTGCCGGGGACCCAATACGCCGCCTGCATCCCGATCGCGACGCTGGTCCAGACGGACGCGATCACCAACCACTTCGAGCCGGCGTCGTGGTCGGTCGCGCCGGCCGGCAGGCGCCTACGCCGGGAACCAAGCCAGAGCTCGGTTCCGATCCAGACGTAGAGGACGACCCAGAACACGACCACCGACGCGACCGTCGCGTCCGAGCTGCCGATAAACATCGGCGGTCGCACCGGCTCAGCGAGCCTCTGTCAAAGCGTCGGCGACGGCCAGCTGGGAACGAGCTGGGAGAAGCCCGCGGAGAGGATGGTCAGCTTGTTCATCAGCAGCAGCACACCCATCACCATCAGGATTGCCGCGGACACGAGGTCGATCGCGCGGCGATGGTTGTTGACCAGGCGCACGAGCGGTCGCGCGCTCTCCAGTGCGAACGCGAGGATGACGAACGGAAGGCCCAGGCCCAGGCAGTACGCGATCATCAAGCCGAGGCCCTGCGCCGTCGTACCCGACGTGACTGCCGAGCTGAGGACCGCGCTCAGCGTGACGCCGATGCATGGGGTCCACCCGCTGGCGAACCCCATCCCCAGGACGAAGCCGCCCGCCACCCCGCCCGTGCGCGGGGCCTGTTTCATTGCTCTGTACTCGCCCATCAGGAACGGGATCCGAATCAAGCCCGCGACCTGGAGCGCCATCACGATCACCAGCACGCCTGCGACGACCGGCACATAAGCGCGCACGGGCTGCACGACCAGCGAGAAGACGTAGAAGAAGAGGATGAAGATCAGCGAAAGGCCGGCGACGAAGCTGAGCCCCGCCAGAGCGACCGGCATCGACGGGGAGGTGCGCTGCATCGTGATGGTTCCGCCGCCGCCGGTCACGGTGACGGGCTGGGCCGCCCTCGCCCCCAGATAGGCGAGGTAGGCGGGCACCAAAGGCAGCACACACGGCGACACGAACGAGACGAGGCCGGCCAGGACCGCGATCGGCAGGCTGATGCCGTCGAGGGTGCCGGTGGACGCCAGGAAAAGGCTCGTCATCGCCCTGGAATCGCGCTCGCCCGCGGCACGGACCCATGGTAGCCCCCTACCCTTAAGGCTCGTGACCACAACGCTGCCCGGCCGCTCGCAGGTGGACACGCGGTTCACCTGGGACCGCGAGAGCGTGTTTTCCGACGAGGCCGGTTGGGAGCAGGCGGTCGAGACGATTGTCGCCCGGCTGCCGGACCTGGCAGAGTTCCGCGGCCATCTCGCGGACTCGCCCGACGCGCTTGCCGACTGGTTCGACGCGAACGAGAGCGCGCACCGGCTGATGGGCAAGGTGATGGTCTACACCACGATGTCTTACTCGGTCGACACCGGGAACCAGGCGGCGCTCGCGCGCGTAGACCGCGCGCGCTCCGTGGCGGCGCAGCTGGGAGCAGCCACCTCGTTCGCGCTCCCGGAGATGATCGCGATCGGCATCCCGAAGCTGCGCGAATGGGTGGCGACCACACCCAGGCTCGCGCACCTCGGCCACTACTTCGACCGCATCGAGAAGCTTCAGAAGCACGTTCGCAGCGCCGAGGTGGAGGAGATCCTGAACCAGGTGTCGGACCCCCTCGCGACCGCGCTGGCCGTTCACGGCGTCCTCGCCAACACAGACCTCAAGTTCGCTCCGGCCATCGGTACGAGAGGCGACCAGCACGAGGTGGCCCAGGGCACGATCAGCGCGCTCCTCACGAGCCCGGATCGCGAGGTCAGGCGAACTGCCTTCGAGAACTATGCGGACGCGCACCTCGCGATGCAGCACGCCATGGCGGCCAGCCTCGCCGGCGGCATCAAGCGCGACGTTTTCTACGCCCGAGCCAGAGGCTTCCCGTCATCCCTGGCGGCTGCGCTCGAGCCGAGCCACGTGCCACCCGGCGTCTACCACAACGTCATCCGGACGTTCCGCGACAACGTGGGCACGTGGCATCGCTACTGGCGGGTCCGGCGCAAGGCGCTGGGCCTCTCCACGCTCAAGCCTTACGACACGCGCGCGCCAGTCGGACAGTCGACGCTCAACGTGCCGTATGAGCAGGCCGTCGATTGGATCGCCGAAGGCGTCAGGCCGCTGGGCGAGGAGTACGTGCAAACCCTTCGCCGCGGAGCGCTGGAGGATCGCTGGGTCGACGTCTACCCCAACAAGGGCAAGCGCATGGGCGCGTTTTCGACAGGAGTCCCGGACACTTTTCCCTTCATCTTCATGAGCTACAACAACGACATCTACTCGATGAGCACCCTGGCGCACGAGCTGGGCCATTCGATGCACTCGCACTACGCGCGCAAGACGCAGCCGTTCCTCTATTCGAACTACGGGCTGTTCCAGGCCGAGGTGGCGTCGAACATGCACCAGGCGCTCGTCCGCCGCCACCTCCTGGCCACCCATAAGGAACCGGCGTTCCAGGTCGCGGTGATCGAAGAGGCGATGTCGAACTTCTATCGCTACTTCTTCATCATGCCGTCGCTGGCGAGGCTGGAGCTGGAGGTGCACGAGCAGGTCGAGCGCGGCGGTGCGGTCACGGCCGAATATCTCAACCACCTGATGGCCGACCTGATGACGGAGGTGTACGGCTCAGAGGTCGAGATCACCGAACCCGATCGCGAGCGCATCGGGTCGACGTGGGCACAGTTCCACACCCACCTGTACAGCAACTTCTACGTGTATCAGTACGCGACGGGGATCGCGGGCGCCGACCACCTGGTCCAGCGAGTCGCAGATGGCGACGCGCGCGCTGCCGAGTCCTACCTGGCGTTCTTGAGGAGCGCCGGATCGATGTACCCGCTGGAGGGGCTGCGGCTGGCCGGCGTGGACATGACGTCGCCGGAGCCGGTCGAAGCGGCCTTCGCGACGCTGGCCCGGATGGTGACGCGCCTGGAAGAGCTGACCGGGGGCTAGCGGAAACCCTCGATTCCCGCATCGGACTGGTAGATGCGGGTTTCAACCCAAAACGAAACCCGCCTAGGACTGGCGCATGCGGGTTTGGAGCTGGACTAAGCCCGAAGCACCATGCGGTAGAGATTCGATTCGCCCAGCTCAAACCCCATGCGCTTGTACAAACGATTCGCCGCTTCGCGCGAAACGCGCGACTGAAGCTCGGCGACCTGCGCACCTTTTTCCCGGGCGATCTCCAGGCACGCGTTCACGAGTGCAGTGCCCGCACCCTGGCCGCGCGAAGCCTCGTCTACCACAACTTCGTCGATGCGCGCCTTGACCCAGAACGGCGTCGTGTAGACGATCACAGTGGCGGTGCCGACGATGTCCCGCCGGTCCCGCGCCAATAGAAGCGTGACCGACGGATCCGCCACGATCGCCTGCAGCCTCTCCATCGTCGGGACGGGGAGCGTCGGGTTCAGCTGAGGCAATAGCCAGGCGAGGACCTTCAGCGTTTCAGGTCTCGCCTCCTTGACGACTTCGATCCCGATCATCGCAGACAGGCTAGATGAGGCGGAGCAAGGCAGCGGTTGCCGCCGCAGAGGCTACGACGACGAGGAATGGGGCCCGCAGCAAAACCATCCCGATCGCCACGATGAGCGCGGTCGTTCTCACGTCCACCACGAGGTGATGACCGGTGGAGAAGGTCAGTGTCGCGATCAGCGCCGCGAGCAGCGCGACAGGGACCAGGGGAACAGTGCGCTGCACGCGCGCGTCCTCCAACACGCTCGCCGGCAGCGAAAGTCCCGCCAGCTTGAGCGCGTAGCACGCGGCGCACGCGACCAGCACGCCGGCCCACATTATCGGCGCGACCTCGCGATGCCGAAGATGGCAACGAGGACCGCGACGATCAGCAGCGGAACGCCCGATGGTACGAACGGCAGGCAGACGAGCGCGACCACGCCGGCGCCCAGCGCGATCGCCATAGGTTCCCGCGCGCGCAGCCGCGGCGCGAGCAGGGCGAGGAAGGCGGCCGGCGGTGCGGCGTCGAAGCCGAGCACCTTGGGGTCTGGTAGGGCATGCGTGGCAAGGGCCCCGATGAGCGTGCCCAGGTTCCACAGCGTGAACACCGCGAGTCCGGTGGCCCAGAAGGCCAGCCCGCTCTCGGCGACCGAGTCGCGGGCGATGGCCATCGCGGTCGTCTCGTCGATGACGAAATGCGCGGCCGCAATCCGCCTCCAGCGGCTCCTGTCGAGCAGCGATGCGAGCCTCATGCCGTAGAGCGCGTTGCGCGAGCCGAGCAGCGCCGCTGTCGCCGCCCCCGCCCACACGCTGCCGCCCGCTCCCACGACGCCGACCAGCGCGAACTGCGACGCGCCCGTGAACATCAGGAGCGAGAGCGCGCAGGTCTGCAGCAGCGACAGGCCCGCGGCCGTGGAGATCGCGCCAAACGAGAGGGCATAAGCGCCAGTGGCGACGCCGATGCCCAGAGCGTCCCGAATCACTCCCCGGCGGGTAGTCGAATCCACCCGCAGAAGTTAACCGGTGGCTAGTGCATCGCAGCGCCGGACGGAGTCAGGACCCACCAAAGGCCCCCGAAGCCGTTGACGCCCTGCCCGGTCGTGTCACCCGCGGCTTTGTCCTTGATGAAGTAGTAGAGGGGGTGTCCCGCGTAGGTCACCTCGATCTTCCCATCGGTGCGGGTCGTGGTCCCGAGCAGCGACGCGGTCGCGCCTGCACCCGCCTGCGGAGCCCCGGTCGTGAGGACCGGCGGCCAGATCGACGCGCAGGACGTGTAGCACGTGGAGGTCGTTCCGGTATCGACCACGAACAGGTAGACGGTCATGCCCTTTCCGTCGACCAGGATCTGTCCGGATAGGTTGGCATTGGTCGCGACCGCGATCGTGGTGCCGGTTGTTGCGGCCGGGCTCGGGGACGGGTTCGGCGAAGGGCTGGAGGCCGCAGTCGGGGACGATGTGCCGCCGCAACCCACGGCGAGCAGCGCCGACGCGATTGCACCTGTGATCGATAGTTTCGTTTGCATACATCCGGATACCGAGCCGGGTTACGCGAGGCCTACTCCGGGGTTACGTACGCCGCGGTCAACCCGCCGTCGACGAGGAACGTCGAGCCGTTGACGTAGCTGGACTCGTCGCTGGCGAGAAACAGCGCGGCGTTCGCGATCTCACGCGCCTTCGCCAGCCGGCCCATCGGGAGGTGGATGCGGCGCCGCTCGTACGCTCCCGGGGTCTCCGAGAAAAGTCGCATCAGGAGCGGCGTTTCCACCGGTCCGGGGCACAGCGCGTTGACCCGAACACCCTGTCTTGCGAACTGCACCGCGAGCTCGCGGCTCATCGAAAGAACCGCGCCCTTGGAGGCGGTGTATGCGATCTGTGAGGTCGCCGCGCCCATCAGCGCGACGAACGAGGCCACGTTGATGACCGAGCCGCCGCCGGCCTTCAGCAGATGGGGTATGCCGTACTTGCAGCAGAGGAAAACACCCTTCGCGTTCACGGCCTGCACGCGGTCCCATGCGTCCGGCTCGGTGGTGAGGATGGAATCGTCGTCCGGCGGCATGATGCCCGCGTTGTTGTAGAGCACGTCCACCCGGCCGTAGCGCTTTTCCGTTTCGGCGTACATCGCCTGTACGCTCTTGGGATCGCTGACGTCCGCCTGGAAGAAGAAGGCTTCCCTGCACTCGGCCGCGGCCTTCTCACCCGCCTCCTTTCCGACATCGGCGACGCACACCCGCGCGCCTTCGGAGGAGAACAGGATCGCCGCCTCGCGGCCGATGCCGCCGGCTGCGCCGGTGATCACCGCGACCTTACCGTCGAGTCTACCCACGCTCAAAAAGCCTCGCGCGCTCGTAATCGGTCACGACCTTGTCGAACATCGCCTGCTCAGTTTGCGCGTAGTTGAGATAGTGGTCGACCACGTCGTCGCCGAACGCCTGACGCGCCATCTTTCCATGCTCCAGCTCCGAGATTGCCTCGCGCATCGCGTGAGGGAACCTTTTGACATCGGACTCGTACGCATTGCCTTTGAACTCGGGCGGCAGCTCGAGCTTCTGCTCGATTCCGTGCAGGCCCGCCGCAAGCAGGGCGGCGAAGGCGAGGTACGGGTTGGCGTCCGCGCCGGGGATTCGCGACTCGGCTCGCAGGTGCTGGCCGTGGCCGACGATCCGGAAGCCGCACGTACGGTTGTCATGGCCCCAGGCCAAGGTGGTCGGCGCCCAGCTTCCCGCCGCGTAGCGCTTGTACGAGTTGATCGTGGGCGCTAGAAAGATCGCGAGCTCGGAGGCGTGCGCGATGTGGCCCGCGAGGTACTGCTTGAAGGTTGCGGACTCTCCGTCGAACACGTTGCGGCCGCCCTTCCACAGGCTGGAATGGATATGGCAGGAGCTCCCGATCCAGCGGTGGTCCGGCTTCGCCATGAAGGTCACGGAGCAGCCGTGCTGATGGGCCATCTCCTTGATGCCGTTCTTGTAGATCACATGGTTGTCGGCCATAGTCAGCGCGTCCGAGAAGCGGAAGTTGATCTCCTGCTGGCCGGGCCAGGCCTCCCCCTTCGAGCTCTCGACCTGGATCCCGGCGGCCTTCATGCCCTTACGCACCGCACGGATGAAGGGCTCGTCGTAGGTCGTGGCGAGGACGTGGTAGTCAAGGATGTAGGGGACCGAAGGGGTGAGGTCGATGTAGTGCTTCGCGTGCGCTTCGGCGTACGTCTCTTTGAGCAGGTAGAACTCGAGCTCCGATCCGAACATGGGCTCGAAGCCCAGCTTGCGGGCGCGCTCGATCTGCGCGCGCAGGACCTGCCGGGGTGACGGCCGCACCGGCTTGCCGTCGTGCCAGGCCACGTCGCAGAGGACCATCGCCGTCGCCTCCAGCCACGGCACGAGGCGCAGCGTCTCGAAGTCGGGGACCATGTCGAAGTCCCCGTAGCCCTGCTCCCAGCTGGCCATCTTGTAGCCGGGGACCACGTCCATCTCCATGTCGACGGTCATCAGGTAGTTGCAGCCTTCGGTGGACTCGCCGTTGTACGACGTCTCGACGAAATACTCGGCGTCGACGCGCTTGCCCATCAGGCGTCCCTGCATGTCGGTGAACGCGACGACCACCGTGTCGATCTCGCCGGCCGAGACGGCGTGCGCGAGGTGCTCTTTCGTTAACAAGGGCTAGAGCTTCTTGCCGCGGCCGCGAGCTCGGGCGACAAAGCGCTCGAAGAGGTTGCGCGCCCAGGGCAGGTCGCTGGTCAGCTCCTCGGGGTGGCACTGCACCGCGACTATGAGCCCATCGTCGGACTCGACTGCCTCCACGGTCCCGTCCTCTCCATGCGCCGTTTGCTGTAGCCCTTCGGCGAGCTGCTTGATCGCCTGGTGGTGAAAGCTGTTGACTCGGATCTTGTGCTCGCCTGCGGCACGTCCCAGCTCGGACGAGGGGTCGACCTCGATCGTGTGGGCCAGGTGGCTGCGCCCGAGCCCGCGCACCTCGTGGCCCTCCAGGTGCTGTACCAGCGAGCCGCCCATGGCGACGTTGATCACCTGCTGGCCCCGGCAGATGCCCAGGACCGGGAGGTCACGCTCGCGGGCCTGGTGGAACATGGCGAGCTCGGTCTCGTCCAGCTCGGGGTCGGTCTCTCCGACCTTCTCGTCTCGTCTCTCTCCGTAGAAGGACGGGTCGACGTCCCAGCCTCCTGGCAGCAGAAGCCCGTCGACTGCAGGCAACGCCGTAGTGCCGGGGACGAGGTCCACGGGATCGGCGCCGGCCGCAACCACCGCACGTCGGTATGGCACGTAGTACTCCAGCCCCCGCCGGGGGTGGACCGTGATCCCGATCTTCGGACGGTCGTCCCTCACTGAGGGGCTTCGCTCAACTGACGAGCGCGCCGCCAAGCTCGGATTCGATCCTCGCAAGCTCTTCCGGAGTCCCTTGCACCTTCGGTCCCTTGAACCAATTCTTCGCTGAGAGGAACCAATAGCCTCCCGAGTAGATCAACACTACCCCCACGGCGACGATGGCGTAGTTGAAGTTCAACGCCGTGATGGGCGACGCCTGAGGAAGCACGAACAGGATCGCGATGAAAACGATCCAGATCACGGCGATGATGCCAACCGGCCGGCTCCACTGGCCCAACTGCCAGGGACCGGCTTTGAATGATGCCCCCGCAATCAGTCGCAGCAGGATGGGGATGCCGTATGCGATGTAAAGACCGATCGTGGCGATGGATGTCACAGCGAAGTACGCAGCCGGATTCCACAGGTACGGCACGCCGAGGATGAACGCGCCCACCGCGGCAAACCAGATCGAGTTGGTCGGAGTACGGGTGCGCGGGTTGATCCGGTGCCAGAACTGCGAACCCGGAACGGCGCCGTCTCGCGAGAACGCGTAGATCATCCGAGAGTTGGCTGTGACTGACGACATGCCGCAGAAGAACTGCGCGCCGATCGCGATCAGTAGAAGGAACAGGCCTCCGTTCTTGCCCAGGGCATCGATGAAGATCTGAGCCGCCGGGGTCACCGCGGAGGCTTCGGTCGAATAGCTCTGGATCGCGCTCGTCACGCCGATCAGCAGCACCCAGCCGGCGATCAGCGAGATGATGATCGACCACACGATGCCTCGCGGACCCGCGATCGCCGCGTTGTGTGTCTCCTCGGTCATGTGCGCGGAAGCGTCGTAGCCCGTGAACGTGTACTGGGCGAGCAGCAGGCCGATGGCGAAGACGTAGATCGGCGCCCCGCCGAAGCTGAAGCCAGTGTTGTTGGTGAAGTTCGTGAAGATGAAGGACAGCGACTGGTGGCTCTTCGCGAAGAAGACGAGCGTAAGCACGATGACGGCGACGCCGACCAGGTGCCACCACACGGAGATGTCGTTGAGCAGCGCCACCAGTGCGACGCCGAACGTGTTCAGCAGCCCATGCAGGAACAGAACGACCGCGAAGATGAGCACGATCCAGCGGGGTGTGCTCGGGTAGTTGAAAGCCGCGTTGAGGAAGGCGTCCGCGAAAAGGGCCAGGCCGAAGTCGATGCCGGCCGTGACGGCCACCTGACCGAGCAGGTTGAACCACCCGGTGAACCAGCTCCATCCAGCGGAATTCTTTCCACCGAGCTTGGCGGCCCAGTAGTACAGGCCCCCGGCAGTCGGGTAGGCCGAGCAAACCTCCGCCATCGCGAGGCCGACGAGGAGGACCATGATTCCGACCAGGGGCCAGCCGATGCTCATCTCGACCGGGCCGCCGGTGTTCATGCCGTAGCCGTAGAGGGTCAGACAGCCCGACAGGATCGAGATGATCGTGAAGGAGACGGCGAAGTTGGAGAACGTCGACATCCGCCGGCGCAGCTCCTGGGCATAACCCAGCTTGTGGAGTGTTTCGACGTCGGCAGAATTGGCCTGGACGCTCATTGATCTCTCCCCTTAAGGCGCCGCTTCCCACAAGCGCCGTCGACCGCTGGTAGCGTTGCGGCGAAGCTAACAGGGGTTAGGATCGTTGTCAAGAATAATTCGATCGGGGGCACAATGGGCGAGGATGTAATAAACGTCACAAGGGCCGAGTCTCCCCTCCCGGCCGGGCCGACCTCTCCCCCAGGCGGGGAGGCCAGGGTCGGCGAGCTGGTGAGGCACCGGCTGAACGACCTGAGCCCGGCCGAGCGCAAGCTCGCCAGGGTCCTGCTGGCGTCCTACCCAATTGCCGGGCTGGAGAGCGTCGCGAGGTTCGCCGAACGCGCCCACGTCAGCCCGCCCACGGTCACCCGGTTCATCACGAAGCTCGGCTTCAGCGGCTACCCGGAGTTCCAGGAAACGCTGCGCCACGAGGTCCAGGCGCGGCTCAGCTCGCCGCTCGCCAGGTACCGCGACGATCAGCCCGTCCGCGGCACGGATTCCGTGCTCCTGGCCGCGCTGGACGTCGCCGCCGACAACCTGAAGGCGACGGTGGACGTCCTCTCGCATCGCGACGTCAACGAGGCCGTGGAGATCATCGGAGACGTCCGGCGGCGTGTCATGGTGCTGGGCGGGAGGGTGAGCGCGCCGCTCGCGCGATACCTCGCCGCGCAGCTCCATCTCCTGCGGCCGGGGATCGCCCTTGTCGACTCAGAGCGCAGCGCGCCCGCGCAGCAGCTGATCGACATGCGGCGGGGCGATGTCCTGGTCGTGTTCGACTACCGGAGGTACCAGGCCGACACGATCGAGAGCGCGCGCGTCGCTTCCGCGCAGGGCTGCAACGTCATCCTGTTCACCGATCCATGGCTCTCGCCGGCCTCGGGGTTTGCACGGCAGGTGATCGTGACCAGCGTCGACACGGAGGGGCCGTTCGACTCGCTGGTCGGGGCGATGGCGGTCGTCGAAGGGGTGGTCGCGGCGGTGCTTGGGCGGCTCGGACCTCGCGCCCAGGCACGCATGCAGAGCCTCGAGCGGTTGCGAGCGGGCGACGTGTTGGAGGACACCGACCAACCGTCCGGCTAGGCGCCCGGCTGCGCCAGGGAAGGACCTCCGGCTTACCGAATTGAGCTTGAATCCGGGGTGAGAAAACCTGCGTAGACTCGTTATACGGGGTAGCCGATGAGCGATCGGATCTCAGCGGTCGGGGTGAGCGATACGCGCGGACGCATGAGGGTGCTCAGCGTCGGGCTGCAGCTGGCTGTGGTCACGCTGGCTTACTGGTTGGCGGCGATCGCGAGCTTGCGGCTCGCGCTCGTTCACGGCCAGGTGACTCCGATCTGGCCCCCCACCGGGATCGCCCTGGTTGCGATTCTCGTGTTCGGACGGCGGGTCTGGCCGGCGGTGTTCCTCGCCGCCCTCGCGGTCAACCTGCCCATCGGCCCGTCCCCGTTGGGCGCCGCCTTCATCGCGGCGGGCAACACGCTTGCTCCGCTCACCGCCGCAGCCCTCCTCAAACGAGCCGGCTTCCGGATCGAGCTCGACCGCCTGCGTGATGCCGGCGCCATCATCGTGCTCGGCGCCCTGGTCGGCATGACGATCAGCGCCACGGTTGGCACATCGGTGCTGGTGCTGTGGGGCGGCTTGCCTCTCGGCAGCTTCTGGTCGAGCTGGGCGGTCTGGTGGGCGGGGGATGCGATGGGGGTGCTGTTGGTGGCCCCGTTCATCCTCAGCCTCCTGCCCAACGCAAAGGCTCCGGCGCCGACGCTGCGAACTGCAGCGGAGCTTGTCGCACTCCTGCTTCTGATCGGCATCGTGACCTTCGTGCTTTTCCAGAACAGCCTGCGCCTCGAATACCTCGTCTTTCCGCTGATCACGCTGGCGGCCTGGCGCTTCCACCTGCGCGGCGCAGCCCCCGCGGCCCTGGTCGCATCGGGGGTCGCGATCTGGGCGGCCGTGCAGGGAACAGGTCCTTTCGCCGACGAGAACCTGTTCCAGAAGATGGTGATCCTGCAGGTGTTCAACGTCTTCCTCGCCCTCACGTCATTCGTGCTTGCGGCTTTCATCGAGGCGCGCACCCGAGCTGAAGAGATGACGCGCCTCTACGTGTCCGCAGCCGCGGCCAGCCAGACCAAGAGCTCTTTTCTGAACATGGCGGCCCACGAGCTGAGGACTCCGCTGACCGTATTTACGGGATACCTGTCGCTGCTGTCAGGCGGCTCGCTCGGTAAACCGCCCAACGCATGGGTAACCCCGATCAACATCCTCGTACAGAAAACCGGGGAGATGGAGAGGATTGTCAGCGATCTTCAGAACGCCTCTCGTCTCGAGGTCGTCGACCCGCACCTCGACCGTCAAGCTATCGATCTGCGAAAGGTCGTCGGGGACGCAGTCGAGCGGGCCGGCCCGCGAGCCGAACTTCTTCGTGCAGAGGTGGTGCTCAACCTGCCTCCTGATCCGGTTCTGGTTGAGGTTGATGAGGACCACCTGGGTCGCGTCATGGATGACCTCTTGAACAATGCATTCACGTACACGATCCGGACGCCGCGGCTCGCGATCAGGCTGTCCACTCGCTCTCGTAAGGCAATCGTTCGGGTGGAAGACAACGGAGTCGGCATCCCCGCCGTTGAGCGCGAGCGGGTTTTCGACCGCCTGTACCGGGTCGTTGACCCGCAGGTCATCGTGCCCGGCATCGGGCTTGGGCTGTTCATCTGCCGCCAGCTGGCCCAGAGCTACGGCGGCAGCCTCGTGGTCGAGAGCAGCACACGCGGCAAGGGCAGTGTTTTCGCGCTGGTCCTGCCGCTCTCCCGTACGACCTCGTCCGAGCAGCTGAAAGAGGCGCAGGCCGGCTGAAAATCGGCTAGCGCCGGAACTCCGAGATCCACCGCCATGCCGGGCCCTGTTTGCCGTTGTCCATTTCCGGCTTAGCCGCTTGCCGCCTCGACTTTGGGCCGCAGAACATCCATGCGTTCCCAATCGGCTGTCCTCAGTTGAGCGCCCGATCGTGAGATCGCCTCATACAGGTCGAGGGCGCGGCCGAAGCAGTACTTGGCGCGGGGAGCCTCACCGCGGAGCTCGCGAATCGTCCCCTCCTCAGCAAGCAGCGCCGCATACATGCGGACGCGGTCGATGTCGTGCTTTCCGATCAGGTCGACGACGCTCGTGGCATCGAGGCGTTCGAACACCGGCCCGAGATTACCGAGCACCAGGTCAGAGGCCTTGCGGACCACGATGAGGGCGAGGTCGAACTCCCCCGCGCGGATGAGCGCGGCGATCTCTGCGATGGCCGCGGCGCATTGCTCGATCATCCGCATGAGGTAGTCGCGCTGAACGATGCTCACATGGCTCTCCGGCAAGGCATCGTCACGACGAGCCCAAGCCTACGCACCATGAGCGTGCTGGACCGAATTCGCTCGCGGTTCCCCATGGCCAACACGATATGGCCTTCTCATGGTCCGTATCGGCGATGACAGTCGATGCGGCCCGGAGCCAAAGCCGGCTACGAACGAGGCGGAGGCGTCACAGACCGAGCGCGTCAGATGCCGAGCGCTTCTTGCACGCGGGCGAGCAGCTCGAGCGGCGAGAACGGCTTGGTCAGGTAGAAGTCGGCGCCGGCCGCCATGGCCGCGGTTCGGTCGGCTCCGAGGGCCCGTGCCGTCATCACGATCACCCGGACGGCGTCGAGGCTCGGATCGCTCCTGATCGACGCCAGGATCTCGAGGCCCGTCCGGCCCGGCATCTGGATGTCGAGGAGCACCAACGACGGCCTGTGCCGCTTGATCAACGCCCAGGCCTCGTCGCCATCGGCGGCCTCGACCACCCGGTAGTTGTCGGACTCGATGGTGGTATGCACGAGGAGGCGCATGCTCGGCTCGTCATCAGCGATGAGCACGGTCGCCAGGGTCTGCAGCGCGGGCGGCCTTCTGGGCATCAGCCGTCGATCACTCTTTCGCTAGAGCCGCGGCGATGAGACTTGCCGCGGCTTGAGTCGCCCCGGCTTCCTTTGGCATCACAGCGGTCACGCCGGCCTTCTCCAGCGCTGAGACCTCGTCCGGAGCGAGCTGCTTCACCGTCAGCACCACGACCGGCACCGCCGGGCCAGTGTCTGCTCCCAGCCGCGCCACAAAGTCCTCACCCTGCAGACCTGGCAGCAGGAGATCCGAGACGACCGCGCGCGGCTTCATACCTTCCTTCAGCAGACGTTGGGCGGTCTCAGCGTCGGCCGTGCGCACGGCCGTCAGGCCGCGCGCCACGAACTGTTCCTGGAGGAGGCGTCCGAAACCGGTGTCGTCCTCGACGATGAGGACGTCTGCCACCTTGGGGCCGGGTTCGGCCACCGGCACCGTGAACTGGAAACGCGAACCCTTACCGGGCCCGTCCGAGTGAACCGCGACCTCCCCACCCTGTGCCTCGACGATCCTCCGATTGATCGCTAGACCCAGGCCGGTTCCCTTGATCAGGCGGCGATCGCCGCCCTCCACGCGGTAGAACGTCGCGAAGAGCTTCGGCAGCTCGCCGGCAGGCAGCCCAAGGCCGTTGTCCTGGACATCGATAGTGACCATCCCGCCGGCCAGGCTGGTGGTCACGAGTATGTCGCCGCCGTCGGGCGAGTACTTGCGGGCGTTGGACAGAAAGTTGGACAGCACCTGCAGGATCGAGTCTGTGTGGATAGATGCCCTGCATGCTGAGGGTGTAGCCCCCCGGAGCGTTCACGGACTCGAACCCACTCAACCCAGATTGGCAATATATGTGAAGCAACATGGACGCACCCAAGCTGGTCAAAACCAGTCTCGATGGGCAGATTGCCGACCTTGCCAGAACCGCCGGCCACCGAACTGTTGCAACCTGGGCCTGCGACTGCGCCGAGCGCGTCTTGCCATTGTTTGAGGCGCAGTTCGCGGAAGACGATCGCCCTCGACTGGCGATTCGAGCAGGTCGTGCCTGGGTGACGAGCGGGGTCTTCCGGATGGCCGATATACGCAAGGCATCGCTGGATGCCCATGCCGCGGCCCGCGGTGCTTTGAAGCACCAGGCTGCTCGGTCGGCTGCACGTGCCGCCGGCCAGGCGGTGGCGGCTGCACACGTTCCCAGCCACGCGATCGCCGCGGCCGTCTACGCCGCGACGGCTGTGAGAGACAACGCCGCGGCGCCCGACGCAAGCGCCGCTGCCGCCGGCGAACGCGGTTGGCAGCATCGACACCTGCTGGAGCTCTCGCAACGCTGAAACGTTGAGCTCAGGTGATTTCCCCCGACGACGTCTGGAGACCTTAGGGACGTTGGTTAGACGGCCTCGCGAAGCCAGGCCTGCTGGTAATGCGTTCGTAGTCCGCCTGCGTATCGATGTCTATGGGGTGCGTTAGGTCTGTTTCCACAGGGAGGCTTACCACCTGTTCGGGGCGCCCTCGGATCACGGCTCGGCAGCCCACGTCCCCCTCCAGGGTCATCAGGTCGCCCCACAGCTCGCGATTCAGCACCACCGGCGGGTGGAGCAGGCCGTTGAAGCTGAGCGCGGCGGCCGGAAGGCCTGAGCTCGCTTGCAGCTCGAGCAGCCGGTTCAGCAGCGCCGCGTCGACGTCCGGCTGGTCACCCAGGATGACCACCACGCGGTCGACGTCCGCCCCGAGGGAGGCAACCCCTGCCCTCAGCGACGAGGCCATGCCGGAGGCGTGATCTGGATTCACCAGCACGCGGGCGCGGCCCAGGTCTACGCGGCTCTGGATCTCATCTGCCGCCGCCCCAAGCACAATCAGGACGTCGTCGAGATTGGAGGCGTTGACCTGCCCGACCACGAGCTCGAGCAGCGGCTTGCCTCCGACCATCAGCAATTGCTTGGGGCTGCCCATCCGGCGCGAGGAGCCGGCCGCGAGCACCAGGCCGGTGCTGCTCATGCCTCTAGGCTTCGATGCGGCGGAGGTAGCGCTCGGGTTGCTTTTCGAACTCGTCCTGGCACCCGGACGAGCAGAAGCAGTAGGTCGTGTCTCGATAGACGGCTTTGTGCTGCGACGTGAGCGGGTCCACGGTCATGCCGCAGACCTGGTCGGTCGCGAAGACGACTGGAGATGCCTCGACGGGCGCGGGCACGTGCCCCCGTTTACGTCGTGCCGTGACCACCTCGGCGAGCGCCAGGAGCGCGATCTCCTGCTGGCTCACGCCCCGCACCTTGCCGGCCGGGGTGCGAATCCGATCGAGGATCTTCTCGTCCGTGCCGCGGAGGCGCAACGACTCACGCACCGCGGCCCCGCGACGCGTGCTGGCGACGTTTACCCTCCCTCTGACCGGAACGAAAAAAGCACGGGTCACACCCCGGGCCACGCCGTTGTAACACCGGATAGTTGCGTTGTCAAACAGTGGCGCTCAGCGCTTTGGTCCGACAGCGATACCATCTTAGTCGTGGTCACAGAAGCTGCGAAAGCCCTGAGCGCGGAGGAGATCTCAGAGCTCTGCGTGCGCCACACCCTGTACGACTGGTCGGCCCAGTCGGC
>Ga0207926_1000017_pt1 | contig 77143 bp, 64 predicted proteins | sample NGESurdeep072012_8_FD_184454 | JGI IMG/M metagenome (GOLD analysis project Ga0207926, IMG submission 184454) | Arctic peat soil microbial communities from Barrow, Alaska - NGEE Surface sample 210-1 deep-072012 (SPAdes) | ecosystem: Environmental > Terrestrial > Soil > Wetlands > Peat ...
TCGCGGACCGTGAGCAACGCGCGCACGTTTTCGCCCGGCTGCAACGATACCAGGCTGGCGATCGCCTTGCCTTTGCCTGCGGCGCTGATCTCAGGAATCTCGTAAACCTTGAGCCAGTACACGCGCCCGGTGTTGGTGAACACCAGCATGTAATCGTGGGTCGAGGCCACGAACAGGCGCTCGACGAAATCCTCTTCGCGCGTGCTCATGCCCTTGCGGCCCGTGCCTCCACGGCGCTGCTGGCGATAAGTCGAGATCGGTGTCCGCTTCAGATAGCCTGAGTGGCTCACTGTGACCGCAACCTGCTCGTCGGCGATCAGGTCTTCCAGGCTCAGCTCGACGGCTTCGTCCTGGATGACGGTGCGGCGCGCATCGCCGTACTTCTTCTTCACCTCTTCGAGTTCGGTGATGATGACCCGGCGCAGTTTCTTCTCGGAGCCAAGGATGGATTCGTATTCCGCGATGCGGTCGCGAACTTCGGCCAGCTCTTTCAGGATTTCGTCGATCGAGAGGCGGGTCAAACGATGCAACTGCAACTCGAGGATGGCGTCTGCCTGCACCGCGTCGAACGGGCGAGTGATGGTGGTGGGGACAAGGCCCTTCAGCACCAGCGCCTTGCGTGACGCCCCTGCGCCGATATTGCCTTCTGTAACATTGACGGTCTTGCCGGAGAAATAATCCACCAGGTTGATGCGAGCGTCGGCGCGGTTCTCGCTGCCGCGAATGATGCGGATAACGTCGTCCACGCGATCCAGCGCCACCTGGTAGCCCTCGAGGATATGCTCGCGGTCGCGCGCCTTCTGCAGCAAGTACGCAGTGCGGCGGCGGACTACATCGATGCGGTGATCGATGAAGTGGCGCACAGCCTGAACGAGGCCCATTTCCTTCGGCTGGCCGTTGACCACGGCCAGGAAGATCATGCTGAAACTCTCTTGCATCGAGGTGTGCTTGAAGAGCTGGTTGAGCACGATCTGGGGCTCGCATCCGCGTTTGAGTTCGATCACAATGCGCATGCCGTCGCGGTCGCTCTCGTCGCGAATGTCGCTGATTTCATCGATGACCTTGTTGTTCACCAGTTCGGCGATGCGCTCGATCAGTCGAGACTTGTTCACCTGGTACGGGATCTCGGTGACGATGATCGCGTCCTTGTCCTTGGTGACGTGCTCAATGGCGGCCTTGGCGCGCATCATGAAGCGGCCACGGCCAGTGCGGTAGGCTTCGGCGATTCCGGCGCGGCCTGAGATGAAGCCACCGGTGGGGAAGTCCGGGCCTTGAACGAACTGCAACATGTCGTCGAGGGTGGCGTGGGGATTGTTCACCAGCGTGATGCAGGCGTCGACGATCTCGGTAAGGTTATGCGGGGGAATGTTCGTCGCCATACCGACGGCTATGCCGTTCGAGCCATTCACCAGCAGGTTCGGAATTCGCGTCGGAAGCAGCACCGGCTCGACCGAGGTGTCATCGAAGTTGGCGACGAAGTCGACGGTGTCCTTGTCGATGTCGGCCAGCAAGTCTTCGGCGATTTCCGTCATGCGCGATTCGGTGTACCGGTAGGCCGCCGGCGGATCGCCATCGACCGAGCCGAAGTTGCCTTGCCCATCGACCAGCGGATATCGCAGCGAGAAGGGCTGCGCCATGCGCACCATCGCGTCATACACCGCGCTGTCTCCGTGCGGATGGTACTTACCGAGGACTTCGCCGACGACCTTGGCGCACTTCACGTGCTTGCGATTGTGCAGCAGTCCCATGTCGTGCATCGCGTAAAGAATGCGGCGATGCACTGGTTTCAATCCGTCGCGCACGTCAGGTAGCGCGCGCCCGATGATGACCGACATCGAATAATCGAGATACGAGCGCCGCATCTCCTCTTCAATGTTGATGGGTTGAATATTGCCGCCGCGGTTCTGGTCGAGTGGTAGTTGCTGGTTTGGATCGTCAGCCATGTTGAGGTATCAGCCGTCAGCCCGCCGTGGCCTTCAGCTTGTTTCCCTTCTAAAACTGCGTTGTGTGGGGATCGAAACCGTCCAGGAACGAGCGCGCAAAGCAACCGCGCGACACTTTGCGGTGAGGCCACCGCCAAGCGCATAACTCATTGCAATTTCAGGAGATGGACCGATCCAACTGCACTCTCGATTATACCATGACCGGTCCGCTGCTAGTCAGGGGTAAGTGTTATCTCTTCAATGACTTAGCGTAACGACGGAGACGGTTGAGACGGGGCGTTAAGGCGGACTGCGAAGGTCAATTTCCAGAGGTCGAAAAAGTTTAGCTTTTGTTATGTGCGGGAACGTGAAAATCGACGCCGTGGTCGTCATTCAACTTGATGGTTGCAGCGACATCGAGGTCCGTAAGCGCGATCTTCTGGGTGCGACTGTCGAAGACGTAAACTGTCTGTCCCATGATGGCGTAGTTCGTGACTTCCTGCTGGTGGCCATCGCGAAATACCAGCACGGTGGGATCGATGGGCTTCGCATCGCGCGCGTCTATCACAACGCTGTCCGATTTCGATTTCGCGGGTGGAGGCAGGCTCTCATCGTCGTGCTTTGCGGTCGGCAAATCAACGACGATGTGCAGCGTCTGCTCGGTGGGAGGCCCAGAGTACATATAAGGCCCTCCTCCTCCGCCCGTCTCATATCCATACGAGGTGTCGAACGCGGGAGTGTAATACGGTGCGACAAAGCCGCCACCGTAGTATCCGTACCCGTTCCTGGACCCGTAGCGGTTTCCGAAGCTATGCCCAATATGCCTTCCAGACGCGGGATATACCGGGAAAGCTGGAGGACCCACGTAACCACGAGGTCCCACCGAAGTCACGCTTGGGGCAATGTTGGGCAAATACGGAGGAAAGTGATTTTGTATCGACGTGACTGAGGGTGGGATTCCATGGATCTGCGCCGCAACAAACTCTGCCGTGAGCAACGGCAGAGCTAACAGAGCGAGGATCAAAAGCGGCGTGTTATAACGCGAGGCCGATCGGAATGGACCCCCACTCGACATGGCTCCTCCTCATTCCAACCCTTAGGATGCGGGAAAGTTCTCAGCGATTCCCGAAAGATGCGAGCCGCAGCAGTCCGCCAATGTCGATCACCGCATTGGCCACCAGCACACCGACAATTATCGCATTGGCGACGACCGCATAGCGAGTCGCCAAAAGGTCCACCGAGACGCCTGCCATGAACAGAATCAAAAAGGGCAAGGCAATGAACAGAAAGGTCATTCCCGCGAAGTGCTGCATGGTCAGGCCAACCACGACCAGCAGGACGGCGACAATGAGCGGAGCGGCCGTAGCGAAATAGCGCGTGCGTCTCCAGAAGGCAAAGGTCCCCAACGATACCAGCAGCAGGAGCGCCGGCCCCAGGCCATTCTGCAGAAAGAACAGTCCGAGCAGGGAGTACACGGTCTTACCGCTAAATTGGGCTGGAGAAAATTCGATCCAGTTGGCACTGCGTAGCGCGTGCGCAAACAGCAGGGGCCGAAAGCTTGCCACTGCCCAAAGCAGAAAGAGTCCGACCGCACAAGCTGCCGCAAAGATCGCTACCACCGCCTTCGGCCGAATGTGCCCCACCCAAAGCATGAACCCCAGGGTGGGAAGCAGAACTACCCACAGAGTCCACTGGGCACCAACGCAGAGCGCGATGGAAATACCCATCAGAAGAATGCGTTTCCAGTTCCACACAACGACGTCACGCGGAGCGTATACGGTATGGGCGGCAGCGATGCCGGTGAAGACCAGGCCGAAAGCGCCCCAGGCCCCCAGGATATCGGGCTGGATCTGGCTACTGCGCGTGATCGCCATGGGAGAGAAGCAATAGAGGCCGAGCGCGATGTATCCGCCGAGATTGCCGTATAAGCGCCGCGCAACGTACCACAGCGACGCTCCCAGCAGCAGGCCGGCCATCAGAAACGGCAGGCGCACCAGGAAACGAAGCTCGCTGAGGCGGGCAAAGTTGCTTTCGCCACCGATGAGTTTGGCGGGATATCCGGCGAGCACGGCGATCAATGGCGAACGATATTCGGAACTGGCGTTGACCAGTCGATCGACGTGCAGCAGTCCGTCTTCGATGTAGCTGCTCTCCATCTGAGTGATGGGCAAGTGCGCCATGAACCACAGGCACTGCGCGACGAACAGCAGAAGCAGCACGAGGCTGGCGATCTGGGGCGAACCAATTTTTGGCAATATCCGGGAAGAAGGCATACGTCAGGTTTTGTTGTAACACGCCGCTCGCAATGGAAGCGAAATGTAAGTTCGCGGACCTCGCGGACTAAAGTCCGCGAGAAGAATCAAAAAAGCGCTTGCCGGCACGACTGAAGCCGTGCCCTTTCAAAACCTGCCCACAACCCAGCTTTCAGCAGCCGCTTAGATGTCGAGGTTCTTCACATCGAGCGCGTTGTCTTCGATGAACTTGCGGCGCGCCTCGACGTCTTCGCCCATCAGCGTGGTGAAGATGGCCTCAGTCTCCGTCAGGTCTTCGAGTTTCACCTCGAGCAACGTGCGGCGCTCGGGATCCATGGTGGTCTCCCAGAGCTGCTGCGAACTCATCTCGCCCAGTCCTTTGTAGCGCTGCACGGTGTAGTCCTTGCGGCCTTCGTTCAACACGTAGTCGAACAACTCGCGCACCGTCTCCTTCTCAACCGTCTCTGCCTCGGCCTTGCGCTTGGAAGTCTTGGGACTCTTCTGCTCCGCCTTTTCCAGGTCGGTCCGCTCGGCATCGCTCAGTTCTTCCTTGGGGCTGCTGGCGGCTTCCTTCTTGACGGTCTCGATGTAGTACGGCGGCTGCAAGTACTGCTCGATCTGTTTGTATTTCGCCATCATCTGGCGGTATTCCGGCGACGAAGCCAACTCCCAACTGATGATGTGGGGCGCGCCCTGCGAGTTCACGAACACGCACTCCCACAGGCTGTGCTCTTCTTCAAAGCGCTTCTCGACCGACTTGAGTCCCTGGTCTTTGGCAATCGCCTTCAGCGCTTTCTCGAGTTCGAGGATCTTTTTCGGCGGATTGCTGCTGTCACCCTCGAAATCGGCGCGCTTTGCCAGATCGACCCTGGGAAGCGTCTCGGTGATCTTCTCATCGCGAATGCGCTTGTTCACCTTGTCCACAAAGCCGATGTAGTCGTTCAGCGTGGTCATGAACTTGGTGAGCGGAGCGCCTTCGAGCATTGCAGCGCCCTCGCCATAGCGCACCACGATGCCGTCGGCCGCGCGCTTGACCATGACCTTCACGAACTCGGTGTCGTTCTTGATGTACTGCTCGAACTTGCCCTTCTTGATGCGGTAGAGCGGCGGCTGCGCGATGAATACATTACCGCGCTTGATCAACTCCTGCATGTGGCGGAAGAAGAACGTCAGCAACAGGGTGCGGATGTGCGAGCCGTCCACGTCGGCGTCCGTCATCAGGATGATCTTGCCGTAGCGCAACTTCGAAATATCGAAGTCGTCTTTGCCGATGCCGGTCCCGAGCGCCGTAATCATGGCGCGGATTTCTTCGTGGCCCAGCATCTTGTCATAGCGCGCCTTCTCGACGTTGAGGATTTTTCCCTTGAGCGGAAGGATCGCCTGGAAACGGCGGTCGCGTCCCTGCTTGGCGGTGCCACCGGCGCTCTCTCCCTCGACCAGGTACACTTCGCAGCGCTCCGGTTGACGCTCGGAGCAGTCCGCCAGCTTGCCCGGCAGTCCGCCCCCGTCCAATGCGCCCTTACGGCGAGTCAGGTCGCGGGCCTTACGGGCTGCTTCACGCGCGCGCGCCGCATCGATGGCCTTGTTGATGATCTTCTTGGCGACCGGAGGGTTCTGGTCGAAGAACGCGCCCAGGCGTTCGTTGACGAAGGCCTGCACCGTGCCTGCGATATCGGAATTGAGCTTGCCCTTGGTCTGGCCTTCGAACTGTGGCTGCGACAGCTTTACGCTGACCACGGCCACCAGTCCTTCGCGCACGTCATCGCCGGTGAGGTTTTCTTTCACGTCCTTGAACAATCCAAGCTGCTGTCCCGCATAGTTGACCGTACGGGTCAGCGAGGTGCGGAAGCCCGACAAGTGGGTTCCACCATCCACCGTGTTGATGTTGTTGGCAAAGCTGAATACCGTCTCGGAGTAGGCGTCGTTGTATTGCAGCGCGATCTCCATAGCTACGCCGTCGCGCTCCGCTTCCATGTAAATCGGCTTGTCATGCAGCACGGACTTGCCGCGGTTCAGGTGCTTGATGAACTCAGCGATGCCGCCGTTGAACTTGAAATCCGTGTGCTTGGGCTCGCCGGTTTTGGGATCGGTGGTGCGCTCGTCGGTGAGCGTGATCAGCAGTCCCTTGTTCAGGAAGGCCAGTTCGCGCAGGCGCTGTGCCAGCGTGTCGTAGTTGTATTCGGTGACCGTGAAAATCGTCGTGTCGGGCACGAAGTGTATTTTGGTGCCGCGCTTCTTCGTGCTGCCCGTCTGCTTCAGCTTGCTGGTTGGTTCGCCCTTGGAGTAGGTCTGCTCCCACACTCCGCCATCGCGCCAGATTTCCAACTCCAGCAATTGGCTGAGTGCGTTCACGCAGGACACACCGACGCCGTGCAGGCCTCCCGAAACTTTGTAGTTCGAGCTATCGAACTTGCCGCCCGCATGCAACACGGTCATCACGACTTGCGCTGCCGGAATGCGCTCGCCATCGACATCCATCTCGCCGGTTGGGATGCCACGTCCGTTATCGACCACGGTGATGGAGTTGTCGATGTGAATGGTGACATCGACGTGATCGGCGTAACCAGCCAGCGCCTCGTCCACCGAGTTATCGACGACTTCGTACACCAGATGGTGCAGGCCCATCTCGCCGGTTGACCCGATGTACATGGCGGGCCGTTTGCGCACCGCCTCCATGCCTCCGAGCACTTTGATCGAGTCGGCGTTGTAATCAGAGTCGGACTGGCCGTTACCGTTCTTGCCGTTCGACTTTCTCAGATTCTCTGTTTCGAAACTGTCTTGTTCGTCTTGGGTTCGGGCGGCGGTTTGGGTATCGATCGGGGACATCCTGCTCCATTCCATCAGGAACGCGCCACGGCGGCGGTTCCGGCTTCATCGCACACGGATCGCAACGGAGGCGCGGCTGCCTTCGTTCCTAACCCTCAAGTACTAATAATTTCAACGGTTTGAGAGGCGTACGATCCTTCTTAATTTTACCACAGAACGGGCTTCCTCAGGCAGCGCTTGGCGCGTTGTAAATATCGTGGAATGAAGCACTTGCGAGAAGGTATTTCGGTGGTTACGAAGGCGGCAGGCCAAGCATGAAAACAGCCGTACCCAACGTTGCCGCCGGGATGTTCGAGGGACGACAGAATTGCAGATGTAATAGCTCTGCACCTCGGTCAGAACGTGAATCTTCGTTCCGATGATTGACCTGAATCGATATCAGCTACTGGGCGATCAGGCCACTGCCGAAGTGCAGAATGCGCACTTGCGCGCTGCCACTGGAATGTCGCTCTGGCATTCGGGGCAGGTTTTCTTGTCGGGCGCGGCAGGTGGCGCCTTCTGCAGGCGTGCCATTAGAGCGTTGACGGGTAGCACTACGAAGTAATACACCGCCGCGGCAATCAAAAGAAATGCGACCAGAGCATTGAGAAAATCGCCGTAAAGAAACTTCGACCCATTCACTTCGAATACATAGGCGGAAAAATCCGGCTTACCGACCAATGCAGCGATGAGCGGTGTCAGCAGGTCTTTGACAAACGCAGTCACGATGCCTCCGAAAGCGGCGCCGATCACCACGCCCACAGCCATGTCAACCACATTGCCGCGAAGTACGAACTCGCGAAATCCCTTGAACATACGCATCTCCCCCGAGTTCGGCCTCATGAACGACGACCGAACTTTCAACGGCAACGAATATATGGACGAACCGACACAAAAACAAGGCAGTACTGCTGGGACCCCGAAACGGCGACGATACCAGGCTTATGGCTCGCTTACCGCGACGCAAACTAATCCTTCACCGGTTCCTGGCTCAAGTAATACACCACTACGACGCGAACGATGATTTGCAGTCCTTCGCGCCCGATGCGGAGGACCCGCGAATCCATGACTGCGCTGGACAACCCAGGGACCGCCATTGCGATGCCGATGACCGCAACCAGTATCGCGACTCGACGCGACCAGCGCCAGCGCCTCCACAGGGCCACAGCCAACAGGACCATGAGCGCTGCGTAGAGCAGGAAGGCGACAGGTCCGAGTTGCTCCAAGCCTCCACCGATCAGGAACGCGCCCGACGAGAGCGGGACGACCTGTGCCGTGACCAGTCCAGCGAAGCCCAGCGCAGCGGCTCCTGCGAGCGCGCACAGCGCGACAATCGCGGTGACCCCCGCTGGGCGCTCATCGCTCAGAGTGGTTGGGTGACTTAGCACCGGATCATGCTACTGCATGCGTAACTGTGTGATTGCAGCAAAAAGCGGGCGCTCCGGTTAACCAAGCGCCCGCTGATCATGCCCCGAGGCTGCAGCGAATTATCCTGCGACTACGGTGTTCTTATGCTTGACAGCAATGGCGTCGGCCGCCTTGCTGTGGGTCATTACCTCACGGTGGCTCTCCCCGAGGTAGATCTGGCGCGGACGCGAGATCTTCTGCTCCGGATCCGCCATCAGTTCGTTCCACTGGGCCAGCCATCCCACCGTCCGCGGTATCGCGAACAGGACCGTAAACATCTCGGGTCCAAATCCCATGGCCTGGTAAATGATCCCCGAATAGAAGTCGACGTTGGGATACAGCTTGCGGGTGACGAAGTAGTCGTCGCTCAGGGCAATGCGTTCGAGTTCCAGCGCAATGTCGATACGGTTATTGCGGCCGGTGACTTCAAACACCTGGTCGGCGACTTCCTTGATGATGCGAGCCCGTGGATCGTAGTTCTTGTACACCCGATGGCCGAAGCCCATCAACTTGAGCTCGCCCGCCTTCACCCGCTTGATGTAAGCCGGAATGTTGGCTACCGAGCCGATCTCGTCGAGCATGCGCAGGGCTTCTTCGTTGGCGCCGCCATGCAGCGGTCCTGCGAGCGCAGCCGCTGCTCCCGCCATGGCGAGGTAAGGGTCCGCCTCGGCGCTGCCGATGATCCGCATGGTGGTTGAGCTGCAATTTTGCTCGTGGTCGGCATGCAGGATGAACAGGATGTCGAGAGCGCGCGCAATGACCGGGCTGGCGACGTACTTCGGTTCCGTCATGCGCCACAGCATGTTCATGAAATTCTCGGCGTAGCTGAGATCGTTGTCGGGATGGATATACGGATGGCCCTTGCGATGGCGGTAGGAGTACGCCGCCAGCGTAGGCATCTTTGCAATCAGGCGGACAATCTGGCGTTGCCGGATTTCGCGATCACGAACGTGGCGGGCTTCCGGATAAACCGTGGAAAGCGCGGCCAGGGTGCCGATCAGAATTCCCATGGGGTGCGCGTCGTAGCGGAAACCATCGATGAAGTGCTTGGTGGTTTCGTGCAGCATGGTGTGATAGGTGATGTCGTGCACCCATTCCGCTTCGCGTTCGGGATTGGGTAGCTCGCCGTGCAGCAGCAGGTAGGCGACCTGGAGAAACGTACAGTTCTCGGCCAGGTCGTCGATGTCATACCCGCGATAGCGGAGTATGCCCTTGTCCCCGTCGATGAAGGTGATGTTGCTCTTGCAACACGCCGTGTTCATGAAGGCGGGATCGTACGTCATCAGACCAAAGTCTTCGGGTTGGACTTTGATCTTGCGGAGGTCCATGGCACGAATGGTCTCGTGCTCGATGGGCAGTTCATATGTCTTATCAGTGCGATTATCGGTGATGGTCACAGACTCTTTGGGCATGACCTAATGCTCCTTCTGGGCCTACTTGGCATCCTTGCCAGTAGAGGCTTCGGATTTTGGCGCGTCCGATTTGGTCTCTGATGTCGACTTACTTTCGGACGCAGGCGCAGATGAGGTACTACTTCCGTTCCCGCTCGATGGCGGTGTACTGGACTTTTTTGCGTAATCGGTCACATACCAGCCGGAACCTTTAAACTGCACAGCCGGAGCGGAGATCAACTGCTCAAGTTCTCCTCCGCAGTGCGGACAGATGGTGAGAGGCGGATCGGAGAACCTCTGCTGTATGCGCTCCGTCAGGCTATGGCAGCTCTTACATTGGTATTCGTAGAGTGGCAATTCCTGGATCTCAGACTTCCTTCGAATCGGGGTCCCCGGTAAACCCTTGATTCTATGTTTCGTAGGCGGCCGCGGTCAATTTAGAAATCGAGGAAGGTCCAGACGTAGCCGGAGCCGCTCGGCGGCTTGCCAGAAGCAGTTCCAAGCCAGCACACTAACTGGGTGAAAGCCATCGCGATCATTCCTGCCCGGCTCGCTTCGACGCGGCTCCTGCGGAAAATTCTGCGCGACATCAACGGCCGCCCCATGCTGGCCCACGTGTATGAAGCAGCGCGAGCCTGTTCTGCGTTGCACGACGTCATCGTTGCGACCGATACCGAAGAGATCGCGTCGGTTTGTCGAAACAACAGCTGGAGTGTTCGCATGACTTCGCCTGCGCATCGCAGCGGAACTGACCGCGTGCACGAGGTTGCGCAACTCGTTGACGCGGACGTGTACATCAACGTGCAAGGCGATGAGCCACTGGCCCGGCGCGAACATCTCGAAAAGCTGTTGCAACTCATGGCTGACAAGTCGGTCGAGGTCGGCACCCTGAAGACACCTTGCGTGGCAGAAGATATCGGCAATCCGAACGCTGTGAAAGTGGTGACGGCACTCGACGGACGCGCGCTCTACTTTTCGCGCGCAACCATCCCGTTCGACCGCGACCGCAACGGCAACGTGCCGTACTTCAAGCACCTGGGCTTCTACGCCTATCGCAAGGCTGCGCTGGATGCTTTCTGCACTTGGCCGGAGTCAGAGTTGGAACGTACCGAACGGCTCGAGCAGTTGCGCTTCCTCGACCACGGAGCGTCGATCCACGTAGCGGAGACTCCCTTCGATACGATTGGCGTGGATACGGAAGAAGACCTGCGACGCGTGGAGAAGATCCTCGCTAGCCGAGGCTAAGAGGAACCAGCGTGGGTGCCCAGCTGGCTCTTCGCCCACGCTTCGGCGGCGCTGATTCGCTTGTCGATCGACGGATGCGACTCGAAGAACCACTCCACGAATCGCGAGGGCGTGCGCTCTGATAGGTTCTGTGCCGCCAGTTTCTGCATCGACGTGACGAACGGACCGATGGCAGAAATGTTCTCCCATGCATAGCGATCGGCTTCGCGCTCATGCTGACGTGAAATCGCATTGAGCGCGGGCATCAATAAAAATCCGAGCGCTGTTGCCACCAGGATAATCAGCGGCAGGTTGGCAAAATCGTAGAGCCGGTCCTCGAGCACCGGGAACCAGTCCCGCGCAATCGCGTACCGTAGCACCACGTTGGTCAGCCAGAATCCAACAAACATAACGGCCACCTGCATGAGGATGCCCTTCACGATGTGGCGGCGGACATGGTGTCCCAACTCATGCGCCAGCACCGCCTCGATTTCATCCTCGCTGTAATTCTGCAGCAACGTGTCCGATAGAATGATGCGCCGCGTCGCACCCATTCCCATCAACGCTGCGTTGGCCTTCTTCGATTTCTCCGAGAGCTTCCACTCGTAGACGCCGCGGACGCGCGTTCCCGCGCGCTCGCCGAGCCTGGTTAATCGTTCGCGCAAGGAATCGTTGTTCAGTGGCTCGAACTTGTAGAACAGCGGAAACAACACTACGGGTGCCAACCGCGCCATCAGCAGAAACAGTCCGACAAATACAGCCCACGCGATCATCCACCAGCGCTGTGGGGCGACGCGGATGATGGCATAAATAATTTCGACGAACAGCGTGCCCAGCACCAGCCCAACCAGCCAGCCCTTGAGCTCGTCCCACAGCCAGGAACGCATCTTCTGGTTCGACAAGTTGTACTGATGTTCCAGCCGGAATCCCAGGTAGTCGAACGGCGCGCTCAGCACCTTCATGATCACCGAAAACGTCAGCACATACAGAAACACTGCCAGGAAGTAGTGTTGACCAGCGCTGCGATAAGCCCAGTCGCGCAGCGTCCCGGTCCAGCCCGTCAGCAGCAGCACGACCAGCAACAGGAATCCGATGAACGCATCTGCCATGCCGAGCCATCGCCGGACACGGTTGTAGCGGCGGACTTCTGGCGTGTCGTTGGGCTGCGGACTGGCCGTCGCGTCCCTCTCTGATTCTGACGACTGCACTACTTCGCTCCCACTAGATTGCTCGCCTTAACGAAGGCCTCGGTTTCGCGCAAGATCTGCGCCACCAGTTCGGGTGAGGATGCTTCACAATAGATACGCAACAGCGGTTCGGTACCGGAGGACCGGACCAGCACCCAGGCCTCGGCGCCATTTCCATTGGTGGGAGCGTCGAGGTAAAACTTCACGCCGTCCAGCGTACCGATCTTCAACACCTTGAAGCTGCCGAGATTTTTGGGCTTGGCTTCCACACGGCGCATGGCTTCCTCTTTGACTTCCTGTGTCAGCCGAAGATCGGTGCGCGCGTAGTGGTGCTCGCCGTACTCCTGCTGCAGATCGCTCACCAACTGTCCCAGCGTCTTACCTTCATCGGCCATGATGTTGGCCAGCAGCAACGAATTGAGGATGCCGTCGCGCTCCGGCAGGTGCCGCCGAATGCCGATTCCACCCGACTCTTCTCCGCCAATCAGGATGTCGCGCTCCAGCATCAGGTCGCAGATGTACTTGAAGCCGATGCCGCACTCGTGCATCTTGCGCCCGTACTTGGCACAAATGCGATCGATCATTCGGGTCGTGTTGAACGCGCGAACAACCTCACCCGGCCACTGCTTCCGCTTCAGCAACCACTCCAGGATCACCGAGAAGATCTTGTGCGAGTCCACGAAGCTGCCGTCTTCGGCGACCGCGCCCAGCCGGTCGGCATCGCCATCGGTAACCAGTCCTGCCTGGCAGTGCTCCCGCACCACGGTTTCCTGCAACAGCGCAACGTGCGGCATGATCGGCTCGGGATTGATGCCGGGAAATAGCGGATTCAGCTCGCCTCGAATCTCGATATGGTCGATGCCCTTCTCGGTGAAGATCTGGCTCAGAACTCCACGTCCCGAGCCGTACATCGCATCGACGGCAAACTTGAATCCAGCTTTCTTGATCGCGTCAAGATCGACGAACTTCTTGACCGCGGCTACATACGGCGTCTTGAAGTCGGCTGCTTCGACACTGCCTCCGGGACGTTCGATTTTCGGTGCGTCAAGCGCGACCTCGATCGACTTGATAATGGCGGGCGTGGCCGATCCGCCGTAACCCGCCTTGTACTTCACTCCATTCCAGTTGTACGGATTGTGGCTGGAAGTGATCATCACCCCACCCGCCGCTGCGAGATTCACCACGGCAAACGACAGCGCAGGAGTGGGGGTGTAATCGTCGGAAAGATGAACGTTGATGCCCGCGGCGGCCAGCACTTCGCAGATCGCCTCGGCAAATGCCCGGGAGCCGAAGCGTGTGTCATAACCAACTACCAGGCCCTTCGTGGCGTCTTCGTTCTCGTGGACGTAATGGGCAATGGCATTGCCCACGCGCCTCACATTTTCAAAGGTGTAATCGTCGGCGATGATGCCGCGCCATCCGTCGGTGCCAAACTTGATTTGGGTCGTCATAAGGAATTGCCTGACTATTGCGAGTCGCGTTAAACGAGGTCTGTAAGCTTCTTGCTGTCGAGATACGCCACGACTTTCCCAACGTCTTGCGCATTCTCGCGCGTGGTGATCAGCAAAGCGTCCTCGGTCTCGACCACCACGAGGTTGTCCACTCCCACCACGGCCACGAACTTTTCGGAGTGCACAAAATTGCCCGACGCATTCAACGCGAAGTTCTGCCGAGACGATATTACGTTGTCGAGTTTGGGGTCGGTCGCCAGACGATGTTCATACAGCGCCGTCCACGAACCCAGATCGTTCCAGCCGAAGCCTGCAGGAATGCAGTAGATCCCCGATGTCCCCTCGCCCTTCTTTGAGCGTGGCTCCAGCACGGCATAGTCAATGCTGATGTTCTCGCACTTAGGGTACAGTTCGGCAAACGTTGCCGCGAATTCCGGAGTCCCGTAGCTGGCAGCGATCTTCTCCAGCACCGGAGCGGTGTTCGGCAGGTGCTCGCGCAGTGCGTCCGCGAGGGTGTGCGCACCCCAGACAAACATGCCGCTGTTCCAGAAATAATTCCCCGCAGCTACAAATTCCTCAGCGTCTTTCTTGGGCGGCTTCTCGACGAATCGTCGCACTGGCAAGTTCTCTTGCGCTGATTTCTGTCCTACCTCGATGTAGCCGTAGCCGGTCTCAGCGCGAGTGGGCGGAATTCCCATCACCACGATGTTCGCTCCGCTGCCTGCGATCGCTACCGCCTGCAGGACGTTCACGCGAAACGCTTCTTCGTTGGAAATAACGTGGTCCGACGGAAACATCCCAATGACCGCCTTGGGATCGTGCCGCTCCAAAATAAATGCCGCCAGCCCAATCGCCGGCGCGGTGTTGCGTCCAACCGGCTCGGCCACGACTTGGTTCGGATCGAGCCCTGGCAACTGCTGCACGATCGGGTCGCGCAGGTCCTGGTTGCTGATGATCCAGAACCGCTCACTCGGTGCGAGAGGCTCGAGCCGCTCGACTGTCTCCTGGATCATGCTCTTGGCACTATTGAGGGGGAGCAACTGCTTGGCCCTGCGCTTGCGGCTGAGCGGCCAGAATCGCGTACCACGGCCGCCCGCGAGGATGACGGGATAAAAATTGCTGCTCACTGATTGGCCCAAGGAGACTTCCTTAATGCCCGCGGTCGCAGGCTCTCAACTGGATCCACTAAGGTTGCTACTCGATTATCCAAGTATCGTGTGCGGTTCCGCAACGTCGCCGGTGGGCAGCGACATCCGCATCACTTCCAATTCCCACTGCGGACTCACGGTGTAGCGCGGCACGCTTGCAGGCACCACGACGGCTTCGCCCTTGGTAAAGCTGATAGGCTCCATGCCCGCGGACTCGACCATCCCCGCGCCTTCAATCGCCACCACGATGTGCGGCGACTCGCGCGATACCGACGCCTGCAGTGGCTCGCGCAGCTTCATCTTCTCGACTTGAAAGAATGGCGAACGCACCAGCACATTTGGATCGCCGCTGCCATCGCGTACGACTTTGCCCGCCCGGCTGTCTAATTTGATCGCAGTGATTCCGTCTTGGATGTGCAGTTCGCGCGGGCGGCCGTAGTCGTAAAGCCGGTATGTAATATCGGAGGCCTGCTGCGTCTCCACCAGGATCATGCCGCCACCGATGGTGTGTACCGTCCCGGCCGTAACGTAAAGCATGTCGCCCGCTTTCACGTTGATCCAGTTCAGCAACGCTTCCGCTCGGTTCTCCCGTATGGCTGCCTCAAACGCTTCCAGTGTTGTCCCGGATTTGAGTCCGAGCGCGACTTGCGCGTTAGCGTCCCCCTGTAGCACGTACCAGCATTCAGTCTTGCCGTACGGTTGGCCGACTCTTTTCGCACCGGCATCGTCGGGATGCACTTGCACCGACAGCTTCTCGGCGGGGAACAGAAATTTCACCAGCAGCGGAAAGCGGTCTTCGAAAACCGCCGCCGATCCCACCAGATCGCGACGATACGCCTCTGCAATTTCACCCAGGGTGCGGCCCGCGAAAGGACCGTTCGCAATGCAACTGTCGCTCCATGTCAACCAGCTTTCCCCGATCGGATCTTTCACGATCTTGGTATAGATGGGACGAAGATCGCGAACGCCCCACGGGCGCTCATCGAAAATCGGCAGCAGCAGGAATGGATAGAGTTCCGGCATGAGTGGGGACTTGGTTTGAAGGGGCACGGCTTCAGCCGTGCCGCACTTGCACTATATTCTTTGTCATTCCTAGCGGGCTTCAGCCCGCGAGGAATCTGCTTTTCAAAGCGTGATCCCAATTACAGGCTGGCGAAGAACGTCCGCATGCGTTCCAGTCCTCGATCCAGCTCACTCTCTGAAAGCGCATACGACATGCGAACGTGGTCCTGGGTGCCGAACGCTTCGCCGGGAACGACCACAACATGCGCTTCGTGCAGCAACTTGTTCGCCGCGTCTGAGGCGGAGTTCATCCCGCTCTTGCCGAAATAGTGGCTGACGTTCGGGTACGCATAAAACGCACCGTTCGGTGAAGCGCAGGTCAGTCTAGGGATCGCCCGCAATCCAGCTACGACTTTATCGCGCAAATGAATGTAGCCGGTCAGCATCTCTTTCACGCAATCCTGCGAGCTGTTTAGTGCCACGATTCCAGCCTTCTGCACGATCGACGTCGGGTTCGACGTGCTCTGGCTCTGCAGCTTGTTCATTGCGGCCACAACCGGAGCCGGTCCCAACACGTACCCCAGGCGCCATCCTGTCATCGCGTAGGTCTTCGACAGCGATCCGAGGATCAGCAGCCGCTCCTTCACGTCGTGCACTTCGCCCGCGGAGAACAGGTGACCGGTGTAGTTCAGGTACACATAGCACTCGTCGGAGATCACGTAGATGCCGCGATCGTGCGCCAGCCGCAGCACCGAGATCATGTCCTCAGGCTTCATCACCGACCCGGAAGGATTGTTCGGCGAGTTGAGGATGATCATCTTGGTCCGCGGCGTAATCGCCCGCTCGACCATATCCGCCGTCAGCGCGAAGTCGTGCTTCTCGTCCGTGGGAATGTACACCGGCTCGCCGCCCGCGTAGCGAATGATGTCCTTAAACGACACCCAGTACGGTACTGGCAGAATGACCTCGTCACCATGATCGACCAGCACCTGGATCGCATTGAACAGCGCGTGCTTGCCTCCCACCGACGCCATGCATTCCTCGCGCTTGTAGTCGGAGCCAAAATCAGCGGCATGGCGCTTGATGATGGCGTCGCGCAGCTCGACCGTGCCACCCACTGCCGTGTACTTGGTGAAGTTGTTGTTGATGGCAGCAATCGCCGCGTCTTTGATGTGCTGCGGAGTGGCGAAGTGCGGCTCGCCCGCGCCGAAATCGACCAAGTCAGCGCCGCCGGCGCGCAGCTTCTCAGCTTCGGCGACCACGGCCATGGTGGCCGATACTTTGATCCGTTGAATCCGGTTGGTGAGATACGAGGAGAGCTGCGTTCCAGTCGTAGACATTCGTCGACCCTTTACTTAGTTGGGATTTCGGTGATTGCTGCCTGTTTCTGCGCAAATTTGCGGCGCAGACGCTCTTCCACCAATTCCGGGACGAGCCCTGTTAGCGGGCCGCCAAACGAGGCGATATCGCGCACGATTTTCGAGCTAAGGTATGAGTATTTTTCCGCCGGCATCATGAACACGGTCTCGACCCGGGGCTCGATCTTGCGGTTCATCAAGGCCATCTGCAATTCGAACTCGTAATCGCTAACGGCGCGGATTCCGCGCAATACCGCATTGGCGTTCTTCTGGATGCAGTAGGTCATCAGCAGGCCCTCGAAAGCATCGACCGTAACATTCTCCAGGTCAGCGGTCATCGCTCTGAGCATTTCCATCCGCTCCTCGATACTGAACAGCGGATCGCCTTTGTCGGGATTGTAGGCAATGGCCACGATCAGTCGATCGAACAGCTTGCAGCCCCGGTGGATCAGGTCCAGGTGCCCGTTCGTTACGGGATCGAACGATCCGGGATAGATGGCGACGATCTGTTTCAAGAAGCCTCGGTGGGAGGGATTTGGAGCTTCGATTTTATGCTGCCCCGCACCTGCGAGGCAATTGTTCCATGCAACAAAAATAGGGGACCGCAAATGCCCTCGGTCCCCTTGGCTCAAAATTGCTGCCGCCGCTTACTTGCGTCCCGCCGGCCCCTTGGGTGTCGCTGACGGCGAAGCCTCGGCATTGGCCGCCGCTGCCGCCGCCTTCTCCGCGATCGAGGTCAGCCCCAGCGCCTTGCGTACTTCGGCTTCCAGCTTCTCGCTGATGTCGGCGTTCCCCTTGAGGAACTGTTTCGCGTTCTCGCGGCCCTGACCGATACGATCGGTCTTGTAGCTGAACCACGACCCCGACTTCTCCACGATATTCAGGAGGACAGCCTGGTCGATGAGGTCGCCTTCGCGCGAAATGCCTTCGCCGTACACAATGTCAAACTCCGCTTCGCGGAAGGGCGCCGCGGTTTTGTTCTTCACGATCTTCACTTTGGTGCGCGAGCCCACAACCAGGTCGCCATCCTTGATCGCTCCAATGCGTCGAATGTCCACGCGGACCGAGGAATAAAACTTCAGCGCCCGGCCGCCCGTGGTCGTCTCGGGATTGCCAAACATCACGCCGATCTTCTCGCGAATCTGGTTGATGAAGATCAGGCTGGTATGCGATTTCGAGACAATGCCGGTCAGCTTGCGGAGTGCCTGCGACATCAGACGGGCCTGCAGGCCAACGTGGCTGTCACCCATCTCGCCATCGAGCTCGGCTTTGGGCACCAAAGCGGCGACGGAATCCACCACCAGCACGTCGATCGCGCCTGAGCGCACCAGCGCCTCGGCAATCTCCAGCGCCTGCTCGCCATAGTCGGGCTGCGACACCAGCAGGTTGTCCACGTCCACGCCCAACTTCCTCGCGTAGATGGGATCCAGCGCGTGTTCCGCGTCCACGAACGCCGCCATGCCTCCCTGCTTCTGCGCCTCGGCGATAATTTGCAGCGCAATCGTGGTTTTACCGGAAGATTCCGGCCCGAAAATTTCGATCACTCGCCCGCGCGGAATACCGCCGCAACCCAGGGCGGCGTCGAAGGAGATGGATCCCGTGGAAATGACCGCGATGGGGACCACCGCTTCCTTGTTCCCCAACTTCATGATCGAACCCTTGCCGAACTGTTTCTCGATTTGCGAGATCGCTACATCTACCGCACGGCTTTTTTCTGTTTTTTCATCCGCCATGATTACCGCTCCTAGGCAGCCTCGCTGCCGGGAAATTGCTTCCCCGCGACGCCACCGCGATTTATGGATTGCATTGAGTCAGTGGGGCAGGCGCGCAAGCCAGTGCAGGTTTCCCATTGGAGTGGCGCATGTTGACCGACCGCGTAGTATATAACGCTCGAGCCCCTAAAAGCGAAGAAAGAGCGAATAGAATGTTACGAAAGTACCCAAGGAATCACTATCACTATCGAGTGTGACGCCCCGTTCTGAATCTTGGCTTAATACCTTTCCATGCAGCCACTTAGCTCCGATTCGCACCGCCAATCATCGACTGGCTATTCGGACGCGCGTTAACGCTTTAGTAAATCGACGGGCTCACGTACGTCTGTGACGCGAAAATACTTCGCCATTTCCGGATAGTGGCGTGTTACCGCCTCGTACATCGCATAGGCGACGTTGCGATACGAGAAATGTCCCGCAGGCCCCGTCCGCAATTCACTGATATAGATCGCCTCCGCCAGGTCCATCTTGAACAGCGCGCGCTTGCGATAGGCGAGAGGAATCACATACTGCGATTGCTCGTCCGCCTCCTCGGTCGCCCGCGAGGATAAGTGAGCCGCGGCATCGCGGGCCCTTGTCATGGCTGCGTCATAGCGTGACACGAGATGCGCTGCTTCCATTTCATCCGGCCGGTCGTACCCATGGCGCGTCGTATATTCCTGCAGGATTTGCACGCACCGACGGTGGCGATGCATGTCGCGGAAGCCGCCGATATCCATGAGGATGTCAAAGCGGAATTTCTGCCCCGAGCAATATGTGCGCCCAACCTCGTCAAAACGTCCGCGATGCCGCAGTCCCAGGTCGACGATCTCACACCGCTGCGCGTCCGTCATGCTCGCAACCACTCCGCGAATCTGCCGGTACGACTGATGAGCGTATTGATATAGCAGCGTGGTAGCCAGCTCGATGTCCAGCGGCTCGTCGTCCAGCAGGTCCACCAGTGGAGCCGGCTCGACGGGCTCGTTCGCCAGCAACTCTGCGGCCGCCGCGGTCAGGTCCCGCCGCGTTTCAGCGTCATAAGTATTCGGCTCCGCGTATTTCATCAACGTCGGAGCAACACGCACCTCGCGCAACAGAAACGCGTTAGCACGCTCAGCCAGCGCCGGACACTCCTGCCCAATCTGTTCCGCCAACTCCCTAGCGGCGGTACGGTTCACGTTGTAGGAATCTTCCCGCGCTGCCTGCTTCAGCAATTCGCCAATGCGTCGCACTTCGGCATGAGTGTCCGACAGCAAGCGCGACACCTGGTTTTCCAGCGTGCGCGCGCTGACGATCTGTCCCAGCGAAGTGTTCGTCGCCATCGGCAGCAGGTAGCGCGAGAGATCGAACGCCCGTGCCTTCAGGGTTCGCTCGTACGCATCCTGCTTCATTTCCGCCGGTTTTGGAGTGCCCTCCTGCAGGTACCGGAACATCTCGTCCGAGAAGTGCCGGTACTCCGCGAACAGAAAATCGACAGTCTCTCGATAGAGAGCGCCCGAGGCGTCATCGTCACCAAAATCAGGAATGTAATAGCCGCTCTTCTGAAAATCCTGGTAGCGTGTGGAACGTTCCTGCCCGTCCCAACGCGGCTCATCAACTACGATGGTGGCTGCAAGGATTGACAGCTTTTCTACGGCAAAAGCCACGTGCGCCAGATCGGCAATGCTGCGATGGCCATACTGAAAATAAAACGTGTTGAGAAACTTCTCGGCCTTTTGTTCGTTGAGCTCCGCCAGTGACTGGCGCAGCGAAAGCGCGGACCGCGAATATTTCGCCATGCCATACGCCAGCACTTCGGGGTCGGCTCCATGGACCGCATAAACATCCGTCGAGGCGTCGGGTTTGGTGTGGGTTCCGCCCGTATCGGCGGCTGGTTCTGTATTGTTGGGCATTTTGCTGAATGATAGGTGCCGCAGAAGTTTTGAGCAACGGAGGAAACCGAAGCTTCTGAGGAAATCTCCCACCGTTTCACTCCGCCGTAGCCGCCTCAGCGTAACGGAATCAGGTTAGAATCGCTGTTACTGCCGTGTCCGACTCTCCCCACCCGCCAGCCGCTCAACCCGAAGAAGGCCGCACCCAGTGGCTCGGGGCCGATTCCATTCTGTTCGCCACCCGGCATCGTCCATGGCCCGCACCCATGACTCCGTGGGTGATGACTCAGCGCTGGCACGACCTACTGTTCCTGCACTACGCGATCGCCCCCGAAAAGCTTCGCGCACTCGTGCCTGAAGCCCTGACACTCGATACGTATCAACAGAGCGCCTGGGTCTCAATCACCCCGTTCTGGATGAACCATCTCCGCCCGCCGGGCGTCCCGTCACTGCCGTTCGTTTCACAGTTTTCCGAGATCAACGTGAGAACTTACGTCACCTTCGGCGGCAAGCCCGGGGTCTTCTTCTTCAGCCTGGATGCCAGTCACCTCTCCGCCGTGTGGGGAGCGCGCATTTTCTATCGCCTGCCCTACTGGCACGCCGCCATGAAGGTGAAAGGCCGCGGTGGTCCGAAGATTGAATACCGAACCACACGCAGTCATGGCCCTAAGCCAGCTGAGTTGCGTGCATCGTATGGTCCCGTCGGGCAGCCATCCGGTGCCTACGCTGGGTCGCTCGAGCACTTTCTCACCGAACGCTATTGCCTTTATTCGGCCAGTCGCAAGCGGCTTTACCGCGCCGATATTCATCACCTGTCGTGGAATTTGCAGGCTGCTGCCGTCGAGCTCGAGCTCAACACTATGGCACAGACCGTGGGCATCGATCTGCCGGCTGAGCCAGATCTTAAGCACTTCGCGCGCTCGCTCAAGGTGCTGGTCTGGGCGCCCGAGCGGCTGCTCTAGTCCGCCGTCCGCTCACGTGGTGGTTATAATCCTGCTTTAGTTCACCAGGAGACCCCAATGGCAGGAGTGGAAGGCCGCGTAGCACTCGTTACCGGAGCTTCACAAGGAATCGGCAGGGCTTGCGCGCTCGTGCTCGCCGCCGCCGGAGCGAAAGTTGCTCTATGCGCGCGTAACCAGGAAAAACTTGACCAACTCGCCAGCGAGATCTCCGCCAGCGGTGGCGAAGCCGCCGCCTTCAAGATGGACGTTGCCAGCGAAGACGAGATCAAGGCCGGCGTAAAAGCTGTCATCGCGCGTTTCGGCAAAATCGACATACTGGTCAACAATGCCGGAGTCACGCGCGACCAGTTGGTCATGCGCATGAAGCGCGCCGACTGGGACGAAGTCCTGAACACCAACCTCACAGCGCCCTTTCTCCTCACCCAGGCCGTGATCGGATCCATGCTCAAGCAGCGCTGGGGACGCATCATTAACATCGCCAGCATCTTTGGCCAGATCGGACAGGCTGGCCAGGCCAACTATTCTTCATCGAAAGCGGGCTTAATCGGGTTGACCATGGCGGTCGCGCGCGAAGTTGCTTCGCGCAGCATTACCGTGAATGCCGTCGCTCCCGGATGGATTGAAACCGCCATGACCTCCGGACTTGCCGCTGATCTCAAAGAAAGTATGCTGAAGAGCATTCCCCTGGGACGCACTGGCACCGACATGGACGTTGCGCATGCCGTAAAGTTCCTCGCCTCCGAGGAGTCTGGATACATCACCGGCGAAGTGCTAAAGGTCAACGGCGGCATCCTGATGGGGTAGGCAGGCCCGAATGACGCCAGCGGCCGAGATCGTCGAAGCCACAATTACTAAACATGTCGAACAGGTTCGCTCTCTGTTTCGCGACTACCAGGCCCAATTGCCCGAGCAACTTCGCTTTCCTGATCGTGAATGGCTCGACCTTCCCGGAGAGTTTGCGCCTCCCCAGGGCGCTCTGCTGCTGGCCACCGTCTCGGGCGAGCCGGCGGGCTGCGTCGGTTTGCGTCCGTTTCCGCTGGCTGAAGCCTGCGAGATGAAGCGGCTCTACGTCCGCCCGATGTTCCGTGGCGAAAAGCTGGGCAAGGCACTCGTAGAACAGGTCATTGAATTCGCCCGTCGCCTTGGCTACCGCCGTCTGCGTCTCGACACCCACCCTGCCACGATGCAATCAGCCGTTGAGCTTTACCGCCTCTTCGGGTTCGAAGAGGTCTATGACAATCCCGGTCCACAAATTGAGGGATTGGCCTACTTCGAATTGCGCATTTGAGCCGCGCTCGGCTCGTTTGAGCCCTTCCAGTCCGCCACGTGGGTCGCATAAACTCCATCACTTTAGTGATGAATAGGTAACCAGTTACTGTTTGGCCTATGATGAAGCCATAAAAGAAAATGCTTGCAAATACAAGTTTTACTTGCCTCTCTGAATACAAGTGATTACTATGCAGTCAACCTTAGGCCACTTCAATCGAGGACACCATCTGGCATGAATATCGGCGAGACTATCCGAAATTATCGCTTGCAAAAAGGCATGTCGCAGGGCGACATTGAAAAGCGCACCGGCCTATTGCGCTGTTATCTGTCGCGCGTGGAAAACGGACACACCATTCCTTCGCTCGACACCTTGGCCAAAATCGCAACCGCCATGGATCTTCCACTGGCCCAATTCTTCAATGAAAGTGACGGCGACAACGGCACCAAGTCGGCGCCCCACCTGGCCGAGGACGAAGTGCGATTCCTCACCCAGATTCGCCGCTACTCCTCGAGCCTCAACGATAGCGACCGTAAGCTGGTCATTGCGATGGTAAAGAAAATGGCGGCCCCCGCCAGCCGTTAGGTCGCAAACCACAAGCCGGAGACACGCGACGCATTTAGAGAGCGCGAAGTTCGTCAGGCCGCATGACGTTTTCTTTGTTGCTATCACGAAGGGAGCTTCATCCCCCGAGGGATCTGCCTTTCTTGTTGTGCCAGCCGCCTGTCGACTTTCCCTTTGCTGAAATCGCGCCAATCGTTACTCCAAACGCACCGCTTCCGCTATTCTGATGAGTTGGCTGCCACGTTATGAAGTTGAATGTGGCTGCCGCACCATTCCTATCCGTAGAGGCATTCATGGCGAAAATTCAAAGAGCACTTCTCAGCGTCACCGACAAAACTGGGCTTGTCGACTTCGCGCGGCAACTTGCCGGTATGGGCGTCGAATTGATTTCTACTGGCGGGACGGCGAAACTTCTCCGCGATTCTGGCATTGCCGTGAAGGACATCTCGGAGCTGACCGGCTTCCCCGAGATGCTCGACGGTCGCGTGAAGACCCTTCATCCCAAGGTGCATGGCGGTATTCTGCATGTCCGCGATAACCCGCAACACCGCGCAGCCATTGCTGAGCACGGTATCGAACCGATCGACATGGTGGTAGTGAACCTCTACGCCTTCGAAAAGACGGCGTCCAAGGCAGGTGTCGGGTTCCACGACATCATCGAAAACATCGACATCGGCGGCCCGTCGATGGTGCGTTCGGCGGCCAAGAATTTTCAGGACGTCGCCATCGTGACCTCGGCGGCCGACTACAACGCCATTGCCACCGAGATGGAGGCCGGCGGCGGATCGCTCTCACTGCAGACCAAGTGGCGGCTCGCCCAGAAGGCGTTTGCCACCACCGCAGCGTACGATTCCGCAATTGCTACAACGCTCGAACGCATTGCGGCTCCCGAGACTGCAGTGTTCGATCTCAGTGCAGGCGAGGGTTTTCCGGCTACGTTGCGGCTGTCGTTCAACAAGGCCTTCGATCTGCGTTACGGCGAAAATCCGCACCAGGCGGCAGCGCTGTATAGCGATGGCTCCGGCAAAGGTGTGGCCAACGGCAAGCAACTTCAAGGGAAGGAGCTCAGCTACAACAACATTGTCGACCTGCAGGCTGCCTGGGACCTGGCGCAGGAGTTTCGCGAGCCGGTCGTCGCCATCATTAAACACACCAATCCTTGCGGAACGGCCATAGCTCCTACATTGTCAGAGGCCTACCAACGTGCGCTGGAGTGCGATCCGATCTCGGCTTTCGGTGGCGTGATTGGCGTCAACCGTCCCATCGACGCCAATACCGCAACCGAGATGGCAAAGCTTTTCCTCGAAGTCATCGCCGCGCCTGGCTTCGACCCGGCAGCGCGCGAGATTTTTGCCGCCAAGAAGAACCTGCGCCTGGTCGAAGTCGTCCCCATGGAGCAGAAGTGGGTGCTTAAGAATGTCTCCGGCGGCGTGTTGCTGCAGGATAACGATGTTCGCCCGCTAACCGAAGCCGATCTGAAAGTCGTCAGCGAACGCAAGCCCACCGAGCAGGAAATGCGCGACCTGCTGTTTGCCTGGAAGATTTGCAAGCACGTGAAGTCCAACGCCATCCTCTACGCGCGCAACGGCCAGAGCACAGGCGTCGGCGCCGGACAGATGAGCCGCGTTGATTCCGCGCGCATCGGAGCGATGAAATCGGTGTTGGGAATCAAGGGATCGGTCGCCGCCTCGGACGCGTTCTTCCCTTTCCCCGATGGCGTAGAAGTCATCGCGGAAGCGGGCGCAACGGCCATCATCCAGCCCGGCGGCTCGGTGCGCGACCAGGAAGTTATCGACACCGCCAACAAGTTGGGATTGGCGATGGTATTAACGGGAGTGCGTCACTTCCGGCACTGAGTTACAGTTCGTTCTTTCAATGTTGTCATCCTGAGCGAAGTGAGGCGCAGCCGAACGGAGTCGAAGGACCCCTTTGGTTACCGCAAATCTCCGGGGACACTCGCTTTCTTCTTTCCCGCAATCACCCGCGGAATCCCCTGCAAGTCCGGCACGACGCGAACGTCATCCCACATTATGGGACTAAATAGTTCCAGCACCATTTCGCGCATGGAGTAGCCGATCTCCATCGCCAGCCAGCCGCTGGGCTTCAGCGCAGCGTGCGCCTGCTCAATCAGCGGACGTATGACGTCCAGCCCGCTCTCGCCGGAAAACACCGCCATTCTGGGCTCGAACTCGAACACCGAACGCTGCACCTTGTCGGCTTCGTTCTTGCCCACGTAAGGCGGATTGCTCACCACGAAATCGAAGTCGTGAACGCCAGCCGTCGCTTCGAGCACATTGCTCTGCAAGAAATTTACCCGGTGGTCCAGTTGCAGACGCGTGGCATTAGCACGTGCGACTTCCAGCGCGTCGGTCGATAGATCGACGCCATACACTTCCGCAGTCTTCAACTCGTTCGCCAATGCAAGCGCGATGCATCCCGAGCCCGTTCCAACGTCCACAATTCTCGGCTTCACAACGCATCGGGCGAGTTCCAGCACGGTCTCAACCAGGTGCTCTGTCTCCGGCCGCGGAATCAGCACGGCTGGCGTGACCACGAAATCCAGTCCCCAGAATTCCTGATGGCCCGTGATGTACTGCGACGGCATGCCCGTAGAACGCTGTGCAATGACGTCGTCGTAGCTGGCCTGTTCGTTGGAGTTCAACTCCCGCTCAGGATGAGCGTAGAGATACGCGCGATTGACGCCGAGCACGAACATCAGCAGCGTCTCGGCATTCAGGCGAGGCGATCCCACGTCGGCAGACTCCAACTGCTGTACAGCCGACGCGAGCGCTTGCTTCAGTTGCACGGAGAGATTCTAGCGGCTGCCATGGGGATTCTGACAACAGAGTTGCAGCCATCACGAGGTCGCCGTGGCGACCGAGAGATCTGCTTTCCCTTTTCCGGCCAAAAATTCCTTACCCGACCGTCACCGCTTCCGCCTTCAACTTCTCCGACTGGAAGTGCGTAATCAGCGCATCGATCATAGGCTGCAACTTACCGTCCATGAACTCCGGAAGTTGGTGCGCCGTAAAGCCGATGCGATGGTCGGTCACCCGGTTCTGCGGAAAGTTGTAGGTTCGGATCTTCTCGCTGCGATCGCCCGAACCCACCATGGCCTTGCGTTCCTTGGCCAGCGCGTCCTGCTGCTTCTGCTGCTCCATTTCGTAGAGCCGGGCGCGCAGCACGCGCATTCCTTTTTCGCGGTTCTTGATCTGCGACTTCTCGTCCTGGCAGCTCACAACAGTATTCGTCGGCAGGTGCGTAATGCGCACCGCCGAATACGTGGTATTCACCGACTGCCCGCCCGGGCCCGACGAGCAGAACGTGTCGATGCGAATATCTTTCGCCTCGATCTTCACGTCCACGTCCTCCGCTTCCGGCAGAACGGCCACCGTCACCGCCGAGGTATGCACGCGGCCTTGCGTCTCGGTCTGCGGGACGCGCTGCACCCGATGCACGCCGCTCTCGTACTTCAGCCGCGAATACACCCGCTGGCCTTCGATGATGGCGATCACTTCCTTCAGCCCGCCCACACCCGAATCCGAACTCGAGAGCACTTCCACCTTCCAGCGATTCAATTCCGCATAGCGGCTGTACATGCGGAACATCTCCGCCGCAAACAGCGTCGCTTCGTCTCCGCCAGTTCCCGCGCGGATTTCCAGCACCACGTTCTTCTCGTCGTTCGGATCCTTGGGCAGCAGTAGGACCTTCATCTCTTCCTCGACCTGATGCACGCGCTTTTCCAGCTGCGCCAGTTCCTCATGCGCATAGGCAAGCATTTCGGGATCGGTTTCGCCTTCGACCAACGCCTTGCTTTCCGCGATCCCACGCGTCAGGTCCTTGTATTCGCGATACTTCTCGACGATGGGAGCGATCTCGCTGTGGGCCTTGGCGGTCTTCTGATAGCGCTGCGAGTCGGAGACGATATCCGGCGATGCGAGAGCTTTGTTCAGCTCTTCGTACTTCAATTCGATTTGTTCCAGACGCTCAAACATGATTGCTCACTTGGGCTCGCGTCGCAAAAAATGCGCGCCAGCCAAACAATTCATTCTACGGGAACAGGTAAACGGAACTTGTAGTGCTGGCCTCTAGAGCCTGCCCTGAGCGCAGCCGAAGGGCCAGCCTCCCGAGCGGCCCTTAAGACCTAGGGCTTTAGCCCTTGCGGTTCCGCACAATCAAAATTGGGAGAGCAGTTCATAGCGGCGGGCACATCGGGGCCCCGACACGCGCCGGCTTTTGCGCGTGTCGGGGTGATCGTCGCTAGGCAATCACCAGTTCGCCGCCGCGAACTTTTTCCAGCTCCATGGCTTCATTCAGCGCGGTGATGGCGGTCTCCACCTGATCGTCCGATGGCTGCTTGGTCGTGATGCGTTGCAGCCACAATCCCGGCCTGGTCAGCAGCGCAAACAGCGACGAGCCATGCTTGGCGGCGAAGCGAATCATCTCGTACGACAGCCCGGCGATCACCGGCAGCAGCGCCACCCTCAGCGCGAACCGCGCCCAGAAGGTATGCACCGGGAACAGCATATAAATCACGATCGAAATCAGCATCACGGTCATCAGGAAGCTGGTTCCGCAGCGCGGGTGAAACGTTGAATACGTTTGCGCTTTCTCGATAGTCAGCGGATCGCGCGACTCGAACGCGAACACCGTCTTGTGCTCGGCGCCGTGATACTGGTACACCCGCCGAATGTCCGGCATCAGCGACACGCCCCAAATAAACAGCAGGAAGATCGCGATGCGCACCACGCCATCGACCACGTTAAACATCACCTGGTTGCCGAACACGGGATAGACATTCTTCAGCTTGGTGGCCGCGACCAACGGAACGAACTTGTAGAGCGCGATGAAAAACCCCACCGAAAGAATGATGTTCAGAGCCGCGACCCATCCGCTGATCTCGGCCTTCTTGCCATTCTCGTCCGCCGGAACCTGGTCCAGCGCCACATCGGCCGAGTAGCGCAGCGCGCGGAAGCCCAGCACCATGGCCTGTCCCAGCGTCATGACGCCGCGAATCACCGGCCAGCCCATCCACGGATGCTTCTCCGAAAGCCGCTCCAGCGGCTCGGAATGCGTCGAAATCGTGCCATCGGGCTTGCGCACGGAGATACCCCAGGCATGCGGCGAGCGCATCATCACGCCCTCCAGCACGGCCTGCCCGCCGACCAGGGTCTCCTCGCCGCTTTCGAGCGCAGGCAGGAGTTGGACAGCAGTCATAAAACGAAGGTATTGGCGCAGTTTTCCCATAGTAATTGGATGTTCCTCAGCAGCCAACGACGCAGACATTGGCAGTATTAAGGGTAGCAGGTTCAGAGGGAGTGTCAAACCGCGAAGCGCCACCCGAGCCGGGCCCATGGAGCCGTCCTCCCCCGCTGACTCTTTAGTGCCAGTCATTTGTCTGGGTCTGTCATGTTCAGTGCCTGTCAACACGAGCCGAACGAGGGATCTGCATCAGGCCGCAGTCCCGCGCCAACGCTATTCGTGATAGCGCTGCTGGCCGGCTGGAATGGGCACCGGCAAACGATTCTGCGGCGGCGGCAGGGGACAGGTCGCGTACGGCGTGTAGGCGCAAGGGGGGTTCTCCGCGCGATTGAAGTCGAGCCACAGTTCTCCCGCTTGGGTCAGACCGTGATCGGGAAAATCAGTGTAGAGGAATCGTCCGGCACCGTACGTTTCGGTCTTACTCGTCGCATCGCGAAGAATGAAGAAGAGGTCTTTGTCGTCGGGACTCTCTACGATCGGCTCCAGACGATACGTCTTGCCGTCGAGGGTGAACTCCGCAGCGCCGGGAACATCGGACATGACTTCCGTGCCCAAGATGGTTGGGACGGGCACATGGTGCGGTGGGTTGTACGGGATCCACTTGGCCTGCACTCGGTAGGCTTCGTTAGGCGGGTACCACTTCAGGCCGTGAAAATGCAGAAGTGTCGCGGCCTTGGAATCCTTGATACGAAGTCCGTAGCGATCTCCGCGGTGAATGGCCGTGATGGTGATCGTGCCTAGCGTGATCTTCGACGGACGACCCGAGCTGTCGGGAGCCAGGTTCTGCGGATTCGTGGGTGCTGCGCCATCGACCTGAAGTCCCTTCGGGTAGCCGCCGGACGGAGGCAGCAATTGCAACGTGTCGCCAGTGAGGCGGACGATGCCGAAGTTCGGTGCGGCCTGAGCCGGTACCACCAGGGCATTGCCCTTTGCTGAACCGAAGGCATTGTCCCCGGACTTCAGCCACTCCAGGCCGATCAACGTGAGCCATCCGTTAGGCTCCTGAAGGTCCTTCGCCTGCTGCGCGCGCCACGCCAACAGATCGGCCTTCCACGAAACTGCAGGGGCTTTGGTGTCGGCAGCGTGGCCGAGCGTGAGAGAGGAGAAGCACAGGGCTAACGCGCCAATCAGACAACGGGCGGAATTTCGCTTCATCGTTCAGCCATCCTCGGTAGACCACGAGCCTCGAAATCCTAATAGCGTCGAGCGTCCGTTACAAGATATAGCGCGACAAGTCCTGGTCCTTGACGATGTCGGCGAGATTGTTGCGCACGTAGTCGGCGTCGACCACGACGTCCTTCTCCTTGAGGTCAGGAGCCTCGAAGCTGATCTTGTCGAGCACCCGCTCCATGATAGTGTGCAGGCGCCGTGCGCCGATGTTCTCGGTGCCTTCATTCACCTTAAAGGCAAAGTTCGCGACCTCCTCGAGAGCTTCGGGTGTGAATTCAAGTTTCACACCTTCGGTTTCGAGCAGGGCAATGTACTGTTTGGTCAGCGACGACTTGGGCTCGGTGAGAATCTTGATGAAGTCCTCGACCGTCAGCGACTGCAGTTCGACGCGAATAGGGAAGCGGCCCTGTAATTCCGGAATCAGGTCGCTAGGTTTCGAAACATGGAAGGCGCCGGCGGCGATGAACAGGATATGGTCGGTACGCACCATGCCATAGCGGGTATTGACGGTAGTGCCTTCAACGATGGGCAGGATGTCGCGCTGCACGCCTTCGCGAGAGACGTCGGGCCCGTGGCCGCCTTCGCGGCCGGCAATCTTGTCGATTTCGTCGAGGAAGATGATGCCCGAGTTTTCCACGCGCTCGACGGCGATACGCGTGACCTGGTCCATATCGACCAGGCGCTGCTCTTCTTCCTGGATGAGGTACTCGAAGGCCTCGCTGACCTTCATCTTCCGCTTCTTGGTGCGGGAGCCGAAGATGTTGGGCAACATGTCTTTCATATTGACGTCCATCTCCTCGACACCCTGATTGGTGATGATCTCGAAGGCCGGCATCGATTTCTCGCGGACTTCAAGTTCGACCATGCGCTCGTCGAGCTTGCCTTCGCGCAATTGCTGACGCAGCTTCTCGCGGGTACGCGATCCGGGCTCTCCGGCCAGCAGCGGTTCTTTTTCGAGGCTGAATCCGATGGGTTGGTTGTCTTGGGCTGCAGGACGCGCCGGAACTGGCGTCGGCATGGAAGGCAGCAGCAAATCGAGCAGACGCTCCTCGGCATTGAGCTCGGCCTTATCAGCTACGTCTTCCAGCTTCTCTTCGCGCACCATGTCGATGGCGATTTCGACCAAGTCGCGGATCATCGACTCAACGTCGCGCCCGACGTATCCGACCTCGGTAAACTTCGAGGCCTCCACCTTCATGAAGGGCGAGTTAGCGAGTTTGGCCAAACGGCGGGCGATCTCGGTCTTGCCCACGCCGGTGGGGCCGATCATGATGATGTTCTTGGGGATGACTTCTTCCGCCAATTCAGGCGTGAGCTTCTGGCGGCGCATGCGATTGCGCAGGGCAATGGCGACCGCGCGCTTGGCGTCGTGCTGGCCGACAACATACTTGTCTAGTTCGCGCACAATTTCGCGCGGGGTCAACTCATCCAGTGCTACGTGCTCTTCATCGGCGGTTGCGGGTAGATAAATGGCCAACGCTATGTCCTCTGGGGCTGGAGTCGCTTGCGGGAGGGTGGAAACCGAGTTCCCTCAGGGGCTAAAGCCCAAATTCACTAATGCCACTAACGGCACGGCTGAAGCCGGTGCCCTTTCAAAAACGCTACCGGGGTTCAAAAACACTCCCGGAGTTCGAGACTACAACTCTTCGATGGTAATCCTGTCGTTGGTATAGATGCAGATTTTGCCGGCAATCTTCATGGCTTCCTCGGCGATCTGGCGTGCTGACAACTGCGTGTGCTCAAACAGCGCAGTGGCGGCGGAAGTTGCAAACGAACCTCCACTGCCGATGGCGGCGATGCCGGTGTCGGGCTCGATCACGTCGCCTTGTCCACTAATAAGAAATGTCTGGCCCTGGTCCGCGACCAGCAACAGAGCTTCGAGTTGGCGCAGCATCTTGTCGGTGCGCCAGTCCTTGGCGAGCTCAACGGCTGCGCGGCCAAGGTTGCCGTGGTACTGCTCCAGCTTGGATTCGAAACGGGCGAACAGCGAGAAGGCATCGGCAGTCGAGCCGGCAAATCCCGCCAGAATTTTGTCCTGGTACAGGCGGCGAATCTTGCGGGCGGTGTGCTTGATGACGTTGTCGCCCAAGGTGACCTGGCCATCTCCGGCCATGACGACCTTGCCGTCCCGGCGCACGCAAAGAACCGTGGTTGATCGTATGAGTCGCTTTTGTCGCATAGGAACTTTCAATTATAACGGGAAAGCTTAAGACATGCCGAAATATGAGTCGAAGTGACTAAGATTTTGCGGTCAGGGACGCGGCGTCGAGGGCGATGGAATCTGTATGACATTCTCCCGTTTAGACTTAGGGCCAGAGTCGGAGGTCTTGCTGTCGAGTTCATCTAGCAAGTCATCAATTCGCGCCTCGAGGATGTTGCGGATGGAGAGGATCCCCAGGACCTTCCCCCTAGCGTCTACGACAGGCAGATGGCGATAGTGCCGCTCGAGCATGACCTTGAGGGCCTCCGCGGCCGTGGTGTCGTCGGTGGCCATCTCGACCATGGGGCTCATAAGTTCGCGGACCGGAGTCGCCTTGGCGTCGCGTCCGCTGAGAGCGAACTTGGCCAACACGTCGCGCTCCGTGAACATTCCGGCAACGATGCCCTGTTCGTCGATGACGGCAACTGCACCGACATCCTTTTCCAACATCGTGTTGACTGCATCTTCCACGCTGGCCAGCACGCTCACAATGGCTGGACCTTCATCACACCATTCCAGAAGGCTCATAATGTGTCCTTTTCTCTGAGACTGCGAGGGTATGTCGCCCAACGGTGGGAGTCAAGGGCATGCGGCACGATTCGCAGTGTTGCGTATTGATCCAGGAGTATCCGCAGCGGCTAGTTGCCGCTTGCCGCGTTCGCGGAAACCACGGGAATATCGAAGTACATCATTTCATTTCCGCTGGCGTCGCGCACGCCAGTCAGATAGACGTGCGCTCCCTGGGTCGGGTTGCGCACATCCGAAATATCGAAAAACAGGAAGCCCGATTGGGTGGAGTGGGGCTCGACCGCAAAGGCGCTGAACTTGGCACGATTGATTTCGTCGAGCTGCTGTTGGGCCTTCTTGTTCTTGTTGCCGAAGGGAATCGGAATACTTCCCGCGTGTCCAGGATTGGTGCTGCTGGCATTGACGTGCAATACGCGGCGCGTGACGTCGTCGGCAGTGAGCGCTTCCAGCTTGGCGCGGTTGGCGGTGACCAGTTCGGCGCGCATCTTCGTGACCGAGATGGGCTTGTCGCCGTCATTGGTGATGACAAGGAAAACCGGCAGGATCCCTTCCTGCACATAGTGCGTGTTGAAGATGTCGTCCTTGGGCGCGGTGTTGTAGAGATCGACTGCCACTGTGATTTTTTCGTTGGGCTGGGAATCCTTGCTGGGATACGTGTTGGCGTTTTCGGCCTTGGGCATGATGAAGTCTTTGAAACCCCAAAGCTGGACTACACCCAACACAAGAGAGATAGCAACGACCGGGAAAATCCAACGGATGCGGAAGCCCATGATGGGATTATCGCTTGCACAGCCCTCGCCTACAACTGGCGATTGGTTCGCCTGCGCCCGGCAAGTACAATCGCAGGGTGTATTTCGTCTACAGCCTGCTGTTGATGCTCGCCCTGGTAGTGAGTGCGCCCTGGTGGCTGCTGGAGGCGGCGCGCCACGGCAAGTACCGCATTGGCTGGCGTGAGCGGCTGGGCATGGTACCGAACCGGCTGTTCGACCGGGTGTCGCCGGATACGATCTGGATCCATGCGGTTTCGGTGGGGGAAGTGCTGGCAGTGTCGCGCATGGTGGACGAGTTGAAAGCGCGCCTGCCGGGCTGGCGTATCGTGATTTCGACCACCACCGATACAGGCCAGAAGTTGGCGCGACAACGATTTGGCGAGGGCGACGTTTTCTATTTCTCGCTAGATTTTGGGTTTGCAATGCGGGCCTATTTGCAGGCGCTGCGGCCGAAGCTGCTGGTGCTGGCGGAGAGCGAGTTCTGGCCCAACCTGCTGCACGAGGCGCGCGTCTCAGGGGCGGCGATTGCGGTGGTTAATGCGCACGTGTCGGACCGCTCGCTGCCGCGATACCTGCGCTTTCGCAAACTGCTCGATCTCGTGATGCGAAACGTGGACGTCTTTCTGGCGCAAAGCGACGAAGATGCGCGGAGGCTGGTGCAGATTGGAGCGCCGGCGGAACGCGTGCAGGTGGGCGGAAATCTTAAGTTCGAAGTGAAGCCGCCGGAGAGGCCACAGATTCTCGATCCGTTTGAAGCGGCCTTGCGACGGGAGGAGATCGGTCCATTGCTGGTGGCGGGTAGCACCCTCGAAGGCGAGGAGGCGATGCTGCTCGACTGCTTCCGCCAGGTCGTGGCGCGCTATCCCGGCGCACTGCTGGTGTTGGCACCAAGACACCCGGAACGCTTTGAACCAGTTGCGGCGCTGCTTGGGGCTTCGGAGATCCACTGGCAAAGGCGGTCAGAGTGGGATGGGCAGCAACCGATAGCGGGCGGGGTTTTCCTGCTGGATAGCATTGGCGAACTGGCCAGCCTCTACCAGTTTGCTGACTTGGCATTTGTCGGCGGCAGCCTGGTTCCCAAGGGCGGACACAATGTGCTCGAGGCTGCCCAGTTCGGAATTCCGATTATCGTTGGGCCGTCCACGGAAAACTTCCGCGACATCATTGGAGTGTTCCAGGAGGCTGGTGCATTGCGCATCGTGACTCCGCAGTCGCTGACTCCGACGGTTTTGGCACTTCTGCAGGATGATGCTGAACGGGAGCGATTAGGGCAGCGCGCGCTTGAGGTGATGCGACAGCAAAAGGGTGCGACGGAGAGAATGATCGAAGCGCTGCTGCGTCTTCTGCCGGCGGAGCCGAACTCCGCAGCTGCAGCAGTTGTGTCGGAGAGACGCGCTTGAATCCGCTGAGCGCACTCTATGGCGCCGGGATTGACATTCGCAACCGTCTTTACGATCGCGGCACGTTCCAAGCGCATCGATTAAAGGCACCTGTAGTGAGCATCGGCAGCATCTCTGCCGGAGGTGCTGGCAAGACACCGTTCCTCATCATGCTAGGCGAACTGCTCAAGCAAAGGGGGCTCGCTTTCAACGTGCTGTCGCGAGGATACGGCCGTAAATCGACGGGTGTGCTGCTAGTCGATCCGGCAGGCACGCCGCAGGAATTTGGCGACGAGCCGCTCCTGATCGCCCGCAAACTCGGCGTCCCAGTCATCGTGGGCGAAGATCGATACGAGGCGGGACGATTCGCGGAAGAGAAGTTCGGGCTGCAGGCGCACCTGCTTGACGACGGCTTCCAGCATCGCCGGCTGGCGCGGGACTTCGATATTGTGCTGGTCACGGAGCGCGACTTGCACGACGCACTGTTGCCGGTGGGCAGATTGCGCGAACCGCTTTCGTCGCTGACACGCGCCAACGCAATCGTTTTGATGGATGGCGTAGCCGCGGATCATGTTCCGGTGGGTCAGGGCCAGCAGATGTGGCGCGTATCACGCGGCATCGTTCCTCCGGAAACGCAGGACGCGTGTTTTGCCTTCTGTGCCATTGCCCGGCCGGATAACTTCTTTACGGAGCTCGGCAAGACCGGGTTTCGCGTCGCCGGCACACGCGCTTTCCGCGATCACCATGCGTACGCCGCGCGAGACGTGGAGTTGCTGTTCAAGCTGGGTCAGGAATCGGGAGCTACGGCATTTGTCACCACCGAGAAGGATGCGGTGAATCTGGGGGACAACATTGACCGATTGCGACCGCTGCACGTGGTGCGGGTGCGCATGCAATTTGAGCCTGCGGAAGCCGCCGGGGGATTAAGTGCTGCGGCAGCGATCGTCGAAGCGCTCTACGGCTTGATCGCACGCCAGAATGAAATCCGCGTGAGAGAATGAGAAGTTTCACAGCATCCAGCGACGGAAACTGAAGGCGGGACGCCTCTATTCATGGCAAAGCACTTCAAAGAAGCCGAGCACTGGAAGAAGATCGTGCAATCGTTTGCGGACGTCTCCGTGACGGTACTGGCCGATCTGGTGGCCGACGAATTCGTGTTCGGCGAGATTGCGCGGGTGTCGCGTGAAGCGCCGGTGCTGATCCTGAAGTATCGCGAGCGGATCGTGACTCCGGGTGGCGGAGGCAACGCCGTCATGAACCTGGCTTCGCTGGGAGTGAAAGTTTTTCCGGTGGGCGTGCTGGGCGACGATGAGCCGGGCGAATTGTTGCTCGATAAGCTGCGCGAGAAAAAGATCCCGACCAGCGGCATTGCGCAGCTGAAGGGTCATGTCACCACGACGAAGACCCGCATTCTTGCGGGCATGTCGCACACCAGCCGTCAGCAGGTGGTGCGGGTGGACCGGGAGCCTTTGCCAATTGCCGAGGACGACGCGATTGTTTCGAAGCTGATGAAGGCGGCGCGGAAATTTGGGGCCGCGTGCGATGGATTCCTGGTGTCCGATTACGGATACGGAGCCGCGACGCCTTTGTTGCTCCAGCAGGTCATGTCGAATGGATGCCTCGCGAACAAGCCGATCACACTGGATTCGCGTTACCGCATGCTGGAGTATTCGGGCATAACGGCCGCAACGCCCAACGAGCCCGAAGTGGAAGAAGCGCTAGGTATCAAGATTGGCGACGACAACGAACGTCTGTTCACCACTGGCGCACAGGTGATGCAACGCATGGGGCTGGAGTCGCTGGTGATCACTCGCGGGCGCGACGGCATGGTGGCGTTCGAGAAGAACGCAGCGCCGCTGATGATCCCCATCTTTGGCTCCGACCAGGTGGTGGACGTGACCGGCGCGGGCGATACGGTGATCGCGACATTCACTGCAGCACTGGCAGCCGGGGCCGATACTCCAACCGCCGCGCGGCTGGCGAACTTTGCCGGCGGGATCGTGGTAATGAAACGGGGAACGGCCACAGTGTCAAACCAGGAACTGCAGTCGGCCATCGACCAACACGCGGCGACAAAATAATCGTGAGCGAGAGCACAGCAAAAATTCTTTCACGCCCCGACCTGCAAACGCGGGTTGCCGAGTGGCGGCGCAACGGCGAGCAGATCGTGCTGGCCAATGGCTGCTTCGACCTGCTGCACGTTGGCCACGTGCGCTATCTCCAGGGCGCGAAGGCGCTGGGTGGGAAGCTGATCGTGGGCATGAATTCCGATGCCAGCGTGCGGCAACTCAAGGGCGAGGGGCGTCCGCTGATGCCCGCCGAGGAACGCGCGGAAATCATCGCGGCCCTCTCCGATGTCGATGCGGTCGTTATCTTCGACGAACCGGACGTCCGCGGTCTTATTCGCGAGCTTCATCCCGACGTCCAGGCCAAGGGCACGGACTACACGCGAGAGACCGTTCCCGAGCGCGACGAAGTGCTGGCCTATGGCGGACGTGTCGAGATTGTGGGCGATCCCAAGGACCATTCGACAACCAACTTTCTCGGCCAGATGCGAACCTCTCGCGGAGGTTCGCAGTCACGGTGAAGCAGCCTGTTACCCAGTCGGACCAGCACACGCTGGTGCAGGAACAACTTGTAGATGGAGCTCAGGCGCCTCTGCGAGTGCTGGTGGTGCGGTTAGGCGCGATGGGCGATGTCATCCATGGGATTCCGGCGGTTGCCGCGCTGCGCCGCGAACGGCCAAACCTGCAGATCGGTTGGCTGATCGAAGAGCGCTGGGCGGAACTTTTGTGTGCGCATCCGCTGGAGCGACTGCAGCCGCGCTCGGAACTAAAACCGCTGGTCGATTGGCTACACTTCTCGAATTTCAAAGACTGGCGAAAGGACTTGTCGTCGGGCGTGACTTGGCATGACATGCGAACCTGCATGCGCGAGGTGCGCGCCATGAAGTACGACATCGCACTGGACCTGCAGGGGGCAATTCGTTCGGCGATGGCAGCGCGGCTTTCCGGGGCGAAGACTCGCATCGGATCGGCGGAGCCGCGCGAGGGGCCGGCGCGACTGCTCTATACGCATCCGGTTGCCACCCAAGGCGCGCACGTCATTGAGCACGCGCTATCACTTGCATCGGCGGTGGCCGGGGATGACCTCGCCTACGAGCCGCCGGCATTTCCGCAGGATCCGGCAACGGAATCCTGGGCTGACCGGTTTCATTCGTCGATTGGATGGAAGCCATTGGCGATCGTCAATCCTGGTGCAGGCTGGGGAGCGAAGTGCTGGCCGGTTGAATCGTATGGCGCAGTCGCGAAAGCTCTCGCGGAGCGCGGTATGGCGGTGGTAGTGAATTACGGACCTGAAGAGGAACCACTGGCTCAAAGTGTCCGCGACGCGAGCGGCGGGTCGGCACACCTGATGAAATGTTCGGTGGGCGAACTTATAGCCCTCACCCGGCGCGCCAGCCTTTTCGTGGGAGGAGACACCGGGCCGATGCACCTAGCGGCGGCGTTGGGAGTGCCCGTCGTGGCCCTGTTTGGACCTACACGCCCGGAGCGCAACGGTCCCTATGCGACACGCTCAATTGTGTTGCGCAGCCGCGAGAGCGTCGATAACAGTTCTCATACCGATCTTCCGGACGAAGGCTTGCAGTCGATCGAGCCGCAGCACGTGATTGCCGCCGCCGATGAGTTGACGAAGGAACAAAATGGCTGAGGCGACACAAGCCCGGTCTACCGTGTCTTGGAGCCGAATCGCTCGCCGCATTCGGGTACCGTTGGGATTTCTGTTTGCCGTGTTTTACTTTTGGCGCGCACGTCCTGACTGGATTTCGCTGGCGCTGGGCGGAGTCGTTGCTGCGGCAGGAGTTTTTCTCAGGGCGATGGCTTCGGGACACGTGAAAAAGAATGAACAACTGGCCACCACCGGACCTTATGCCTACTGCCGAAACCCGCTTTACCTGGGGTCGATCATCATCGCCATCGGATTCGCGATTGGGTCACGAGATTTGTGGGTTGCCATCGGGATCATCGGCCTATTCAGCGTGATCTACGTGCCGGTGATCCGCGGAGAGGAAACTTTCCTTCGCGGGCAGTTCTCCGAATATGACAGCTATGCCCGCCGTGTGCCCCGACTACTGCCCAGGACAGTATGGTTCCCGGGCCTGACTGCGGGGTTCTCACGCGAGCTTTATCTGCAGCATCGCGAGTACAATGCATTGATCGGGGCCGCCGCAATGTTGGCGGCTCTTGTTGTGAAGATGCTCTGGTTTCCTGGTTCATGAAGAATTTTCTGACTCGCCGCTTCGCGCTCATCACAGTTTTGACGGTCGCTGCATCGACGCTCGGAGTGAGTGGGCAGGCGCCGTCGCAGCCTGCGCACCCTACTGCCTCGCATACCCAGCCGCAAGCTTCCATAGGTGCCGGGGCCCACATCCAGCCGCTGCGGCCGGGATTCGACTTTCCGCGCCAGACACTGCGCTACGAAGCCGAGTACCGCTTCTGGACCGCTGGAGTGGCCACGCTGCGCGTCGAACGCGATGGCTCGCAGGAGCACGTGACCGGGACAGCAGACTCGACTGGAGTCGTGGCACTGCTCTTCCGCGTACAGGACCGCTTCAATTCCTACTTTGACGCCAAGACCCTGTGCTCATCCAAGCTGGCGAAGCATACGGAGGAAGGATCGCATTGGCGCGACACGGCGATCACCTTCGACTACACCCGGGGCAAGGCGGTCCTGGAAGAACGCAATCTCAAACTCAATCAGTCGAAGCGCACGGAAAACGACATCCCGGGATGCGTGACCGACGTGATGTCGGGAATCCTATATGTTGCCAGTCTTCCCCTGCAGCAAGGCGCAACGTATAGCTTTCCGCTCAATGACGGTGGAAAGACGGTCACGATTAATGCTCGGGTTGAAGGCAGGGAGGTCATCAAGACACCGGCAGGTACATTCCAGACGGTGCGGGTTGGTCCGGAAGGGGACTATAGCGTGTTGAAGGACCGCGGGCGCATCTGGATCTGGTACAGCGACGACCAGCGGCACCTGCCTGTGCAGATTCGGGCGAAGCTATTCTGGGGAACGCTGACTGTTTACCTGGCGTCGATCGACAAATAGCCCCCCTTACTGCAGATGGAATCGCTCGGCCATGAGCCGTTGCAATCGGGGCTTGTAAAGAATGTCGTAGGCGAACTCCTTGTCAGGAAACATGGCGAGTGCCGCGCGCTTAGCATTCGCCGCCAGCTCCGAGGCTTCCTCCACGGACATGCCGGCGTCCTGGCTGATGACCGACATGACCATGCTCATCATGATCTGCAGCTTGCGAAGTTTGCGGCGTTCTTCTTCCTGCTCCTGCAGTTCGGGTGTGGCTGCTTGCGGGTCGCCTAATTCTTTGCGCTCAGGTTGCCCCATATCTTCCCTCGTTGGAACAAATGCTCAGGTGTGTACTGAACTGACCGCGTTCGGTCCCTAGTTTTCGCTACAATTTGGATGTTGGCTGCCATCCCACCGATGCGCTGTGCTCTGTGGCGGCATCATACAACGAAACGGCTAAATTGCAGCCGCAAATGCATCAGGCTTTAGAAATTTTGATGGCATCGAAGAATACTGGAGGAACTATGGCAGACAAACCGGAACCGGCAGAGGAACTCGTCAAGGTGTTCGATACCGAGCAGGAAACCGAGGCCATGGTGGTGCAGGGCCTACTGCAATCGGCGGGCATTGATGCTTATGTGCAGAGCCTGGACGCAACCCAGAACATCTACCCCGGAGTGGGCGGCGTGATCGTCGTAGCCCGCGAGGACCAGGCCAAAGAGGCGGCCGCGATGATCGAGGAGTTCCGCAAGCATCCCACGACGGATGCAGACGAAGCGGTCAGCGAGGAGCAGACTGAGCCGAAACCGTAGCGCCGTCGAGATAGAACGAAACGGCCCCCGCCAGGTCGGTGCGGTAGGTGCGAATTTGTCGATCGGCGTAGCGCCTCATAATGTCCGGCCGGGGATGATGGAACGAGTTGTAATAGCCGGCGGAGACCACGGCGAATTGCGGCGATACGGCATTTAGGAATTCCGGCGTGCTGGAAGTTGCGGAACCGTGGTGGCCGATCTTCAGCAGATTCGATGCCGGATTTTCGCCTTCCATAATTTCTTCCGTTCGTTTATGCGAATCGCCGACCAGCAGGGCCGAGGTGTTGCGATATTGGAAGCGCAGCACCATGGACTCGTCGTCCTGCGCCGGGTTTGCTGGAGTAACGCCTGGCCGGGGATTTAAGACGCGAATCTGAACACCTCCAAATTCAAACGATTCGCCTGCTGTACGAGGCTTGAAGGCGACTCCAAAAGTCCGTGCAGTTGCCGCTAATTCAGTAAATTCGGAACTCGGCGAATCCAGCCCGTACCAAAACTCTCCTGGCTGGAAGTTCGCAATCACGCTGCGCATTCCACCCATGTGATCGGAATGTGGGTGTGAGATTGCGACAGCGTCGAGGCGGCGGATGCCTCGACTCCAAAGATAGGGAGAGACGACTTCCTCGCCGACATCAAAATCAGAATGGGATTGGCCGCCAACACCGCCGGAGTCCAGCAGCAGAGTCTTGCCTTCGGGCGTGATGATCAGCAGCGAGTCGCCTTGTCCCACATCGATAGTGGTGATTTCCAGCACGCCAGGACGCCAATGTTTCGTGGGTGGTGCGACCGTGATCCAGATTGCCGCAGCCAGCAGGCCAGCAACCCCTAGCCATGCGAGGAGGCGACGCCGTCGGGCCAGGATGAGTGCAATGCCATAGCCAATGGCCGCGACACAAGCCGTCACTACTGATGTCGAAGCCAACCGAACGTCCGCGATTTGCCTACCGCCGATGAGGCGGATGGTTCCTGTCAGCACGGCGAGGCAATAACCAGCGACGAGCGCGGTCAAATGCGCCAGCCAGAACGAAACATAGGAAAGGCCGACCGCCAGCACCGCCGCCGGCATGAGTACGCTGGCCAGGGGAATAACCAGCACGTTTGCCGGCAGCGACATGGTGGTGGTGCGGTGGAAGTACCACGCCATGGGCAAGGCAAGCCCGACCTGAATGATGGCGGAAATCAGAATCAGTTCAGAGGCGGCCAGGACGAATCCAGCGCCGCGCAGCAGGATGAAATTCGACGCCCTGAGACCCACGATGTGCGCCAGGTTCTCGCGCACCAGGCGCAGATCGGAGCGAAATTGCGCGGCACGCGTTGGCATGCTGAAGTCGTAGGCAGGCGAATCGATGTTGCGCAGGGCCCGCTGAAATGGGTAGAGCGTGCGCTGCAGGATAGGCATCGCGATTCCGGCGACCGCGATCACCGAAAGAAATGTCAGCTGAAAGCTGGCCTCGAAGAGCGTGCGCGGAGCGACTACCAGTATGCCCAGCGCCGCGATGCCGAGCGCGTTGAGGCCGTTGCGGTCGCGGAACAGCAGACGCGTGAGCAGGTAAATGGTCAGAGTGATGGTCGCGCGCACGATGGGTGGGCCGAGATCGGCGAGAAAGGCGTATCCCCACGAGAACAGGATGGTCAGTACCGTGGCCGTTTCTTCTCCCATTGGAAATCTGCGCAGGAGCCAGAAAAATGCGAAGGCGAGGATTCCAACGTTGATGCCCGACACCACGAGGATGTGATACGTCCCGGTGCGCTGGAAGTTGGTTTTAAGTTCGCGGCCGAAGAAGGCGCGTCCGCCGATCAGCATGGCCTGCATCAAGGCCCCGGGCTCGCCCGGCCATAACCGTTGGATGTGATTCAGCACGCTGCGACGAGCGTCGCTGCGCCACCGCCCGATGCGGCTGCCGGAGAATCCGGGCAGGATCTCCACGTCACGGGCCCGGGCCGATCCGGTCAGCCGAACGTTTTGCGACGCCAGATATCCCACCAGATCGAGTGCGCCGGGATTCCCGTAGTTCCTCGGCGCGCGCAACTTTGCCGTAAAATGCAGTCGCTCGCCGTAGGTGTATACCGGCAAGGCAGCGTCGGTCCCGGACTGGCGGGCTTCGTCCTCCTCGGTGCGCTGCGTATAAATCGTCAGCCGGATGCCGACGGAGGCTGAGGATTGATGTTCACCGCTGCCGAGTTGCTCAGTTTCGACATCGACAGACTCCTGCTTGCCTCCGAATGGGCCGTCGCGCACGATACCCTCGCGCATGACATGCGCTGTCACATCGACGGTGCCTTCTCCGGTGGCGAACGCTTCCAGGTTGGGAGGCGTGACCTGCGCAGCGTCGGTGACCTGTAGGTAAAACGCCCCCAAGGGGAGTAATGCGAGGACCGCGAGTGTAAAGGCGAGTGACGGTGCGCGGCGGTGCAGGACGATAACACCGGCTGTGGCGATGACGGATGCGACCAGCCAAACCAGGGGCGCACGCCAGACATAGTTGGCAACGACGATGCCGCTGGCGAAGGCGAGGGCGGCGATGAACAGGGGCTCCCTACCGCCGCAATACACAGCCGAGGGCGCGCGTGCGGAGGCGTGCGCTGCCTGCGGAGAGGGGGAGGATGTCGACAATTCCGCTTACAAGCGGTCGAGTTCCTCGGCGCCAATCGTCGGGGCCCAGGGCCACACTTCATATTGCGCGAGTCCGAACCGGGTGAACGGATCGTTGTCGCGGATACTGTCGAGGGTCGCCTGAGCTTCGTTATCGGGAACGCGCAGCAGCAGCATTCCGCCATTGCGCGGGACCAGCGGGCCGGAGGCGATGAGCAGCCCCTCCTGCTTCAGGCCCGCGAGATAGGCGCGGTGCGAGTCGACGTGCCTGAGCACGTCTTCCAGCGGCTTGCGGTAACGAAGGATGGCAATTGCGTACATAAACTCGCTCCGGGGAGATGTCTAACGCACCAGGTGAAGGACTGTTTCCATGTGCGCGGTCTGGGGAAACAAGTCGAAGAGGTGCGCCTGCTCCACCTTAAAGCCCGATTCTAGCAGCACGCGGAGGTCGCGGGAGAGAGTTGCGGGGTCGCAAGAAACGAAAGTAACCTGCGACGCGGAAGTTCTACATAGCTCGGCGGCGGCCTTGTCGCCCAAACCGGCCCGGGGAGGATCGACCAGCACGTAGTTGACAGCGAGTTTTTCGCCGCGCTTCTGCAGGAACTCCTCGGTGGTGGCGCGGGCGGGTTTCACGTTGCGCGGCGCATTGTGTTTCAAGTCGCCGAAGGCATGGGGCGAGGCTTCGACCGCTATTACATCTTCGAAATTGCTGGAAAGCGCGAGCGTGAACAGGCCCACTCCGGCGTAAAGGTCGAGCGCCGCTTTGCCCTTGGCTCGGCTGGTGGCTGTCTTTACCAGATCGTTAACCAGGAACCGGTTGGTCTGGAAGAAAGATCCGCCGCTCACGCGATAGTCATGTCCCACAGCGTGGTAGGTAAGGGAATCTGCGCCGATCGCCAGCGATTCCTCGTTGTGTATGGAACTCAGCGGCGCTCTTTGGCGGGTTTCGTCCTCAACCGGTGAGGTGGCGAACACAACCATCCCGACGACCGAATTCAGGCGCGACGTAAGTGCGGCAGCAAAAGCCTTGCACGCGTCCGCCGCCTCTTGATTGCGAACATAGGTCTCGACCAGCAATTGAGTGTCGTCATGATTGGCGAAGAACTGCATGCCGTGCACGCTGGCAGGTACCTTGAGAGCCCGTCCCAAGGCCCAGACAGCACTGATTGTCTGGTTAATGAGCGGCGAGCTGATCGGGCAGCTTTCGACCGCCAGCAACTTGTGCGAGTTGGTTTCGAAGTATCCCAAGGCAAATGCCGGGTCATGTTGCACGCGCACGCGAGTGCGATTGCGGTAATTCCAGGGTTCCGACGCGTGCACTGTGATTTCCTGGTCCAGTTCCAGCTTGGCGGTCCGGCGCAAGGTTTCGCGAAGAATTTCGGCCTTGAACCGAAGCTGTGCGGAATAGGCAATGTGTTGATACTGGCAGCCGCCGCACTTTCCGAAGTAGGGACAGGGCGGCGCAACGCGATCTGGCGATGGCGTTAAGACTTTTTCGAGCTTGGCGCGCACGAACCCGGAGCGGTTTTCCGCCACGCTGGCATCGACTTGCTCACCCGGAATGACGAAGGGAAGAAACACGGTTTTGCCGCGGCCTTGGGCGTCGGCGGGCAGTCGGGCCAGTCCATCGCCGCCATAAACCAACTTCTCGATTTGCAGTTCCAAAATTAACTCCGCAGTACCACATTGTCAGACTTAGGGAATATAGAACAGGCTCAGGCGCGGAAGTTTATGCTGCTCGAGCAAACGCTTCTGCAGGTACTGCTTGTGAAGTTGCTCGATCTGCTGCGCGCTCATCCGGCTGCGATACGGGGCCAGGTCACGGTCCGCTTCGGTGCGGACCTGCAGCAACTCGGTTTCGGGCGTGGCAGCCAATAGCGCCGCGAAAAGCTTTTCCTCCATAACGGTCAGGCGACGTTCCAGGTCTTCCATCGGTAGAGGATTGCCGACCGCAAACGCATCAGCGACCGAGGTCAATCCGGCGGCGGTCTCGTGGGCAATGATCCGGATAGAATCGGGCAGGGTCGCGCTTTGCAGCTCTGTCGCGTTCTGCCTTAGAAAGTCCGCGACCGTCGATGATTCCAGTCCGGGAGCGCTTTTCGCACGGGGACCAGCACCGACCACGGCTTCCTTCATTTCTTCGGCGGCCGCCAATACCTCTTGCGCGCAATACGCCAAACCGTTGACCTTGCGGGTGCGATTGGGACGGCGCTCCCACTTGTCGAAGGCCGTGTCGATACCACGCAGCACCGCTTCCAGGGGAATGCCCGCATCCTTCCAGATTTCCATCAGCGCCCAGTCAAGCGGAGACAGCAGCGTGAGCGTGCCGCGGCGGCGCTGAAAGTGGTCCTCGATCTCGGTGAAATAGTTGAAGTAGTTTTCCACGCTGGCCGCGCACTGTGCATTTTCACTTCGGGTGTGTTGGGTGGAGCACTGCTTTGGGTAGCGCTGGCCTTCAGGCCAGCGGCCAAGTCATTTATTCTTGTCGTCCCGAGCGGACTTTAGTCCGCGAAGGACATGCTTTCCCCACTATCAGTGTAGCTTCAATCGCGCTTCGAAGCCGCGGGCGCCGAATCTGCCGCATGATCGTTGCGGCGGCGAAGGAAGGTCATATGGCGCTCGTAAATGATGCGCAGACCTTCGAGGGTGAGCAGGTCGTCGACTTCGCGGATGTACTTCGAGCCGCCGCCCATCAGGGATGCCAGTCCGCCGGTAGCGACCACCTTCACATCGCCACCGAGTTCGGCGATCAGGCGCTCGAGGATGCCGTCGATCAATCCGAGATACCCGTAGTACAGGCCGGACTGCAGGCTGTTCACGGTGTTGGTGGCCAGTACGCGCGGAGGCTTGCGAATATCGACACGGGGAAGGCGGGCGGTTCGCTGAAATAGCGCGTCGGCCGAAATACCGACTCCCGGAGTGATGACACCGCCGAGATATTCGCCCTTCGCCGAGACGGCGTCGAAAGTTGTGGCTGTACCGAAATCCACAATGATGCAGGGGCCTCCGTACTTCTCGAAGGCGGCAACGCCGTTGACAATGCGATCGGCCCCGACCTCGGCAGGGTTGTCGTAATGCACGGGCATGCCGGTTTTGACTCCCGGCTCGATGAACAAGGGCTTGATCTGGAAGTAGCGTTCGCAAACATCGCGCAGGGTGGAATCGAGCGGGGGCACGACGGACGAAATCACGGTGCCTTGCACCGAACTTACTTCGAGCCCATTCATGGCGAACAGGTTGCGGAACAAGACGCCGTACTCATCCACGGTTTGGGTCTTGGCGGTGGTGACGCGCCAGTGAGCGATGAGTTTGTCGTAGTTACCCGCGCCCGTCGCATCGGACTTTGGTGCGAAGACGCCGAGCACAGTATTGGTATTGCCTACGTCGAGGACTAGCAGCATACGTTATCTTCCCTGGGCATTGGCGGCGCGAACTCCTCCCGAGAGCACGGTGCGAAGGCCGCGATCGGTCCGCACCTGCAGGAAACCACGGTTGTCGAGTCCCTCGGTGACGCCCTCGTAGCCGCCTTCCTCATCGACGTGAACGAAGCGCGAGCGGGCGAAGGACGAGCGTTCCTCGAACTTCCGGAAGATGGCAGAGCGTGAATCGGCAGTGCCATCGGTGAGCTTGCGATACCAGATGTCGAGCGATTTTAGCAGAGCCGCGGCTACCTGAACGCGCGACCACTCGTGGCCGCTGGCGAGTCGCAGCGAAGTGGCGATGGGTTCCAGTTCTTTCGAGAAGGACGGCTGATTGACGTTGATGCCAATGCCTACAACGACGTAGCGGACGCGCGTGGCCTCGGCGTTCATTTCGGTGAGGATGCCGCAGAACTTGCGCTCCTCCAGCAGCACGTCGTTGGGCCAGCGCAGGTCGGGATGCAAGCCCGTCGTCTGTTCGACTGCCTCGGTGACAGCGATGCCGGCGATTAACGACAACAGCAGGGCATCCGCGGGCGAGAGTTGGGGCCGCAAGATTACGGAGCAATAGACGCCGTCCGACGGAGCGGACTCCCATGAATTGCCGCCTCGGCCTCGTCCGGCCGTTTGCTGCTCCGCGAAAAATACGGCGCCTTCGGGTTCGCCTGCCGCTGCGGCTTCCATCGCGGCAGCGTTGGTCGAGCCTATGCGGAAATAATGCCGGATGCGCGAACTGAAAAGCGTCCCAGTCACCAGCGGGCTTATGATGTCGGGCAGCAGCAGGTCGGCCACGGACTCGAGTTGGTAGCCCTCGGCGGGGTGTCCGGTGATGCGAACGCCCAATTCTCGCAAGTGCTGTATGGCGCGCCAGACTTCGGAGCGCGTGGTGTTCAATTCTTCGGCGATGCGGGTGCCGCTGATAACCAGCGTCGCGTTGTCGCTGAGCAAGCGAACGATGCGGCCAAGGCGAGCGTCGGTCAGGCCTTCGGGAAGAGCGCCGTCGGCACGAATTGGGGTTGAGCGCGTGATAAGAGAATTATGCGCGAGCCGGCGGGATAGGGGAAGCGCGATTCCGCCAGGCTACTGCTAGGCCGGCAAAATGCGCATACTCAGATCGACGGCGTGAACGGAGTGGGTCAGCGCGCCGACGGAAATGAAATTCACTCCCGTTTCCGCATAGGCTCGGACATTCTCCAACGTGATGCCGCCGGAGGCTTCGAGCGGAATCGGGCGCTCCAGCTTTGACACCGTTTCCACGGCCGCGCGCACCTGCTCGGGCGTCATGTTGTCGAGCAGCACAGCCTCCGCGCCATGTTCGAGGACGGACTCGAATTCTTCGATGGAGCGCACCTCGATCTCAATCAAACCTGAGCCGCGGCGGCTCTTCACGGCGCGTTGCAGGGCGGGGATGACGCCTCCCGCTAGCGCAATGTGGTTGTTCTTGATCAGAACGCCATCGCTCAGATCGAGGCGGTGATTGGTGCCGCCGCCGCAACGTACCGCCCACTTGTCGAGCACCCGCATTCCGGGAGCAGTCTTGCGTGTATCGAGGATGGTGGCCTTGGTGCCGGCGACTGCATCCACGTATCGCCGTGTGAAGGTTGCGATGCCGCTCATACGTTGCATGATGTTCAGGATCACGCGCTCGCAGGAGAGGACCACGCGGGCATTGTGCACGATGACGGCAATGGACTGCCCCTTGCGCAGGTGCACGCCATCAAATACTTCGGAGTTGTACGTGACGTTGGGATGCGAGGTAACAGTCCCGTCCAGCGTCGCAAAAACGTCGAGAACGCGTGGAATGCAGCCCAGTCCGGCGAGGACGCAATCCTGCTTGGCTAGGACGGTCGCCGAAGCCCGCTGGCTCACCTCAATACAGGCGTACGTGGTGGCGTCGCTGGTGGCGCGATCTTCCTGCAGCGCGTTTTCCAGGATTGCGGTGACTCTGCGGCTCGACCAGTCCACGATCTCTCCTCAGCTTGGTTGTCCCAGTTCGGCCAGGGCGGACTGGGCTTTCGCGATCAGCACTTCCAGTTCGGCTCGGCGCGTTTTAATACCCTCAATGACCTTCGCCGGCGCCTTGGCCAGAAAGGCCTCGTTGCCCAGTTGCGCGGTGGCCCGGCCGATCTCGCCCGTCATCTTCAGCAGTTCTTTGTTCAGTCGATCGCGCTCGGCTGTGATGTCGATCTGGCGTTCGTAGATGACCCGCACATCGAACCGGGCGGTGCTGCGGGCTCCCGCGGCATTTGCAAGAGATGCGTCAACGAAGGCCACGGACTCAACGTTCGCCATGCGATCAAGCGACGAACGATTGCGCTCAATCAAACCACGGATCTCAGGATCAGCATGGATTTCGACAGTCAACTTCTGTTTTGGCTCGATCTTCAGTTCGGCGCGAATATTGCGCACGGCGACGATCAGGTCCTGCAGGATGGCCATCTCGGTTTCGGCAACCGTATCGACCTGCTTGTCGTCCCCTTGCGGATAGGCGGCCAGGGCGATCGACTTGAGCGGCGGCTTTCCGTCGTACACGGCATGCCAGATTTCCTCTGTGATGAAGGGCATGAACGGCGACAAAAGGCGCAGCGACGCTTCGAAGATCCCAATCAGGTTGGCGTGAGCCGCGCGGGCCTGGTCGCGATCGCTGGCAGCCAGCCGCGACTTGATCAACTCGAGATACCAGTCGCAGTATTCACCCCAGAAGAAGTGATAGATGACGTGCGCCGCTTCGTGGAAGCGGTAGGTCTCCAACGCCTCGTGAACTTCTTGAGCCACGCGGTTGAAGCGCGACAGGATCCAGCGGTCTTCCAGCGTGTCAGTACTAAACCCGGCAACGCCCTTCGCGGCAAAATCAGTGGCCAGCGGCTTGAACTCCGCCAGTGACCACACTCCCGCCTCCTGCGCGCGGTCAACATTCATGAACAGCAATCGCGAGGCGTTCCATATCTTGTTGGCGAAGGCGCGATAGCCCTCGGTCTGGCTTTCCGAGAAGGCGATATCGGTTCCCGGCACCGCCATGGATGCCAGCGTGAAGCGCACCGCGTCGGTACCGTAGTGCTGAATGATCTCGATCGGATCGATTACGTTGCCCTTCATCTTCGACATCTTCTGCCGATCGGCGTCGCGCACCAGCGCATGGATGTAAACCGTGCGGAAAGGAACGTCGCCGTGCTTGTTGCCGCGCATGAAGTGGCAGTTCATCATGATCATGCGCGCCACCCAGAAGAATAGGATGTCAAAACTGGTGACCAGCAGTGAGGTGGGATAGAAAGCATCGAGATCCGGAGTTTTGTCGGGCCAGCCCAATCCCGAACAGGGCAGCAGTCCCGACGAAAACCACGTGTCGAGGACGTCGTTGTCTTGCTCCAGCTTGCTGCCGCCGCACTTCGTACACTTGGTGCGTGTCTCGCGCGCCACGATCACTTCGCCGCAATCCTGGCAATACCACGCGGGGATGCGATGGCCCCACCACAACTGACGCGATATGCACCAGTCATGAATGTTGCGCATCCACTCGAAATAGGTCTTGGCGTAGTTCTCCGGGACGAACTTAACCTCGCCCTGCTCAACCGCCTCGATAGCGCGGTCGGCCAGCGGCTGAATCTTCACGAACCACTGCGTCGAGAGCCGCGGCTCGATGATGGTCTTGCAGCGATCGCACTTGCTGAGCGGCACGACATAGTCCTTGATGCCGACGAGGAAGCCGCCCTTCTCCAGGTCTTCAACGATTCTTTGGCGCGCTTCAAAACGATCCAGTCCCGCATAGGGACCAGCATTTTCGTTCATCTGCGCCAGCTCGTTGATCACTTCAACTTGGGGGAGCGCGTTGCGTAACCCTGCTTCAAAGTCGTTGGGATCGTGCGACGGCGTGACCTTAACCGCTCCCGTGCCGAACTCGGGGTTGGCGAGGATGTCGTCGGTAATGATCGGGATTTCTCGGTTCATCAGCGGCAGCAGCACATTCTTGCCGTGGAGATGCTGGTAGCGCTCGTCGGTTGAGTTCACCGCGACCGCCGTGTCGCCCAACATCGTCTCCGGACGCGTCGTGGCGACGATGATGTACTTGTTCTTCTCTCCCACAACCGGGTAGCGGACCTCCCAGATCTTTCCCGGGGTGTCCTCATGCACGGCTTCCAGATCTGACACAGCGGTGACGCAGCGCGGGCACCAGTTGACGATGTACTTGCCACGATAGATCAGGCCTTCCTCGTGCAACTGCACGAAGGCCTCGCGCACCGCGTGCGAGAGCTGGTCGCTCATGGTGAAGAACTCACGCGACCAATCCACCGACGCGCCTAGTCGCTTCATCTGGTCGAGAATGGCGCCGCCATATTGCTTCTTCCATGCCCAAACGCGCTCGATGAAGGCTTCGCGCGTCATGTCGCGACGGCTCTTGCCCTCCGCCGCAAGCTGCCGTTCCACCATTACCTGCGTCGCGATGCCGGCATGGTCGGTGCCGGGCAACCATAACGTTACAAATCCGCGCATGCGGTGCCAGCGGACGATGATGTCCATCCCCGTCTGGTTGAGCATGTGGCCCATGTGCAGGCGTCCGGTGACGTTGGGCGGTGGCAGCGTCAGCGTGAAGACAGGTTGGGTCGAGTCGGCAGACGGAGTCTCGACGTGAAACAGCTTTTCCTGGACCCAATACTCGGCCCAACGAGGCTCGATGGCACCGGGTTCATAGGCCTTGGGGAGATCGTGAGGCATTCGTATCCGTTCAGCAAAAAGGCGTTACTCCTTTGATATTACAGGATTGCGATTGAGCGAAAAACGGCGCGCCAAACAACAAGGCCGCCACATTCTGCGGCGGCCTGAGAACAATTCATCAGCGCTTAGAAGGGGAAGTGGTGCTTCTTCTTTTTCTTCGACGAGCTTTCGGTGGTCGGATCCGCAGTCGTCGCTGGTGCGGCATTCGCATTCGCGGACGCTGGCGCAGGGTCGCCGACCGCCGCCTTAGGAGCGTCATTCACCTGCGTCGGAGGCAAGGGCGGGGCAGCTCCCGGTGCGGCATTATTGGCAGGCGGGGTCAAGTCGTTCCCCAACTCCGAGATGCCAGTGCTTTCGGTACTACCGGCGGGTGGACTCTTGACCACCTCCACGGCAGAGTTCACTGAGGTTACCGAGCTAGTTCCGGTCCCGGCTGTGTCACCGGGCGCGGCGGCGGCATCAGAACGCGGCGTCGGGGCGTTCTCCGGCGGCGGTGCGGTTCCCGTCCCGGGCTGGGCCGTCCCTGTCGTGGCCGCGGTCAACGCGGACACGACGCTGGCGGTGGCTGCCCGCACCAGCTCAGGAGCGCTGGCTTGCTTGGGATCAACCAGGGTCGGCTCGCCCACCTTGACTGCCTCGGATACGTCGGGACCTTTCTTGAAGTTCTCCATCACCTTGCCAAAGGTGCTGAGCGAACTGCGGCTCTCGATTTCCTTCTTGTTCTGAGCGATCGCTTCGGGAGTGGCCTTGGGAATCGGCTTGCCCAATGCCTCAAGCCGCTTGCGGGCGTCGACGGCGCGGTCCTCCTCGGGGTAGCGGGTCAGGATGCGATCGTAGGCCGCGACGGCGTTGTCGGTATAAGTCTTGATCAGCGGCCCCTTGGCTGCTTCGGCCAACTTGGAGCGGCGAAGCAAGTCAGTTTCTTTCTCGTAAGCGCCCCCAAGTTCGAAGAGAGCTTCATCGGCCCCGCTATAGAGCGGGTAAGTGTCGGTCAGAGACTTAAATCGCGCGATGGCGGCCGGCCACGACTCACGTAAGTAGTAGAAATGCGCGATCATGTATTCGCGCTCCGCCAGGACTTCCTGCACCGAGAGCAGTTTCTTCTTGGCTTCGGGAACCAGGGGACTGTCGGGAAACTGCATGATCAGCTGGCGATATTCTTCCTCGGCGCGCTTGGCGTGGGTGAAGTCGCGATCGGGCTTCTCCATTTCGCTGTAATGGATGTTGGCGATCTTCATCTGGGCTTCACTCGCCTCGGTCATGTTGGGGAAGAAGGTGATGAAGTCCTTGTATTCGCTTTCGGCCTGCGCCATGGCGGCCGATCCACCTTCGGCGTACCAGGAATCGCCGATGGCCAACTTCGCGCGCGCCACGTACTCCGAGTCAGGATAGGTGTTGATCAGGGTCTGCAAGCTCAGTCGCGCGACGTCGAACTTGTTGTGCTTCATGGCGTCCATGGCGCGGTCATACAGCACCTTGTCGGGCTGCTTGGAGTTGACGTTGGCGATCGGGTTGGAGACTTTCTTGTTGCTGAAGCAACCCACAAACACGATCGCGCTGGCCATCAGAACGCATAAGAGAACACGACGAAACATCCTTACCACCTTTAAAAACTCTTCAAACTCGACGAATTAGACGCGTACCAGTGTGGCGTCGTGGGCCGCTTTGAGCAGCTCTTCCACGTTCCCCCTCGGATCACCGTGCGCAAACACGGCACTTCCGGCGACCAGGATCTCGACCCCTGCTTTTACCGCCGAGCCAATCGTCTCGAGCGACATGCCGCCATCAATCTCGATACGAAAACTCAAACCCCTGGCGGCACGCATAGTCGCCAATTTGCGGACTTTTTCCAGCGTCGCAGGCAGAAACTTCTGTCCACCAAAGCCAGGGTTGACGGACATAATCAAAACGAAATCAACGATGTCCAGCACCTCTCCCAGGGTCTGCACTGGGGTCGCCGGATTCAGCACCACCCCAACCTTGCACCCATGGCTGCGAATCAGCTCCAGGGTGCGATTCAGATTGCGGCAAACTTCCTGGTGAACCGAAATCCAGTTGGCTCCGGCATCCGCAAACGCGGAGATAAAATCGTCCGGATTCTCGACCATCAGGTGACAGTCGAGCGGGACGTCCACCACCTTGCGCAACGACGCGACCACTGGAGGACCAATGGTCAGATTGGGCACGAAATGCCCATCCATTACATCGCAATGGATAACCGTGGCTCCGCCTCGCACCGCGGCATTGGCCGCGTCAGCCAGGCGGGCGAAATCGGCCGACAGAATGGACGGTGCTAACTCGATCAAGACACACTTCTCACACGGGGTTCCCCGCCGATTTTACCACGCAGCGGGGGGCGACGACATGATAGCCCAGCACGGAGCCCGGTGCCCCAGGTTCGCGTCCTGTAGTTGGACGATAACCTGGGCAAAGAAAGACCCGCGCTGGGTGAAAAATCAAAGGACGATGGCGTCCATCGATTGCAGGTCGCTCCGCGAATTGTCCTTGGTTACCTTCGTTTTCATGGAGGGCCGATTTCTCTGGCATTCCATCTCCGCCAAGCCTTACAACAGATCTGTGAGGCAAGGCGAGTGGTGTCTCTGGCCGGTTCGCGCCTTGGCGTCGAACACCCATGGCTCTTTGACAATTCCCGAAATGGAGCCCTGTGGCGGAAGTGCGCCAGAAAATGGCCGCTAAGTCCTACGGGCAGACATGGATACGTATAACTCTGTAAAGAATCAATGACATGCGAACATTTTCCGCCCAAACCATTGATTCTAAACAACCGTGAGAAATATTTTTCGCGGGTTTCGGCTCGACTGTCCTGTCCGGGAATTCAGCCGCGCAGCGGCGACATTTGTGTTAGCCGCGGGCGTCAGCCCACGGTAAGCGCGAAAAGTGGACCGGAGCCGCGGAGCGGCGGCACACGCTCGACGCAGACACGGGAACTCGGCAAACATCGGAAATGGGCCGCTAAGTCCAACGGACAGAAACGGATACGTGTAATATCATTTAGAATCAACCTCTTGCGAACAATTTCCTGCCAAGCGATTGATTCTAAACGACCGTGAAAAGGTTATTTGTCACACTCGGCGCGGACGCGGGACTGTCGTGACCAGCTGGCTTCTGCCAACTGGCAACTGGCTACCGGCAACTGACTACTAGTACTTCGGCACCTTGGGATCGATGCGTTCGGCCCAGGCGGTGATACCGCCGGCCAGGTTGTGCACGCGGGTAAATCCCGACTGCTTGAGGAAATCGACCGCCTTGGCGCTGCGGCCGCCCATCTTGCAGTGGACGACGATCTCGCGGCTGGAATCCAACTCGCTGACCCGTTTGGGCAGGTCGTTGAGGGGAATCAGATGTCCGCCGATGTTGCAGATCTGGTATTCGTGAGGCTCGCGCACGTCGAGCACGAACAGGTCGTCGCCCTTGTCGAGGCGCTGCTTGAGTTCTTCGACTGTCATGTCCTTTATGGTACTAGGTGCTGCCGCCTCTTCGCCACGGATGCCGCAGAACTGGTTGTAATCGATCAACTCCGTCACGGTTGGATTTACGCCGCACACCGGGCAATCGGGGTTCTTGCGTAGCTTCAACTCGCGGAAACGCATTGCGAGGGCATCTACCAGCAACAGCCGTCCAATCAGCGGCTCGCCCGAACCCAGGATCAGCTTGATGGTCTCAGTGGCCTGGATGATGCCCACCAGTCCCGGCAAAATACCCAGAACTCCGCCCTCAGCGCAGGATGGCACCAAGCCCGGAGGAGGCGGCTCAGGATAGAGGCAGCGATAGCACGGGCCTTCTTTGGTCGCGAACACGCTGGCCTGTCCCTCAAAGCGGAAGATCGAGCCGTAAACGTTGGGCTTCCCGGTTAGAACACAGGCGTCGTTGACCAGGTAGCGTGTGGGGAAGTTGTCGGTGCCGTCGGCAATGATGTCGAACTCGCGGAAGAGTTCGAGCGCATTGGCGCTGCTCAAGCGGGTATCGAACTTTCGCACTTCGACGTTGGGATTGATCTCGCCCAGGGTGTCGGCGGCCGAGTCGAGCTTCTTGCGGCCCACATCGCTGGTGCCGTGGATTACTTGACGTTGCAGGTTGGTGAAGTCAACCACGTCAAAATCCACGATACCGAGGGTGCCGACTCCAGCAGCAGCCAGATACAGGGCAAGCGGCGATCCCAGGCCTCCGGCTCCGATGCAGAGCACCTTGGCCTGCTTGAGCTTAAGCTGACCTTCCATGCCGACTTCCGGCATGATCAGGTGGCGCGAATAGCGAAGGATCTCGTCGTTGTTGAGCGCGGCGGCCTTTTCTGCAATGCCTGTCATAGCGAGTTACAACCTTCCGCCGGCGATCGACGGAACGATGGAGAGAATGTCCGTGTCCTTTACGGTAGTCGCATCATTCTGCAGATATCGGATGTCGTCGTCGTTGAGGTAAACGTTCACGAATGCCCGCAATTTTCCATCCTCGCCGTAAAGGTGTTTGCGGAGATCGGGGTAGGTGGCGGTGAGAGCGCTTAACGCCTCGCCGACAGTGGCGGCCGGTGCTTCAAAGGCAGGCTGCCTACCGGCGTACTGACGCAAAGGAGTGGGAACCAGAATTTTCATAGGTCTATGAGTGATGCCCCGTTTCGCGGTTGAGATTCAAGTGAGTGTCATTAAGATACCGCATTTCCAGATGGACGAGCGACGCTACCTGACGGCCAAATCCGCCAGAGCGCAGACGGTCGGTACTTCGAGGTCGGGCTGGGCCGCGACCAATTTAGTAGCCGCTGCTGGCCTGCCCTGTCGGCGATTGACCCAGACAGTCGCGATTCCCAACGCATGTGCGGGAACGACATCGTGATAGAGGCTCTCCGCGACATGGAGCAGCCTGCCTTTTTCAACGCCAAGGCGGTCGAGAAGCGTTTCGAAATTGCGGACTGATGGTTTGTAGCTCTGCACCTGCTTCGCGGTTACGATACAGTCGAACTGAACTCCCAACTTCGGCTCAGTCAAAGCAAACAGGTCGTCATCAATGTTGGAAAGGACCGCCAACTTGTAATGGGGCTTCAAGCGCTGGAGCGCAGGGACAGTATCAGGAAATGGTACCCATGTCCGTATCGAGTTGGCCAGTCCGTCCAGCTCGTCCTCGGTGAAGTCGATGCGAAACTCGCGGTCGAAATCGCGTACCACCGCGGACAATACTTCCCGATAGCTGCGGTAAGGCATGTCTTGCTGGCGCGGCTCACTCTCACTGTAGAGGCTGAGAATCTGCGCGTCGGAGACGTTGAAACCCTTGCTCTGCAGCAGCGGACTAAGGTATCCGAGGATGCCGGATTCCCAATCGATGAGAGTGCCGTAACAGTCGAAGGAGAGAGCTTCAAAACGCGATAAGTCGAGCATGCAGAGTTATTCTTGCGTGGGCGTGGGGCTAACTGCCTTTGACGCCCGCCGGAGTGATCTTGTAAGACGCGAACTTCCGTTGGAGCGCGTCAAGAGGCGAAGGCGGTTCGGCTTTTTCCGCGCTGGCATCCGCCTCGGGGTTCGGCTTCGACGCTGCAGCCTCCTCGGGAGCAACCGGCGCGTCTTCTGCTGCGGCGCTTCCGGCCGAAGCTGGAAGGACTACCGCGCCGCCCTTTTCCAGGAACTTCTTCGTGTTGAGCAGGGTCCGCGCCAGCGATGCGTTGTAGCTAGTCCATGCAGTTTCCTGTTCACTCTCGCGTTCGAACTGGGCGCGCATGCTTTCCATCTTGGAATCGAGGTCGTCGAGGTAGTGCAACATGAGCGCTTCGGGGAACATCGGCAGCTTGGGAGAGCCAAACTCGTATTGCCCGTGATGGCTGATGATCAAATGTTCGATCAGGATCTTCAACTCGTCGGGAAAACCGGGGATGTGAGAGAGCTTCCCGTGCAGCATCTCCAGTTCAATGATCATGTGGCCCAGCAGCTGTCCGCGGGTGGTATAGGAAATCGAACGCTGGTACGCCAACTCGTGAATCTTGCCGATGTCGTGGAGAAACGCGCCCGTGAGCAGGAGATCGCGATTCACCTGCGGATAGTTGCGCACCACGAGGTCACAGGTGGTCATGAGAGAAACCACGTGGTCGAGCAGTCCGCCGACATAGGCGTGGTGCATGGTCTTGGCTGCGGGAGCATTCCTGTAGGCGGTGGCGACCGCATCGTCCTCCATGAAGTCTTTGATCAGCCGCTGTAGCCAAGGGTTCTCTATCGACTCGACGAACTCTCCCAGGGTGCGCCAGAGTTGGTCGATGTCCTTCGAGGTCTTGGGCAGAAAGTCGGAGTAATCGATTTCCGCGTCACCAAGTTTCCGCACTTTGTGGAGCGTGAGCTGCCACCGGCCGTTGTACTTCTGGACCATGCCCTTGACCTTGACGAAATCGTCCTGCTCAAACTCATTCACGGCATCGGAGACGTTGTCCCACATGTTGGCCTGCAACTGTCCAGTGCGGTCGGCCAAGGTGACAGCCAGGTAGGGGTCGCCGTTCTTCTTTGTCTTTACCTGCTTGGAGGCGACCACGAAGCTCGAAGTGATGGTCTGGCTTTCGTGCTGTTGGCAGTCGCGGATGTAGAAATCTTTCATGGGGAAACCTCGATGCCATCTCGCGGGAACTTCACGATGGTGGAACGTTTATCGTATCGCAATGCCACAGCAATGTGTGGCTTCGGAACGGCCGCACGGCGCTTTCAACGGGCTAAGACATCCCGATTGACGACGCAGCAACTGCCCAGAACAAGAAAAGGCGCATCTAAATGCGCCTCAAATGCGATTTCACCAAGTCACTAAAATACGCCGAACTTCTTTTTCTTCTTGGCCTTTTTAGCGTCGTCAGCCGTGGAGGCAGTGGTATAGATGGGCTTAGTTTCGTTGGGGCTGGCACCGGTGTCGATGTAGCCCGGCTTGATGTCGATGAAGGCATTCTCCCGCAACTTGGTGAGATACTCGCGCAGCGCAGGTTGCATCTTGGACATGTAAATGTGTTCCTGGATCCGAGGCTCAACTTCCTTCAGAGGTGGAACGCCCTCCGACTGGTGCTCGGTTACCTTGAGAATCACCCAGCCCTGGTTGGTACGGACGGGCTCGGTAAACTGGCCCGACTTCAACGTGAAAACCTGATCTTCGAGTTGCTTCGACAGCGTACCGCGCTTGAAGTACTCGAGGTCGCCACCCTGGGCGGCAGTCGGACCCGAAGAATTCTTCTGGGCGAGTTCGTCAAACTTCGCGCCCTTCACTAGCTGCGCATAGATCGCATCGGCCTTGATCTTGGCCTGGGCAACGAGTTCGTCGCTGGAGACTTCCGGGCTAGCCGTTGTTCCACTCGACGCCGATTGCGTGGAGATCAGGATTTCGCTGATACGGACCTGCTCGGGCCGCTGCAATTCATCCTTGTGTTGGTCGTAGAACTGCTGAATCTCCTGCTGGGTGACGCTGATGTGTCCGCCTACTTCCTGCTGAATGACGTGCTGGGTGAGAATCTGATTTTTCAGGTTCTGCTTGAACTCCTCGAAGGAGACACCCTGCGCCTGGGCTGCCTTCTCCAGGTCTTCCATGGATTCGGCATGCATTTGTTTGCGGAGTTCATCAAGGCGCTTGACCACATCTGTATCGGCGCTGATCCCAAGCTCCTCGGCCTTCTGCGAGAGCAACTGGGTGTCGATCAGATCGCGGAGGAGGTCCTTCTGTTGAGGCTGATTTTCTGCTGGAATACTGGGATCGGCCTTGCTCGCTTCGCCCGCCAACTGCTCTTCGCTGCGCTTCAAATCCGAGCGCGAAATGATGCTGTTGTTGACGCGGGCGATGATCTCCTCGACCACTGTCATATCGCTTGGCTGGCTGGGAGTAGATGTCGGCGCAGGCGTTGTTGTAGCAGGCGGTGTCGACCCGGACGGAAGCGCCGATTGGGCCTGCTGGCCCACCAAACATGGAACGCCTAGGAGGAATGTGAACAGAACAAATGCGGATTTCTTCATCAATAACCTAATCGGGACGGGACAACTCACACGGAGCCAACGCTGGATTGCGAGTACACACTACATCTATTCTACCTTCAATCAGCCTCGTCCGCTCTGCGAAACCAGACGCTGCACGGCATAACTCGACGACCTGGACGCCAACGCGTAACAATCCGTTGCCAAGTGCAACCAAATTCTAGCGCCGAGTGCCACTGACAGCCAGCCGATATTCCAGGAAGTCCTACTACTTTCGTAACCCGTCGAGGTGACGATTGTCGCGTGAGATTTCGGCTTCGGCGTATGCGTGACGTTCTCGGTCGGCCGTTCTTGTTGTGACGTGAAATGACAGGCCAGTTGGCTTAGACTGGTGACCGAGCTTTGCACGCAGAACCGTCGCTGATTTTCTTACATGGCATCCCGGCGCATCCCCTATTCACGATTCACACTCGCTGCGGCGGTGCTTGTGTTCTTTTGCGCTGGATTCCCGCAGGCACAGTCACTGCCTCTGACCTCCGGCCCAGTACTGCCGCTGTATCGCGCATTGCGCAGCGTCGGACTCGATCCCCAACGGGTCTACAAAATCCGCGAGGCGGCCATCGACCGGGAAGATGTTCATTTGTGGCTCAACGACGGGATCATCGCATTTACACAGAGTGTGGACGGCCGCGTCACCGGCGCGTACTTCGAAGGCGAGGGCGAAGTGCTGGTTCGTCCGCCAGATCGTAGAGAGCGAGCCTCCCTGGGACTGTTCACCAAGCTGGGTGTTCTGGAGGAACAGTTCTCCTCCGCCTATTTACGGTTCAATGACGATACCGGGAGCGAGTTGCAGCAGTATCTGCGCCCGGCAGAGGATGGCGCTGCCTTCGTCACGCGCAATGATGAGTTGGCCCGCCGGCTTGCAACAATGGATGCACTGCGGCTGGCGATCGCGTTCACCAGCGGGCCCCCAACCGTTCCCTCGGACGATTCCCAACCCTCCGACCGACTTTTACACGCCAGAGTGGCCACTGCTCACCTGGGAACCTTTGACGTCTATTTCGACACCCGCAGCCCTGAGCAGATCATCGTAGGCCAGACGTCGACTGCCCACGACGAAACGTATTACGACCTGTGGATGAGTTTTCCGATGCGCTCGATGCGCAAGGATCCGTTATCGGACCTCCGGTTTCATGGTCCTACCGGCCCGGCGTTTACCCGAAACGCGTTCCAGGTATCGAAGTACAGTATCAAGGTGACGATCGATCCTGCGCTGAGCTTGTCAGCGGCTGCGGACCTGGATGGAGCGGTCCTGCAGGACGGCACGCGCATATTGATGTTCGAACTGTCGCGCTATCTGCAACTGAAATCGGTGGAAATAGACCGACAGTCGCTGGAGTTCATCCAGAATGAAGCCATCGAGGGAAGCGAGTTGTCACGGCGAGGAAACGACCTGGTCGCTGTCGTTTTTCCGCAGCCACTGAAATCGGGAGCGCAGTTGCGATTGAGCTTCAATTACGGGGGCTCAGTGCTTTCTGACGCTGGCAGCGGGTTGTTCTACGTCGGAGCGCGCGGCACGTGGTATCCGAACCGCGGCATAGCCATGGCGAACTATGACATTACGTTCCGCTTTCCTCAGATTTGGACACTCGTCGCGACCGGAAAGCAGGTAGCGTTGCAACAGGAAGGCGCACAATGGCTCGGGCATTGGATCAGCGAAGGACCTGTCCCAATCGCAGGATTCAACCTCGGCCGGTACTTGCGCAGCACAGCTACCGCTGGGACGGTAACTGTGGACTCGTACGCGACCCGCGGGGTCGAAAACGATTTGGCAAAGCCGCCTCGAATTGATATGGTGCCGACCTCGCAGTCGCCCATGCCACCCGAAGTGGCGGCGTCGATTCCCAAGAGCGGAGCGGAGGCGAATCCAGCGGTGGGCCGCACGCAACTTGCGGCACGAGCGGCCGAGGCCATTACGTCGCTGGAAAAAATGTTCGGCCCCTTTCCTTTTAGTTCACTCGCGCTCACCCAACGCCCGGGCACAGATAGCCAGGGCTGGCCCGGCATTATCTTTCTTTCGAGTTACGTGTATCTGACACCGGCCCAGCGGGAGGCGCAGCACATCTCTGCTCCCGACAACGTGCTTTACGAAGAAGTAATGTTACCGCATGAGGTTTCACATCAGTGGTTTGGCGACCGGATGTCATGGGCCAGTTATCACGAACAATGGTTGCTGGAAGCCATCGCAAACTATTCCGCGCTTATGCTGCTGGAGCAGCGGCATGCGTCTGACGAACAGGTGATGCTGGAGGCCTACCGACAACTGCTGGCCGCGAAGTCCAAGGACGGAACACCATTTGTAGAGGCGGGGCCGGTGACGCTGGGTATCAGGCTGGCTTCTTCGAAGTTTCCTGCCGGTTACGAGGTCATCACCTATGGCCGGGGCACGTGGCTGCTGCATATGTTGCGCACCATGTTTCGTGACGCCTCACGCACGGCGGAAAATCGCGACGGTAGCGACCAGGTGTTTCTTGCGCTATTACGTGGTCTGTATGACCGCTATAAGGGTAAAGAAATCACCAATGCCGATTTCGAGCGCGCGGTGGAGGAGGTACTTCCGAAATCTCTTTGGTTCGAAAACCGCCAATCACTGGACTGGTTTTTTGACGGATGGGTGAACGGTACCGCGTTTCCTCACTTTGAAATCAAAGATGCAAGATTTTCCGCGCGACCGGGTAAGCCGACGGTTTCAGCGACTCTGCGCCAGACCAATGCGCCGGACGACCTGGTGACCAGCCTCCCGGTGTATGGCCTGGTGGGCGACGGTCAAGTCTACCTCGGCCGCGTATTCGCCGAGGGACCAGAGACCCGCATCACGTTGCCAGTACCTCCGGGTGTGAAGCGGCTCGTTCTGGATCCGTATCAGACGGTTCTGACAGCTCCCTGAAGTACTTCGTCAGCGCAATCGAGGCTAGTCGATCGGCAGCTTCTTATGCGTGAACGGGACGGCGTTGGGGCCTTGGTAGCTGCCCGCGAGTTGTCCCGTTCCCCGCAGAACATACTTGTAGGTAGTCAGTCCTTCCAGTCCCACCGGGCCGCGAGCATGCAGCTTGCTGGTTGAGATGCCGACCTCGGCTCCGAATCCATAACGATATCCATCCGCGAAACGCGTTGACGCGTTGTGAAATACCCCAGCAGCGTCAACCTCGGCCAGGAATCGCTCGGCCGCGCTCGTGTCCTGGGTAACGATGGTTTCGGTGTGTAACGATCCGTGAGTGTGAATATGCACGATGGCGTCGTCCATCGATTTGACCACGCGCACTGCCAGCACCAGGTCTGAATACTCGGTTTGCCACTCGCTCTGAGCAACGGCTTCAACTGGTTGGTCGGCGAGGATCGCGCGCGTCTGCTCGCATCCGCGGACCTTCACATGCTTCGGACTAAGATGTTCGGCCAGCCTGGGGAGGAACGTTTCGGCGATCTTCTCGTGTACCAGCACGGTCTCAGCGGCATTGCACGCTGCTGGATAGTCGGTCTTGGAGTCATCAATAATGGCCAGCGCCATGTCCGGATCGGCAGCGGCGTCTACATATATGTGGCAGACGCCTTCGGCATGGCCAAGCACCGGAATGCGCGTATTGGCCTGCACGAACTCCACCAATTGCTTGGAGCCGCGTGGGATCACCATGTCAACAATGTCGGACATGCCAAGCAGTTGCTGAATCGATTCCCGGCCCGCCACCAAGGTCACCGCATCTTCGGGAAGCCCGCATCTTGTGAGCGCACGCCGGATGATCTCCACCAGTGCATGCGCTGTGCGTTCAACTTCGCGGCCTGCCTTGAGGATGACTGCATTGGCCGACTTCAATCCGAGCGCGCTGATTTGCGTGACTGCGTCGGGCCGGGCTTCGAAGATGATGGCGAGCACTCCCAACGGGCATGTGATCTTTTCCAGCACCAGGTCGGCGTCGAGCTCGGTGCGTTGCAGCACGCGGCCAATTGGGTCGGGCAGCTCCGCAACCGCGAGCATCGAGCGCGTCATCTCTGCTAATTTCTTGTCGGTCAGGCGCAGTCGCTCGAAGGTCGCCGCGTTGATTTCACCACTGGCGAGCATCTGGTTTGCTGCATCCAGATCTACTGCGTTTGCGGCCAGGAGGCTGGATCGATTCTGCTCGATAAGTTCGGCAGCGGCCCGGATAGCCGCGCTTCGTCGCTCTGAGGACGAAACCGCCAGCGTACGAGACGCGCGCTTGCAACTCTCTGCGGTCTCACGGACCGAAGAGTTCACTTCGTGCCCCTCGGCAGGAACAACGTGCCCACGATTTCGCCCGCGCAAACCCTTTCGATCACATGCGGCAAGCGCCCGTTGGCGATTACAGCCAGTCCATTGGCCTCGGTGGCAATGCGCGCGGCGGCGAGTTTGGTCGACATTCCACCACGTCCCCTTCTGTTCTTGCCCTGCGCAAAATTCAGAACCTCGTCCGTGATATCGCAGACCTCGCCGAGTAACTCAGCGCCGTCAGTGCGCGGGTCGGTGGTGTAAAGGCCATCCACATCAGAAAGCAAGAGCAGCAAGTCGGCATCAATGTGGGTCATCACCAGCGCCGACAGTTTGTCGTTGTCGCCGAAGACGCGCTCCCGCTCCGGCGAATCCGTGGGATGGTCAAGTTCAGCAGTGGACACGGTGTCGTTCTCGTTGATGACGGGAATCACCCCCATAGTCAGCAGGGAGACGAGGGTCGAACGGAGGTTGCGATAGCGGGCGGGGTCACGAAAGTCGTCTTCCGTCAACAGCACTTGCGCCGCGTGGCAGCCAAGCTTGTCGAAAGCGTCGTCATAAATGGCCATGAGGCGGCTCTGCCCGATGGCCGCACAAGCCTGAATCTGCGAGAGTTCGGTCGGCCGCTTCGCTAGGCCCATCCGCTCCATCCCGAGTCCCACAGCGCCGGAGGAAACCATCATCACGTCGCGCCCCTGTTGCCGTAGGCCGGCCACCGACTCGGCAATTCCATAGAGCTGGGTGAGGGCCAGACGTCCGTCATCGCGCATGACGACGTTCGTTCCCACTTTAATAACAATGCGGCGGGCCCTGGCGACCTTTTCGCGGAGTGTCACGCTTGGCTTGAGATCAGGAATGTGACTCATAGTTAGGCAGCGACCCACTGGCAGTACGCGATTGTTCGTCGCCACAACTCACTCGAACCGCCAGATCGTCTTGGCGCTATTTCAGACGAGAAGCGACTACTGAGGCAGCGAATTTCAATTTCGCGTTTGAACACCTAATAGGTTCATTGTCAGTTTAACAACACACGGCACAAACTGAAGTGGCAGGTGACTTGTCGAGAGGGCAGGTATGCGAAGCTCAATACGCCTTCCCACATGCCAGTTTCTGGCCACTGTGACACGCGAACGTTGCTCGGAGAACTGTGTCCGGTTCAAATAGGTTGCGACATGTCGCCATATCGTAAGTAGTGCCTGCTGAGCGTCATCGTTCGGGTCAACTTACGGGAGGCCGTTTTCATCAAGTGACATTGCAAGCAGATCGTATCGGTTGGAGGGATACGTTTGTGCGTTTACGAAAATCTCGGAGGCACCTACGTAGCGCTGAACAAATTTACCGAAGCAGCGCTGCATGTAATGAATCACGCTCCGGCTCGCAAGCTTGATCAAGAGATCCTTCGCACCAACTTTCCCGCAGGACAGTTCCGCATGAGAGTTCTCGGTGGCCAAGGATCTTCTGGAACTCAATAGCTGCTGCGCCGCTTTGGCCAGAGCCCAGGTAAACTTGACAACGAATGTAACAAGCGCTGGCTTCCACGATTCACGGTCAAATCGAAATCAATTGCAAGGCTCCGGGTATTGCTTGAGATGATTGCCACCAACGGACCTATCAGGACTTTCTCACCTCCGGCACGCAGAACAATGGCCTACTCGTTCCGCAAAGCCTCGATTGGATCCAGATACGCAGCCGTTCTCGCCGGATAGTATCCAAAGCCGATACCCACCAGCGCAGAGAAGAATACCGCGAGCGACACCGCGCCCGGACCAATTGATGTAGTCCAGCCCGCTAGCCGCGAGATTAACAGTGATGCGCCGAATCCGAACAAGATTCCGATGAACCCACCCGCGACCGAGAGCGTGACCGCTTCAACCAGGAACTGGGTGAGAATGTCGCGGGTCTTGGCGCCCAACGCCTGCCTCAATCCAATTTCCCGAGTTCGCTCTCGAACCGAGATCAACATAATGTTCATGATGCCGATGCCACCCACGACGAGCGAGACGGACGCCACGGCCGCCAGCATGATCGCCATCACCCTAGAGGACGACTCCTGGGCTGCGAAGAGCTCTTCCAAGTTGCGGATTGAAAAATCATCAGCCTCGTTCGTCTGCAAATGGTGGAGTTGCCGCAGCAGAGCTGTTGCCTCTTCCTGAGCAGCCGTAATCTGGGCGCCGGATTTCGCCTGCATCATAATCGAGTCCACGGCGTCTGCGTTGGCTTGCTTGACGCCGAGCACTTTCCGCTTGGCGGTTGAAATCGGAAGCAGAATAACATCGTCTTGGTCTTGTCCCTGGGACGATTGGCCCTTCCGGGTGAGCACACCGACCACAGTGAACGGGACATTCTTAATACGGATCGCCTGGCCGATCGGATCGGCGCCATCAAACAGGTTGTCTACCGGAGTCTGACCGAGCACAGCCACTTTGTTAGCGCTATCTACGTCCTGCTGGGTAAATTCAGCTCCGGCTGCAACCGAAAGATCGCGAATCGTCAGATAGTCGGGAGTAATGCCATAGACACTGGTTGCCCAGTTATTGTTTCCGTTGACGACCTGAGCTGCGCCTCGCACTACGGGTGCTGCCAGTTCCACGTCCGGACACTGCGCCACAAGTTCTCGTGCGTCCGCTTCCGATAGCGTGACCGCATTGCCGGTTCCAAGGCGCACTCCAGAACTGCTCATGCTACCCGGTATCACGATGATGATGTTACTTCCGATACTTGCGATCTGATCCTGGATACGCTGCGTTGCGCCCGATCCGATGCCTACCGTCGCAATTACCGAGGCAACGCCGATTACGATGCCCAGCATGGTGAGCGCGGAGCGGAGCTTGTTCATCTTCAACGCGCGAAACGCGATGCGCATGGATGAGATCAGGTGCTTCATGGCGACACCACAGCCGCAGTCTGCACGGCAACCGCTAGCACGGGCGCAGTCGCCGGTTTCGTCACCTTCTGGTCGCTGACGATCAGGCCATCACGAAAGCGAATGATCCGGCCGGCATAAGAGGCGATCTCATCCGAGTGCGTCACCATAACGATCGTGATCCCCTGAGTGCGGTTCAGCTTCTGGAAGATGTTCATGATTTCGGCGCCATTGTGGGAATCCAAAGCGCCCGTGGGTTCGTCGGCGAGAAGAATGGCAGGTTGGTTGATCAGGGCGCGCGCAATGGCTACCCGCTGTTGCTGCCCACCCGATAGTTGCGCGGGAAAGTTGAGTTCCCGGCCAGCCAGACCGACCTCGGCGAGGGCGCGCTGGCCTAGCTCATCTCCATTTGGCGTTTCACTGTCCTTATAGAGCAAAGGCAGTTCGACATTTTCGAGAGCATCCATTCGCGGGAGAAGATTGAAGTTCTGGAAGATGAACCCGATCTTCTGATTGCGAATCTCGGCGAGTTGGTCGCGATCCATGGTCTCAACCGGAATGCCGTCCAGCTGATAACTGCCTGAAGTTGGCCGGTCCAGGCAACCCAGGAGGTTCAGTAAGGTTGACTTCCCCGAACCAGATTCCCCCATGATTGCGACGAAGGTGCCTCGCTCAACCGTTATCGTCACGCCTTGCAAGGCATGTACAACAACGTCCCCTAACAGGTACGTCTTCTTAAGATTCCGGACATCGATGAGTGCTGACACTTATGCTTTCCTCAGAACTCACAATCCAGGCACGCGTCGCGTCGGACTGGTAGCCGATGGCGAAGTGGTACTGGTGGTCGGTGCAACCGCGCCCGTGCTAAACCTGACTACGACCTGTTCTCCGGTTTGCAAATCGCCCGAAGTCACCGCAGTGGACTGGCCATCCGAGATCCCAAACGTAACCGGGACAGCTTTGAGCTTTCCATTCTGCAATACATAGATCTGCTGCTTGCCTGCCGGTGAGGCCGAGAGCCCAACCTGCTTCAGCACTGCCGCGGATGGATGCAACCGCAACACCGCATTCGGAACCTTAAAGGTATCGTCAGCCTTCGTGGTCAGAATGCGTGCATTGGCTGTCATCCCAGGAAATAGTTTGAGATCAGGATTGGAAACGGCAATGACGACGTCGTAAGTAACGACGTTTTGTGTGATGATCGGTGCCTTGCGTACGACTGTAACCTGGCCGCGGAATGTTGTCGCTGGATAGGCATCCACGGTAAAGGTTGCATTCTGGCCGGATTGGATATTGCCTACATCGGATTCGTCGACGTTGGTGTCGAGTTGCATCTTCGTCAGATCTTGCGCGATCTCGAACACGGTAGGCGCCGCAAATGACGCGGCTACGGTCTGGCCAACATCCATGCGTCGGGCAATAACTGTTCCGTCGACCGGGGCGGTGATGCGTGTGTGCGCAAGATTGAGTTTGGCCTGATCGAGTACCGCACGGGCCTGGAGTTCCTGGCTTTTCGTAGAACCCAACTGGGCTTGGGTCGCGCCGAGTTGATACTGCGCCGACTGGATCGTCTGCTTTGAAACGGCGACTTGATCCAGGTCCGAAGCTACCTGAGCATCAGCCGCATCCACGTTGGCCTTTGCCAAGTCGTCGTCCTGCTGAGACATAATCCCCTGCTTGAAAAGTTCGTCAACCCGCTTCCACTGGTTGCTTGCGTTGAGGGTGTTGGCGCGGTCCTTGGCCAGCACGGACTCCGCACTCTTTTCACCCGCGACCGTGCCCGCAAGATCTGAGGTCGCTTTCTGAACTTGTGCCCCCGCAGTCTTCACTGCAGACTGGGCCGAGCCCAGTGCTGCCTGGGCCTGATCGACCTGCGTCTGGAATATCTCGGGGTCGATTAGCGCAACCAGTTGGCCTTTTGTTACCTTCGTGTTGAAATCAGCGTAAAGGGCTTTGATGTTACCTGACACTTGACTGCCGACTTGCACGTCGACAACGGCGTTGACCGCGCCCGTAGCCGTGACGCTCGCCTGTACCAGTCCGCGTTCCAGTGGCACCGTTTCGTAGGTGATAGCGTTCTGCGAATGCATCCTCCATAGTTCCCCGATCACTCCAAGCGCGACAAGCAGACCAATGGCCAACGCCCACCTAGTCCAGTCATATCGGTGGCGAACCCGGATTGGTGGTGGGGGAGGAGCGACAATCGGAAATGCAATCGGTTCTGTACGGACTGCATCCACTGCCGTGGCCATACGTCACACTTCCTTTTCTGTCCAACGAGCCGCCATGTGCAGCTTGCAAGCAGATGCCGGTAGCACCATCAGCCTGGGTGCGCCAGTTAGACCAGAGTCATGTGCGCGCTCCTGATGAGCTTCTGCGTCAAACGGCGTGGATGCGCCAGGTTGGGCGGCAACTGGTCTTTCGACTCATTAGTAGATTCGCCCATTTGTTCTGGAAAGGCTGAGCATAAGTGCTCACTCCATGCAGAGCGTGAAGGGTGCGGCCGTACTTGGGACAGTCAAAGACTGTAACGGAACCTAGGGCTTACCTGCCTCTCTTGGCCACTTCCATTCTCGTATCTCCAGGCGATCGATGCCGTTCTCGTGTGCGTAATTAATGCAGTCGACAATTTGGTCGTTCAACCATTCCTTGGTGTGCGCAGCGGTCGCCTGCAACTTCGGCACCCGGTCAATTACATCGATCGCGAGATTGAAGCGGTCCACTTGATTCAGGATCGCCAACTCCAGAGGCGTATTAATGTTGCCTTTTTCCTTATACCCCCGAACGTGGATATTCTCGTGATTCGTTCTTCGATAGGTCAGCTTGTGGATGAGCGACGCATAGGCATGAAAGTTGAAGATCACTGGCTTATCCTTGGTGAACAGGCTGTCGAAAGCCCGGTCCGACAGTCCGTGAGGATGTTCCCTCTCGGGCATCAAACGGAACAGATCGACCACGTTGATGAATCGAATCTTCAGATCCGGGCACCGCTCTCTCAGAATCGCAACCGCGGCCAACGACTCCGAGGTCGGAATGTCCCCAGCGCACGCCATCACCACATCGGGCTCCTGACCGGCATCGTTGCTGGCGAAGTCCCAGATCCCGATGCCCTTGGTGCAGTGTTTCACCGCCGCGTCCATGTCCAGATACTGCAGATGCAGTGCCTTGTCCGCCACAATGACATTCACGTAGTTCGTGCTGCGCAGGCAGTGGTCGGTCACGCTCAGCAAGCAATTTGCATCCGGCGGCAGATAGATTCGCGTCACTTCCGGACTCTTGTTTGTCACTACATCGAGGAAGCCCGGGTCCTGGTGCGTGAATCCATTGTGATCCTGCCGCCAAACCAGTGACGTGATCAGCAGGTTGATGGATGAGATGGGCGCTCTCCACCGCAGTTCCAGCTTGCTCTTCTCCAGCCACTTCGCATGCTGGTTGAACATCGAGTCAATGATGTGGACGAATGCTTCGTAGCTCGAAAAGAACCCGTGCCGTCCGGTGAGCACATACCCTTCGAACCAGCCTTCCAGGGTGTGCTCGCTCAGCATCTCCATCACGCGCCCATCCGTTGAAAGGTCGCTGCCATCAGCATCCTCGGGCTTCATCTCCGCCATCCACGTTTTGCCAGTCGCCTCGTAGATCACCTGCAGCTTGTTCGAGGCGGTCTCGTCCGGTCCAAAGACCCGGAAGCTCTTCATGTTCTTTCGCATCACATCGCGGAGAAAATGCGCGAGAGTATCGGTTGATGAGACTTCGATCTGGCCTGGCTGCGCTACGTTCACTGCGTACTCACGAAAATCGGGCAGATCGAGTGGCTTCCTCAGCGTACCTCCGTTCGCGTGCGGATTGCCGCTGATACGTCTCGGTCCACGCGGTGCCGTATCCTTCAGTTCGGCTAGCAGACTACCGTTCGATTCGAACAATTCTTCCGGCCGGTAACTCCGCAGCCATGATTCCACCAACTTCAAATGCGCTGGATTGGTGACCGGATCGAGGATCGGTATCTGGTGCGCCCGCCATGATCCTTCGACTTTGTGTCCATCCAACTCCTTGGGACCTGTCCATCCCTTCGGCGTTCGCAAGATGATCATCGGCCACCGCGGCCGCTCCGGCGCCACTCCGGCCGCCGCGCTCCTCGCCTTGTCCTGGATCGCTCGAATCTCCAGCAGGCTGTGCTCCAGTGCACTAGACATTTCCTGATGCATCATCGCCGGATCATCGCCTTCCACCACGTACGGCGTCCAACCATACCCGATGAAGAGGCTCTCCAGTTCCTGCGGTGAAATCCTCGCCAAAATGGTGGGGTTCGCGATCTTGTAGCCATTGAGGTGCAATACAGGCAAGACTGCTCCGTCGCAGATGGGATTCAGGAACTTGTTCGAGTGCCACGACGTCGCCAACGGCCCCGTTTCTGCTTCACCATCTCCGACAACCACCGTCACGATCAGATCTGGATTGTCGAACGCCGCGCCGAATCCATGCGAAAGGCTGTACCCCAGTTCCCCTCCCTCATGGATCGAACCCGGCGTCTCGGGTGTGCAGTGGCTTCCAATTCCGCCGGGAAACGAGAATTGCTTGAAGAACTTCTGCATACCGGAAGCATCCTCGCCCATCTCCGGATAAATCTCCGAATACACTCCCTCGAGATAACTGTTTGCGAGCGTGGCTGGCGCTCCGTGGCCCGGCCCTGAAATATAAAGGATGTCGAGGTCGTACTTCTTGATGAGCCGGTTCAGATGCACCCAAGTGAAGGTCTGGCCGGGATCGGAGCCCCAGTGTCCGAGCAGCCTGTTCTTGATGTGCTCGGGCTTCAGGGGCTCGCGCAGCAGCGGATTCTCTCGCAGGTACAGCATACCTGCGCAAAGATAGTTACAGGCACGCCAGTAAGCGTCCATTTTCCGCAGTTCATCGGGAGTCAACGGCGCAAGTCCGAGCTGGGAGGCTTCGGTCTGACGGGCAGGAGCGGAAACACTATTCAAGTGGCTACCTCGCACGAGGAAGTGGGTTAGGTTCTCCATGCCAATCATGAGATGTCCGTATCCAACGACGGTGAATACAGCCGACCCAGATGAGCCAGTTCGGCGGACGCCGCGTCAGCGGTTTCCTCATGGATGTCACGCGTTGCCTTCGGGATGCACGATACGATGGCCGACTGCCTGCGTTGCATGCATCCGCGGATTACATTACATTTCAAGAACATCGTGACGTGATGCCTCGCCGGATACTGTGTCGAATTGCACAGCACGTCATCTTGCAGGGTGGGACACTGAGAAGGCAGGTGCTCTTTGCATCACGCCCTCAGCCTTGAAAGAATCGTTGTTCAACATAGGAGAATTCCATGCCACAGAGCCCGCACGATCGAGCCGCAGAACTTCACAACCTGGCAGCTCACGCCCATGCCGCCGCTGCCACCGCACATGGCAAAGGAGATCATCTGACCGCTCACGAGCTGAGCAAGCAGGCGCACGAGCACTCCATGAACGCCTACAAGCTCGCCAAAGAGCTCCTGCCGGTCGCCACTGAGTCTAAAAAAACGTAGGCCTGGAGACTTGCTGGTACGATACTTCCCAAAAGAGAAAGCCCGGCATGAACGTCTTTGTACTCAACTCCGGAAGCTCCAGCCTGAAGTTTCAAATCATCGCAACTGACTTGGATCGTATCCAGCAGCACCAGGATGAACGCGTCTGCCGAGGCGAAGTGGAACGCCTCGGTGGAGAGGCGATTGTCACGTTCCAGAAGGGCGCCGACGCAAAACAGAAGTTTACGGCTCCTCTGCGAGACATTCCGGCGGCGCTGGATTACCTGATTCGTTACATTGCCTCCGACAGATCGGGAGTCGCTGAGATCAAGAGTTCGGGTGACATTCACGCGGTGGGGCATCGCGTTGTGCATGGCGGCGAGATGTTCTCGGAGTCGGCCCTTATCGACGGCAAGGTTTTACAGGATATTGAAGACTGCATCGATCTTGCGCCGCTGCACAATCCGAACAACATTAAGGGCATCGTGGCTGCGCGAGAACTCTTTGGCAAGGACGTTCCCCAAGTGGCCGTATTTGATACTTCATTTCATCATTCGATCCCGGAGCAGGCTTTCCTGTACGCCCTGCCGTATCACCTCTATCGGCGTCACCGCATTCGCCGCTACGGCTTCCATGGAACTTCCCATCGTTACGTTGCGTTTCGCTATCGCGCATTGCGCCAACTGACGCGGGATCAGACCAACATCGTCACCCTGCATCTCGGAAACGGCTGCTCAGCGACCGCAATCCAGAGTGGGAACTCCGTGGACACTTCCATGGGTATGACGCCTCTTGAGGGTCTGGTGATGGGCACGCGCTCGGGAGACCTCGACCCCGCGATCGTGAATCTCATAGCGACCAAAGAAGGGATGTCGCCGTCCGAAGTCGACACGCTTCTGAATACGCAATCGGGTTTGCTGGGAATTTCCGGACTGTCCAACGACATGCGGATGTTGCAAGCCGAACTGGCGGAAAACCACGACCGTCGCGTACAACTCGCCATTGAAGTGTTCTGCTATCGTGCACGGAAATATATCGGTGCATTCCTCGCCGCCATGGGTGGTGCCGACGCAGTTATCTTCACCGGCGGTATCGGAGAAAACTCGCCGGAGATCCGCGGCCGTATTTGCGAAGGCATGGATTGGGCCGGCCTTAAGATTGATGCCGCGAAGAACCAGCAGACGGTTGGCCGTGAAGGCCTCATCAGCACGGACGATTCCAAACTACTCGCCTATGCCATTCCCACGGATGAGGAATTGCTCATCGCTCGCGACACCGTCCGAGTCATACTCGGCGAACCGCACCCGTCGTGATGCGCTGCGACCAGGCAGTGAGCCGTCGCACTGCCGCCGATGGTCGGGCAATGGATTCCTGAGGCACGCTGTCGCTGGATAATTCGGCAATTACTGGAGGCACCCGGATGGGAAAACCAACGACCTCTGTAGAGAGCTTCTGGGATCGGCCGCTGCATGAACTTTTCGAACTGCTCCCGGCAACTCCCGCAGGGCTGACGACCGAAGAGGCCCGGCGGCGGCTTCGTCTTTACGGCCCAAATACCTTCGTCCACGAGTCTCGCTTCGCTGCATTGCTCAGTTTCTTTGGTTTCTTCCGTAATCCTCTTGTCGTAATCCTTGTCATTGCCAGTGGCGTTTCGCTTGCGCTCGGAGAGCATGTTGGCGGGCTGATCATCCTTGCCATTGTACTGTTCAGCGTAGTCCTGAATTTCCTGATGGAGTTCCAGGCCCGGCATGCCGTTGAGGACATTCAGAAACAGATTGCCCTGACTGCCGCGGTGGTGCGCGACGGACGAGAACAGGAACTGCCAACAGCCGAACTGGTTCCGGGAGACATTGTCCGGCTCAACGCGGGAGACCTGGTACCGGCAGATGCCCGCTTGCTGGAAGTGAAGGACCTGCATGTGCGCGAGTCCGTGCTCACCGGGGAGTCGCTGCCGGTAGAGAAGAGCGTGGCTGACCTTCCCAAGGAGAAGCATGGCGTCGCGGACGCCAGTAATAGCGTTTTCCTGGGCACTGCAGTTCAGACGGGGATTGGCACCGCTGTCATCGTCTGCACCGGAAAAGATACCGCCTGTGGTGAGATTGCGAATCGCCTCGCCATGCGCCCCCCGGAGACGGAGTTCGGACGCGGCATACGCCACTTCGGAATGATGCTCACCTGGGTGACCATGCTGCTTGTCCTTTTCGTTCTGCTGGTGAACATCATTTTCCATCGCCCCCTACTGGAGTCTTTTCTTTTCTCCGTCGCGCTCGCCGTCGGGATGACGCCGGAAATGATGCCCATGATCATCACGGTGACACTGGCCCAAGGCGCGAAGCGGATGACGAAGAAGAAGGTCCTGGTCAAGCAGTTGTCGGCAATCGAGGATTTCGGCAGTGTGGACATTCTCTGCACTGACAAGACGGGCACACTGACCGAAGGGGAGATCGTGCTCGATCGGCACGTGGATTTCGAGGGCAAGGACAACGCAGACGTTTTGCAGCTCATTTACCTGAACAGCCACTTTGAAGCGGGCATCAAGAGTCCCCTTGACGATGCCATCTTGAAGCACGAGGCGCCGTCCATTGTGGGATACGACAAGGTGGACGAGATTCCGTTCGATTTCAACCGCAAGCGCCTTTCCGTGGTGGTGCGGTACGCGGACGAGGACCTTCTCATCACCAAGGGTGAAGCGGAGAGTGTATTTGCCATTTGCGAGACGGTGACTGTCGATGGCGTTGCTCAGTCGTTCGACGATAGCCGGCGGGCAGAGGCAGAAGGCACCCTGAAGAAGCTGAGTGCGGACGGATTCCGCGTGCTTGGGGTGGCAACGCTCAAGGTTCAAAAACAGGACGCGTACGCCGCGTCGGCCGAACACGCAATGACACTGGTCGGGTTCGCGGCATTCCTGGACCCGCCGAAAGAGGGCGTGCTAGCCGTCCTGAAGGCACTCAAACAGAATGGCATCTCCGTGGTTGTGATGACGGGCGACAACCAGTACGTAACCCAGAAAATTGCCCATGACGTAGGGCTGGATGCGGACCGCGTTCTTGTCGGCAATCAGCTCGATACGATGGACGATGCCGCGGTGGCCCACCAGGCGGAAAATGGCGCCATCTTCGCCCGGGTGTCCCCCGAACAAAAGAATCGCGTAATTCTCGCTCTGAAGGCCCGCGGCCACGTTGTCGGATACATGGGCGATGGCATTAACGACGCTCCATCGCTCCACACTGCGGATGTTGGGATCTCCGTCATGAATGGCGTAAGCGTGGCCAAGGACGCGGCCAAAATCATCCTGCTGGAAAAAGACCTTGCGGTCATCAACGAGGGAGTGCTGGAGGGGCGGCGCTCTTTTGCCAACATCATGAAGTACATCATCATGGGCACAAGCTCTAATTTCGGCAACATGTTCAGCATGGCCGCGGCGTCACTCTTCCTGCCCTTTCTGCCAATGCTCCCCAGCCAAATATTGCTGAACAACTTTCTTTATGATGTTTCGCAGGTCAGCATCCCCACCGACAACGTCGATCCCGCCATGGTGCAAAAGCCCAAGCGATGGCAGATCGGATTCATCCGCCAGTTCATGGCGATCATCGGCCCAATCAGCTCGATCTATGACTTCCTCACCTTCGGAGTGCTGCTCTGGGCGTTTCATGCTTCTACGAACGAGTCGCTCTTTCACACCGGATGGTTCGTAGAGTCCTTGGCAACACAGACGCTCGTGGTATTTGTGATCCGGACGGCGGCCAACCCTCTGAAGAGCCGGCCCAGCCGGCCGTTGTTGATCAGCGTATTGGCCATTGTTGCTGTCGCGACTGTGTTGCCGTACACGCCGTTGGGGACGTTGCTCCGGTTCACACCGTTGCCTTTGTCGTTGTTGGCGGCAATTGCGTTGCTTGCGGTGACCTATCTCTTTGTGGTGCAGGCAGTGAAGACCTGGTTTTATCGTCGGCACGCGCTGCTTTGATGGAGCAGGCGAGGAAGGCCTGTAACCGGCGCAGTTTCCGATCGTCACCCACTCATGCAACGGTCCCGAACAGCCACCCGACGCCCGAGGTGATCGCCATGGCGAGCGCGCCCCAGAAGGTGACGCGAATCGCACCTGTCATCACTTTCGCGCCACCCGCATGAGCGGCCAACCCTCCTAAAAGCGCAAGGAACAGCAGTGAGGTCCCGGCCACCAGAGGGATCAGTGCTGCCTGCCGAGCCAAGGCGGTAACCAACAGAGGCAGAACTGCGCCGACGGCGAAACTGCCCGCCGATGCCCACGCCGCTTGGAGCGGACGCGCACGAAGCGTCTCAGAGATACCGAGTTCGTCGCGGGCATGCGCGCCCAGCGCATCATGGTCCATCAACTGCGCGGCAACCTGTTTCGCAAGCGAACGATCGAGGCCGCGCTCGACATAGATTGCCTGTAGTTCCTTGTGCTCGCCCTTGTCGTCTGCCTTGAGTTCCGCGCGTTCAAGCTTGAGGTCGGCCTGTTCGGTGTCGGCCTGTGAGTGAACAGAAACATACTCACCAGCAGCCATCGACATGGACCCAGCCACCAGGCCGGCAACTCCTGCGACTAATACGTTGCGGTGATTCGCATGCGCGGCGGCGACACCGAGAACCAGACTCGAGGTTGAAAGGATGCCGTCGTTCGCACCTAGTACCGCCGCTCGAAGCCAGCCTATACGTTGTGTGCGGTGTTGTTCGGCGTTGCCTGCAGGCATGCTTGAGGCCTTCTTGATCTGGCTACGGCTTGAAACCACGCGCCAGGTTCCAGTTCGGTCGACAGTTGACACGTTCCCAGCGAGCAGAGCTGCTCGGAGAGAAGATGGTGGACTCGGCTGACTGCGACGACTCTATTCCTGCAAAAAGATATTAAGCAGGGTGTTGTGGACGCGAATCTCTCCGTTGTATTCGACAAAGCCCAGTTTCCGGAAGCGATTCATGAAAAAACTCACGCGCGATCGCGTTGTGCCAATCATCTCAGCCAATACCTCCTGGCTGATCTTGGGAACCACGGTCTCCGGTTTGCTTTCCTTGCCGAACTGGGCGAGCAACAACAGAATCCTCGCCAGCC